>ERZ779626.86-NODE-86-length-63733-cov-28.233377_pt1 | contig 63733 bp, 57 predicted proteins | sample MGYA00514209_ERZ779626 | MGnify/ENA primary metagenome ERZ779626 (study PRJEB29562, sample SAMEA4376713) | mouse gut metagenome | isolation source: Cecum | study: EMG produced TPA metagenomics assembly of the A DSS colitis mouse model was used to assess the...
ATGTGGTTTTCAGCCATCATTATGGTACAACGGTGAATAATTCAGGATAAATTATTAAAAATAGGGGTCTAGAGCGTGTTTGAAAAATCATTCCCGCCATCTGTACGTCCCATTTTGCGCGATATTTGCGTCAAATTCAGTCGACGTAAGGCATTGCCCTTTATGCCTTTGCCTCCCTACGACTCCTTCATTTGGCAAGTCATCTGTAAGATGATTTAATCTCCCACAAACTGTGCCGTACATCTGACAGAAAGCATTTTTCAAACATGCTCTAGGGGGAAATGAAGTGTGTGAAATTGGTATAAATACGTTACTTGAACACAGGGGGAGGAGATATGATGGAACAGAAGGGCAGCAATGAAGAGAGGAATCCGAAGGAACAGTTCAAGAATGATCTACGGGCAATGTGTCAGGCGGCGTTTGGTCCGGACTGGGTGGACAGACATCCAGGTGAGGATGCGATCAGGCGGCTGGGTTCGTACGATTTTTTGCCGGGTGAGTTTGCTGCCATGTACGAGATCATCGGTGGTGAGGAACGGCTGCATCGCCAGGGGGTATTGCCGGTGGACGGGCTGGAGCTGGATCAGATAAAGTGCGGGAGCGGCGTGGAAAATTATCTGATCTTCTGTCGGGACAGGGAAATGGAGTTTGCTTTTTCAGGAGATTGCCAATATGGAAATACCGCATTCAAAGGCTTGTATTGTTGTGATCGCCATGATGCGGACCGCCGGGCTTGGAGAGAGTGGTGTTTCTGGGGGGCACAGTCACAATTCCAGACGTTGGCTGCTGCTCTGCTGCGCCTGATCGGGGAGGTTCTCAGCCGGGAGATGGCAAACTGTGTGTGGGTGCAGGTGCCTGTGCGGAAAGAGGGAAAAATGACCCGTTATGAGACGCTTGCGAAGCGGTTGGACTGTGTGGCGCTACAGAGCGTTTATTGTATTGGATTTGAATACCTCTGCGATCCGGAACGTGGTCTGCTGGTGCGGTATTCTGACGATGAATGCAAAAAAGTGCTGGTTTATGGTCAGTCTATAGCAGCACTGGAGGGTCTGGGAGGACAATGGGACATCAAGTGGCAAAGGCGGGAGGGCAAAAGGATCCTGGATCCAGCCACATTTATCCAGTCAGTGTCTCCCGTGACATTTTCGGAGAAACTGGAAGAGCTGTCACAGATTCTGCTGGGAAAGCGATCTCTCGCACTGACTGTGGAACAGATAGAAAAGGCGGAGGCACGCCTGGGCATCAGATTTCCTTCTGCACTGCGGGCGTTCTATCTGTGCTTTGGCAAAGGCGGCAAATTGATGACTGCAGAATCCATGCATACGATCATGGTGCCCGGAGATCTGGAGCCGAAAAGCAGCGGATCTGGAGAGGCGGGCATGGAAGCGCTGCGGCAGGAAGACAGTCTGGTGCTTGCTTGTGAGAATCAGTGTCTGTGGACGATGTATCTGGATCTTTACACGGGAGAGCCCTGGATGGACTGGGGCAATGGACGGCAGGATTGCTGGGGATTGGACCTGGAGGAGGTTCTGTTGTACCTGTTAGCCATGAATGCGGTGGGGTTTCTGCCGCAGGCTGCGGAGTGCACCATTGAAGACACGCCCGAGAATCGGGAACTGCTGGGCAGGTTTTTTCATTTTGTGGTGGAGGGAAAGATGGCTGTGTTCGTCAATCCGGAACGCGGTGTGATCTGCGTGCGGGACAGGGAAGACCATGTGTATATCTGTGCCCGCCGCGAGAGTGAGATGACTCGTCTGGAGACGGATATCGATCTGCAGTTAAGCTGGCTGTAGACAGATCGATCGTGACACGCATCAAAACGCTTCATAAGCAGGAGAACTATATGTTCTCCTGCTTTTTTTTGACTTGATATTGACAGCAAATTACACATATAGTATACTCACTGTATCAAGTGTATTAATACAGTTAAAGGAGAGATGACAATGATTTTGATAGACCACAAGGACAGACGCCCGATATACGAGCAGGTCATTGAACGGTTCCAGCAGATGATATTGTGCGGCATATTGCAGCCTGATTCGCCCATGCCTTCCGTCAGAAGCCTTGCGATGGAATTGTCATTAAATCCCAACACTGTACAGCGAGCCTATCAGGAACTGGAACGCACAGGGTATATCTATACCATTAAAGGAAAAGGAAGTTTTGTGAGCGAGACAGCGACGGCAGCGACCAACAAACGACGGCAGCTGTTAAAAGAACTGCAGGTGTTTACCGATAAAACACTGCTTGCAGGTATATCGTCACAGGAACTGCAGGAAATGCTTGCTGAGTGTATACAGAACAGCAGTGTGCTATCAAACAAAACGGGAGATGATGAATATGATTACAGCGACCAAAGTTAAAAAGCATTTCGGTGAAGTCGCGGCGATGAACGATGTCACTGTGACGATCAAGGAGGGTGAAGTCTTTGGGCTGATCGGCACGAACGGAGCCGGCAAGAGCACTTTTCTGCGCATGGCAAGCGGGGTATTGAAACCGGACAGCGGAACGATCCTTGTGGACGGAAAAATTGTCTATGAGAATCCGCCAGTCAAGGCAGATATCTTTTATATATCAGACGACCAGTATTTTCTTCCTGGTGCCACGCCGACGGACATGGCAAAATTTTACAGTGATTACTATATGTCTTTTGACATGGCGCAGTTTGAGGATATGCTAAGGAGCTTCCAACTAAATCCAGGAAGGAAGATCAGCACGTTTTCGAAAGGGATGAAAAAACAGCTCTCTGTACTTCTCGGTGTCTGCGCCAACACAAAATATCTGTTTTGTGATGAGACTTTTGACGGGCTTGATCCTGTTATGCGCCAGGCGGTGAAGAGTATCTTTGCGGGAGAACTCTCCGAAAGAGATTTCACTCCGGTGATCGCGTCCCACAACCTGCGGGAGCTCGAGGATATCTGCGACTGTGTGGGGCTCCTGCATCAGGGAGGTGTCCTGATGCAGAAAGATCTGGAAGAAATGAAACTGAACATTCATAATATACAGTGTGTATTCCAAAATACACAGGATGAGCAGACGGCACTTGGACTTCTTCAAATCGTCAAGGCTGAACGGAGAGGGACCCTCAATATTATCACTGCCCGCGGTTCGGAAAGAGAGATCATGGATAAGATTAACTCCTTTTCGCCGATTTTTGCGGAGATTCTACCGCTGACTCTTGAGGAGATCTTTATCAGTGAAACGGAGGTTGTCGGATATGATATCAAGAAACTTATATTTTAAACTGGTCAAACAGGATTTCAGAAAGAGGATCTGGTGTCCGATCTTAATATTCATCGTGTATTTTCTCAGTCTGGAGGTACGCCTGCTCATGGAGACGGAGAAGTATCTAAAGGAAGCCAGCGAATATCTTTATGGGGAGGATTTTTGTGATATTGCTACCTATGTGAGCCATTTCTTTTTTGGCAGGGAGGCATGGATGATATCGATCGTCACCTGTGTTGTCGCATTTCTGTGTGGGATCAGCGGGTATTCCTATCTGCATGACAAGACGCAGCTTGACACATATCACAGCCTCCCGGTCAGCAGGACACAGCTTTTCTGGTCAAGATATCTGTCCGGAATGATACAGTTTTTCTTTCCTTTTGTGATCCATACGCTGTTCTGTGCAGGAATTGCTGCAGGCAGGGGAGCCTTTACCATAGAAACAGTATCCTCGATGATATCCTATATCACTCTTCAGCTGGTCGTGTTTGTGCTGGCATATGGCACGACGGTGCTTGCAGTAGTATTGACGGGAAATATCATTGTAAGCATACTGGGAACAGGAGTATTATTTGTATATAGCACTGCTTTGTCTGTGCTGACCTATCTGCTGTCTGATCGGTTTTTTCATACCTATATCATTTATGGAAACCGTCTTGACGCATGGCTCAGTGAAAAGATCTGGTGTTTTTCGCCGCTCTCAATGTTGTTGCGGCTGTTTGCCAGACCCAACAATACAACGATGGCGGCAGCACAGAAGTTTTATAAGTATGATACCTCCTATGTGTGGGTTATGGCAGTGGCTGCTGCTGTGTACAGTATGGCAGCGTATTTTGCTTATCTGAAAAGGGGATCTGAGAGAGCAGGAACATCCATTGTGTTTCACGTGGCAGAACCTGTGATCAAGACAATGATCGTTATTCCGGGGGCTTTTTGGACTGCAGTTTTTTTCAGCGAAATCTCGTCAGATACCGCATCAGACAGATGGTTTTTGTTTGGGCTCGCCTTTAGTTTTGTCACTTTCTGCATATTGATGGAAATAATATTCCGTCTGGATATCCGCGGTGCATTTATGCGTAAAAAACAGTTTTTGTTCAATGCGGTATGTACAGGATTGATCTTTGTCGTGCTAAGATATGACGTGACAGGTTATGATACTTATGTTCCGTCTGATGCCCAGATACAGAGCTGTGCCATATCGATCCAGCAGCTGATTCCGCTGACACAGAACGTCCAGGTGAGTCCGTTTGGATTCCATCATTTAGGTGCGGATGAGTATCGTATGGCCAATATGGAGATACAGGGGAATTCGAGTGTCATGGAACTTGCCCAAAAAGCAGCAAAAGAGCAGCTCACCTACCAATATTTTGATTATTATGAGGGAATCGAGGAAGATCCGGAATACATCGAGACCATGAACAGACAAACGTATTACCAGTCAGTTTCCTTCGGGTATAAGCTTCGAAACGGCAAGACCATCTACCGCTGTTATTACATTGATCTTGCCGATGCAGATACTGTGAGGCTGCTCTCAGATATTTTTAAGGATCCTGATTATCAACTTGGCGCTGTTCCCCTGTTCAATGACAGCTGGAACATCGCATTCGATATAGTGAAGTGTGAGAGTAAATTTAAGAAAGCAGATATCAAACTGACGCCGGAAATGCAGACAAAGCTGATCGAAATGTACCAGAGGGAATACATGGAACTTACACTGGATACTGTCATTAGTGTGCTGCCTGTCGGCACGATGGATTTTGCGACAAGAAACAAATACGGGTACACAAGCTATTCTGGCGAGATGATCATCTATCCACAGTTTGACGGAACGATCGCATTGTTAAGGGAGTTCGGCTTTGATATGGAAGAAAATCTGACTGCGGATGATGTGGAGTCGGTCAGTGTGCAGAAAAATCTTGACTATTCACACTTTCAGAATGATAGTATGTCATACATGGTCTCTGAGGAAGATACTATCGAGTACACAGACAAAAAACAGATCCAGCAAATCCTTGATCACATGGTCAGCAATGGATTTACGAGGGAGATCGGCAGTTTTGCAGACTATTATGACAGACAGTACTATATCAAGGTCAAATACAATGTGGAGGACGGTCTCAATACTGATTATTGTTTCATCAAAGGACAGATACCTGAATTTGTAAAAATATCTGAAAAAAATAATTAACAAATAGCATCTCTTGTGATAAAATATTTATATATATTTGTCTATAAAATTTTATATAAATGTGTAATCAGGAGGAGAACAGAATGGCAGAAAAGAAATGTGTAGCTTATGTATCTACCTATACAATGGGCGATAAGCATGGCATTAAGATCTATGATGTTGACTTGGAACATGGACGTTTTAGTGAGAAAGGATCTGTGCATATCACCAATTCCTCATATGTCACTATCTCGCACAACCGAAAGTATCTCTACGCGATCACAGATACAGGTGTTTCAAGCTATCGGATTTTACCGGATGGGAATCTGGAATTTGTGAACACTGCTTCCACAAACAGTATGAGAGGCTGCTATCTCTCGACTGATTATGAGGACAAGTTCCTGTTCTGTGCGGGCTATCATGATGGAAAGATCACAGTGCTGCACTTAGATTCCAGCACAGGGGCAGTGGATGCCATTACAGATGAGGTATTTCACAAGGGACTTGGCAGTATAGCGGAGAGAAGTTACCGTCCGCATATCAGTTGTGTCAAAATGACGAGGGATAACAAATATCTGTGCGCGGCAGACCTTGGAATCGATTATGTGAATATCTATCGGCTCGATCATGAGAGAGGGATACTGAGACAGGTGGATATCATCCGATGTGATATCGATTCTGCGCCAAGACATCTCAAGTTTTCGGAGGATGGGCAGTATTTGTATATTGTCAGCGAGATGAAAAACTGTATTGATGTGTTCAAATATTATGAGGAGGACAATGTACCTTATTTTGATCTGATACAGACAATACCGACTTCAGATAAATTCGAGGTAAAGGGGGTTGCGGCGAGTGCGCTCAATATCTCTGACGACGGCAGATATATTCTGACATCGACTGCAGGTGATAACTGTGTGTCCCTGTTTCAGATCAATCAGGGGACAGGAGAGCTTACAAGGCTGTTTTATCTGCCTGTAAGCGGTGAGTATCCCAAGGATGCAGCGCTGTTTCCGGATAATAAGCACCTTGTGAGCTTAAATCATGAGTCCAATACAATGACGTTCTTCCGGGTAGATTATGAGAATAATTATATGGTAATGAATGGCAAGGAGCTTGAGATCAATCAGGCAAACTGCATCATATTTCATGAGCTTTCATAATGAAGGAATGGCGTAGATAAACAAATAAAAAGTGGCAGAAGCCACTTTTTATTTGTCATAAAATCGTTTGATCTGATCGATTCTGGAAGTCATATTCTGCAGGAGCATATCAAGTATGGTAAGTGCGGTCATGGATTCCACAACAACGACGGCTCTTGGAACGATGATCGGGTCATGACGTCCTTTGATCTGGACAGTTACATCTTCACCGTTTTTGTTCACGGTGTTCTGTTTCTGAAATATGGACGGTGTGGGTTTAAAGTGCGCGCGCAGTACGATCTCTGAGCCGTCACTGATTCCTCCGAGGATTCCTCCTGCATGGTTTGTGGATTTGGTTATTCTGTTGTCACTCATGCGAAAACTGTCGTTGTTCGTGGAGCCGTTTGCGGCGGATACTTTTACACCATCCCCGATTTCGAATGCTTTGACAGCACCGATTGACATGATCGCCCTGGCAAGATTCGCATCAAGCTTTTCGAATACTGGTTCTCCGATTCCTGCGGGCATGTTCAGAATGCGGCAGACAACAATTCCGCCGGCTGAGTCGAGATCTTCCATACATCGCTTTAGATAGGCTTCCGCCCTGAGAGAGGTTTCTCTGTCAGGCATGCCAGTCGGATTGCTTCTTGCCTCTTGGATATCCAGCTGATCCAAGGGACATTCGGGATTCGGTATCTCGATGCTGCCAATTGCCTGTGTGTAAGCTGATACTGTAATGCCGAGTTCCGCCAGAAGTTTTGCGGCGATAGCGCCGGCAGCGACACGGCCGATCGTCTCGCGTCCCGAAGAACGCCCTCCGCCGCGGTAATCCCTGAAACCATACTTCTGATCAAAGGTATAGTCTGCATGACCGGGGCGGTAGTAGGAGGCAATATCACTGTAATCGGATGATTTCTGTGAGGTATTGCGCACGAGCATGGAGATCGGCGTGCCGGTTGTCCGTCCCTCAAAGATTCCGGATAGGATCTCCACACTGTCTGATTCTTTTCTCTGAGTTGCATAGCGTGAGGCGCCCGGTTTTCTTCTGTCAAGATATACCTGTATATCTGACTCACTCAATTCAAGTCCGGCAGGGCATCCGTCGACGACGACACCGATGCCGGGACCATGGGATTCTCCCCATGTCGTGATTTTGAACATGTTTCCAAATGTTGAACCTGCCATGATTGTTTCCTTTCCGTACAGTGTGAAAAAGAGCATTTCACCATCCTGATCTTAAACATATTTACTTAAATTTTTATTAAATATTTTTGCAAATAAAGGTTGCATTTATAGACTATAACGTATAATATTATAATTGTACATGATAGCAAAATCAAGATGTAGTGTTTTTTATTTTATTTTTTGCAAAATATTGATGCAAAATATAGAACAGTATGTTATGCTATACATATATGTGGTGTTACATATTTGAAAGCAAACATTCAGAGCATCATGATTAAAACAATTGTAAAAACTTCTATTTGAGAAAAACAGATTGAGGATGAGGCATAATGAAAAGAACTTGGAAGGACAACCTTACAGCAAAAATGCGGCAGCAGATCAAAAATCATAAGCGGCTGAAACTGCCGATCACAGTATGTATGCTGTTGGTTATACTGTTTTGTAACATCATTTTTTATTTCATGTATAATACAAAGCGGTTGGCGAGTGTTTTAGTCATTTTGATCTTTTTTGTTGTCAGCAGCAGTTTTTCTTTCCCGACAGAAGCAGATATCATGGAGACTGCGTATGAATCTGAGTGGGCTGAGATCCAGGAAAGTTATGAATATGTTCCCACAACTTTTCATATTCGCGAAGAAAAAGTTCTAGACGATGACGATGTCTTAGTGGGCTATGACAACGAGGAACTCAATGTCTCTGCGAATGAGATCGATCAGTATTCTCTTGATGATATCATGGAAGCGAATGAAGTGAGCAAGGAGATCAGCGATACATATTTACCAACCACTTCAAAGTTATCGAAAGAAGACTGGAGGTTGGTTCTTGTAAACAAACAGCATCCGGTTCCGGAGGATTATACTGTCACGCTCGGTAAGATCAAAGGCTCCATGAAGTGTGATATCCGTATATTGGATGATCTCACGGACATGATGCAGGCGGCAAAGGCGGACGGGATCCATCTGGTGGTCTGCTCTCCTTACAGGGATTACAACAGGCAGACTGTTTTGTTTAACCGCAAGATTGATTATTATATGGAAGAGGGACACTCCTACATGGAAGCTTACAAACTTGCATCGATGACAGTGACAGTTCCTGGTGCGAGCGAACATCAGATCGGATTGGCTTTGGACATCGTCAGCACTACTTATTCGTGGCTGGAGATCGATTTTGGAGAGACTGAGGCAGGCAGATGGCTAAAGGAGCACTGTGACGAGTATGGTTTTATCCTCAGATATCCTGAGGGGAAAGAGTACATAACAGGTATCCAGTATGAGCCATGGCATTTTCGGTATGTAGGAAAGGAAGCAGCTGCACAGATCATGGAGCGGGATATCACGCTTGAAGAATTTGTCGAGGAGTTAGAGCAATAGCAGGGAAATATCGTCTCCGGCAGCATTTTGGCACGCCGGAGCGTTATTTTGCATGAAAGGAATATCAATGTATAAGTTATTAAAGCAGGAAGGGCGCGCCAAGCGGGCGGAGGTCACGACTGTCCACGGCACGATCCAGACGCCGGTATTTATGAATGTCGGCACTGTTGCGGCGATCAAGGGAGCTGTGTCCACAGCGGATCTGGAGGAAATCGGGACACAGGTAGAACTCTCCAACACGTATCATCTCCACGTCAGAACAGGAGATCAAGTGATCAAACAGTTGGGTGGTCTTCACAGATTTATGTCATGGAACAAGCCGATCTTGACGGATTCAGGCGGATTTCAGGTGTTTTCGCTGGCAGGGCTTCGAAAGATCAAAGAGGAGGGCGTATATTTCAACTCCCACATTGACGGCAGAAAGATTTTTATGGGACCGGAGGAGAGTGTGCAGATCCAGTCAAATCTTGCATCTACGATTGCCATGGCGTTTGACGAGTGCGCACCCAGCAAAGCGGACAGGCAGTATGTTGCAAATTCTGTGGAACGCACGACACGCTGGCTGGAACGGTGCAAAAACGAGATGAAACGGCTGAATTCCATGGAGGATACGATCAATAAAAATCAGATGCTGTTTGGCATCAATCAGGGAGCTGTCTACGCGGATATCCGGATCGAACATGCAAAGAGGATCGCCGAGATGGATCTGGACGGCTACGCTGTTGGCGGACTGGCAGTCGGGGAGACGCATGAGGAGATGTACCATATTCTTGATGAGACTGTACCTTTTCTGCCGAAGGACAAGCCAACCTATCTGATGGGGGTAGGGACGCCGACAAATATTTTGGAGGGAGTGGAGCGTGGTATCGACTTTTTTGACTGTGTATATCCGACCAGAAATGGGCGGCACGGACATCTCTATACCAACCACGGCAAGATCAATCTCTTCAATGCGAAGTATGAGCTTGACGAAAGACCGATCGAGGAAGGATGCGGCTGTCCGGCGTGCCGCAGATATTCGCGGGCTTACATCCGTCATCTGCTGAAGGCAAAGGAGATGCTCGGCTTGCGGCTCTGTGTCCTCCACAATCTCTATTTCTATAATACGATGATGACGGAGATCAGGGATGCGCTTGATGCAGGAGAATTTTCGGCTTACAAGAAACGCAAACTGGAAGGCATGACATCAGGTTTATAAATATTTTACTTGAAGAATTGGAAATTCTTGTGTATGATATATACTATGTGTTTTATATACCATCATTTTTGACTTAGGGACTCGAGAGATTTATAACGGTTCCTGATCTTAATCTAAGATTCGTTAGGAGGAATAATTGAATATGGATTTATTGTTGGCAGAAGCAAATTCAGCGGCGGTAGCAGCGGAACCAGGAGCTATGAGTATGATAACGCTTGTAGCGATGTTGGTATTTTGGTTTGGTATTATGTATTTTCTGATGATTCGTCCTCAGAGAAAAGAGCAGAAGAAGAAAGCTGCACTTATTAATTCGGTAGAGGTTGGTGACAGTATACTGACGACCAGCGGGTTTTATGGTATGGTGATCGATGTTACTGACGAGGATGTCATCGTGGAGTTTGGCAGCAACAAAAATTGTCGCATTCCGATGAAAAAGGCAGCGATCGAGCAGGTTGAGAAGCCGGACACTGAATAATATTCAAAATCTCCTGAAAATCCAGACAGGTTTTTCGGGAGATTTTTGAATGGTTTTCGAAGTTTCGGAGGAAACAGGTTATGGGGTATATTGATGGACAGATCCTGATCTTCATTCAGGAGCACATGCGAAATACTGTCTGTGATGTCTTTTTCAAGGGGATCACACATCTGGGCGATGCGGGGATCTTCTGGATCCTTTTGACTATCGTGCTGCTGTGTTTTCGACAGACGCGCAAAGCAGGGATTTATTCTGCATGCGGATTGATCGCATCGCTGGTAATCAACAATCTGATCTTAAAGAATCTGGTGGGAAGGATCAGACCTTATGAGCTTGTGGATGGGCTTCAATGTATTGTTGCACCTGCAATCGATGCCTCTTTTCCGTCAGGACATACAGGCGCCAGCTTTGCCTCCGCGGTTTCCATGTCCCGTCAGCTGCCAAGGAGGTGTGCAGCCTTTTTTATTATTTTGGCATCGCTCATAGCTTTTTCCAGATTGTATGTCGGGATCCATTATCCGACGGATGTGCTGGGCGGGATTGTGACAGGAATTGGGATCGGGATGCTTGTGAATGTTGTTGGTGACAGGGTTGATGGATTGAAGAAGGCGTGAAGATGGCGAAAGGTACAACAGATAAACATTATCATGGTAAATCAAAAATAAAGGGAAAAGCTGCGAAAGTTTCTGACAATAGACTATCATTGATCAGCGCTGTCGTGATCGTGACAGGTATCATTATGCTGGTCTGGATAAATTCTTCCAATTCACAGGATACAGAAGGGGCTTTCATAGAGACAGCCAAGATACAATCAACGCAGACCAGCCAAAATACGGCAGTTTTTAGTACAACGGCAGGTGCGGCAGATATACTGGAAACGGATTTGCTGCAGGTTGTTTTGAAAGCAACGGCAGGTGTGGCAGATGTACTCGATGAAGAGTTTATGGCGGATACACACACTGCGTCAATACAGGACAAAGATACAGAAGAAAGTGAATACTCAAATCTGGCGATCGCAAAGGTAGACAACTATGTCAATGTCAGGAGTGCGCCCGGCACAGACAGTGAAGTGGTAGGAAAGATGTATGATGGCTCTGTAGCGCAGATTCTTTCAACGGCGGGCGAAAACAATGAATGGTTTCAGGTGGTCTCAGGAAATGTCGAAGGGTACATCAAGGCAGAGTATTTTATCTATGGCGATGCTGCCGTCTCTGTTATAGATGATTATGTGACGCGCTATGTTGTCGTACAAGCGGACCGGTTAAATGTCCGCGAGGAACCTGACATTTCATCTGGCAGGATCGGTTACATAGATAACGGAGAGCGTGTGCGGCTGCTCGAGTGGGGGGATGAGTGGTCAAAGGTAGATTATGCAGCGGAACATACGGGGTATGTGGCATCAGAGTATGTGACGATCGCGGAAGAATTTATTTACGCAAAGTCCATTGAGGAAGAGCTGGAGGAGCTGGCAGCCTTGCAGGAGCTGCAGGCGAGAACACAGGCATCAGAGGAAACAGCGCCGGAGCGGATGGTCGTATCCACACCGCCGCCACAGACTAATTTTGCCTCTGTCCCGGAGCTTAGAACTGCTGTCGTTGACTATGCTATGCAATATCTGGGAAACAGATATGTTCATGGCGGTCAGAGTCTTGCAACAGGGACTGACTGCTCCGGTTTTACCTGTTATGTATACAAGGAGTTTGGATACAGTCTGAGCAGAACCCCACAGGGACAATATACCTCAGCGGGAAGGGGGATCGACATGTCGCAGATCCAGCCAGGGGATGTCATCTGCTATAGCTCAAACGGTTCGACTTGTACACATGTAGGACTCTACATCGGTAATGGGCAGATCATTCATGCCGCCAATTCCAGAAAAGGTGTCATCATCAGCAACTATGACTATGATGGTATCATTCTGGGGGTTCGCAGTATCGTTGATTGATCTTTTCCGTGGAGAGCACCCAGCTGCCGAGAATCTCATCGCACCATTTCCGGAGGCTGTCCAGATGAAAGGCGACACTCCCGTAAGAGATGATGCCATGGGACTGCGCGAGCGATTCCGTATAGTTTTCGAGAAGATATACATTTTTAAGTCGTACAGGACTGCTTGAATAGTGGCATACCAGCGGAACAACTCCGGTATATTCCTCCGCGATAGAGATACCGTCCGCTGTCACGTGAAATGTTACCCAAGCAAGACCTCCCAGCATACTTTTTGCATTTTTCTGTGTAGAGACATAATTTCCAAGGGAATAGTAGCAGAGTGAACGATTGCCGTTAGCTGCCTCGATCCAGGTTATGGGCTGCACGACATGCGGATGGGTGCCGATTATGAGATCTGCGCCGGCCTCTGTCATCTGCATAGCGAATTTTTCCTGATAACTGGATGGAACTGTGGCATATTCCGTTCCCCAGTGCGGGCACACAACGACGATATCCGCCAGCGTATCCGCTTCGGCGATATCGTCGAGTACCTGAGGGTTTATGGCAGTGAAATCGATCATTCGGTTTGTCTCATTGACAGCGCAGAGTATATCCATCTGGCGGGCGATGGATGGCGATACGCTGGCGCTGTTGGGACCATATGTATAGTTGAGGAATGCAAATGTGCAACCACCGATTTCTAATGTGGGAATATGGCTTTGTGTCTCATCGGAGAAAGGTTCGTGCAGTCCGGCGACAAGTACCTCGGGGTGTGATTTCCACAGTTCAAGACAGTTCTGTATACCGCCCAGTCCTTGGTCTGCCGTGTGGTTGGTTGCCTGCAGGACGACATTAAAACCTGCGTCTGCTATGGCGTCGCATACTTCTGAGGGGGAGTTAAACTTGGGATAACCATGAAATCCCAGCTGGTTTCCGCCAAATATCGTTTCCTGATTGATGATCTTGATATCGGCTCTGCCTAACAAGTCTTTGATCCCATCAAACAGAAAATCATAATTTCTAGTTCCGTCAGACTGCTTTCCGGTGTTGACGATTCCCATATGGAGCAGGTTATCTCCGACAGCCATCAGCGTGATATCGTATTCTTCTGACAGCACTGGTGTTTCGGGTTCTGTGGGTTCTGGTGCTAATGTTTCAGGTTGTTGGACCTGAGGTTCCACACTTTCGGACAGACTGACCGGAGGAGCTGTTTCTTCTGAAGAGTCAGAATCAGCGTATGTCTTTCCGCTAAATAATAAACATGTGATGAGAATCAGCATTCCGATCAGGCAGCTGTAATAGTGTTTTCGCGTTTTTTTCATAAGAATATCAGCCTCGTTTTCTTTGTTGATCAATGTTAAAACAGAAGGGGAAACCTGCCGTTCATCATTATTATATTGATTATATTAGAATTAGGATAAAATAGCAATCCTATCTTTTTTTATGTATACTGTTGAAATTTTCTGTCGAATGTAATATTATTGAATATGTGTATATTTATTCACGGGCTGAATGCAGGAGTCGTGACAGGCTCCTTACAGTCATAGAAAAGGAGATTGTGATAATGGATTTGAATATTGTGTGTATCCCTGGTGACGGGATCGGACCGGAAATCGTTGCGGAAGCGAAAAAAGTGCTGGATAAGGTTGCAATGAAATATGACCACAACATTTTTTATAAAGAGATTTTGATGGGAGGTGCGTCCATTGACGCATGTGGCGAACCGCTTACGGACGAGGCGATCGCAACAGCGAAGGCTGCGGACGCAGTACTGATGGGATCGATCGGCGGGAATACATCCACCTCACCCTGGTACAAGCTGCCGCCGCATCTGAGACCGGAAGCAGGGCTTTTGAAGTTGAGAAAAGAATTGAACCTGTTTGCAAATTTGAGACCGGCGTATTTATATAAGGAATTAAAGGGAGCATGTCCGCTGAGAGATGACATTATAGGCAGTGGGTTTGACATGATGATCATGCGCGAGCTTACGGGTGGACTTTACTTTGGGGAGCGCAGCACCAAGAAGGTAGAAGGTGTCATCACAGCAGTCGACACCCTTACATATACAGAGAAGGAGATCAGACGCATTGCGGTTAAGGGATTTGACATCGCGATGAAACGCAGAAAAAAAGTTACAAGTGTAGACAAGGCAAATGTGCTTGATTCCTCCAGACTTTGGAGAAATGTAGTCGAGGAGGTTGCATTGGATTACCCTGAGGTTACTTTAGAGCATATGCTTGTTGACAACTGCGCAATGCAGCTTGTAAAAGATCCGAAACAATTTGATGTGATCTTAACAGAAAATATGTTTGGCGATATTCTTTCCGATGAGGCGAGCATGGTTACAGGTTCTATTGGAATGCTCTCATCCGCAAGTTTGAATGATACCAAATTCGGGCTTTATGAGCCGAGCGGCGGTTCGGCACCGGACATTGCCGGAAAAGGCATTGCAAATCCGATCGCGACGATTTTGAGTGCCGCTATGATGCTCCGCTACTCCTTTGACCTGGATCGGGAAGCCGACGCGGTCGAAGCCGCTGTCAGGAAGGTTCTCGAGGATGGATTCCGCACGATCGACATTATGCCCCAGGAGGCGCGTGAGCGCGCGAGTGTTGAGCAGGTCGGCACAGCCATGATGGGAGACCTGGTTTCAGATAGGATATAGTTATGTATATTGGTTGATGGAGGAGAGATGACAATGAGAAGTGATAATGTTAAAAAGGGGATGCAGCAGGCTCCGCACAGAAGTCTGTTCAATGCATTGGGATTTACAGAGGAAGAGATGCAGAAGCCTATGGTCGGTATCGTAAGTTCTTATAACGAGATCGTGCCTGGTCATATGAATCTGGATAAGATTGTCAATGCAGTAAAACTCGGCGTGGCAGAGGCTGGCGGTGTACCTGTGGTATTTCCTGCAATAGCGGTCTGTGACGGGATTGCAATGGGGCACATTGGCATGAAATATTCCCTCGTCACGAGGGATCTGATCGCTGATTCCACAGAGTGCATGGCTTTGGCACATCAGTTCGACGCACTGGTCATGGTACCAAACTGCGACAAGAATGTTCCCGGACTTTTGATGGCAGCAGCGCGCATCAACGTGCCGACAGTATTTGTGTCAGGGGGGCCGATGCTTGCAGGTCATGTAAAGGGTCAGAAGCGCAGTCTGTCGTCTATGTTTGAGGCAGTTGGCTCCTATGCAGCAGGGACAATGAGCGAGGAGGATGTATGCGAGTTTGAAAACAAGGCGTGCCCTACATGCGGTTCTTGTTCGGGTATGTATACGGCAAACTCCATGAACTGCCTCACGGAAGCACTCGGCATGGGACTGCAGGGAAATGGCACGATACCGGCGGTGTATTCTGAGCGGATCAAGCTTGCAAAGCATGCAGGTATGGCAGTGATGGAAATGTATAGGAAAAATATCTGTCCACGTGATATCATGACAAAAGAAGCGGTCATCAATGCACTGACAGTGGATATGGCACTGGGATGTTCTACCAATTCCATGCTTCATCTGCCTGCGATCGCACATGAGATCGGATTTGATTTTGACATTTCATACGCAAACGAGATCAGCGCAAAGACACCAAATCTGTGTCATCTTGCGCCGGCTGGTCCTACATACATGGAAGACTTAAATGAAGCCGGAGGTGTATATGCAGTGATGAATGAACTGTCAGCACTCGGACTGCTGAACGAGGACTGCATGACAGTGACAGGAAATACGATCGGTGAAAATATTAAGGGGGTTCAGAACAAGAATCCGGAGGTTATACGACCACTTGACAATCCGTACAGTAAGACAGGCGGTCTTGCTGTATTGAAAGGAAATCTAGCGCCTGATGGAAGTGTGGTAAAGCGCTCTGCGGTAGCGCCTGAGATGCTCGTCCATGAGGGACCGGCGCGCGTGTTTGAGTGCGAGGAAGATGCCATCGAGGCGATCAAGGGCGGCAGGATCGTGGCAGGAGATGTTGTGGTGATCCGCTATGAAGGGCCTAAGGGCGGTCCGGGTATGCGTGAGATGCTTAATCCCACTTCAGCAATCGCCGGAATGGGACTTGGCTCCACGGTGGCACTGATCACAGATGGACGTTTCTCTGGTGCGTCGCGCGGTGCATCGATCGGTCATGTGTCACCCGAAGCGGCTGTGGGGGGGCCGATCGCACTTGTGGAGGAAGGAGATATCATTTCCATCAACATTACAGAGTGCAGTTTGGATGTCAAGGTGTCAGACGAGGAGCTGGCAAAGAGACGCGCGAACTGGCAGCCGAGAGAACCCAAGATCACGACAGGCTATCTGGCAAGATACCGCGAGCTCGTCACAAGCGGCAACAGGGGAGCGATCCTTGAGATCCCCAGAAGTTAAGAAGATTAGATTACATTAATGATCTATAACAATACTATGACCAAAGGAGATTTTTAAGATGCAGTTGACAGGTTCACAAATTGTTATTGAATGTCTGAAAGAGCAGGGTGTCGACACGGTGTTTGGCTATCCCGGCGGCTCTATATTAAATATCTACGACGAATTATACAAGCACAGCGATGAGATCAGACATATCCTTACATCTCATGAGCAGGGTGCATCCCACGCTGCGGACGGTTATGCGCGCGCGACAGGTAAAGTCGGTGTCTGTCTGGCGACAAGCGGTCCGGGAGCGACCAATCTGGTTACAGGTATCGCTACAGCGTACATGGATTCTGTGCCGATGGTCGCGATCACAGCAAATGTTACACTGCCCCTGCTGGGTAAAGACTCCTTTCAGGAGGTTGACATTGCAGGTGTGACTATGCCGATCACAAAACATGGATTTATCGTGAAGGATGTAACGAAACTTGCAGATACGATCAGAAAAGCATTTAAGATTGCAAGATCGGGGAGACCTGGACCGGTGCTGGTCGATATCACAAAGGACGCTACGGCAAACAAGTGTGAGTTTGTTCCTATGAAGCCGGAGCCTCCGGTTATCACCAACTCATACACGGAAAAAGATATTGACACTGCCCTTGATATGATCAAGAACGCTAAAAAACCATATATTTATCTTGGCGGAGGTGCGATCATTTCAAACGCTTCAAGGGAAGTCAAGGAATTTGCCAATAAAATACAGGCGCCGGTATGTGATACGCTCATGGCAAAAGGTGCTTTTGATGGCAAAAGCATATTTTATACAGGCATGATCGGCATGCATGGCACGAAGACATCCAATTACGGTGTCAGTCAGTGTGATCTGCTGATCGCACTGGGTGCGAGATTCTCAGACCGGGTTGTCGGGAATCCTAAAAAATTTGCAGAAAATGCAAAGATCCTGCAAATTGATATCGACGCGGCAGAGATCAACAAGAATATCAAGACAGACGCATCGATCATAGGGGATCTGAAGACTGTCCTAAAGGAGATCAACAGTAAGCTGGAACAGCAGGAGCATGACGAGTGGATCGCACAGATCAAAGCGTTCAAGGAAGCGTATCCATTGAAATATGAATCTGACAAACTGACCTGTCCGTATATTATCGAGGAACTTGACCGGGTGACAGAGGGGAAGGCGATCGTATCTACAGATGTCGGACAGCATCAGATGTGGGCGGCACAGTATTATCAGTATACAGAACCCCGGACATTCCTTTCTTCCGGCGGGCTTGGCACGATGGGATATGGGCTTGGTGCCTGCATTGGTGCAAAAGCAGGTATGCCTGACAAAATCTGCGTGAACATTGCCGGTGATGGATGTTTTCGCATGAATATGAATGAGCTCGCAACTGCAAGCCGCTACAATATTCCGATCATACAGATTGTGATCAATAACCATGTGCTGGGCATGGTCAGACAGTGGCAGACGCTTTTCTATGAAAAGAGATATTCGCAGACAGTATTGACCGATAAGGTCGATTTTGTAAAAGTTTCTGAGGGTCTTGGCTGTGAGGCGATGCGTGTCACAAAGCGCGAGGAAGTAGGACCAGCGATCGAGAAGGCTATCTCGCTTCAAAAACCTGTTGTGATCGAGTGCATCATTGAGGAGGATGACAAAGTATTTCCGATGGTTCCGGCAGGTGCAGCGATCAGTGAGGCATTTGATGCGGAGGATCTGAAACAGCGGCAGTGATATGAGAAAATTTTTTATTGGCCTGCTGCGTGTGATCGGTGTGCTGGCAGTGCTTGGCATTGGTGCTGTCATCGCACTGGATCAATATTATCAACATGTTTTTCCTATCCTGGTGACGATCAATGGAGTCTATTGCACTGGTATGACTGTCGAAGATGTCACAGAAATTCTAAATGATTCTTATGATCTGCACAGCGACAGAATTGCGGTGCGCATGCTGGACGGTGAAGTACATGAAATACCGCTTGATGAGTATGGGATCACGGTTTCCTATCAGCCAGCTGTTGCCAAATGTATGGAAGCGTGCAAGATCCGACCGTTTCAATGGCTGGACGATTGGTTGGATTACGAGTTGAAGTGGGGACCGCCCATCATCCCCCTCTGCCGCAATAATACAGTTTATCCCACGTATAACTGTGATATGGCTGTCATGACTGCAAGACTGGAGGATACAGAGTGGCTAAACGATGATCTGTTGCACCGTGATGAGAGTACGGTCTCCATTGTGAGGAGTGCCACGGCAGGATATATTTTGGTCGATGAAACAAGGGATTTATTTTCCAGGGAAAATGCAGTGAACTTGCTAGGTGAAAAGATTGTTGATCATTTGACAAACATGAACGGAAAACCGTTTCAGACCACTTTGATCGACTTGTCGACGGGAGCAGACAAAGAGATCTGTTATCAAAATATCCCATACACAGATGAGATGAAGGAAACACTGGCAAAGTGGGAAGGTATCCGTGAATTTCAGAGTTTTCATATGACTTATCAGTTTGGTGATCGCAGGGAAGTGATTGATGCGAATGTCGTCGCAGACTGGATCTTGCTGGATGAGGAAGGAAATATCGTGTTTGATGCAAACAATATTCCAGTGCTTGATGAGACGATGATCGCAGAGTATGTGGCATATTTGTCTGCGACTTATAATACAGTTGGAATAGAGCGCAGATTTCAGGCGACCAGAGGTGATATTGTGACAGTAGCCGGCGGCGGGTATGGCAATGAGCTAGATGAGAAGGCAGAATATGAGTTTCTGTTACATGCGTTCCGTGAGAAGGCGAGTGGTACACGAATCCCTCAGTACACTTCCGAAGCTTGGGAAAAAGGTTCGGATGATATTGGGGATACTTATATAGAAGTGGACATGGGCGTCCAGCATATGTATTATTATGTAGATGGAGAACTTATGATCGACACACCGGTTGTCACTGGAAACACATCGCGAAGGTGGGGAACACCTGCCAAGGTCTGTTTTGTTTACTTCAAACAAAAAAACAGGGTGCTTCGGGGTGCCGATTACGCTACTCCTGTAAAATACTGGATGGCAGTGGATGGCCATATTGGTATCCACGATGCCACATGGCGCAAGGAATTTGGAGAGGAGATCTACAAGACAAACGGTTCTCACGGCTGTATCAACACACCGATCGAGATCATGACGGAATTGTACGATATGGTTGAACTGGGGACACCGGTCATCATGTTTTATTGAAATGCACAGATCAAAATAACAGAAATAAAAAAATCAGCATTAATTAATGTTGTTTATATAAATCTATTGTGTAATCATTTCAAAAAGAAAATCAGGAGGAGTAAAAATGTCCAGAGTGTACAACTTTTCAGCAGGTCCCGCAGTTTTACCTGAAGAAGTCCTTAAAGAAGCTGCAGATGAGATGTTAGATTATAGAGGAACTGGCATGTCAGTCATGGAGATGAGTCATCGCTCCAAAGCTTATGATACGATCATCAAGGAAGCAGAGGCGGATCTGAGGGATCTGATGAATATTCCTGACAATTACAAGGTTCTGTTTTTGCAGGGTGGAGCAAGCCAGCAGTTTGCCATGATTCCCATGAATCTGATGAAAAATGGCGTTGCCGACTATATCGTTACAGGGCAGTGGGCTAAGAAAGCATATCAGGAGGCATGTCTGTACGGCAAGGCAAATAAGATCGCGTCCAGTGAGGATCAGACATTCTCTTACATACCAGACTGCTCAGATCTGCCGATTTCTGAGGATGCTGACTACGTGTATATCTGTGAGAACAATACCATATATGGTACAAAGTTCAAGGCTCTGCCAAACACAAAGGGAAAAACACTTGTGGCGGATGTATCCTCATGTTTCCTGTCGGAGCCTGTAGATGTCACAAAGTATGGCGTGATCTACGGCGGTGTACAGAAAAATATCGGACCGGCAGGTGTTGTCATTGTGATCATCAGAGAAGACCTGATCACGGACGATGTACTTCCGGGAACACCGACCATGCTGAAGTACAAGACACATGCGGACAATGATTCCCTGTACAATACACCGCCTGCGTACGGTATCTATATCTGCGGCAAGGTGTTCAAGTGGCTCAAGAAGATGGGCGGGCTTGAGAAGATGAAGGAGTACAATGAGAAGAAAGCGAAGATCCTGTATGATTTCCTCGATGGGAGCAAGCTCTTCAAGGGAACAGTAAGAGCGGAGGACCGCTCTCTGATGAATGTGCCTTTTGTGACAGGCAGCGAAGATCTGGACGCAAAATTTGTCAAAGAGGCAAAGGAAGCAGGATTTGAGAATCTGAAAGGACACCGGTCAGTAGGCGGTATGCGTGCGAGTATCTACAACGCTATGCCGATCGAAGGCGTGGAAAAGCTTGTAGATTTTATGAAGAAATTTGAGGAGGCAAACTTATAATGTATCAGTACAAATGTCTTAATCCTATCTCCGATATAGGTTTATCGAGATTTACAGAGAACTACCAGACAACAGATGACATTGCCAAGGCAGAGGGAGTGCTGGTCAGAAGTGCGTCCATGCATGAGATGGAACTTCCGGAGACACTTCTGGCAGTTGCGAGAGCTGGGGCTGGCGTGAACAATATCCCACTTGACAAGTGTGCAGAGAAGGGAATCGTTGTATTCAATACACCGGGGGCAAATGCAAACGGTGTCAAGGAGCTTGTGATCGCAGGGATGCTTCTGGCGTCAAGAGATGTGATCGGAGGCATTGACTGGGTGAAAGCCAACGCAGGTGTGGAGACGATCGCCAAGGATGCTGAGAAGGAGAAGAAGAACTTTGCAGGTACGGAGATACAGGGTAAAAAACTTGGTATCATTGGGCTTGGCGCGATTGGGATCAAGGTGGCAAATGCAGCTGTAGCGCTGGGAATGGACGTCTATGGATATGATCCGTATCTGTCAGTTGATGCGGCATTAAAACTTTCACGCGAGGTTAAACATGTCATCAATGTCGATGATATTTATGCGGAATGTGATTTTGTGACGATCCATGTACCTCTTATGGATGCTACAAAGGGAAAGCTCAATGCTGCTGCCATTGCAAAGATGAAGCAGGGTGTAGTTGTGTTGAACTTTGCAAGAGACCTTCTTGTAAATGAAAAAGACATGGTTGCAGCACTTGAGTCTGGAAAAGTCAGAAAATATGTATCGGACTTCCCGAATCCGACGACAGCGGGTCAGAAAAACTGTATCGTGATACCACATCTTGGCGCTTCCACAGAGGAATCTGAAGATAACTGTGCGGTTATGGCGGTAGATGAGCTTAAAGATTATCTTGAAAATGGCAATATCAGAAACAGTGTGAACTATCCTGCATGTGATATGGGGGTATGCAGCAATGTCGGCAGGGTAGCGATCCTCCACAAAAATATTGCCAACATGATCACACAGTTTACTGCAGCCTTTGGTGCAGCAGGTATTAATATCAGTGACATGACGAATAAGTCAAGGGGTGAGTACGCTTACACGCTGATGGATATTGAGAAATCTGCTGACGACAAGATTATTGAGCAGCTGCGGGGCATTGATGGGGTGTTCCGTGTAAGAGTTGTGAAATAATAGTAAAAGACAATTGTTGTGTAGAACAGTGTTCTGACGGAATGCTGTTCTATTTTTATGCACATGGGCGCCCAGAGGAAGAATATCAGCAAAAGCTGACGGGTGCCCGGCGCGCGAGTAGGGAAGAAGGTCATTCCCTTACTCGATTGGATTTTTACCGGTCAGTAACGTTGTTCTTTGTCTGATATGTATAAAAGGGGTAATATCTGACATAAATTGTGATACACCTATAACAAGAAGTACTTTCAAACAGGATAAATATTAATATTATATGAGAAATTCATAAAAATGAAGTAAAAAAAGGTTGACAATACATATTAAATATGTAATAATTTATTCACAGAAACAACGTTACATATTTTAAGAACACAGTTCTTTTTGAACATAGTTTAGGAGAAGTTTTAACGGAGTTTCATATGTGTAAAGGGGATTGGCTCTGGAAGCATCTTGGGGAAGTGTTTGCATAGAGGACAATCAAGTGTAATTGGGACATGTGTAAGAGTTAAACTTTTTGGGGAATTCAGTTTCACTTTTATACAACAAAAAAGGATGCAGAAGCATCCTTTTTTGTTGTATAGGATAATGCAAAGGCGTTATTTCAGGTATTCCGTCAACAGCAAAAACGTATTCAGAACGCCGTCCTTGTGGCTTCGCTCATAGCCGTGCGATGCGTACACGCCGGAACCGATCAGACCATGTTTTATATCATATCCGGCGGTGAGTGCCACGTCCGCATCGGAGCCATAGTGCGGGTAGACGTCAACTGCGAAGTCAAGCTTCTGGCGTTTTGCAGCAGCGATGAGATTTGATACGATCTCATAATTGTAGGGACCCTGGCTGTCTTTAGCGCAGATAGAAACCTGATGTTCTGTGCAGGTGAGTCCGTTCCCCACGCAGCCCATGTCCACAGAGAGTACTTCTGATACATCTGACGGAATCGAAGCTGCCCCGCCGTGCCCGACTTCCTCGTACACGGTGATGTGGTGATATACATTTCTGGGCAGCGCGATCTTTTCTTCTTTTACATACTTTGCAAAGCCCAGAAGGATGCCTACGCTGAGCTTGTCGTCAAGGAAACGGCTCTTGATATAACCGCTTTCGGTGATGGTAGTACGCGGATCGAAGCAGACGAAATCGCCGGGCATGATACCGAGTGCACGAGTATCTTCTTGGGTCTTGACATTCTCGTCAAGTACGACCTCCATATCATTATAAGAGCGGTTCGTCTCGTTGAATTTGCCGTTTACATGAATCGATGCGTCACACAGTTGAAAAGTGCCCGTGTAAAGTTTGCCTTCGCGTGTGTAGACCTTGCAGTTCTCAGCCTCGGCATTGTTCGGGTTCATTCCTCCTACAGGAGAGAGCTTGAGACAGCCATTGGAATTGATATCGCAGACCATTGCGCCGAGCGTATCAATATGCGCTTCCATCATGAGGGCGTTGTTTGGTTCCTTATGTCCGCCAATCTCACAGAGTACGCCGCCCTTTACAGTCTGAACAGGTGTGTAGCCAAGAGCGGTGTAGGCGTTCATTACGTATTCTGCCGCTTTTTGGGTGAAGCCGGACGGACTGTCGATTGCCAGGATTTTCTTTGTTTCTTCGAGGATATATTCGAGGTATTTTTTTGTGTTGATCTTTTTAGGCATCGTGTTTTTCCTTTCTTGATTATTAGTAATTGCTATCCATTATTAATATAGCACAAAATATCACTGTAGGCGATTTGTTTTTTAATATGAAGGAAATATTTATGTTGTGCGAATGAGTGGAATCCTGTATACTATGAAAGAGAGCGCTTAACAAAATAGTTGCACTGAGGAGTTACAAAGAAATTGGAAGTTTAATAGGAGTAAAAAAGTGGTTAATACAATTATCGCATACTTGAGAGATATTGGCTGGGACATTGAGCTGGATGAAATGCAGGGCAATGGTATTCCGGCAGTTCTGACAAACAGATACGACCATATTCCAAAGGAGTGGCTTGAGTTTGTAAGAAGCGTTAAGCATATGGTAAGCCCTGACGAAACGACATGGTTTTTGGGGACAGAGGATTTTGATATACAGGGTGATAAGGCGTTTCAATGGAATGAGTGGGAACTGATCAGTCTTGAAAGTGCTGGGAATGATGCTGAGTGGAAAAGCAATATCGAAAAATTTTGGGATCGTCATCTTCCAATCGTCATGTCCGTAAAAGGGGGGTACTCTTATTATGCGGTTTCAATGGAGGATGGTTCTATTGTGCAGGGAGCTGCTCCGGAGTTTGATTCCCACAGGTAAGGATGGAAACATACCTATGGGAATTTTTTGTGCAGCTTTGCGCAGAGGTGATTTGACACACGGAGTCATGAAGCGCGTTCTGGTATTTAAGGACATGTTTTATGAATGTTATTGCGAAACCGGAATGGATAGGCTATACTGTGATAGGTATCAGGATTTCAAAAGGAAAAGTATTTAGGAATTTGTTATTTCTTAACAGTTCCAAAGAAAGGTAGTTAATTTTATCATGATAAAAAACGAAGAACTGGAAGCGATATTGGAAACGATCGATCTGAGAGAGGAGGCGCCGGCGGACGAGCCGATGCGCCAGTATTATTTTATCAAAAAAGCGCGCGGGATCGTGGATGCCGAGAGTGAGCGGTTGGGCAGACGTCTCACGGCGGACGGGGAGACATTTGGCTGCCAGATGAATGCCAAGGACAGCGAAAAGCTGATCGGCATTCTCGAAAATATCGGTTTTGAGATGATAGAGGACGAGTCGGCAGACCTGGTCTTTTACAATACCTGTACCGTCCGCGACAATGCAAACCAGCGGGTGTACGGCAGACTGGGATTTGTGCACAACATGAAAAAGAAAGCTCCGCATAAGAAGATCGCGCTCTGCGGCTGTATGATGCAGGAGCCGTCCGTGATCGAGAAGATCCAGAAAAGCTATCGCTTTGTGGATCTGATCTTCGGGACACACAATATCTACAAATTCGCGGAGCTGATCGTTGCGATGTACAGTTCGGACAGCATGATCATCGATATCTGGCAGGACACGGACAAGATCGTCGAGGATCTGCCGGCAGAGCGTAAGTATGCCTTCAAATCAGGCGTTAACATCATGTACGGCTGTAACAATTTCTGCAGCTACTGCATCGTCCCGTATGTGCGGGGGCGGGAGAGAAGCCGCGATCCCAGGGATATCATCAGGGAGATCGAAAAGCTCGTGTCGGAGGGCGTTGTGGAAGTCATGCTCCTGGGGCAGAACGTCAACTCCTACGGCAAGAATCTGGAGGAACCCATGTCGTTTGCGCAGCTGCTACAGGAAGTGGAGAAGATAGACGGGTTGGAGCGCATCCGGTTCATGACTTCGCATCCAAAGGATCTGTCGGACGAGCTGATCCAGGTGATGAAGCACTCCAAAAAGATCTGCCGTCATCTGCATCTGCCGCTGCAGGCGGGCTCCACGAGAATACTGGAGGCAATGAACAGGCGTTATACAAAGGAGCAGTATCTCGCGCTTGCGCACAAGATCAGGGAAGAGATACCGGATATTTCACTCACGACGGACATCATCGTGGGCTTTCCGGGAGAGACTGCGGCGGACGTTGACGAGACGATCGAGGTTGTCAGGGAAGTACAGTATGACAATGCCTTTACATTCATCTATTCTAAGCGCACAGGCACCCCTGCTGCCGCGATGCCCAATCCCACGGGCGAGGAGGAGATCAGGGATAATTTTGACAGACTGCTGAAGGTCGTGCAGGAGACAGCGAAAAGCCGCGTAGGACGTCTTACCGGTGAGGTGCACGGTGCACTTGTCGAGGAGATCAATGAACATGACAGTTCGCTGGTCACAGGCAGGCTTTCCAACAATACGATCGTACATTTTCCGGGGGATGTGTCCCTGATCGGAAAGATCGTCAGTGTCAGACTTGTGGAATCGCACGGATTTTATTACATTGGTCAGCTGATAAATGAAAATCCTTCTTGAAATATGGCATAAATAGGTATATAGTAAGTTTGGTTGATTTTATATAGGATCGGAGCGATTTCTGTAGCTTTCGGTATTTACTGAGGAACGGCAGAAGAATAACGTACAGATTGCACCGGTTATTTTTCGAGGTCAAATGAAAATGAGGAGAACGGTATGGAAAAGTTAAAACCAAAGTTGTTTTCGGTGATGAAAACTTACACAAAACAACAGTTTGTAAAGGATGTCATAGCGGGTATCATCGTGGCGATCATCGCACTTCCGCTGTCGATCGCGCTCGCGCTTGCATCGGGGGTGGGACCAGAGCAGGGTATCTACACGGCGATCATCGCGGGATTCCTGATTTCGTTTTTGGGCGGCAGCCGTGTGCAGATCGCGGGTCCGACGGCAGCGTTCGCAACGATCGTTGCAGGAATCGTTGCACAGAAGGGAATGGACGGACTGATACTTGCAACAATTCTTGCAGGAATGATCCTGGTCGTGATGGGGCTTTTAAGATTGGGCAATTTGATCAAATATATTCCGTTCACGATCACGACAGGATTTACGGCGGGCATCGCAGTGACCATCGTCATCGGACAGGTCAAGGATTTCCTGGGGCTTACATATCCGGAGGGAACGGTCACGATCGAGACGATGGAAAAGATGGAGGCGATCGTTAAGAATATGTCGACGATCAACTGGCAGGCACTGGTCGTCGGACTTGTATGTCTTGCCATTCTGATCGTGTGGCCGTATATCAACAAGACGATACCGGGCTCTCTGATCGCTGTCATCGCGGGAATCCTGATGGTGAAGCTTTTGAACATGAACGTCAATACGATCGGAGATCTGTACGAGATCAGCAATAAACTTCCAGGTTTTCATTTTCCGAGTTTTACGATAGCGGACGTCAGCGGGATCCTTCCCGACGCGTTCACGATCGCCATCCTTGCGGCGATCGAATCCTTGCTGTCGTGCGTTGTTGCCGACAGCATGATCAACTCCAAACACCGCTCTAACATGGAGCTGATCGCACAGGGGATCGGCAATATCGGCTCGGCGCTGTTCGGCGGGATCCCCGCCACGGGCGCGATCGCGAGGACTGCTGCCAACATCAAAAACGGCGGGCGCACACCCATCGCGGGCATGGTGCACGCGGTCACACTGGTATTGATCCTGGTCGTGCTGATGCCTTACGCTGCACTGATCCCGATGCCCTGCATCGCGGCGATCCTCTTCATGGTAGCTTACAACATGTGCGGCTGGAGAACCTTTGTCAATCTCTGCAAATCCTCGCCAAAGAGTGACATCATCGTGCTTGTCACGACCTTTGTGCTGACGGTCGTGTTCGATCTGGTTGCAGCGATCGAGGTGGGCATTTTGCTGGCGGCGATCCTCTTCATGAAGCGGATGAGCGACGTCACGGAAGTGGAAGGCTGGAAGTATGTCGACGAGGAGGAAGACCCGGACAGCATCGCGCTCAGGGAAGTCCCGGCGCACACACTTGTGTACGAGATCTCGGGACCGATGTTCTTTGCGGCTGCCGACAAGATTTTGAATATCTCAGTGAAAGATGACACACAGTTTCTGATCCTGCGCATGCGGAGTGTGAGCGCGATCGACGCGACGGCAATGCATTCGCTGGAGCAGCTTTATGAGAAATATGCGAAGAAAAATGTCCGGATCATCCTTTCGCACGTCAACGAGCAGCCGAGAGCTGTCATGGACAAGGCTGGCTTTGCGCGGGAGATCGGGGAAGACAATTTCTGCACGCACATTGACGAGGCACTCGAGCGGGCGAAAAAGCTTGCGGCTGAGTAAACAGGATTTTGTATGAAAAATATTTTTGTTATCGATGATGATCTCAATATCGGAAATATGATGGAGGAGCTTCTTGCCAGGGAGGGCTATCGCGTCACGCGCGCCTATTCCGGGACGGAAGCCCTTCTTGCGTTGTCCTCGGTCCGCCCTGATCTGGTGCTGCTCGACCTGATGCTGCCGGGATTGGACGGCAGGGAGCTGCTGCCGCGGCTGAGCGGTATCCCTGTGATCGTTGTCAGCGCAAAAGCGGGCGTGGAGGATAAAGTGGATCTGCTGCTTGGCGGCGCGGCAGATTATGTGACCAAGCCCTTTGACACGAAGGAACTGATCGCGCGCATCGCCGTACAGCTTCGGAATGCCGCTGTCTCTGGTGCCGGTATGATGCTCGAATACAGGGATATCGTCATGGACACCAGGACGCACAGCGTCTATGTGTGCGGCGAGATGGTACATCTGACCAGGACAGAGTATGCGATCTTAAAAATGCTGATGCAGAATCCTTCGCAGGTCATCACAAAGACGTTGCTGCTCGAGCGGATCAGTGAGGACACGCCGGACTGCATGGAGAGCTCCCTGCGGGTGCACGTCAGCAATCTGCGGAAGAAACTGCGGGACGCGGGCGGAAAGGATTATGTGGAATCTGTCTGGGGGATCGGGTTCAAATTGTATGAGTCTTAACAATATCTTAACGCTTTTCTTAACAGGTTTCTTAACAAAGTATTGCTAAAATGATGAACAGTTCCAGACGATCCGGATTGGCAGCTGCCGTGCGCGGAAGCGTCTGGAATGGGAAAACAACGTTTGGAAACGATGAAAGAAGGGAGTTGTAATTGTTATGGAGTATGTGTTGACTACCAGCGCTCTGAGCAAGCACTACAAGCATTTTAAGGCGCTGAACGGACTTGACATGCATGTCCCCAAGGGGGCGATCTATGGTTTTGTCGGGAAGAACGGTGCCGGGAAGACCACGCTGATCCGGCTGGTCTGTGGGCTGCAGAAACCGACATCAGGTGAGTTCGTGTTATATGGGGCAAAGAACACGGAAAAGGAGATCCGGGATGCCCGGCGCAGGATCGGGGCAGTCGTGGAAACGCCGTCGATCTACCTGAACATGACAGCGGAGGATAATCTCAGAGAACAATATCGTATTATCGGACTGCCATCGTATGAGGGCATCCCGGAACTGTTGAGACTGGTGGGGATCGGTGACACTGGCAGGAAGAAAGCGAAAAATTTCTCGCTCGGCATGCGCCAGCGGCTTGGCATCGCCATAGCGCTCTGCGGCGATCCGGACTTTCTGGTGCTGGATGAGCCGGTGAACGGGCTTGATCCACAGGGGATCATCGAGATGCGCGAACTAATCCTCAAGCTAAATCGGGAGCGCGGTATTACAGTGCTGATCTCGAGCCATATATTGGATGAGCTCTCGCGTCTTGCGACGCATTATGGTTTTATCGACAGGGGGCGCATCGTCAAGGAGATCAGCGCGGAAGAGTTGGATGCTGCCTGCAGGAAATGTCTGTGTGTGGAGGTGGCAAATGTCAAGTTCTTTGCGCAGGCGGCTGACCGGCTGCGCCTCGACTACCGCATTTCCTCGGAATCGACTGCCGATATCTACGGAAAGGTTCCTGTCACGCAGCTGATCCTGTCACTTGCGGACGAGGGCTGCGAGGTGCTGTCCATTCATGAGCGGGACGAGAGTCTGGAGAGCTATTATGTCAGTCTGATCGGAGGTGCCAGTGATGAATAGATTAGTATATGCGGGTTTTCTGCGTTTGAGACATACTGCCTGTTTCTGGACAGGGATATTGGTTATGGCTGCAGTCGGTCTGATCCTGCCGCTGCAAAAATTTTATCTCATGCAAAAGTACGAAGGATATGCAATATCGTTGGAGGAGTGTTTTTTAACCTATGTGCCGCTGATCGTGATCATTGCGGCTGTCTTTTGCAGTCTTTTTATCGGCACGGAGTACAGCGATGGGACGATACGGAACAAAATTATGGTGGGACACAGCAGAATAGATGTTTATCTCTCCAATCTGATCATCTGTTTTGCGGCGGAATGTGTCATGTGTCTTGCGTTCTTTGTGACGGATCTCGGTGCCGGGATTCTGCTGCTCGGTTTTTTTGCAAGCGGAATAGAAATTGTGCTGGCTTATGTCGGATGCGTGTTCGTGCTGTGTGCCGCGGTCACTGCGATCTATACACTGACCGCCATGCTGAGTCAGAACAAGGCAGTCACAGCAGTGATATGCATCCTCGGGATCGTACTGATGATCTTTTGGGGAGCCTATCTCGATTCCCGGCTTGGCATGCCGCCGGTATATGAGGGATATGTCTACCAGGATAGTGTGACAGGGGAATATATCGAGGAGGAGGACATACCGAATCCGTATTATATAGACGGAACCAGGCGTGTTGTCTATGAGTTCCTGAATGATTTTCTGCCAGGAAACCAGACGGCGCAGTTCTGGATGGGAAACGCTGTCCATCTGTGGCAGATGGCACTGTACTCCGCTATCGTCACAGTGGTGGTAACTGGGGCTGGTATCTTTTTCTTCCGCAGAGAGGATCTTAAATAGAGGATATCAATATAGAAGATATCAATATAGAGGATATCAATATAGAAGATATCAGGTAAAGGATATGGAACAGAAGATATAAAAAGGCTGTGGGATCCTGAAAAACAGGCTGTCGGCGGCGCGGGAGGTATTTATGGAGATGGGATTGTGCTTTTTTGCGGCGCTGCTCTTTGTGATCGTGTTGATATGCGGCGGAAAAATATTGCGAATGCGCAGGTCGGCAAGGGAGATCGCCGCTGCATTCGCCGACAGGCTTTCGACAGAGACCAACACACTGATCGATATCTCCAGCCATGACCGTTATATGTGCAGTCTGGCGGCTGACATCAACACACAGCTACGGAAACTGCGCGGGGAGCGGCTGCGCTACCAGCAGGGAAACAGGGAGATCATGGACGCTGTCACCAATATTTCCCATGACCTGCGCACGCCGCTCACTGCGATCTGCGGTTATCTCGACCTGCTCAGGCAGACGGAACTGACGGCGGATGCGGTGCGCTATCTGGATATCATCGAAGAGCGCGTTGATGTGCTCAGACAGCTGACGGAGGAGTTGTTCGGATATTCGGCGGCTGTCTCGGCAGTCGGTGAAGACGGGCGGGATCGGCATGAGGAAATTTCCGAAATCTCGCTGAACACTGCGCTGGAGGAGATTCTGTCAGTGTACTATGCCGCTTTGAAGAAACGCCGGATCACGCCGTCCGTCACGATGCCGGAGGCGACGGTGATCCGCAAATTAAACAAAAGTTTACTATCCCGCATTTTCGGAAATATCATCAGCAATGCCCTGAAATACAGCGACGGTGATCTGGAGATCACCTTGTCGGAGCAGGGGGAGATCGTATTTGCCAACCATGCGGCTTCGCTGGATGAACTGCAGGTCATGCGGCTTTTTGACCGCTATTATACAGTGGAAAATGCAGTAGGTGCAACCGGACTGGGGCTCTCGATCGCCAGGGAGCTCACCGGGCAGATGGGCGGGACGATCACGGCACAGTATCGGGACAAAATGCTGCGGATATCGTTAACGTTTTAGATGTTTTAGAATTTTGTAATAGTGTAAGGAACTGTTAAGAATTAACTTTGCAGATGACGCAGTATAAATCTTTTTATGCAAGGCGGAGGAATGAGGCGTACTGGGGTACGCCGATTGACGACAACGCGGCATAAGAAGATTTAGACAAGTCAGATGTAAAGATTAATTCTTTAACAGTTCCTAAGGCTAAGAGTGATGCACGGCAGATCCGCTGCGAGCCTTGCATATGAGCTGTGTCATGGTGCCCATCGGACAGTAAACGCACCATGAACGCGGCTTGAACAAAAGCATGGTGACAAAACCGAGCACCGTGGAGGTGAGCATCACACTGTAAAAACCGAACGCAAACTGTGCTACGCCGTCCGAAAAAAGAGTTCCGTGATATGCCCAGTGCCACGGAAGTTTGAATGTCCACAGCAAGGTGACAACAGTGCTCAGATCCTTTGAGCCGGCAAACACGAGATATGTATTCCACAGCATGAGAAAGAACATCGCGAAAAAGAAGATCAGGAAACCATATCGGAAATAATGGGATTTCATCCATCCTGGGATATCCTTTTTGCGGGACAGTCCGAACCTCCCGCCAACAAGGGCAAACAGCTGTCCCCTGCCGCAGTATTTGTTACAGTAGGATTTACTGCCCATCGTGACAGAGATGATCAACGGGATAAAGAAGCAGAGCAGCCCAAGCCATGCAAACAGGATATTAAAAAATCCCAGTATCAAATAGGTCAGCGAGACGATCCAGAGATAATCGTACCATTTTTTGTTTTTTTGGATATTCCGTTTTCCTTTTTGATTCATCCTTCACACACCTCCAATGTAATGACACTAGCAGGGCACTCTTTCGCACATATTCCACAGCCGACACACAATTCTTTGTTGACCTCGGCACAGATGCCCGTGGAGATCGCGATCGCCTTTCGCGGGCAGACTTTCATACAGCATCCGCAGGCAACACAGGTATGGGTGTCCACGACAGCTTTTCTGGTTGGGATTTTTTTGCTGGCCATAACAGTCCTCCTTTTTTCGTTTTTATTAGTATATAGGGAAATGGCTTTTTGGGTTCAGTGACAAAGTCACAAATTTTAACAGGAAGCTTTGATCAGAAATATGGATCATATTACTGTCTTTTCTCGTTCGGATCGAAATAGCGTATCACCCTGCATGGATTTCCCGCCGCAACGCAATTTGCCGGGATAGAACGGTTTACCACGCTTCCGGCACCGATCACGCTGTTCTCCCCGATCGTTACCCCGGGCAGGAGGATCGCGCCGCCGCCGATCCACGCGTTGTCTTTTACCTCGATCGGTCGGGCATATGTCCTGAAAAAGGGAGTCTGCTGCTCTTTCCAGTCCGGTATGAGCCGTTCCTGCGGTAAGACAGGATGGGAGCTGGTATAAAACTGCACGTTTGACGCGATCATTACCTTGTTTCCGATGCGGATCGCCGCATTGTCCACAAATGTGCAGTTCATACCGATGATCACATCGTTTCCCAGAAAAATATTGTTCCCGTGATCGCAGTGAAACGGTGTGTCGATCGCCACATTTTCCCCGATACTGCCCAAAAGTTCCTGCAGAATAGCAGTTCTCTTCTCGGTATCCCGATAGTCTGAAAAATAATATTCGCGTGTCAGTTCCCTTGTGCGGGCGATCAACGCTAATGTTTCATTGTCTGCGGTTTCCACGAAATCGCTTGCTTCATAATACATGTCTGACCTCCTTCTATGATTCGTTGTTGCTCGTTTTTTTGCATACTAAAACATTTTAATGCGTCTGGAACCGAAAAATCGGTTCAGCAGTATTCTGTGATGGATTATGAACTCAATATACCGGATGTCCTGGTGATTGTCAACTCATAATAATGGTTGACACGGTTTTGGCATCTATGTGCATCTATGCAAAAAAGGGCATTATCGTGCCCCGCCCGCAATTCTTAAAACAGCGGCAAAAAGTTGGGGCGTGAACACCAATGGATTCTCTGTGAATGTGCGTCTTTGTATTGTGAAAAAAAGAAATGTCGTGTATAGTATATAATAGTATATATAAGTGAAACACGGAGGTGACAGCATGAGATATTTTAATACTGAAGGTGTATGCGATCCAAAAGAGCACTATATGGTGAGACTTGACGGCAGACTGACTTGTATCAAAAATACACTGGTCGACCGTAAAAAGTATTTTGTCATCAACCGGGGCAGACAGTACGGAAAGACGACGACGCTCGCCGCGCTGGAGGAGTATCTGCAGGATGACTATATCGTGCTGTCACTGGATTTTCAGCAGATGGGAACGGAAGATTTCGCGGACGCCCCGACATTTGCGCACGCGTTTGCAAATATATTGATCGAGACGCTGGAGATCAATGGGATGTGTGACAGGAAAGAGCTGACAGAGCCGCTTGCGGAGATCATGGGCAGGGAAAGCAACAGCCTGAAGGAACTGTTTATGTGTCTGAGCAGGATGTGCAGAAACAGCACACAGCCGATCGTACTGATGATCGACGAGGTTGACAGCGCGTCCAACAACCAGGTTTTTGTCGATTTCCTGGCACAGTTGAGGGGATATTATTTAAAGCGGGACAAGATGCCGATCTTTCACTCCGTGATCCTTGCAGGTGTGTACAGCATCAAAAATCTGAAATTAAAGCTGCGCTCCGAATCGGAGCACCAGTACAACAGTCCCTGGAACATTGCGGCTGATTTCAAGATCAGCATGAGTTTTTCGGCGGAACAGATCGCCGGGATGCTGGGAGAGTATGAGGCGGATCACCGGACGGGAATGGATATCCATGCAGTTGCAGAAGAGATCTACGCCTATACGTCAGGTTATCCGGTGCTGGTATCGACTATCTGCAAATATATCGATGAGGATCTGTCCGGGATTGAAGGTTTTGAAAGTCCCTGCGTGGCATGGTCAAAAGCCGGCGTCGCCGCGGCAGTAAAAAGTATGCTGAAAGTGAGCACACCGCTGTTTGAGAGCATGGTGCGTCAGCTGGACTTGTACGAGGAACTCCGCACCATGTTGGAGAACATCATCTACCAGGGCATGAAGATACCGTTCAGCCCGGACGAGAAGGTGGTCAGCATGGGGCTGATGTTTGGATTTCTGACAGAAAAAAACGGACAGGTAGCGGTCGCGAACCGTATTTTTGAAATGTACCTGTTAAATCTCTTCATGACCAAGGAAGCCGGAAGGAGTGAGGTTTACGCACAGGGCGGACGTGACAGGATCGGATTTGTCAGGGACAACAGGCTTGACATGGATCTGGTTTTGAAAAAATTTGTCGAGTACTTCCACAAGATCTGCGGTGAGAAAGAAGAACGGTTTATCGAGAAATATGGGCGCAAATTTTTCCTGCTGTACTTGAAGCCGATCATCAACGGAACGGGCAACTATTACATCGAAGCGCAGACGAGGGATGAGCGGCGCACGGATGTGATCGTTGATTACCTTGGCGAACAGTTCATCGTGGAGCTAAAGATCTGGCATGGCAGTGAGTACAACGAGCGCGGCGAGCAGCAGCTTGCGGACTATCTCGAATACTTTCATAAGGATAAGGGCTATATGCTCAGCTTTAACTTTAACCGGAAGAAGGAGATCGGCGTGAAGGAGATCCAGGTCGGCGGCAAGACGATCATTGAGGCGGTTGTGTAGCGGAGCTGCAGCCCTCAATGACTTCTTTAGACAGCAAATATTTTGTACGAGGATGTGAACAGTATATGTTTTTTAAAATGAACACAGAATATGTACATGCGGACATTGAAACGGATGAGAAATATGTATTTATATCTGGTTTTTCAGGGGCGGGAAAATCATTGTTTGTCAGGGAATTGGAACAATTGATAGAGACTGGTGCGAAAGAAGAGATTGCGTGTGATCTTGATTTTTATGTGATATCCAACAAACAGAATTTTGAGGATAGAATGGCTTTGCTGGGAGACAGCCCTTGTATACTTATCGCTGATGAATTTTATGCCAATAAGATCGCGTTGGCGATACAGAACAGGAATGCATACTGTATATGTGTCACGAGAAATTTGCCAAGCAATATCAACTTTTCGTACAAAAGCCTGTATCATGCACAGCGGGATGCGCGTGGCGTGACTCAGATCGGCATGAAATACAGGCAGACTGAGTTTGATCTGTCAGACCATTACGATGTCATGCTTATAGAAGATTCCGGTGCGGGTTATCAATATATGCGGGATATAATACAGGATATGCGGGTAGAGTCCACATTTGGCAAGGGAAATATTGTAAAGATCATACGGAAAAAGCCCTCTGCTGAGAAACTGTTGCTCTTTGTAGATGGCGGAGGTATCGGAAATCATTTTGACAGCATTGTGACAAGCTGCAGAAAGCGAGAAAAAAATGGCGGGACAGTGCATTTGATATTGCCGGAATGCTTCGAACAGGTGTTGGTTGATTCGGATATGCTGGCAAGTCAGGAAAAACAACAATTTGCGGCTGTCTACAATAATAAAGAGAATTTTTATGAGATGGAAATATATAGACTCACCAAAGATACAGTACTTGAGTATGATCACAGACATCAAAAATTGAGTAACTGCTGGTTGATAGATTGTCAGATATGTGACCAAAAATGTAAGTTTCGTGTTGACCAGCCAAAGGTAAAGGCAGTGTTGGATAAAGGGACAACGAAGGAACTGATGCATTTCGTAAAGGAGGAGCTGCTGTGATCAGGATGTTTTTTGACGGAGCGTATACCATAGAAGAGGCAGAACGACTGACTGGGTTAAAGTATATCGAGTTTCCGGATATTATATTCGAGAGAACTGTTAGGAACTATGATCTGAACAATGATCAAGCGTTTGAAAGATATCTTCGGGAGATAGACAATTGTGATATACCTATGCCGAATGTAGCCAGGGATCTGATAACAGGAAACACGCATTCCTTTGACAAGATTTCCACAGGGGTCAGGATGCTGTGGCTGATGACACGGCTGCCTGACCGATATCTTTATCCGACACAGTGGCTGGGAGAAAACTGCTATCAGTCAATGTTTGATATTGGCAGAGATACCGACGTCTGGGTGTATGAGGATTCGCAGATGTTTGCGAATGAGGAGGCAGATGCATGCACAGGTCAGTTTTTGGATGTCAAGGCGGGCAATGTTGTCACGATCGGAGATGACAGAGGTTTTGATTATTGGGTGGATATGGATTATAATCAGAGATAGGAGAGATAGGAGAATAAATTTTTCTTTGATTTTTAATGCAAATGTGATAAAATATGGGAGAGCAAAAGCGGGCGGACGGTTTTTCTGCCCGTTTTTCGGTATGCTGGATGCAATATTAAAATACAGAAAGATGAGGTTAATATATGGCTGGAATGACACCGATGATGCAGCAGTACGTGGAGACGAAGAAGCAGTATGGCGACTGCATTCTTTTCTACAGACTCGGTGATTTTTATGAGATGTTTTTTGAGGATGCAAAGCTCGTGTCAAAGGAGCTGGAACTGACATTGACGGGAAAGGACTGCGGCATGGAGGAGCGCGCCCCCATGTGCGGCGTGCCTTACCACGCGGTGGACGGCTATCTGAACAGGCTTGTGTCCAAGGGCTACAAGGTCGCGATCTGCGAGCAGGTGGAGGACCCCAAGCTCGCCAAGGGACTGGTGAAGCGCGAGGTGATCCGCATCGTCACGCCCGGGACAAATCTGAATGTCCAGGCGCTCGAGGAATCAAAGAACAATTACATCATGTGTATCGCACAGTTCCCAAATAAGATCGGAATCTCGGTGGCGGATGTGACCACAGGTGACTTTTATATGACGGAGGTCGAGGGGCTCACAAAGCTGACCGACGAGCTCTATAAATACATGCCCACCGAGATCATATGCAACGATGCGCTCATGATGAGCGGACTCGACATCGATGACCTCAAAAGCCGTCTGAAGATTGCCGTCTATCCGCTGGAGCCGTGGTATTTTGACGAGGATGGATGCCGGAAATGCCTGATGGGGCATTTTAAAGTAAACACGCTCACCGGACTTGGGCTGGAGGACTTCCCGTCGGGGCTCATCGCTTCCGGCGTGCTGATGCAGTATCTGTTGGAGACGCAGAAGACACAGCTTTCGCACATCACGCACATCATTCCGTATCTGGCAAGCCGATTCATGCTTCTTGACAGCTCCACGAGACGCAATCTCGAACTGACTGAGACACTCCGCGAAAAGCAGAAGCGCGGCTCCCTGCTGTGGGTGCTCGACAAGACGAAGACGGCGATGGGCGCCAGACAGCTTCGGACGGATATCGAACAGCCGCTGGTCAACAGGGAGGACATCAACGACAGACTGGACACGATCGAACAGTTCTGCAGAAACACCGTGTCGAGAGATGAGATCCGGGAGTACTTAAATCCGATATACGACATGGAGCGACTGCTCGGGCGTGTGAGCTACAAATCAGCAAATCCAAGGGACCTGATATCGTTTGCCAACTCCATGGAGATGCTTCCGCACATCAAGACGGTTCTCAAGGACTTTGATGCAAAGCTCTTGAAGGAGATCGACGAGCAGATCGACGGGCTTGAGGATTTATATGAACTGATCAAAAATTCGATCTGTGAGGAACCGCCGATCCTGATCCGGGAGGGCGGTATTATCAAGGAAGGCTTTAATGCGGATATAGATCATCTGAGAAAGGCAAAGACTGACGGGAAGAACTGGCTTGCGCAGCTCGAGGAGGAGGACCGGGAGCGCACGGGCATCAAAAATCTCAGGATCAAATACAACAAAGTGTTCGGTTATTATTTTGAGGTCAGCAATTCCTACAAAAACCAGGTGCCGGATGACTATGTGCGCAAGCAGACGCTCGTCAACGCGGAGCGGTACACGACGGCGCGGTTAAAGGAGCTTGAGGACACGATCTTAAATGCGGAGGACAAGCTCAATGTCTTAGAGTACGATCTGTTCTGTCAGATCCGCGACGACATCGCGACCCAGCTCGAGCGCATCCAGCGGACGGCAAAGGCAGTGGCGCGGCTCGACGTGTTTGCGGCGCTGTCCGTCGTCGCGGAGCAGAACCACTACGTCAGACCGACGCTGAATGACAAGGGCATCATTGACATCAAAGAGGGCAGGCACCCTGTGGTGGAGAAGATGATCGACCATGATATGTTCGTGTCAAACGACACGTTCTTAGACAACAATAACCACTGCATCGCGGTGATCACAGGTCCGAACATGGCTGGAAAATCGACTTACATGCGCCAGTCTGCGCTGATCGTGCTGATGGCACAGCTCGGCAGCTTTGTCCCCGCAAAGAGTGCGGACATCGGCATTGTGGACAGGATCTTCACACGCGTGGGCGCGTCGGACGACCTTGCAAGCGGTCAGAGTACCTTTATGGTGGAGATGAACGAAGTTGCCAATATCCTTCGAAACGCCACGCCCAAAAGCCTGCTGGTGCTGGATGAGATCGGGCGCGGGACTTCGACATTTGACGGGCTGAGCATCGCGTGGGCTGTCATCGAGCATATCAGCAACAAGAAGATCCTCGGCGCAAAGACGCTGTTTGCGACGCACTATCACGAGCTGACAGAGCTCGAGGGCAAAATGAACAATGTCAACAACTACTGCATCGCGGTCAAGGAAAAGGGCGATGACATCATCTTTTTGCGCAAGATCATCAAGGGCGGCGCCGACAGGAGTTACGGAATACAGGTCGCGAAGCTTGCGGGTGTGCCGGATATGGTGATCGACCGCGCCAAGGAGATCGCGGAGCAGCTCAGCGACAATGACATCACGGCAAAGGTGCAGAGCATTCCGGTTGACACGAAGGGTGAGAAGAAAAAGCCGAAGCATTATGACGATGTGGACTTAGGACAGATGTCGCTGTTTGACACCGTCAAGGATGAGGACATTGTCAATGAACTCAAGGAGATCGATATTTCCAACCTGACGCCGCTCGACGCGCTGAACACGCTGTACAGGCTGCAGAATAAGCTAAAGAACCGATGGTAAAACAAAAGATCAGAAATGATCTGTTGGAGGATCAATAATGAATATTCATGTCAGAAGAGAACAGGAACAAGATCATCATATCGTTGAGGCTGTGACAAGAGCCGCATTCTCGTACCCTGAAAGAATCGAAAGAGGAGGGATCGGGTGTCCATATGAGCACTGGATGGTCCATGAGCTGCGCAGGCGGGATGGGATCCCTGACCTGAGTCTGGTTGCGGAGATTGATGAGCCCCTAACACAATGTTCGCAGAGCGGTTGCGATGATCGTATTGTCGGGCATATCATCTGCAGCAAAGCCGAGGTGCGAACCGCCAATGGTGTTATTCCTGTCTTGAATTTTGGACCGCTTAGTGTGCTGCCGGCATACCAGCGAAAAGGGATCGGAAAAGCCCTCATTAATAATATGATACACAAAGCGACAGAACTGGGTTACGGCGCGATCCTGTTTTTCGGGAGACCGGAATACTACCCTCAATTTGGGTTTAAGGAAGCTTCCACATGGCAGATCACGGATTCGAATGGTTATGCTTATCCGGCGTTTATGGGAATGGAACTCATCCCTGGCTACCTGTCCTGTGCAAAGGGCGGGAAATATTATGAGTCGGACATTTATGATGATGAGCTGAACCGCGATAAAGTGCTTGCGTTTGAGGCGGATCAGGCAGTTCGAGATTCTGGTATTTGGACAGAGTAGAACGCCAGTTTGCAAATGCTGAACAAGAGAAAGGAACAGACAGATATGGCAGAGATACATGTGCTTGATGATGCTACGATTGACAAGATAGCGGCAGGAGAGGTAGTAGAGCGCCCCGCGAGTGTGGTCAAGGAACTGGTGGAGAATGCCATGGACGCGGGTGCCGGTGCTGTCACCGTCGAGATCAGGGATGGCGGCATTGAGTTTATCCGCGTTACGGACGATGGTTCCGGCATTGAACATGACCAGCTGCGCAGCGCTTTCATGCGCCATGCGACGAGCAAGATCAGCTCCGTCGTCGATCTGATGAGTCTGCACAGTATGGGATTTCGCGGGGAGGCGCTCTCGAGCATAGCGGCAGTGTCAAAAGTTGAGATCGTCACCAAGACGAAGAACGACATGACAGGGACGCGTCTGTGCATGGAGGGGGCGAAGGAGACCGTCTTCGAGGAAGTCGGCGCGCCCGACGGCACGACTTTCATGGTGCGGAACCTGTTCTTCAACACGCCTGTGCGCCGCAAATTTTTGAAGACGGCGATGACGGAGGCGAGCTATATTACGGATCTGTTAGAGCACATGGCGCTGTCGAGACCCAATATTTCTTTTAAGTACGTGATCAACGGGCAGACAAAATTCTACACAAACGGCGACGGGGATATGAAAGCCATCATATACCGCATCTTCGGCAGGGATATCGCCAATGAGATGATGGAATTTCGGGCTGTCGACGGCGATATTGTGCTGGAAGGGTTTCTTGGCAGACCGACACTAAACCGCGCCAACAGGAATTTCGAGAATTATTTTGTGAATAAGCGGTATATTAAGAGCAAGATCATCTCAAAAGCGATCGAGGAAGGGTATCAGTCCTACATGATGCAGCACCGGTATCCGTTCTGTGTCGTACATATTACGATCCCGCCGGAAAATGTCGATGTGAACGTCCACCCGACCAAGATGGAGGTGCGCTTTGCCAATCAGAACAGTGTCTACAAACTGATCGCCGAGCATGTGTCAGACTTTTTGTCCCGCCAGGAGATGATACCTGCCGCAACGCTGGGCACCGAGCAAAAGACTGCCAAAAAAGACAAGAAGGCGGAGCGGATAGCAGCGCCGGAACCGTTTGAAAAAGAGCGCAGGCTCGCGGAGGAAACCGGTGTGCAGATGCCTGTCCCGAATGTTTTGAGGGAGGAGAGCGGGTATAACAGTTCCCACGGCAGCAGTTATGATCACGACGGTGCTGCCGGCAAAAGGGACACGACAGGGGCGTTCCTGCTCAACAATAAAATGTCTTACAGCCGTGTGGAAGATGAAAGGGAGGACAAAGCTGACAGCTTTTTTGTGGACAACAGGCAAAAAGCTGTGCGCTCCGAGAACGCAGAGGAAACCGGACAGACAAGACCAAATTCCCTGGTTGGAAAGATACTGGGCGCACAGCCCAAAGAGACAGAGCCGAGAAATCTGGGCGTGATCAAGTCAAAGGATCAGATCATCGTCGAGAAGCCCGAGCAGCTGAACTTCTTTGACGAGAAGATCCTGACGCGGGAGGCAAAGCAGAAGTACCGGATCGTCGGACAGGTGTTTGATACCTACTGGATCATTGAATACCGCGACAAAATGCTGATGATTGACCAGCATGCTGCACACGAGAAGGTGAAGTACGAGCAGATATTGAGCAAAGTGGAAAACAGTGAGATCTATACACAAGTATTGACTCCGCCGGTCGTTATCAGCATCACCCCGAAGGAATCTGCCCTGCTCAATAGTTATGGGCAGTACTTCAAGGAGCTTGGATTTGAGATCGAAGATTTTGGCATGAATGCGTTCGCGATCAGGGGTGTTCCGCTTGACCTGTTTGGTCATGATATTAAGAATCTTTTCGAGGAGATATTGACTCAAATGGTCGAGAGTCCGGTGCGTGGTGTGCCACAGATCATTCGGGAAAAGATCGCATCGATGGCGTGCAAGGCGGCTGTCAAGGGAAACAATTCGCTGACATACGAGGAAGCGGATCAATTGATTGAACAATTGTTGGAGCTCGACAATCCATACAATTGCCCTCATGGCAGACCGACAATCATTTCAATGTCTAAGTATGAAATCGAAAAAAAGTTTAAACGCATCATCTGAATCTATTAACATAGGCAATAGATTCTCAAATATTAGGGAAGTGTGGTTATAATATAAGATGAACAAGAATTTGTTTGCAACGATTAAAAAATCAAAAAAGACACCGATCGAGAGAGAGTTAGAACGTATTGCCCGCAAGGAGGCGAGACTCACCAAACAAGCAGTACAGTACAAGACTGCCAGCTGGAAGGAAAACCTGGAACAGAAGATCCCACCGAAAGTATATACAAACCTCCAATCAGGTTTTTGTAAGGCATTCGAGCTTATTTTTGAGAAGGGAACGACTCTGATCGAAAAGACGTACTCCAGAGACGAGATGGAACTGGATTTTCAGGTAAATGATTATGCTGTTGACCTAAAGGGCGGGAAAAAAGAACTCCAACAATTGAAACTGGGTGTCGATCGCGGAAATCTTGTCAATATGGCTATCAGCACAGTTGAGGGTATCGGTCTGGGGGCACTTGGCATTGGTCTGCCAGACATTGTACTGTTCCTGTCAGTGATCCTCAAAGGAACATATGAGACGGCTGTTCAGTACGGATTTTCTTATGATTCTCCGCGTGAAAAGCTGTTCATACTAAAGCTGCTCGAGACAGCAATGTTAAAGGGAGATGCCTGGATCGCATGCAATGCAGAGACCGACAGCTTTTTTGTCTCCAATGGCGTCTGGGTGGAAACCAAGTTTCAGGAGCAGGTCAAAAGAACGGCAGATGCGTTTGCGGTTGACATGCTGCTCGCCAAATTTGTGCAGGGGATTCCTGTTGCAGGTATCCTCGGCGGCATCAGCAATCCGGTTTATTACAGACGCATATTGTACTATGTGCAGTTAAAATATCAAAAGCGGTATCTGCTGCAAAAATCACTTTCAGATTTTTGACCGGCGTGCATGATCGAGCGCGCAAGATGTATAAATGAAAAAGATTAGGAGCAGATATGAAAAAGCCATTGATCATACTGACCGGTCCGACAGCGGCCGGCAAAACAAAACTTTCAATAGAGCTTGCAAAGTCTGTAAAGGGTGAGATCATCTCCGCGGATTCCATGCAGGTATATAAACATATGGACATTGGTTCAGCCAAAATAAAGGCAGACGAGATGCAGGGGATCAAACACTATCTTGTAGATATTTTGGAGCCGACACAGGATTTCAATATTGTTCTGTTCCAGCAGTACGCAAAGCAGGCGGTCTCTGACATCTATGAAAAAGGCAGGATCCCGATCATTGTGGGCGGGACCGGCTTCTATATCCAGTCCGTGCTCTACGATATTGACTTTCAGGAGAGCGAGGAGGACACAGCGCTACGGGCAGAGCTCGAACAACTCGCACAGGACAGAGGCGCGGAGCATCTTCACGATATATTGAGGGACTGCGATCCCAAAGCGGCTCAGGAAATCCATGCCAACAATGTCAAGCGGGTGATACGCGCGATCGAATTTTACAGACATACGGGCAGAAGGATCTCCGATCATAACGCGGCGGAGCGTCAAAAGACATCCGCGTATGACTCCCGTTATTTTGTCCTCACAGACAGGCGGGAGAGATTATACGAAAATATCGACAGGCGTGTGGATATGATGATCGATGAGGGGCTTGTCGATGAGGTGAAACATCTGATGGATATGGGATGCAGGCGGGATTCAACTGCCATGCAGGGACTTGGCTACAAGGAGATCGTCTCATATCTGTCGGGGGAGATCACACTGGATGAGGCGGTCTATATCATCAAGCGCGACACACGTCATTTCGCAAAGCGGCAGCTCACCTGGTTCCGGCGGGAACGGGATGTGATCTGGATCGAAAAAGACCGATTTGCATACGATGACGAAAAAATGTTAAACTATATGAAAAAGATGAGCGCCGATGTGCTCCATCTTTCCTGACAGACAATACAGCATGAAAAATGACGAAAGGAAACGAAGACAAAAATGAAGAGGACAAACGATGAGAACATGACTGCCCAGGACATGTACAAAGAACTGGGCATTTCAGATAAAGTATACCGTTTCAGCAAAGATATCCTGGACAGTCTGAGACCGCGCTTTGACGAGATCGACCAGACTGCAGAGTACAATCAGCTAAAGGTCCTAAAGGCAATGCAGGACAACAAGGTCAGCGAGGCGTGTCTGCTGGGCACGACGGGATATGGCTATAATGACATTGGCAGAGATGCCCTGGAGGCAGTGTACGCGTCGATTTTTCACACGGAGGACGCGCTTGTCAGACCCCAGATCACCTGTGGTACTCACGCGCTGGCGCTGGCACTCATGAGCAATCTGCGGCCCGGTGATGAACTTTTATCGCCGGTGGGAAAGCCATATGACACGCTCGAGGAAGTGATCGGGATCCGCCCGTCGAAGGGGTCGCTTGCGGAGTATGGGATCACCTACAGGCAGGTGGATCTGCTCGCGGACGGCAGCTTTGATCTTGACAATATCCAAAAAGCTCTCAATGATAAGACGAAGCTTGTCACGATCCAGCGCTCCAAGGGATATCAGACAAGACCGACGCTGTCGGTCAAAAGGATCGGGGAACTGATCGCGTTCATAAAGGGGATCAAGCCGGATGTCATCTGTATGGTAGATAATTGTTACGGAGAGTTCGTGGAACGCGTCGAACCTGCCGATGTGGGGGCTGACATGGTAGTCGGCTCGCTGATCAAGAACCCAGGAGGCGGACTTGCCCCGATCGGTGGATATATCGCCGGCAAGAAAGGATGCATTGAGAATGCAGCATACCGGCTGACATCTCCCGGACTTGGCAAGGAGGTTGGCGCATCTCTTGGGATCCTCAGGGATTTTTATCATGGACTGTTCCTTGCGCCAACCGTGACAGCCAGCGCTTTAAAAGGCGCTGTTTTTGCGGCAAATATCTACGAAAAACTCGGATTTAAAGTCGTTCCTGACAGTGTGGAATCAAGGCATGACATCATACAGGCTGTCGAGTTTGGAACGGCGGAGGGCGTGATCGCCTTCTGCAAGGGGATCCAGGCGGCAGCCCCGGTTGACAGCTTTGTGACACCGGAGCCATGGGATATGCCCGGATATGACAGTCCGGTCATCATGGCGGCGGGGGCATTCGTGTCCGGCTCATCGATCGAGCTGAGTGCAGACGGTCCGATCAAACCTCCATATGCCGTGTATTTTCAGGGCGGTCTCACCTTTGAGCACGCGCGGTTCGGCATCATGAAAACGCTTCAGAGTGTAGTTGACGCAGGAATCGTACAGATTTAAAAAAAGTATTAATAATTTGATAAATTTTTCCAAAATAGGAAATATGTCGAAAAAAATCTAATCTTTTTTATGTACAGACTTGATTTAGTGTGGTAAGATAACTAAATGGAGAGCAAGGCATACAATACATGAGCCTTTTTAAAGAATTATATGCAAAGGATGAGCTGCCTTATGACAAATTTATGAGGCTTGGGCCGGAGAGTCTTTCGGATGCCGAGCTTCTTGCTATCATGCTCAGAACTGGAACGAGGGAAAAGACTCCTATCGAGCTTGGGCGGGATGTTTTGAAACTGGCAGGAAAGGGAATGGGACTTCTGGGGCTGTATCACTTTAATATAAGGGATCTAATGCAGATACCTGGAATCGGAGAGGTCAAAGCGGTGCAGTTGTTGTGCATTGCCGAGATCGCGAAGAGAACCTCCAATCTGCAGGCAAGACCAGAACTGACTTTCGACAAACCAGAGACAGTAGCGGCTTACTACATGGAGAGAATGCGGCACAGGGACACTGAGCAGCTCATGCTGGTGCTTCTGGATGCCAAACGGCATATCGTAAATGAGTCCATTTTGTCGACAGGCACTTTTAACACAACGTTGATCTCACCGAGGGACATCTGTATCCGGGCGATGCGCAATGAGGCGTCCTATATTGTAATCCTTCATAACCACCCAAGCGGCGATCCGACACCCAGCAGACAGGATGTGCTGGTGACACAGAAGATAAAGGAAGTATCCGATTTAGTTGAAATTCCGTTGCTGGATCATATCATCATTGGGGATAACAGATATACCAGTTTTATACAAAAAGGACTTTTATGAGAAACAGAAAGGAGTTGTTATGTTGGCTAACAACGCATTTGGTATCGATCTGGGTACCAGAACGATCAAGATTTACAATGCTCACAATGACAATGTTATTGTCGAGAAAAATATGATTGCGATTGAGGATAAGAAAAACTTATTTGCATATGGTGATTCTGCATTTGAAATGTTTGAGAAAGCGCCATCTAATATTGAAATCTCATATCCGCTCTGCAACGGAGTGATCGCGGATATTAAAAATATGCAGCTGATTCTTAAGAACTTTATACTGGACTGCAACAAGGGGTCCGTGAAACCCGCAGAGTTTTATATCGCAGTCCCTTCCGATATCACTGAGGTCGAGAAGAGGGCATTTTCTGACCTGGTGAAAGATGCAAATATCAAGGCAAAGAAGATCCTGCGCGTCGAGAAGGCTGTTGCAGACGGTTTGGGACTTGACATCGATGTCAAGAACGCGCAGGGGATCCTCGTTGTCAATGTCGGTTTCCATACAACGGAGGTCTCGATCCTCTCACTGGGCGGGATCGTCCTCAGCCGTCTGATCAAAGTTGGCGGACAGAAATTTGATGAATCGATCAAGAATGCGATCCGCAAGGAGTTCAGCCTGATCGTCGGCAGCAAAACTGCCGAAAATGTAAAAATCGACCTGCGGGAACTTGAGGAGGACAAGAGAAAGGCTGTAGTATACGGACGCGACATTGTGACAGGGCTTCCCATGGAGAAAGAGATTCCGACCAACTTGGTGAGCGAGAGTATGCTGGAGAATTTTAATGTGATCATTGACAATATCAGGGTCATTCTGGAGAGAACACCGCCAGAACTCTCTGCGGATATCTTCCGGAGAGGAGTCTATCTGACGGGGGGCGCATCGCAGGTGGCACATCTCGCAGAGCTGATCGCAAAAGGGACAGGTCTTAAAGTGAATGTGAGTGAAAATCCTGTGTCAGGCGTTGCCCTTGGACTTGCAAAGATCATTAAGGATGACAACTATAAATCTGTCGCTTATCTTGAAGGAATGGGGCGCTAATATTCATGAGTCCGGTGATAAAGAGAAAGAGGGATAAGTTCTCTATTCCAAGCAAATATCTACTGTTGATCTTGACGTGTATCTGTGTGGCACTCATGGCAGTGACATTTTTTACGGATTATTCCGCGTCTCCTCTAAATAAATTGGTAGGCTATGTCATTGTTCCTTTTCAGAACGGTGTCAGCCGTGTCGGCACATGGATCTCCGTCAGGATGGATGAACTTGGCGAATTGAGGATCGTGCTGCAGGAGAATCAGGCGCTCAAACAGCAGATCGATGAGCTGACTGTCCAAAATACGCAGCTCCAACAGGATAAATATGAGCTCAACTATCTCCGTGAACTGTACAAACTCGATGAACAGTACAGCGGCTATGAGAAGGTGGGTGCCAGAATCATAGCCAGAGACAGCGGCAACTGGTTTCACGCATTCACGATCAACAAGGGCACTGATGATGGACTTGCCGTCGATATGAATGTAATTGCCGATGGCGGGCTTGTCGGAAGGATTGTCGACATCGGTTCCAACTGGGCAAAAGTCAATGCGGTGATCAATGATGATTCCAATGTCAGCGGTATGGTGCTTGCAAGTTCGGATAATTTGATGGTTCAGGGGTCACTCCAGCTGATGGCGGACGGTGTCATCGGTTTCGGACAGCTCAATGATTCGCAGAACAGAGTCGAGGTTGGTGATAAAGTTGTCACCTCCAATATCAGCGACAAGTATCTGCCGAGCATCCTGATCGGATACATTAGTGAGATCGATCAGGATGCCAACAATATCACAAAATCCGGGAAGATCACGCCAGCAGTCGACTTCGAACATCTTGAGGAGGTGCTTGTCATCTTGAAAACAAAGCAGCAGATTAAGGATTAACAGATTCATGAAGAGAAATATTATATTATTTTTTGTGATATTATGTGGATTCGTCCTTCAGACAACACTTTTTCAGACACTCAGCTTTGGAGGGATCTCTCCTAATATATTGATCATCATCACGGTTTCCTACGGTTTTATGCACGGTAAGAAATACGGCATGGTCGTGGGATTCATATGCGGGATGCTGATGGATATTTTTTACGGAAGTGTTCTGGGATTTTACGCACTGGTCTACTTGTACATAGGTGCTGCCAATGGCGTATTTCACAGTATATTTTATCAGGACGATATCAAGCTGCCACTTGTGCTGATCCTGACGAGTGACTTTGCTTACTCCTTTACATGTTATGTATTGCTGTATCTTTTGAGAAGAAGATTTGATTTTGTTTTTTATCTCAAAAGTATTATAATACCTGAGATCGTTTACACAATTTTTGTTACAGTGTTTATATATCCGTGTATCCTGTTTTTGAACAGGACAAAGGATGATTTTGAAAGAGGTGACAATAAGGTTGTTTAAAAGGATTGGCGAGGTTCTGCACAATCTGCTTACTTCCAGACTGCTGCTGCTGTTTATTATCTTTGTGGGAATGGCAGTGGTTTTGGTCTATCGGTTATTTGACCTGCAGATCGTAAATGGGGAATCGTATGTGAACAACTTTCGCCTGATGATACAGAGAGAGCGTATTACAGAGGGAACCCGTGGAAATATTTATGACAGGAACGGCAATCTGCTTGCTTACAATGAGCTTGCGTATTCTGTTACGATAGAAGATGTGTATGAATCAGGTTCCACCCGAAATGAAAAGTTAAATGATACGCTCTACAAATTGATCCATATGATCGAGGACAGTGGCGACAGTATTGTCAGTGATTTTAACATTATCCTGAACGATAACTATGATTATGAGTTTACCGTGGAGGGGACGAGGCTTCTTCGCTTCAAAGCGGATGTATACGGATGTGCTACCCTGGATAGCCCGAAGTTCAAATATTACATGAAAAATGCTTCGCCGCAGGAGATCATAGACTATCTTGTCGACCGTTTCAAGATCGGTGCGATCCGTCCGGGAGACGACGGCGATAGGACATTCTATCCCGGTGAAGGTTACACCAAAAAAGAAATACTTCAAATGGTCACTCTTCGATATCAGATGAATTTGTACAGTTTTCAGCGATATATCCCGACGACGGTTGCGACAGATGTGTCACAGCAGACAGTTGCTGTGGTCATGGAAAACATATCTGAGCTCGAGGGAGTTGCCATTGAGGAGGATATGATCCGCAAATATAATTATCCGTACTATTTTTCCCATATCCTCGGCTATACGGGCAAGATTTCTTCTGAGGAACTTGCGACACTCTCAGAACAGGATGAAAGCTATACGATGAATGACACTGTCGGAAAAGGCGGTATTGAACAGGTTATGGAGATGCAGCTCCAGGGAAGGAAAGGGTCAGAGACTGTTTATGTCGACAACCTGGGAAAAGTCATCGATATAACGGACATTGTGGAAGCACAGGCTGGAAACGATGTGTATCTGACACTTGATAAAGATCTGCAGGTAGCGATCTACAATATTCTGGAACAGAAGCTTGCAGGTATCATTGTTTCAAAAACCAGGAATATGTTTAACTATGATCCGACGAAATCAGCATCTCGTCAGGATATTATCATTCCGATAGACGATGTGTATTTTGCTCTCATTGACAACAATGTGATCGATATCAATCACTTTACGGAGCAAAATGCCTACGATACGGAGCGGGAAGTCCATCAGATCTTCCTCGAAAAGCAGGCAGATGTCCTTGCATCGATCAAGGAGGAACTCTCTGCTATAAAGACGCCCTACAATGAACTGACAAAAGAATTTAAGAACTACGAAAGTTATATTGTTTCCATGCTTACAGATAAGGGCGTACTGGTAAGCTCTGCCATAAACAGGGATGATCCGACATACATTGCATGGACTACCGAGGAAGTCATAAGTCTGAATGAATATCTGACTTATGCTATTGCACAGAATTGGATCGATATCACAAAACTTTCTGTGGGGGCACAGTATTCCGACTCGACAGAAGTGCTGGATAGCATGATTCAGTATATCATTGAAAACCTGCAAAATAACGTGCGGTTTGCGAAAAAAATGTACCAATACATGATCAGTGACCAGACGATCACCGGCAGGCAGATCTGTATGCTTCTGTGGGAGCAGGATCTGATCAGCGTCGAGGAGGACAAGATCACAGCACTCAGGAATGGTACTACAAATCCGTACAATTTTATGCTGGAGATGATACGGACACTGCAGATCACACCAGCGCAGTTAGCGCTTGATCCCTGCACAGGCTCCTGTGTCGTGACAGATGTCAATACAGGAGAGGTGCTTGCACTGGTGTCTTATCCGGGATATGATATCAATAAACTGGCAAACGGAGTGGACGCGGAATACTTTGCAAAGCTGCAGGCGGATCTGTCCGTGCCGCAGTGGAGCGCTGCCACACAACAGGAGACGGCGCCCGGCTCAACCTTTAAGATGGTGTCTGCCGTCGCGGCGATGGAGGAGGGCGTTATCTCCTCACTCAGCGAGACGATCTCCTGCAACGGCATCTTTGACAAGATCACACCGCCGCCTAGATGCTGGTCGTCAGTCGGTCACGGCTCCATGAACCTGTCGAGTGCGATCGCCAACTCGTGCAATGTGTTCTACTATGAAGTGGGTTATCGGCTTGCGCAGGACAGCAATGGCTACAACAGTGAATACGGACTTTCACGGCTGGAAAAATATGCGGATTTGTTTGGACTCACGGAGAAATCAGGCATCGAGATCACAGAGTCGGAACCCAAATTTTCCGATGAATATATCGTTCCGTCAACGATCGGACAGGGAACAAACAACTATACGACAGTAGGACTTGCAAGATACCTCACGGCAGTCGCAAACAGTGGTACTGTGTACAAACTGAGTCTTCTGGACAAGCTGACCGACTCAAAGGGGAACCTGATCGAGGATTACACGCCGGAGGTCAGAAACACCATTGATATTGACAACAGTATATGGGATGCCATTCACGCCGGGATGCGGACCGTGGTGGAAAAAAAGGCTTATTATAAAGATTTGGCAGTAAATGTTGCCGGCAAGACCGGTACGGCGCAGGAGGGGCGCAACCGCACCAACCATGCAGTGTTTCTCAGTTATGCACCCTACGAAGATCCTGAGATATCAGTAACAGTGCGAATCGCATATGGATACAGCTCAGATTACGCAGCACAGACTGCAAGGGATGTATATAAATATTACTATGGTCTGGCAGAGGAAGATGAACTTCTGACAGGTACAGCAGAAATTCCGGAGACTGTCAGCAGGACACAGCAGGATTAGCAGCAATACCAAAACACAAAAAGGAGCAAATGTGAAAAATTCAGTTATTTTAAAAAGTTTTCCAAACGGCATATCAGTAATCATGGACAGTACGATTTCGTTTGAAGATTTGCTGGAGAATATCGCACTGAAGTTCAGGGAAGCTGATGGATTCTTCAAGAATGCATCTGTTGCAGTCTCTCTGGAGGGCAGAGAGCTGACTGAGGATCAGGAACGTGAAATACTGGATGCGATCTCGCAGAACTCGCGTTTGAATATACTATGCCTTATGGGAAAAGATGAGGAGAAGAATCTTAAATTTCTCGGGGTACAGAATCATCTTAATTTTCAGAAGGATGAGAACAGTGGACAGTTTTACAGGGGAACGCTGCATGAAGGGGCAAGCCTGGAGACAGAACACAGTATCATTATTTTGGGTGACGTCTGTGAAGGAAGCTGTGTGTACTCTAACAAGGATGTTGTGATACTCGGCGCTGTAAGAGGAGATGTATATGCAGGAGCAGGCGGGAACAACAATCATTTTGTTGTGGCACTTGACATGAATCCCAGGATCCTTCAGATCGGTGATCTTGTGTACAGCAGTCAACCGCAAAAAAACTCAAGATGGGGATTTCACAAACAGCCCCCGACAGTACCAAAGATCGCATATGCATATAACGGTATCGTGCAGATGGAAGCTATTACAAAAGAATTGCTGGACAATTTTACCCTGTGATACATGCGGATAAACATGTCCAGAGAACCATTATTTGTAATGGAGGATAATTCCTATGAGTGAAGTAATTGTCGTTACGTCAGGGAAGGGCGGTGTGGGCAAGACCACCACATCTGCAAACGTAGGAACGGGTCTGGCAGAGATGGGAAAAAGTGTTGTTTTGATCGATGCTGATATCGGACTTAGGAATCTGGATGTCGTGATGGGACTGGAGAACCGTATTGTATACAATCTTGTAGACGTGATCGAAGGCAACTGTCGATTGAAACAGGCACTGATCAAGGACAAGAGACATGCTGGGCTGTTTCTCATGCCAGCAGCACAGACAAGAGATAAAAACTGCATTACACCTGGACAGATGGTCAAGTTGATCGACAGTCTGCGGGAACAGTTCGACTACATAATCCTTGATTGTCCGGCTGGTATCGAACAGGGTTTTCAAAATGCCATAGCCGGTGCTGATCATGCGATCGTTGTGACTACGCCGGAAGTTTCGGCGATCAGGGATGCGGACAGGATTATCGGTTTACTTGAGGCAAATGAGATCAAAAAGGTAGATCTGGTATTGAACAGACTTCGCCAGGATCTAATACGCCGTGGGGAGATGATGACTGTTGATGACGTCCTTGATATATTGGGTCTTCCGCTCCTTGGGGTGGTGCCCGATGATGAAAATGTTGTGATCGCAACAAATCAAGGTGAGCCGCTGGTAGGTAAAAGTTCTGACGCGGGACAGGCTTTCTACAATATCTGCAGGCGGCTGGAAGGCAAAGAGGTTCCTTTTAAGGATTTTGGAAAGAATATTACGATCTGGACAAGATTCTCGGGATTATTCAGGAGAAATCTACAGGAGGAGCGGGCATGAGTTTATTTTCAATTTTTAAAAGAAAAACGTCCAGTCAGATCGCGAAGGACAGGCTGAAGATCTTATTGATTTCGGACAGGGTGAACTGTTCTCCGGAAATGATGGAACTGATCAAGAACGATATCGCCCAGGTGATATCAAAGTACATGCAGATCGATACCTCCAGTATGGAGGTTCAGATCGCGAAGACAGGCTCTTCTGCAAGAAATGGTAAAAAGACACCTGTTTTGTATGCGAATATACCGATATTGGACCTTCGCAGCTGATGTCTGGACAATGTATCTCAATGAAAGACAGGGAAAGGGAAAATGCTTAGAAAATATAGGGTACGGGACTACGATTTTAAACTGATATTTCTGCTGGTGGCAGTCACTGTCATCGGAATACTGGCGATCGGAAGCGCGCGCCCAGATTATCAGAACAGACAGCTTTTAGGGTTTGTCATGGGATTTTTTATCATGATAGTACTCTCGTTTTTTGACTATTCCTTTTTCCTGCGTTTCCACTGGGGAATCTATGCGCTGAACATCACGTTTCTTCTGATGGTCGTAGCTTTTGGAAAAGTCGTGAACAATGCAAAAAGATGGCTGGAGATCGGCGGTATACAATTTCAGCCGTCGGAGCTCACAAAGATCATGCTGATATTGTTTTACGCACAGTACATCATGAAACATCGGCAAAAGATCAATTCCCTGAACAATATCGCAGCGATGATCATATTGCTGATACCGCCCCTGTATCTGGTATATGACCAGCCGGATATGTCGACCACCATCGTCATTGCGGTGATCTTCTGTGTGGTCTGGTATGTCGGCGGGCTGAGTTACAAATATATATTTGGCGTACTGGCTATTGTGGTGCCGATCGCAGTTGTGTTTTTTATCATGGTTCTGCAGCCGGATCAGACACTCATCAAAGATTATCAGCAGGAGCGTATCCTGGCATGGCTTGAACCGGAAAAATATGCTAAGACGATCGCTTACCAGCAGACAAATGCGATCATGGCTATCGGCTCAGGGCAATTGTGGGGCAAAGGTCTGAATAACACGATGATCTCAGTCAAGAATGGCAACTTTGTGTCGGAACCGCAGACAGACTTCATCTTTACGATCGTGGGTGAGGAGCTTGGATTTGTGGGCGGATGTACCGTCGTGATCCTGCTGTTTTTGATCACGCTGGAATGCCTGAATGTGGCGAGAAAGGCAAAAGACCTGGCGGGAACATGTATCGCAACCGGGATGGCAGCGCTTGTCGGGGGGCAGAGCTTTGTCAACATCGCAGTCGCCACGGGACTCTTTCCGACTACAGGTGTACCGCTTCCGTTCGTGAGCGCGGGTCTTACCTCGCTGGTCAGTCTGTATATCGGCATGGGAATTGTACTAAATGTACGATTACAGTGTGTCAGAAAATACAATAATTAGAAGAAAATTAGTCAGTTTGCACAAAGCCAGGTAGAAATGTTAAATTTTTTTGAATTAAATGATAAGAATATAGATTTTTGACAGCAAAAGGGTTAAAATATCTTTAGACAAATAATTGACAAAGGAAGGTGCATAGACCATGAATATTGCGTTGATCGCGCACGACGGAAAGAAGAAATTAATGCAGAATTTTTGTATCGCTTACAGAGGGATCTTGAGCAAAAATGAGCTGTACGCTACAGGGACAACAGGCAGGCTGATCGAGGAAGTAACGAATCTCAATATTCATAAATATCTGGCGGGACATCTGGGAGGAGAGCAGCAGATCTGTGCACAGATCGAACACAATCAGATAGACCTTGTTATTTTTTTGAGAGATCCTCTGAATTCCAAGTCCCATGAACCGGACGTGAACAATGCTGTGAAGTTGTGTGACATTCACAATATACCATTGGCAACGAACCTGGCATCGGCAGAGCTGCTGATCAGGTCACTTGACAGAGGAGATTTAGACTGGCGTGAAATGTATAAATAAAGTTGGCAGGACATTATGTATTATATTTATCTCCTTTATGCTTGCAGCAAATCTTATGGGCTGCGGGGCAAAAGAATATACTTTTGCATATGACAGAAACAGAAATAATACAAGTTTTTCTGTTGCTTCCCACACAAAGGGAAAGACGATGGAAGCATTTGCAGCCAGTCTGTGCGTCACCGCAGTTGATGTTTCCGCAGGAACAGATGTCAATATGTCGGCGACAGCAGCCGGACTGTTCGATCTATCCTCGCGAAAAGTCATTTATGCAAAGAATATACATGACAAGCTAAATCCTGCAAGTCTTACCAAGATCCTGACAGCGTTATGCGCTTTGAAATATGCAAATCCTGATGACGTGCTCACGGCAACGGAGAATGTATACATAAACGAGTCAGGTGCTGTAAAACTTGGTCTAGCCGCCGGAGATACCATGACGCTGGATCAGGCGCTTCATGCGCTGCTGCTAAAATCGGCAAACGATGTGGCAGTTATGATCGCGGAGCACATAAGCGGAAGTGTCGACGAGTTTGCAAAGTTGATGAATGAAACAGCAAACAGTCTCGGTGCTACAAACAGTCATTTTGTCAATCCGCACGGACTGACAGATACAGATCATTATACTACAGCATATGATCTGTATTTGATCTGCAACGAAGCGGTGAATTATACAAAAATAATGGAGATCATTCAGAAGCCGGCATATTCGTCCGTGTATCATGACGTCAATGGCGGAGATAAGTTTATAGATATTGCAAACTCAAATGCCTATATCAAAGGTGATATAGCAGCACCTAACAATGTGACTGTGCTCGGCGGAAAAACCGGCACCACAAATGCAGCCGGAAATTGTTTGATTCTGTTTGCAAATAATAGTTCAGGAAATCCATATATTGCCGTTATCCTGCAGTCAGGTGACAGAACGACAATGTATACGGAAATGACAGATCTATTGAGTGAGATATCGTAATTTTTTTATAATATTGTAAGTTAGAGTTGTTTTTTGTTAGAGATTCAACTATAATGAGGTTAGTGGATTTATTTAATTACTTTTACTTAATTACATTAAAGATATGATTTTAGGAGGTATTGCTTATGGTGCAGCTGATTGTTGGAAAAAAGGGAAAGGGCAAGACAAAGGTTATTCTGGATATGGTCAACAAAGAGGTGTCCGCAGTGTCCGGAAACATTGTTTACCTTGACAAAGGCAATGATCATATGTATGAATTAAATAACAAAGTAAGACTGATCAATGTGAAAGATTATGGGGTTGCCAATGCAGACGAATTTGTTGGCTTCATTCGCGGCATCGTTTCCCAGGATCATGATCTTGAGCAGATCTACTTTGATGGATTTTTACAGATTTCATGCATTAAAGATCCTTGCCAGGTTGAAGAAGTGATCGACAAGCTGGATTCCATTAGCAATACATATGGTTTTAAGGTAATAGCAAGTATTTCGCTGGATGAGGCAGAACTGCCAGAGAGTATGAAATCAAAGGTAGTCGTGGCTCTGTAGTACTTGAGACAGAATATATATCAATAGGAAGCCTCGGGAGATGATACCGGGGCTTTTCCATGCACAGGCGCGCATAAGGAGAATTATTTTAGTGGCATCTCAAAATCGTCAGGCACATAGCAAACAATTAAATAGATCCGGTAAGACAATGAACCGAATAGAGCTTGCGATATTCGGTGCGATGACTGTTTACATTATTGCTGTTATTGTTTCCTATATGAAACTGGAACCAATCCAGGGATATGAGATTCAGTTAGGTTCCCTGTCCATATCAAAGACGTTTACTGGAATTGCGATCCGTCAGGAAGAGCTTCTGCATTCACCGTATACGGGTTATATTAATTATTTTGTCCGGGAAGGCGAACGTGTGTCCACAAGAGATACTGTATATTCTGTCGATGAAAGCGGAAAACTGGCATCGCTGTTGAATGCAGGTGATATGGGGGAGACATCTTATACAGATGAAGAACTTGGGGAGTTTCGTTCAGAAGTAGTACAGTATGACAGGGGGTTTGACAGTAAGGATTTCAGCAGTGTATATGATTTTAAATACAATATAGAAAGTTCTGTGATGAAACTGGTAAATATCAATATGTACGAGAGTCTGGAAGCGTTGAATCAATCCAATCTGGGAGGAATGGTATCTCTGTGTGCGGCTGGTAAAACAGGCTATGTGGTATATAATACAGACGGTTATGAGACTTTGACTCCCGAACAGATCACGGCTGATATGTTTGATCAGTCGACCTACGAGAAAAACAGAGTGAACAATAATGATCTGATCGAGAAAAATGCGGTGGTCGGCAAAATTGTGACAGACGAAAACTGGTCCTTAGTGATCCCGATCGAGGAGGAGCGGGCAGCTGAGCTCGAGGAGGCTGAGTATGTCCAGGTAAAATTTATCAAGACACAGGAAACGTCATGGGGACAGGTAGTCATACATCATCTTGAGGATAACGTTTATGCAGAACTGATTTTTAATAATTCATGTATCTCTTTCTGCACAGACCGATATATTGATATTGAGCTTGTAGTGAATGACCAGCAAGGATTGAAAATCCCCAATTCCGCGATCGCTGAGAAAGAATTCTTTATTATTCCGGCTGATTTTATGACAAAGGGTGGACCAAACGGAAATTACGGCGTACTGAAAGAGAAGGCTGATGAAAATGGGAACCTGGTTAATGAATTTGTTGAGACAAACGTATACAGTTCTGACGAAGAAGAGTTTTACATCGATAGCAGTGAACTAAAGGTGGGCGACTATATCTGCAAGATGGATTCTACGGAGAAGATGGCGATCAGCAGGACAGGGGTACTGACAGGTGTCTATAATATGAACAAAGGATACGCAGATTTTAAACAGATCAATGTGCTGGCGAAAAACGATGAGTACTCGATCGTCAGTTCGTCCACCCAGTATGGACTTACTGTGTATGACCGCATTGTTCTGGATGCGACTAGCGTAAACAACAATGATTTCATATATAACTAACAATCCGTTACAAAGATCGGAAAAGGGATCGATCAGAAAATCGTATGTAGGAGGAGACTATGGAAGAAGCGACAATACAGGAAAACATTAAAACGGTGGAAAGCATCATCACTGCAGAGTGTCAGAAAGCCGGGCGAAATCCTGACGAGGTGACGCTGATTGCAGTTAGCAAGACCAAGCCGGTGGAATTGATCAAAGAAGCGTATGAATATGGATGTCGGGATTTTGGCGAGAATAAGGTTCAGGAGCTTCTTGACAAGTATGAGGCGCTGCCCAAGGATATCAGATGGCATATGATCGGTCATCTTCAGAGAAACAAAGTCAAATACATTGTGGATAAGGTTTATCTGATCCACAGTGTGGACTCCCTGCGCCTGGCAGAAGAAATCAGCAAGGAAGCTGTTAAAAAGAAAGTGTGTGTAAATATTTTGATAGAAGTCAATGTAGCAAACGAGGAGACGAAATTTGGGACAACGTGTGAGGAAGCAAAACAACTTGTGCAGGATATTGCAAAATTACCTAATATCTGCGTAAAAGGGTTGATGACAATAGCGCCTTTTGTAGAAAATGCTGAAAAAAACAGACCAATTTTTAGCAAATTAAAGAAATTAGCGGTTGACATTATACGCGAAAACATTGATAATATAACTATGGAAAAATTATCTATGGGTATGACGGGTGACTACGTGGTAGCTGTGTCAGAGGGAGCTACGTATGTCAGAGTAGGGACCGGTATCTTCGGAGTAAGGCAGTATATGTCGTAAAGAAAGGAAAATGACTATGGGAGTAATGGACAAGTTTTTAGACGCATTGCATTTAAACAACGAGGAGGAGTACTATGATGATGATGATTTCTATGATGAAGGAGAGATTATAGACAACACAGTCAGAAAACCAATGAGGGTTGTCCGTGAAGAGGAAGACTTTGATGAACCGATAGAGAAGCCAAGAAAACAGTCGCAGAAGGTAACACCGATCAGAGCTGTCAAACGTGCACCTGGAAACGGTATGGAGGTATGTGTGATCAGGCCGAACAGCATTGAGGATGCGAGGGAGATCACTGAGACACTTCTCGCCAATCGCACTGTTGTGTTAAATTTAGAGGGACTTGATGTTGCGATCGCACAGAGGATCATTGATTTTGCGTCGGGTTCTACATATGCAATCAATGGAAATCTTCAAAAGATATCAAATTATATTTTTATTATTACTCCTGCTTCTGTTGATATTTCAGGAGATTTTCAGGAAATCTTATCAGGAACGTTTGATGTTCCGATTTCTTCACGTGGTGTAATTTAAGATTGGATTTGGGGACAATGAAGGATAAACTTCCCATCTGTTATTAGATGGGAAGTTTTTTATGCACACGGGCACCCAGAGGAAGAATGTCATCAAACCGATAAATCGGTTCGCTGACGGGTGCCCGGCGCGCGAGTAGGGGAGAAGGTCATTCTCCTACTCGATTGCACACGGGCAAAAGAGAAGGTCATTTCCTTAACTTGACCGCACATGCCGCGTGCCATGAAGTGGAAAGGCGGGGATAGATATGTCACAGAGATTAACGATCAATATGAACAATAAACCGATCTATGATATTGTATATGAACAGGATTTTAACAATCTGGTTCAGGAGCTGGAGCCGTTTGGGATCCGCGAGAAGAAACTCTGCATTATCACAGATTCAAGGGTGAAAGGCTTCTATGCAGATGAGGTGCGCAGTTTATTGCAGGGAAACTGCGGGGAAGTCTTTGTCTATGATTTTCCAAATGGAGAACAGAGCAAAAATCTGGATACTGTGAAGAATATTTATGAATTTTTGATACAAAATAAGTTTGGGCGCAAAGATATGCTTCTGGCGCTCGGCGGCGGTGTGGTCGGTGATATGACAGGTTTTACTGCTGCCACGTATCTGAGGGGTGTTGATTTCGTACAGATTCCAACGACACTGTTAGCGCAGGTCGACAGCAGTATCGGCGGCAAGACAGGCGTGGATTTTGACCAGTACAAGAACATGGTAGGTGCTTTCTATATGCCGAAACTTGTGTATATGAATGTGGCGACACTCAAGACACTCGACGACAGACAGTACTATTCCGGTATGGGAGAAGTACTGAAACACGGACTGATCAAGAGCGCACCGTTTTATGAGTGGATTATCGAAAACATGTATGAGATTCATGACAGAAATCTGGATATTTTGGAGGATATGGTATATAAGAGCTGTACCTGCAAGAAGATAGTCGTGGAGAAGGATCCAACAGAAAAAGGGGAGCGGGCGATCCTAAACTTTGGACATACGATCGGACATGCCATCGAGAAAGCCAAAAACTTTGAGTTAATGCACGGGGAGTGCGTGGCGCTGGGCTGTGTCGCCGCTTCGTATATATCATGGAAAAGAGAGTTGATCTCCAAAGATGAGTATTATGAGATCAGGGATATGTTTGTGCCGTTTAATCTGCCAATATCTATAGAAGATATCGATCCAGAAGAAATTTATGAGCTGACAACTTCTGACAAAAAAGTAGAGGGCAGTAAGATCAAATTCATCCTTTTGAAAAAGGTAGGAAAGGCAATGATCGACACGACAGTTACCAAAGAGGAAATTATAGCTGGAATCAATGAAATCTATTTTACAGACGAGGATTGGGACCAATAAGAAATGAATAGAAAGAAAAAAATAAGACTCGCAGTCGATGTGTTGTTTGTGCTTGTGCTGATCGCAGTGGATCAGACAACAAAATATTTAGCAGTTACAAATCTGATGAACCAGAAACCGTATGTGGTCTGGGAGGGTGTGTTTGAGCTTCATTATCTTGAAAACCGCGGAGCAGCATTTGGAATGCTGCAGGATCAAAAGATTTTTTTTGTGCTGATCGCGGTCATTATCCTTGCAGTTATCGTCTATGTGCTCGTCAAGGCTCCATATCAAAAGCTGTACACGAAACTGCACTTCACACTTGTTTTTATCGCAGGTGGAGCGATCGGAAACCTGATCGACAGGCTGCGGTATGATTATGTTGTTGATTTTCTGTATTTTAGTTTGATCAATTTTCCTATTTTTAATGTGGCAGATATCTATGTGACTTTGGCATCTATCTATCTGGTGATTTTGCTATTGTTCGTGTACAAGGAATCTGATCTGGAATTTTTGACGTTTCGAACGAAAAAATTTCGCGATATAAAGTGATCGGTATTTTGATATGAATGAAATTGTTATTGAGATCGTACCGGAGATGGAAGATGAGCGCATTGATAAGTGCATCAGCAACTATATGGAAAATCTGTCACGAAGCTATATTCAGAAAATCATAAAAGATGGCAGTGTGTCCGTGAATGGTCAGGTCGTAAAAGCAAATTATAGAGTTAAGGTTGATGACAAGGTAAGGTTCATCATACCAGATTCTGTGGAACCCGATATCCCGGCGCAGGATATTCCGCTTGACATTCTGTATGAGGATGCAGATATTCTGATCGTAAATAAGCCCAAAAATATGGTGGTGCACCCGGCACCTGGTCATTATGAAGACACGCTTGTCAATGCGGTCATGTATCACTGCCGGGGACAGCTTTCTGGTATTAACGGGGTTCTTCGTCCAGGGATCGTTCATCGGATCGACAAGGATACAACAGGTTCCATCATTGTGTGTAAGAGTGATGAGGCGCACAATGCTATAGCAGAACTGCTCAAAACACATGACATCACCAGAAAGTACAGGGCGATCGTATACGGAAATGTAAAAGACGATCAAGGGACAGTGGACACACCGATCGGGCGGCATCCAATAGACCGAAAAAAAATGGCAGTCAATGAGAAAAACGGTAAACGTGCTGTGACACACTATCGCGTGTTAGAGCGTTTTGAACAGTATACATACATAGAATGTCAACTTGAGACTGGCAGAACCCACCAGATCAGGGTTCATATGGCGAGTATTGGGCATCCGCTTTTGGGAGATACGGTATATACAGGCAGGAAAGCGCCTTTTCATTTAGAGGGTCAGGTTTTACATGCCATGACAATAGGTTTTGTACATCCCAGGAGCAATACTTATATGGAGGTTGAGGCACCTTTGCCAGAATACTTTGTAAAACTTTTGAGGATTCTTGGGAAGAACACATAAAAGTACAAAATGATTGAAAATTCAGCCTGCACGCGATATAATGATAGTAATAAGTGACAGTCAGAATGGAGGGTTAACTATGAATACTATAATTACAATCGGACGTCAGTTTGGTTCTGGTGGACACGAGATCGGGGAGAAGATTGCCAATCATTACGGGATTCAGTATTTTGACAAGGAGCTGCTTTCAAGAGCTGCGAAGGAGAGTGGTTTCTGTGAGGAAATGCTCCGGAATCACGATGAGAGGCCGACGAATTCCTTTCTTTACAATTTAGTTATGGATACATACACATTTGGCTATAATTCTTCTTCTTTTGTGGATATGCCGATCAGCCACAAAGTTTTTATGGCTCAGTTTGACACGATCAAGAAGATCGCAGAGGAGGAGCCATGTGTCATTGTGGGGCGGTGTGCTGATTATGCACTGCAGGAGTACAAAAACTGCCTTCATCTCTTCATCCATGCTAATGAGGATGCAAAAATCGAGCGGATCATGAAGAAATACGAGATTGATGCGGATAAGGCGCGCGAGATGATGATCAAGAAGGACAAACAGCGTCAGAGTTATTACAATTATTACTCCACCAAAAAATGGGGACGTTCAGACAGCTATGATCTTTCGATCAACAGCAGCATTCTTGGTGTGGACGGAACCGTCAATCTCATCATTCAGTATATTGAAGATTTTGAGGCTAAGAATCAGCAGGACAAATGAGAGTGTAAATACCAAAAGAGCGTCTTATCCGTTTGTATAAGGTGCTCTTTTTTGTATATACAGGTATCATACAGAGAAAATGTGGTTATTTGCGCAATGCTGTACTAGAGCGTGTTTGAAAAATGCTTTCCGTCAGATGTACGTCACAGTTTGTGGG
>ERZ779626.87-NODE-87-length-63160-cov-29.372823_pt1 | contig 63160 bp, 59 predicted proteins | sample MGYA00514209_ERZ779626 | MGnify/ENA primary metagenome ERZ779626 (study PRJEB29562, sample SAMEA4376713) | mouse gut metagenome | isolation source: Cecum | study: EMG produced TPA metagenomics assembly of the A DSS colitis mouse model was used to assess the...
TGTTTTGGAGTGTCCTAACGGCAGTCTTCGGGCGACAGGGCCGGGGGCTCGCAGTTTTAGGCAAATCTTTCAATAGTGCGTTCCCCTATTGATGGCTCTACCCCTTTAAAAGGCCGGCAGGCGGAGTTCTTCAAGTACCAGTCCCCTAGATCAGAGCCCCGTAGGACTCTCTCATTCACGTGGCACCCAATCCACCAAAGATTCCGCCCAATCCCCCGCAAATCCCCCGCCGAGGCGGCGCGCCCTCCGGGCGGCCCCGAGAGGGAGGTCTGGAACCCCCGGTTCCAGCGACTTTTTGGTTACTTTTTGTTCGCACAAAAAGTAACCGCAGGGCGTGATTGTGCAATGACCCCATCGAGGGGTCATGCACAATCAGATTCTGCGCGGCCACTCGATGTGGCCGTGCAGAATCTTGGGGCCGCGTAGGCCCCACAAGCTTCCGAATAGAAGAATTCACCCCTCGCGCCCGGAGGGCGCGAAGAAGGAGGCCCCATGCAGTATACCATTGTCCCCGTGACCGCCGACCACCTGGACCAGATGGAGGAGATCGAACGCCTCTGCTTTTCCGACCCCTGGTCCCGGCGGCTCCTGTCGGAGCTGCTGGAAAACGAGGCCGCCGCTACGCTGGCGGCGGTGGGGGAGGACGGCGCCGTGCTGGGCTATGCCGGCATCCAGGTGGTGCTGGACGAGGGCTATGTCAACAACGTGGCTGTGCGGCCGGAGTACCGGCGGCAGGGGGTTGCCTCCCAGCTGCTGGAGGTGTTCCGGCGGTTCGGGGAGGGGCAGGGCTTGGCCTTCCTCACCCTGGAGGTCCGGGATTCCAACCAGGCCGCCAGGGCCCTCTACGCCCGGCACGGCTTCGTGGAGGCGGGCCGGCGGAAAAACTACTACCAGCATCCCAAGGAGGATGCCATCATTATGACATTGGAGTTTCAACGATGAACCTGCGTATTATGACCCCGGAGGAGCTGGCGAAGGCCTACGGGACGGATCTGCGGGAGGCGTTCCCGCCCTCGGAGCTCAAGCCCCTGTTCGCCATGGAGCGGATGCGGGAGCGGGGGGTGTACGACCCCTGGGGGCTCTTTGACGAGGGCGGCGAGGCGCTGGGATACGCCCTGCTGTGGAAGCACCCGGAGGGGCGGTGCATCCTGCTGGACTACCTGTGCGTCCCCCGGACGCGGCGGGGCGGCGGCATCGGCGGGTGGCTGCTGGCGCTGATGCGGGAAAAATATCCGGCGGATACGGTGTTTCTGGGGGAGTCCGAGGCCCCCGGCGGCGACCCGGCGGCGGACGCTCTGATTCTGCGGCGGCTGGACTTCTACCGGCGCAGCGGGGCGGCGCTGCTGGGCTACGACACCGCCCTGTTCGGGGTCCATTTCAAGACCATCTGCTGGGCGGACCCCCTGCCGGAGGAGACGGAGCTCCTGCGCCGGCACCAGGAGATCTACCTCAGTCAGTTCGGCCGGGAGCGGTATGACCGGTACATCCAGATCCCCCTGGCCCCCGGCGAAGCGCCCAGGCCGGTGAGCGACTGGACGGAGGAATAGAGGCCCGGCGAACGCCTTCCGGAGCGCGACTCTACGGAGCGTCGGTTGCCAGAACGGCCTCCGTCCTGTAGGATACGGGGGACGGGCAGACCCGTCACAACACAGACCGGCAAGGAGGCGGCGGATATGGACTGCGGTAAAGTGGGGGCCCTCATCGGGCGGCTGCGCCGGGAGCGGGGGCTGACCCAGCGGGAGCTGGCCGGCCGGCTGCTGGTGAGCGACAAGGCGGTGAGCAAGTGGGAGCGGGGCGCGGGGTGTCCCGACGTGTCCCTGCTGGCCCCTCTGGCGGAGGAGCTGGGGGTGGACCTGGCGGCCCTGCTGTCCGGAGAGCTGTCGACGGCCGGAGAACCGGGAGGAAATATGAAGCGAGCACGCTATTTTGTCTGCCCTGCCTGCGGCGGCATCGCCCTGGCCACAGGGGACATGGACCTCTCCTGCTGCGGCAGGCGTCTGACGCCCCTGACGCCTCAGCGGGCGGAGGGCGAGGACCGCTTGCAGGTCCGGCAGGTGGATGACGAGTGGTTTGTCACTGCCGGCCACCCCATGGAGAAAGGGCACTATATCGCCTTTGCGGCCCTGGCCACCGGGGACCGGGTACAGCTCATCCGGCAGTACCCGGAGTGGGACTTTCAGCTCCGCCTCCCCGCCGTGGCGCGGGGAACCCTGCTGTGGTACTGCACCCGCCACGGGCTGTTTTCCCAGCCCCTGGGGCCGACCCGGTAAGGGGCGCAAAAAGGCCTCCTGTTCACCGAACAGGAGGCCTTTCTCACGCCGCGCCGAAAAAGAGGCGCACCGCCAGCGCCGCGGTCATGAAGCCGGTCAGATCGGCGATAAGGGCCGCCGGGATGGCGTAGCGGGTTTTGCGGATGCCGGCGGCGCCGAAGTAGACCGCCACGGTGTAGAAGGTGGTCTCCGTGCTCCCCAGCATCACGGCGGCCACCCGGCCCACATAGGAGTCTGGGCCGTGGGCGGCCATGAGCTCGCTGCCGATGGCCAGGGCTCCGCTACCGCTGACAGGCCGGATAAACAGCAGGGCCGCCGTCTCCGGGGGAATCCCCAGCCGCACCAGCACCGGCGCAAGCAGCGACCCCAGCGCGTCCATGGCTCCCGAGGCCCGCAGCATATACACCGCCGTCATTAGCCCCACCAGGGCGGGGAGGATGCGCAGCAGGACGGTAAGGCCCTCCTCTGCGCCCCTGGTCAACGCGTCATAGACATTGACGCGCTTTCCCATGGCGAAGAGGGAGGTAAAGGCTAGGAGGAGGGGAACCAGGTAGGCGGAGTAATCCATAGGGGGGTCCTTTCTTCGCCGCCCTACGGGCGGCGAGGGGTAGTCCCTGCCGGGACGGGGGATGCGGGGCCTGCGCAGCTACTCGATGTGGCCGTGCAGAATCCGGGGGCGCGTAGCCCCCATAAGCGGTAGGGCTGCGCCGCAGCCCCCCTCGCCGCCGGAGGCGGCGACACGGCGCACTATTTCCAGATTTTCGCCATAATCTTCGCCGCCGCCAGCCCCGCCGCCACCGACAGCACCGACGCCATCCACACCGCCGGAAGAATATCAAACGCACTTTGGGCCCCCAGGGCGGACCGGACGCCCGCCACCGTGGTGGGCAGCAGCTGGATGGAGGCAGTGTTGAGCACCACCAGGGTGCACAGCTCGTCAGAGGCAAGGCCGCCGGTGTGGCGGGCCATGCGGCGGGCCGCCTGGATGCCCAGGGGTGTGGCGGCGTTGCCCAGGCCCAGGAGATTGGCGGACACGTTGCCGGAGAGGGCCGCCAGGGCGTCCGGGTCCCGGCAGGCCTGGGGCAGCAGGCGGGTGAGCACCGGGCGGAAGAGACGGCTGAGTCCCTCCATAAGGCCGCTGGCCTTCATCACGGACATCACGCCGCTCCACAGGCACATGATGCCCGCCATGGAGAGACACAGCTCCACTGCGGCGGCGGCCCCCTCCATGGCGGCGGACCCCACAGCGCCGATGGTGCCGTGGAGCAGCCCGTAAAACACCGAAAGCGCCACCATTCCCGTCCAGATCCAGGCCATCGCCATACCGCGGACACCCCCCTTTTCTCCGGCCGCTGGGGCCGTCCTTTCATGTATAGGGGCAACGGGAAAAGAATATGCAAAAATTTCACAAATTTTTTTGTAAAAACATGTTGAAAAATGCGGTGGGATTGTGATAGATTTACACAAGGGGACTCCAGCGGATACCGGAGGACCCAAATCTGCCGGACAGGAGGACGGTCCTTATGAAGTCCACTGGTATCGTAAGGAGGATTGACGATTTAGGGCGGATCGTGCTGCCCATCGAGCTGCGCCGCACGCTGGACATCGGCGAGCGGGAGACGATGGAGATCTTTGTGGAGGGCTCCTCGGTGGTGCTGAAAAAGTACCGGCCCACCTGCATCTTCTGTGACAGCAGCCGGGACATCGCCATCTTCCGCGGAAAAAACCTCTGCCCGAAATGCCTGAAGGAACTGGTCGAGCTCTCTGCTGGACGGATTTGACAGGCCGGGGCCCCGCCTGCGCGGCGGGTTCCCGTGCAAGGAGCGCCGTGTGCCGCGTGCACGGCGCTCCTTGCATTTTCTGGTAAAAGGGTATATGATACATGAAAATGCGGGAGAGGGGGCGCGGCGGTGAGGCGGATCGTCGGATATATGGGCGGACAGGCGGGCTGGATTGCGCTGAGCATGTCCGCGAAGCTGCTGGCCGCAGTGGGGGAGCTGCTGATCCCCTTCGTGCTGGAGCACATCATCGACCGGGTGGCCCCCGGGGGCAGCATGGGGACGGCGGCGCTGTGGGGCATGGTGATGGTGCTGCTGGCCCTGGCGGTGCGGCGGTGCAACCTGTTCGCCAACCGGACGGCGGTGTCCGTGTCCGGCAGCTGCACCCTGCGGCTGCGGCAGGACCTGTTTGTGCGCACCATGTCCCTCTCGGGGGCCCAGGCGGACCGGTTCGGCCTGCCCTCCCTCATCTCCCGGATGACCTCGGACTCCTACAACATCCAGAATTTCATCACCTCCATTCAGACCGTGGGCGTCCGGGCCCCCATCCTGCTGGTGGGGGGCATCTGCGTGACGCTGGCTATGGACCGGGCCCTGGCCTCCATCCTGTGCGTCATGGCCCCGGTGCTCATGGGGGTGGTCGTCGCCGTGTCCCGGCGGGGGGTCCCCCTGTACGGCGCGGTGCAGCGGGAGCTGGACGGCATGGTCCGGGTCATGCGGGAGAACATCACCGGCGTGCGGGTGGTGAAGGCCCTGAGCAAGGAGGAGCGGGAGCGCCGGCGCTTCCACGACTGCAACGACCGGCTGACCCGCAGCGATCTGAAGGCCAGCCTGGTCATGGCCTTCCCCGGCCCGCTGGTGCAGCTGTGCCTGAACGTGGGGCTGGTGCTGGTGGTGCTGCTGGGGGCCCGGCGGGTGGACAGCGGGGCGGCGGAGCCGGGGGTGATCCTGGCCTTCCTGACCTACTTCAACCTGATTCTCCACAGCGTCATGTCCTTTAACCGGATTTTCCTGCTGCTGAGCAAGGCCTCCGCCTCCGCCCGGCGGATCGAGGAGGTGCTGGACGCCGGGGAGGAGCTGCCGGTCCTGCCCCTGACGGAGGAGCGGCGGCGGGAAAACGGAGCCCTGCTGGAGTTCGACCGCGTCTCCTTCACCCACCAGCGGGGCGGGGCGGCGGACGCGGCTTCCTTCGCCGGCGGGGAGCGGGGCAAATGCCTGGACGGGGTCAGCTTCCGGCTGAGCCGGGGGGAGACCCTGGGCGTCATCGGGGCCACCGGCGCGGGAAAGAGCACCCTCATCCACCTGCTGCTCCGCTTCTACGACGCGGACGAGGGCGGGGTGTATGTAGACGGGCGGGACGTGCGCACCTATGACCGGGCAGCGCTGCGGAAAAAATTCGGCACTGTGTTCCAAAACGACATCATTTTCGCCGAGACCCTGGCGGACAACATCACCCTGGGCCGTGACCTGTCCCGGGAGGCCGTCCGCCAGGCGGCGGAGGACGCCATGGCCGCCGGCTTCATCGCCGAAAAGCCGGGGCAGTACGGCTACGCCGCCGACATCCGGGGGGCGAACCTCTCCGGGGGCCAGAAGCAGCGCCTGCTCATCGCCCGTGCCCTGGCGGCAGACCCGGAGATCCTCCTCCTGGATGACGCTGCCTCGGCCCTGGACTACCGTACCGACGCGGCGCTGCGGCGCTCCCTCCGGGAGCGGCACGGCGGCGCCGCCGCCGTCATCGTCGCCCAGCGGGTGAGCTCGATTCTGTCGGCGGATCAGATTCTGGTGCTGGAGGAGGGGCGGGTCATCGGGCAGGGGCGGCACGAGGAGCTCCTGGAGCGGTGCCCGGCCTATCGGGAGATCTACCGGGTGCAGATGGGAGAGATGTGAGCGTTTATCAGAATGCGGCGCAGCCGCTTTTTGGCATACGCAGAGGGAGCGGCGCATAAGCGCCGCTCCCTCAGCTTGTCAAAAAAGCCCTCCGCAGGAGTTCGCGTCCGCAGACGCGAATTTTTTTAATCACTTTTTCGGCGGCGTGTACGTCGAAAAAGTACCCTGCGGGCCGCGCTCGGCCCGGTCCTTCCCCCTCAAAAAAGGTGCAAAGTACCTTTTTTGACACGCAGAGGGAGCGGCGCGCAAGCGCCGCTCCCTCTCTGCTTTCTTACGGATTGGGGTCCGTCTCCTCCGGTTCCTCCGCCGGATTCTGGAACACCACCATCTGGGGCCCAAAGGGGCCGCCGGTAATCACCAGCTTCCGGGGACTGCGCCGGCGGCCCGCCTCCTCCGGCGGGAGGTCCAGCGCGCCGCTGGGCAGCAGGGGCGAGGAGCCCCCCATATCGTTGCCTGTCATCTTCATCTCACCTCGCCCCTAGTGTTCCGCGGGGGGAGGCGGGCTATACAGAAAAAAATTGAGAAACCGCCGGCTCACTCAAACTGGGCCGCGTACAGCCGGTAGTAGGCCCCCTGCCGGGCCATCAGCGCCCGGTGGGTCCCCTGTTCCACCACCTGTCCCCGGTCCACCACCAGGATGAGGTCCGCGTTCTGGATGGTGCTGAGCCGGTGGGCGATGACAAAGCAGGTCTTGCCCGCCATCAGCTCCCGCATGGCGGTCTGAATCTGCCGCTCGGTGGCGGTGTCCACGTTGCTGGTGGCCTCGTCCAGAATGAGCATTTTGGCGTCGTAGAGCATGGCGCGGGCGATGGTCAGCAGCTGCTTCTGCCCCTTGGAGAGGTTGCCGCCGTCCTCCCGGATGACCGTGTCGTAGCCCTGGGGCAGCTGCATAACGTAGGCGTGGACCCTGGCGGCCTTGGCGGCGGCGATGACCTCCTGCCGGGAGGCGTCCTCCCGGCCGTAGGCGATGTTCTCGTAGACGGTGCCCTCAAAGAGCCAGGTATCCTGGAGCACCATGGCGTAGGCCCGGCGGAGGCTCTCTCTGGTGTAGCCGTACATGTCCCCGCCGTCCACCCGGCAGCGCCCCTCCTGGGCGTCGTAAAAGCGCATGAGCAGGTTGATGATGGTGGTCTTCCCCGCCCCGGTGGGGCCCACGATGGCCACCAGCCGGCCGGGCTGGGCGGAGAGGCTGACGTGGCGCAGCACGGGCCGGTCCGGGGCGTAGCCGAAGGTGACGTCCTCCAGCTCCACCTCCCCCTGTACGCGGGCCAGGGGGACGGCCTCCGCCCCGTCGGCCGTCTCGCCGGGGGCGTCCAGCAGACGGAACACCCGCTCCGCCGCCGCCAGGGCGGAGTAGATCTCCCCGGTGACGTTGGCGATCTCATTGATGGGCCCGGAGAACTTCCGGGAGTAGAGGACGAAGGAGGAGATTTTCCCCAGGTCGATGAGCCCGCCCATGTACAGGAGGCTCCCCAGGGTCCCCACCAGGGCCAGGCCCAGGTTGTTGATGAAGCCCACGGTGGGGCCCATGCTCTTGGCGGCACGGGTGGCCTCCCGGTAGGCCCCGGCAGCGTCCCGGTTGATGTCCCCGAAGGCCTGTGCACTCCAGTCCTCCCGGGCGTAGCCCTGGATGGTCCGGTGGCCGGAAAATTTCTCCTCCACGAAGCTGTTCATAGCGCCGTAGGCGGCGGAGCGCCGGGCGAAGAGGGGCTTGGTCACCCGGTTCATCCGCCGGGTGTACCACACCGCCAGGGGGATGGTCACCAGGGTGACCCCCGTCAGGGCGGGGCTGATAACCGCCATCATAAAAAAGGACCCGGCCACCGTGACGATGCTGGTGAGGATCTGGGCCAGGTCGGTGGAGATGCAGGTGGCCACCACGTCCACGTCGTAGGACACCCGGCTGATGATGTCCCCGGCCTGGTTCTGGTCGAAGTAGCTGACCGGCAGCTCCAGCAGCTTGTCAAAAACGTCCCCCCGCATTTTTTTGGCGATGAGCCGGCCGGTGCGCATCATGCCCACGTTGACCCCCACCGTCAGCAGGGAGGAGCCCAGGCAGCAGGCCAGCATGGCCCCCGCGCTGCGGTAGACCACGGCGAAGTCCACCTGTCCCCGTCCCGCGCCGGCGGCGCTGATGGCCCGCCCCGCCAGGGAGGGCCCCAGCAGGGAGAGGACGTTCCCCGCGATGACCAGCAGCAGGACGGCCGCCAGGGCGGCCCGGTAGTCCATGAGGTAGGCCGCCAGCCGGCGCAGCGCGCCCCGTGCGTCCTGGGGTTTTTCTTTTTTGGTCTCGCGGCTGGCCATGGGGGCTCCTTTCTCCGGGCCGCTTCGCGGCCCAGGGGCTGAACTTCTGCCGGGAATGTTGATGACAGCCGTCAATATGCCGCCAAGGCCCCGCATAAGGGAACCCCCGGCTGTAGCGGGCGCAGCCGGGGGTTTCCCTATACCGTTCAGGCGGATTGGCAGGTGAAGGACTCCGTCTGCTACAGCTCCCGGCGGCCCTCCAGGGCCCGCATGAGGGTGGCGTCGTCGGCAAACTCCAGGTGCCCCCCCACGGGGATGCCGTAGGCCAGGCGGGTCACCCGCACGGAGAAGGGCTTCAAAAGCCGGGCCAGGTACATGGCGGTGGCCTCCCCCTCGGTGTCGGGGTTGGTGGCCATGATGACCTCCTGAATCTCCCCCTGGGCCACCCGGTCCACCAGGGATTTGATCTCCAGGTCGTCGGGGCCGATGTGGTTCATGGGGGAGATCACCCCGTGGAGCACGTGGTAGAGGCCGGTGTACTCCCTGGCGCGCTCCATGGCGGCCACGTCCCGCGGGTCCGCCACCACGCAAATGACGGCGGGGTCCCGGCGGGGGGAGGCGCAGATGGAGCAGGGCCCGCCGCCGGTCAGGTTCTGGCACACCGGACAGCGGGTGACGGTGCGCTTGGCCTCCACGATGGCGTCGGCAAACTCCTGGGCCTCCTGGTCCGTGAGGCCCAGCACGTAAAAGGCCAGGCGCTGGGCGGACTTGCCGCCGATGCCGGGCAGGCGGGCGAACTGCTCCACCAGCCGTTCCAGCGGCGCGGGAAAGTACTCCATGGCCCTACCCCCTCAGCTCCCGGATGCGCCCGGGGATGTCCGCCGCCCGGTAGACGGCGCTGCCCGCCACCAGCACATTGGCGCCGGCGGCGGCGGCGATGGGGGCGGTGTCCGGGCCGATGCCCCCGTCCACCTCCAGCTCGCAGTCCAGGCCCCGCTCCTCGATCCAGGCGCGCACCTGGCGCACCTTGGGCATCATATCCTCCATGAAGGACTGGCCCCCGAAGCCGGGCTCCACGGTCATCACCAACACCATATCGCACTGGGGCAGAAAGGGCAGGGCCTCCTGGGCGGGGGTGCCGGGCTTGAGGACCACGCCGGCCCGCTTTCCCAGGCTGTGGACCAGCTCCAGGCAGCGGAGGGTGTTCTCCCGGCTGTCCGCCTCCACGTGGACGGTGACGATGTCCGCCCCCGCCCGGCAGAAGGCCTCCACGTACCGGACGGGCCGGTCGATCATCAGGTGGACGTCCAGCGCCATGCCGGTGACGGCGCGAATGGACTGGACCACGGGGATGCCCAGAGAGATGTTGGGCACGAACAGGCCGTCCATCACGTCCACATGGAGGTAGTCGGCCTCGGCGACCCGGCGGATGTCCCGCTCTAAATTTGCAAAATCGGCGGCGAGGATGGAGGGGGCGATTTTCAGCATGGCTGCACTTCCTTTTTTCACGTTTTGGGGCCGGAACCGGCGGGACGGGCCCGGCGGCCGGGATTGGTGCGAAGCACCACGGGCCTTCCGGCCTCATAGGATACCATACGCGGCAAGCGCGCCCGCGGCGGGGCAAACTCATTCTCTCCCACGCCGCGCCTGTCCCCGCCCGCGCCGTGGGTGCGCCGCGTTTATATAGGGGGCCGCCGGAGACGCCGGCGGCCCCCGTCAGGGCGTCAGAAACCGGCCGCTTCCGTCGGGAGGGGGCCGGAATTGCGCATTCCGCGGCAGGATAGGTTCAGTATAGCAAAGCCGGCGGGAAAAAGCAAGGGGGCTCAGAGCTGGAGAATATCCAGGGTCTTGTACATCTCCACCCGCCGGGCAACCTGGTCCCAGGTGATGCCGGCGCGAACGAAGTCGCAGTCGCTCCAGATGCGCGCCAGCTCCGCCTGGAGCTGGGGGACCTCCTCCGGCCTGCCCGCGCCGGTGCGCACGTAGTAGTCGGGCAGCAGGGCACAGGTGATGACGCCGGTCTCCGCCGCCGGGGGCTCCTGGTTCTGGCTCAGGGCGCTCAGAAGCTGCAGGTGGCTGTCCAGACAGCCGTCGAGCTCCAGCAGGGCCGCCATCCCGTTCAGGTCGAAGACCTGAAAAGGCGCGCCGCCGGGAACCTCGATTTCTCCGCCGGCGAAGAAGGCCTCGGAGTCTCCCAGCTCATACAGGCCGTTACAGACGCCCATCAGCCGCTGGAAGGCCTCCTGGGTCATCGGCTCCTGGAAGGAGGCGCACATGGCGTCCACGGCCCAGCCCAGCTCGCCCAGCACCTGGCAGCCCGGCAGCCGGCTCAGCCGCTCCCCCAGACGCACCAGCCGGGCCAAAGACAGCATCCCCCACACCCGCAGCTGGGGATCGTTCAGCTCCCCGGCCCGCTCCTCCGCCTGGGCGGGCGCGTCGTTGCAGAGAAGGGGCGCCTCCTCCAGCTCGCCGATGCGCCGGGAGCAGTCGTCGGCGATCCCCTGGTGGAACAGGCGCTTACCGCTCACTTTCTCATAGACATCGCCTCTGGCACTGTAGACGGTGTCCGCCCGGTGCAGCCACAGGACGGCCCGGTCCAGCTCCCCGCGGTCCATGGCGGCGACGCCCAGATCGTAGTAGGCCCTGGCCAGGCCCTCCCAGTCCCGCCGGCTCAGGCAATCGGCCAGCCGCTCCTCCGGTCCTTTTTTCTCGTTTTTTCCAAAGAAACCAAACATACCAGATCGTCTCCTGTCTCCAATATTGGCTGCTTGGGCAGCACTGGGGTTATGATAGCCTCTTCTGCGGAGCCTGTCAACGGGGCGGACGCGGAAAAATCGGACGTCCTCTCTTGCGTCTGGGGAAAAATATGGTATAATATAATTGCTAATTTTAGTTTGTTGCGCCTTTGCCGGCGACGGCGGCGGTTTTTCAGAGGAGAAAGGAGTCCGACCATGCGCGATTTTGTGATCCTGACCGACAGCTGCTGCGACTTCTCCGCCCAAATGGTGGAGGAGCTGGAGCTGAGCGTTCTGCCCCTCTCGTTTGTCATGGAGGGCGCGGAGTACTTCAACTACCCAGACAACCGGGACATTGCGCCCGGCGAGTTCTACCGGCGGCTCAGGGACGGCGCTCTGGGCACCACCGCCGCCATCAACCCGGGCACCTTCCACGACGCCATGGAGCCCATCGTCCGGTCCGGGAGGGACATCCTGTGCGTCAGCTTCTCCTCGGGCCTCTCCACCACCTACCAGTCCGCCTGCATCGCCGCCGGGGAGGTCCAGGCCGCCAACCCCGGCAGCAGGATCCTGGTGGTGGACAGCCGGGCCGCCTCCCTGGGCCAGGGGCTGCTGGTGTACCTGACGGTCCAGGAGAAGCGGAAGGGCCGGTCCATTGAGGAGGTCCGGGACTTTGTGGAGCGGACCAAGGGCCATATCTGCCACTGGTTCACCGTGGACGACCTCAACCACCTCAAGCGGGGCGGCCGGGTGTCGGCGGCGGCGGCCCTGGTGGGCACCATGCTGCAGATGAAGCCGGTGCTCCACGTGGACGACGAGGGGCACCTGATCCCCGTCAGCAAGGTCCGGGGCCGCAAGGCCTCTGTCAAGGCCCTGCTGGACAAGATGGACGAGCTGGTGGAGGACCCGGGTGTGGTGTTCATCAGCCACGGGGACTGCGAGGAGGAGGCCGTGGCCCTGGGGGAGGCCATCCGGGCCAAGTACCCGGTGGAGCGGCTGGAGATCAACTACGTGGGGCCGGTCATCGGCAACCACTCCGGCCCCGGCACCCTGGCGCTGTTCTTCCAGGGAAAGCACAAGTAGAGAGGGAAAAACGTGGGAGCGCCCCGCCGGAGACCGGCGGGGCGCTCCCCGGCCCTTTGGGGCCGTCTGGGGCGGAAGAGGGCTCGCGTTGTGCTTCTCGCCCAAAGAAAGGCTGATAAATTTAGTGGATTTCCCAACTTGTGCGGGGGGAAAAAGTGGTGCTATAATTAATTAAATTAAATAAGGAATTTGAAGAATTGGCGGCAGTCCTACGGCGGTGATCAACTGCTCCCTCCAGGGGGGAGTGGAGGCCGCCCGGGAGTCCGGCAAGGTGGACAAAATCTACGCCGCCCTGCGATTTCCAAATTTTCGCACGGCCACGAAGAAAGCATTTTATGAGTAGGAGAAGACGGATGAAACACATTTACTTGAACCTCAAACGCTTCGACGTGCCCGTGGAGCTGGGCGGCGTCAACCGGCTGGCCCCCGTAAAGGACTGGGGAGCGGCGGTGGTGGGCGGCACCCAGGAGGCGCTGAAGAAGTACGACCCCGACAAGGTGGAGTTTGTCCAGTACCTGCCGGAGGCCCACCTGCTGGGGGCCGCCGCCGCCAGGACCGAGGGCAGCCCGGTGCAGCTGGGCAGCCAGGGGGTCTACCGAATGAATACCGCTGTGGGCGGGAACTTCGGGGCCTTCACCACCAACCGGCCCGCCTCTATTGTAAAGGCCATGGGGTGCTCCTCCGCCCTCATCGGCCACTGCGAGGAGCGCAGCGACAAAAAGGGCATTCTGGCCGAGGCCGGCGTGACGGACATGAGCGCTGTGAACCGGCTGCTCAACCAGGAGATCCGGTGCGCCCAGGAGGCGGGACTGACGGTGCTCTACTGCATCGGCGAGACCAGCGAGGAGCAGCCGGAGTGGGAGAAGGTGCTGGGCGAGCAGCTGGACGCAGGCCTGGACGGCGTGGACAGGGGCCGGGTGGTCGTCGCCTACGAGCCCGTGTGGTCCATCGGCCCCGGCAAGACCCCGGCGGGGAAGGACTACATCACCAAGATCGCCCGGTTTGTGAAGGCGCGCACCGGCGGCATGGACGTGGTCTACGGCGGCGGGCTGAAGGCGGACAACGCGGCCATGCTGGCCTCCATCGAGGAGATCGACGGCGGGCTCATCGCCCTGACCCGTTTTACGGGGGAGATCGGCTTCTACCCCCAGGAGTACCTGGAAATTATCCGGCTGTATATAGGAGAATAAAGCATGAAACTGGATTTTGAATACGGGCACGGCCTGATGAGCGCCCAGCTGCCCGACAGCACCGACGTGTTTATCCCCGGCGAGACCGTCCCCGATCCCCCCTGCCTGCCCCAGGACTGGGACAGCCTGTACGCCGCCACTCTGGAGAGCATCCGGAACCCCATCGGCATGAAGCCGCTCCGGGAGCTGGCGGGCCCCGGCAAGACGGTGGTGTTCGTCATCCCCGACATTGTCAAGGGCGGCTGCCAGGCCACGTCCCACCGAAAGGTGGCCATCCGGGCCTGCCTGGACGAGCTGTATGGGGCCGGGGTGGAGAAGAAGGACATCCTGATGATGATCTCCAACGGCCTGCACCCCCGGGCCACCGTGCCGGAGATGAAGCAGATTCTGGGGGAGGAGCTGTTCGGGGAGTTCTACTATACCGGCCAGCTCACCAGCCACGACAGCGAGGACAGCGCGCACATGGTGGACCTGGGCGTCACGGACCGGGGGGACCCGGTGCTGATGAACAAGTACGTCTTCGACTGCGACATCCCCATCCTCATCGGCCACACCCAGGGCAACCCCTACGGAGGCTACTCCGGGGGCTACAAGCACTGCGCCACCGGTATCACCCACTGGCGCTCCATCGCCAGCCACCACGTGCCCCAGGTGATGCACCGGCAGGATTTCACCCCCGTGTCCGGGAAGAACCTCATGCGCACCAAGTTCGACGAGATCGGCATGTGGATGGAGAAAAAGATGGGCCGCCCCTTCTTCTGCTGCGACGCGGTGCTGGACACCAGTTCCCGGCAGATCGCCGTTTTCTCCGGCTATGCCGCCGAGATGATGCCCAAAAGCTGGGAGGTCGCCGACAGGCGCACCTACGTGCCCTTCGCGGAGAAGAAGTACGACGTGATGGTCTTCGGCATGCCCCAGAACTTCCACTACGGCGACGGCATGGGCACCAACCCCATCCAGCTCATGCAGGCCCTCTCCGCCCAGGTGATCCGCCACAAGCGGGTGATGAAGGACAACTGCGTCATCATCTGCTCCTCCATCTGCAACGGCTACTTCCACGATGAGCGCTGGCCCTACCTGCGGGAGCTCTACGAGCTGTTCCAGCATGACTATATGAACATTCTGCCGGACATGAACCGGTACGGGGAGTACTTCGCCACCAACGAGGCGTATATCCGCAAGTACCGCTTCGCCAACGCCTTCCACCCCTTCCACGGCTTTTCCATGATGAGCTGCGGCCACATCGCGGAGATGAACACCGCCGCCATCTACATCGTGGGGGCCCAGGAGCCGGGCATCGCCCGCGGCATGGGCCTGAAGACCCGGGCCACCTTCGAGGAGGCTCTGGCCGACGCCATGCGGAAGTACGTGGGCCCCAATCCCAGCATCCTGGCCCTGCCTAAGACCTTCAAGGTGAGCGCCGTGCACCTGTGCATGAAGGATGAACCCTACGACGGCACCAGCGGACACGGCGGCTGCGGCTGCTGAGCAGCAGAGGTCACGGACTGCCTATCCCGCCTCTTCCAACTGAGCAGCCCCGACTGCCTCAACGCCAAGGGCCCCGGATAAACCCGGACATGGCCCGGCGCCCGGCGGCGCTCCAAGGGGCCTGCCGGGATGTTGCTCCGTGTGCTGGAGGTTACGGAGACATATACCGGTCTCCCCCCCGCGGAGGGATGAACGGAGGACCTATGCGTCACGAATACTACTACTACGACAAGGAGCGGCTGCTGGCCGCGCCGAAGCTGCCCCTGGCCGTCATGGCGGACGACGCCGCCGTCTTCCAGACCATGGCCCGGGAGATGACGGAGGAGATCAAGCGGAAAAACGCGCTGGGGGAGAGGACGGTGTTCATCTGCCCCGTGGGCCCCGTGGGCCAGTACCCCTACTTCGTGGACATTGTCAATACGGAGAAGATCAGCCTGAAGGACGTCTGGTTTCTGAACATGGACGAGTACCTCACCGACGGGAAGGCGTGGATCGCCAAGGACCACTCCCTCAGCTTCCGGGGCTTTATGGACCGGACGGTGTACGGCAAAATTGACCCCGCCCTGGTCATGCCGGAGGGGCAGCGGCTCTTCCCGGACCCGGAGGACCCGGAGAACATGTGGCGGACCATCCAGGAGCTGGGGGGCGTGGACATCTGCTTCGGCGGTGTGGGCATCAACGGTCACGTGGCCTTCAACGAGGCCCAGGACGAGCTGACGCCGGACCGGTTCCGGGCCCTGCCCACCCGCGTGCTGGAGATCTCCAGAGAGACCCGGACCGCCAACGCCATCGGCGGCCTCAACGGGGCCGTGGACGACATGCCCCGCTGGTGCGTCACCATCGGCATGCGGGAGATCTGCAGCGCCCGGAAAATCCGCCTGGGCTGCTTCCGGGACTGGCACCGGGCGGTGGTGCGCCACGCGGCCTATGGCGATGTGTCCGCCCACTTCCCGGTGACCCTGCTCCAGGAGCACCCGGACACCCTGCTGCGCATGACGGAATTTGTGGCGAATTTGCCTGAATAAGGGGAGAATAACCGTGAACACTCGCTGTATTGTGGGCGGTCAGGGGTATGTGGACCACAGCTTCCTGCGGGGGAGCGCTTCCGCTGACCCCTTCACGGGATCCCCCCATCAGGGGCCCTTGCCGGCCAGAGAGGAGGCTGCGGCATGCAGTTTGAACAGGGCGCCAATTCCCTACGGGTCAAGGCCGCCAACCAGGCCGCGATCCTCAAGACCATCTACCGCTGCGGCCCCGTCAAGCGCTCCGAGATCGCCCGGCGGCTGGAGCTGACGCTGCCCACCATCACCACCAGCGTCAACGGCATGATGGCCCGGGGCATCGTCCGGGAGACCGGCTCCGCCCTGCCCGATGAGCGCTTTGTGGGGCGCAGGGCACACCTGGTGGACATCGTGCCCGATTCCCGGCGCTTCATTGGCCTGGAGATCCAGGGCTTCCGGCGGACTGTGTGCCTGCTGGACTACCGGGGCCGGGCCCTCTACACCCGGGAGGACCGGGAGGATTGCCGGGACTACGGGCGGAACCTGGAGCTGGCCGGGGAGATGGTGGCCCGCGCCCTGGAGGCCTGCCGGATCCGGCTGGAGGACGTAGCCGGAATGGGGGTGTGCATCCCCGGACTGGTGGACAGGCGGCGGGGCCTGCTGGAGGAGCTGCGCCCCAGCCTCAACTGGTCCAGGCGGGACGTCCGGGGGGACGTGGCGGCCCTGACGGGCTACGCGGGCCCCATCAGCGTGGAAAACAACGCCTGCGCCCGGGCCTACGGCGCCCAGCTCTTCCGCAGGGAGGAGCTGGGGGACGCCCAGACCTTTGCCTACCTGTTCATCAACGTGGGCATCGCCTGTCCGCTGGTGCTCAATACGTCCGGCGACTTCGGCTCGGTGGTAGGGGCGGGGGAGGTGGGGTATATGGTGATGGACCCTGACGGCCCCCCCTGCGACGGCGGCGGCCGGGGCAGCCTGGAGTGCTACTCCAGCGACACGGCGGTGCTGTGCCGGTGTGCGGAGGTGATGGCCGCCGGGGGCGGGCCGGTGCTGCGCCGGATCTGCGGAGGGGGGGCGCCCACCATGGAGGCCCTGCTGGAGGCCCAGGCCGCCGGGGACCCGGACGCGGAGGAGATCGTGGACCGGGCGGTCCGCATGCTGGGGCTGGCGGTGGCCAACATCAACAACTTCGCCTGTCCCAGCAGGATGCTCATTGAGGGCGGGCTCTTCTGCCGCCAGGAGAACCGGGACCGCCTGCTGGCGCAGGTGCGCCAGAATCTGTGCCAGGTCATCCGGGCGAGAACGGCGCTCATCTTTGTGGAGCCGGACCCCTTCAGCGGCGCCGTGGGCGCCGCCGCCATGGCCATCTGCAGGGATCTGGAGACCTATGGAAGCGCTGATTAGACCGGCGCCGGCCATCTGCCGGCGCTGACGGGGACAGTCCTTCCCCGTATCGAGCTGTGAGGAGGAAGCGGTTATGCTGATTTTTTTCCTGGTGAGTTTGCTGGCCAGCGTGGTGGGAGCCATCTGCGGCATCGGCGGCGGGGTCATCATCAAGCCGGTGCTGGACCTGCTGCATCTGGAGCCGGTGTCCACCATCAGTTTTCTGTCTGTGTGTACGGTGCTGTCCATGAGCTGCTACTCCGTGGGCCGGACCATGCTGGCAGGGGAGCGGCGGGTGTCGCTGGCCACCGGCACGCCCCTGGCCATCGGGGCGGCGGTGGGGGGGCTGCTGGGCAGCCAGCTCTTTGCCGCGGTGAAGGCCATGTTCGCCAACCCCAACGCCGTGGGCTCCATCCAGGCCGTCTGCCTGGCCCTAATGACCGCCGGGACCCTGCTCTACACCGTCAACAAGGCCCGCATCCCCACCCACCGGGTGGAGAGCCGACTGGCCTGCGCGGTGATCGGCCTGCTGCTGGGGTGCATGTCCAGCTTCCTGGGGATCGGCGGCGGGCCCATCAACCTGGTGGTGCTGTACTTTTTCTTCAGCATGGACACCAAGGACGCGGCGGCCAACAGCCTGTATATCATCCTCTTCAGCCAGCTGGCCAATCTGCTCACCACCCTGGCCTCGTCGTCGGTGCCCCCCTTCCGCCCGGCGGTGCTGGCGGTGATGGTGGCGGGCGGCATCGGCGGCGGGATCGCCGGGCGGGCCCTGAACAGGCGGATGGACAACCGGGCGGTGGAGCGGCTGTTTATCGCCCTGATGGCGGTGATTATTGGAATCAGCGTGTTCAATGCGGTGCGCTACGCAGGCGTACTGTGAGCGTGGAGAGCGGAATAGACGGTCCCGGGAGCACTTTGTGCTCCCGGGACCGTCTATTTTACAGCACCGCCCCTCTTGACTTCTTCCGCCCCGGGAGGTATGATACCTCCAACCATCCCAGAGAAAAGAGGAAAAGAGGAGCGCGCCATGTTTACCGGCTACAGCGACAAAACCCAGGAATTCCTGTGGGGCATCCGCCTCAACAACAACCGCGAGTGGTTTACCGCCCACAAGGAGGACTATCTCCGCCACCTCCAGCAGCCCACCATGGAGCTGGGCCGGGAGGTCTACGAAAAGTTCATGGACAAATTCCCCAAGCTGGGGCTCAGCCTCCACGTGTGCCGCATCTACCGGGACGCCCGGCGGCTCCACGGCCAGGGGCCCTACAAGGACCACCTGTGGCTGACCATCCGGCCGGACAACGACATCTGGAGCCGCCAGCCCGTGTTCTGGTTCGAGATCGCCCCGGAGGAGTGGAGCTACGGCGTGGGCTTCTGGAACGCGGACGCCCAGACCATGGCCGCCATGCGCCGGGATATGGACGGAGACCCCCGGCGGCTGGAGAAGCTGGTCCGCCGGCTGAAGCGGGATGGCCGCTTCGCCGTCCAGGGCCGGGACTACGCACGGAAGAAGGGGGAGGCGACGCCGCTGCTGGCGGAGTGGTATAACAAGAAGGACATCTCCGTGGGGGCCTATCTCCCCTTCGGGGAGGCGCTGTATACCCCCGCCCTGGTGGATACCCTGGCGGACGGCTACGCCTTTCTGGAGCCGTACTACCAGTACTTCAAGAGCTTCTCCCGGACGGGGCTGGAGGATCTGCGGTAGGGGGCTCAGGGGATCCCGTAAAACCGCTTCCCGTTCTCCAGGGTGATCCGGGCGCAGGTCTCGAAGGATACCCCCTTGATCTCCGCCAGCTTCTCGCACACGTGGCGGACGTAGCCGGAGTCGTTCCGCTTCCCCCGGTGGGGGACCGGGGCCATGTAGGGGCTGTCGGTCTCGATCATGATCCGGTCCAGGGGGACGGCCTGGGCGGCCTCCACCGCCCGCCGGGCGTTCTTATAGGTCAGCACGCCGGTAAAGGAGACCATCCACCCCAGCTTCACCAGCTCCCGGGCCATCTCGGCGCTGCCGGAAAAGCAGTGGAACACCCCCCGCACCTGGGGGAACGCCCGGATGATGGCCAGGCTGTCGGCGTGGGCTTCCCGGTCGTGGACGATCACCGGCAGGTCCAGCTCCCGCGCCAGGGCCAGCTGGTCCCGGAAGACCCGCTGCTGGTGCTCCCTGGGCGGATTCTCCTCCCAGTAGTAGTCCAGGCCGATCTCGCCGATGGCCACGACCTTCTCCTCCCTGGCCAGCCGCCGGAGCTCCTCCAGGCTCTCCGGGGTGTAGGGGCCGCAGTTCTCCGGGTGCCAGCCCACGGCGGCGTAGAGGAAGTCCCACCGCCGGGCCAGCTCCAGGGCCCGGCGGGAGGAGGCCGGATCACAGCCGGGGTTGACCGCCAGGGCGACCCCCCTGCTGCGGAGGCCCTCCAGCACCGCCTCCCGGTCCTGGTCAAAGGCCTCCGCGTCGTAGTGGGCGTGGGTGTCAAAGAGCATGGGAACGCCTCCTTATCTGCTGTCTGCCGCGCCGAATGCCGCGGAGCGCCCCTTTAGGGCTCGTCGTCAAAGTCCTCGGCGGACACATCGATGGCGCGGCCGGCGGCCTTGGCGGCCACCTGGGACTGGCTGCTCATCAGCTTGAAGAAGTCCCGGCGGATGGCGGCCTCCAGGCTGTCGGCAGTCTCGGGGTTGTCCTTGAGGTACTGCTTGGCGGCGTCCCGGCCCTGGCCCAGGCGGGTCTCCCCCATGGAGAACCAGGAGCCGGACTTCTGCACCAGATCCAGCTTCACCGCCAGATCCAGCAGCTCGCCCAGGCGGGAGATGCCCTCGCCATACATGATGTCAAACTCCGCCTCCCGGAAGGGGGGCGCCATTTTGTTTTTGACCACCTTGGCCCTGGTGCGGTTGCCGATGAGCTCGCCGGAGGACTTCAGGGTCTCCACCCGCCGCACGTCGATGCGCACGGAGGCGTAGAACTTCAGGGCCCGACCGCCGGTGGTGACCTCCGGGTTGCCGTACATGACGCCCACCTTTTCCCGCAGCTGGTTGATGAAGATCACCACGCAGTTGGTCTTGTTGATGGCGCCGGCCAGCTTCCGCAGGGCCTGGCTCATAAGCCGGGCGTGGATGCCCACGAAGCTGTCCCCCATCTCGCCCTCGATCTCCGCCCGGGGCACCAGGGCCGCCACGGAGTCCACCACCACCACGTCCAGGGCCCCGGAGCGCACCAGGGCCTCGGTGATCTCCAGGCCCTGCTCGCCGGTGTCCGGCTGGGAGATGAGCAGATCGTCGATGTTCACCCCCAGGGCCCGGGCGTAGGTGGGGTCCAGGGCGTGCTCCGCGTCCACGAAGGCCACCTCGCCGCCGGCCTTCTGGGCCTGGGCCACGATGTGGAGGGCCAGGGTGGTCTTGCCGGAGGACTCGGGGCCGTAGATCTCCACGATGCGACCCTTGGGCACGCCGCCGATGCCCAGGGCCAGGTCCAGGGCCAGGGAGCCGGTGGGGATGACCTCCACGTTCAGGTTGGTCTGATCGCCCAAACGCATGATGGAGCCCTTGCCGTACATCTTCTCGATGTTCTTCATGGCGGTGTTGATGGCCTCCTTCTTGTCGCTGGCCACCGATGCGGTTTTGGTGAGCTTCTTATCTTTTTCGGCCATGGTGTTCTCCTTCTTATGGTAAAGATTTTACGATTCGTGTCAAAACTCTATGTCGAACCGGGTCCCGTGGGAAAACAGGACGCCGGTCTCCGGCCGGACGCACAGAAGGCCCATATCCTGGTCCTGCAAGTCCACGGGCCCGCCGCGCTGTCAGGAGCGTCCCGGATGAGGCGGGGCGGCTGAATCCACCATATACACAGAAATGGTATAGGTCCCCACAAACTGACTGCACGCAGCGGCCAGCGTATACGTGTCTGCGCGTTCCAACGTAAAGAAGGTCTCCAGCTTACCTGCTCTGTCCAGCACATACGCCTCATTTCCCGCCGAATCATACAGGACCACATCCAGATCTCCATCAACTATATCAGATTCCAAAGAAAACTTTATTCTGTCGCCCGCTTCCCCTGAAAATGAAATGTCGGATGTCTCGGTGGTGGGCTCTGCGCATCTGCTGCTCATATTGCCCAACACCCTGGGCCTGGTCAGCAGGAACAGGCCGATTACGCCAACCACTGCGGCCATAGCGGCAATGATCATCACTCTCTTTTTCATCTCACTAACTCCTTTCAAAAGTAGACGCTGCAGTCCGCCGCGGCACGGGACCCGCCCGGAGCAACGGCCTCCGCACTCCGGCAGGGCGGCGAGGTTTTCAAACACTTCTTCTGCGCAAATCAAACCGGTAGATACACTTGTGGGTCTCCCTGTCCTCCAGGCGCATGTCGCTGTCCTCCGGCAGCTCCGCGATCTCCACCAGCTCCCCGCCCAGCCATTCGCAGGTCCTCCTGGAGGCCCGGTTGTCCGGGTTGCAGGTGATGACCAGCTCCTCCATCCCCTGCCGCCTCGCCAGTCCGAAGAGCAGCCGGCAGGCCTTTCCGGCGTAGTGACGCCCCCGGTAAGGGGGCTCCACGGTGTAGCCGATGTTGCCGCCGTAGTAGGTGTTTTCATTGCGGCCCACCCGCAGGACGCACGCGCCCATCCGCGTGCCGTCCGGGGCGCAGATGGCAAAATACCAGGCGGGCAGCCAGCCCTTGGCCGGGTCCGCCTCGGACTTCCCGGTCAGAACCAGCTGTATCTCCCCGTCTCCCAGCAGCGAGGGTTCAATGATGGCTTGTCCTTTTGGGTCATGACGCATGGTCCTCCTCCCTTTCACAGGCTCAGTCTACCACAATGGCAGTCCCGAAGTCTGGACACTAAATACTCTCCAACAGGGTTCCGTACACCACCCTGGGGATATTCTGGCCGTCGGGGACCACGTTGATGTCGCCGAAGCCCTCGGCCCGCATCATGCGCAGCACGGTGTCCGCCTGCCCGATCCCCACCTCAAAGTAGAGCCGTCCCCCGCAGGTCAGCACGGTCTTCCACTGCTGGATAATGGCCGAGTAAAAGTCGAACCCGTCCTCCCCGCCGCAGAGGGCCAGATAGGGCTCAAAGTCCTTCACGGACCGCTCCAGGGCGTCAATATCCGCCCTGGGGATGTAGGGGGGGTTGCAGACGATGCACTGGAACTCCCCCAGGGATTTGGGGGGCGGCTGGAGGGCGTCCAGGGTCATAACGGCCACCCGGCCGGTGAGGCCGCAGCGGCGGATATTCTGCCGGCAGATCCTGGCGGCGGGCTCGGAGATCTCCCCCAGCAGCACCCGGCACTCCGGGGCCTGGCTGGCCGCGGCCAGTCCCACGCACCCGCTGCCGGCGCACAGGTCCAGCACCCGGCACCGGCCCTGGGAGCGGAGGTAGCCGATGGCCTCCCCGGCCAGCACCTCGGTGTCCACTCTGGGGATGAGCACGGACTCGTTGACATCCAGGGTCAGCCCATAGAACTCCCATTCCCCGATGAGGTAGGCCACCGGCTCCCCGGCGATGTGGCGGTCCGCCAGGGCGTTGACGGCGGCCTCCGTCTCCGCCGGCGCGTAGAGGGGGGCGTCCCTAAAGAATTCTTCTTTTGTTTTCCCGCTGCCATAGCAGACAAGCTCTCTTGCCTCCAGGCTGGCGCCGGGGAAGCCCTCGCTTTTCAGCCGCCGGCGGACGGAGAGGTAGAGGTCGTTGTAGGTAGTCATGGGGCGTCTCCTTCTTCGCGCCCTCCGGGCGCGAGGGGTAAATTCTTCTATTTGGAAGCTTGTGGGGCCTACGCGGCCCCACGCCCCGCGGTTACTTTTTGTGCGAACAAAAAGTAACCAAAAAATCGCTGGAACCGGGGGTTCCAGACCTCCCTCTCGGGGCCGCCCTTTGGGCGCGCCGCCTCGGCGGGGGATTTGCGGAGATTGGGTGAAATCTTTGATGGATTGGGTGCCACGTGAATTAGCAAGTCCTTCGGGCATCTAATCTAGGGGACTGGTACTTGAATAACTCCGCCTGCCGGCCTTTTAAAGGGGTAGAGCCATCAACGGGGAGTGCCCTATTATAGATTCGCCTAAGCCCCCCAAAAGGAGCCCGTACCCATTCCTGCGGCGCATGTCAGAGAGGCACCGCAGTCTGTTCCTCCAAGTATTGGCACCACCGTAAGAACACTCCCAAACAGACGCAGAAGTCCCTGTAAGCGGCCCGTACCAATTTAGACGCCCCAGACCCAGCCTCAAGCGCAAAACAAATCAAAAAATAGGAATCCAAAACCCTTGGTTTTGGCAACTTTTTGGTTACTTTTTGTTTGCACAAAAAGTAACCGCGGGGAGCGGGGGCGCGCAGCCCCCGTAAGCTGTAGGGCTGCGCCGCAGCCCCCCTCGCCGCCGGAGGCGGCGACGCTCACCAGGAATCCTTCCCCTCCTCCTGGGGAATCACCCTCCTCATCGCCTCGATGGCCACCTCGATCATAGCGTCGTCTGGCTCAAAGGTGGTAAAATTCTGCATCCACAGGCCGGGCCGGGCCAAAAAATTGGTGACGGGGTTGTCGTGGCCCCCCACGTAGCGGTTGAACTCGTAGGTGATCCCCACCACAAGGGGCAAGAGCAGAAGCTGAACCGCCATCCGGAGAAAAACATTGTCCACCGGGAACAGGGCGAACACCACCGTGTTCACCAGAATCGCCACGATGATGACCACCAGCATGAAGCTGGTGCCGCAGCGGGGGTGGTGTTTGGGCTGGGCGCGGACGTTCTCCACCGTCAGCTCCAGCCGCTTCTCGTAGCAGAAGATGGTCTTGTGCTCCGCCCCGTGGTAGGAGAAGACCCGCCGGATGTCCTTCATCCGGGATACCGCGATCATATAGCTCATAAACAGCGCCACGCGCAGCGCCGCGTCCGCCAGGTTGCGCGCCAGCACGCTGTCGGTTACCTTTTCCACAAAGCTGGCCAGGAAGGTGGGCAGGAGCATGAACAGTCCCACGGAGAAGCACACCGCCATCACCACGGACAGCGCGATGACCAGCTTCTCCATCTTCTCGTTGCCCAGCTTTTCGTCCAGCCATTTTTCAAATTTGGAGGGCTCCTCCGCCCCTGCCTCCTCCTCGGGAAAGTAGTCCGCGGAGAACATCAGGGCCTTCACGCCCTTGACCATGCTGTCCAGAAACGTGACGCTGCCCCGGATGAGGGGCAGACCCAGAATGGGATAGCGGTCCTTGATGAGCCGCAGCTCCTCCTCCTTGATGACCAGGCCCTCCGGACCCCGGACCACGATGGCCTGCTTCTCCGGGCCCCGCATGAGGATGCCCTCGATCAGCGCCTGCCCGCCGATGGTGGTGCGGAAGGCGCAGGATTGCTTGTCTGACATGTTGTTGCCTTTCTCTGAGAAAAATTAGCGTCTCTTATAGAGAACGATTTCCGCGTCCGCGCCGCCCTCGCCGTATTCGCAGACCAGGAGAAAATCCCGTCCGGCGGCCAGGCCGTAGCAGCGCTCGCTGCCCCGCTTGTGGAGCTGATTGCCCAAATAAATCTGCTTGTCGTCCAGCAGCCGCACGGCCTGGCCGCTGGGCAGGGTGTAGGTGAGGTTGATATAGGAGCCCGTAAGGGCGTTGAGGTCCGTGACCTCCTCCATGTCCGGGATGCGCAGGGCGTTGAACTCCGCCGCCAGCGCCTCCTTGAGACGGCAGGGGCCGCAGTCCGCGCAGCGCGTCCGCCCGCCGCTCAGGCAGCACTCCGCCACCAGGCATGCGCCGCCGAAGGGCCGGCCTCCGGTTTCGGCGCACCCGCCGCATGCGCCGCCCATGGTACACTGGGCGCAGTCCGCGCCGCAAATAGAGTGGTTCATGTTACCTCCTTGGTGGAAGCTCTAGACCGCCGGCAGGGTGATGGTGACCACGCAGCCGCCCCCCTCGGCGTTGTCGATGCCGAAGCTGCCGTCGTGGAGGCGGATGATCTCGTCGCACACGGCCAGGCCGATGCCGCTGCCCCTGGCCTTGGAGGAGCCCTTGTAGAATTTCTGCTTGACGAAGGGCAGCTCCTCGTCGGGGATGCCGGGGCCGTAGTCCCGGACGGTGATCCGGATCCGCTCCTCATCCCGGTCCACCGCCGCGTCAATGCGCCGGCCCGCGCCGCCGTGCTTGGCGGCGTTGTCCAGCACGTTGCAGAACACCTGCTTGAGCCGCTCCGGGTCGGCGGGGATGGGGGGGAAGATTTCGTCGTCCCCGGCGTAGTGCAGCTCGATGCCCTCCTGCTTGAACAGCTCCATATAGGTGTAGATGGTGTCCTCAAACTCCGCCTGGAGGTCCACCTGCTCGATGCGCAGCGTGAAGCGGCCGTCCTCCATCTTGGAGAAGTCCAGCAGCTCCTCCACCATGTTGGTCAGCCGCCGGGACTCCTTGAGGATGATGCCCACCCCCCGGGTCAGCTGGGTCCGGTCGGTGTCCTCCAGGAGGGTTTCGCCCCAGCCGTTGATGGCGGTGAGGGGGGTGCGCAGCTCGTGGGAGACGGAGGAGATGAACTCCGATTTGATCCGCTCGCTCTTGCTGATCTGGCTGGACATGTTGTTGATGGCGTCGATGAGCTGGCCGATCTCGTCCCGGTAGGGATTCTCCATCTGGGTGCCGTAGCTGCCGCCGGCGATGCGCTTGGCGGTCTCGGTGACCTCCGCCACCGGTTCCACCACGTTGTTGATGAACACCATGTTGGACACGTACACCATCCCGATGCCGATGATCAGCAGTCCCGCCGCCACCCCCACGGTGATCAGCAGCTCCCGCTGCACGGCGGACATGGAGGTGACGTAGCGCATGGCCCCCACCACCTGGTCGTCCAGCAGCAGGGGGGCGCACACCGACATGATGTGCTCCCCCGTGCTGGTGTCCACCCCCCGGAAGGAGGACATCTGGCCGGTCTGAAAGACCTCCAGGATGTCCGGCGTTCCGGGGGCCGTTCCGGCGGTAAGGCCGTAGGAGCTGACCAGGATGTCCCCGGTGGAGCGGATAAACTGGAGCTCCATCAGATCCCGCTCCTCGAACTCGGCGGCGAAGCTGTTGGCCGCCTGATAGAACTCGCCGTAGCTGTTCATGGTGTTGCTGGTAAAATAGACGCTGGCGTGGGTGGCCCGGGTCCGCAGGCCGTCCAGCATCATGCTGTAGTAGTAGTTGGTCATGCCCACGCAGAAGGTGACGGCCACCAGCAGGGCCACCACAAAGATGGGGCTCAGGGAGCTGATAAGCCAGCGCTTGCGCAGGCCGGTGATCTCAATGCGGTTTTTTCCCACGCCGCAGCCTCCTTCCCGCCTCCGGGTGTCCGCGCCCTCAGCGCGCGGCGATGGCCTCGATCTCCACCATGGCGTCCTTGGGCAGGCGGGCCACCTCCACGGCGCTGCGGGCCGGGGGATTGCCGGGGAAGAAGCCGGCGTAGACCTCGTTCATGGCGGCGAAGTCGTTCATGTCCTTGAGGAACACGGTGGTCTTGATGACGTTCTCCATGGTGAGCCCCGCCTGGGCCAGCACGGCCTGGACGTTGAGCAGGGACTGCCGGGTCTGACCGGCGATGCCGCCCTCGGCGAAGGCGCCGGTGGCGGGGTCCACGGGCAGCTGGCCGGAGGTGATGACGATGCTCCCGGCGTCGATGCCCTGGGAGTAGGGGCCGATGGCGGCAGGGGCGGCCGTGGTGGCGATGATGCTTTTCATAGGGGGGTCCTCCTTCAAAATCATGGCGGCGGGGCGCTGGCCCGCGCCGTTTATCAGTGCCATGATACCAGATTCGCGGCGATAAAGCAACGGTTTTGTGGGCAAACCGCCCGTCTTCCCCCGGAGCCGTGCCGGCGGAGAGAAAAAAGCAGCAGGCGCGGGGAGCGTCTCCCCGTCCTGCTGCTTTTCATATAGAGGAGCTGCCGGCCTTGCTGTATCCGGAAACGGCTGATAAGGACGTTGGTGTTCTGCGCGGCCTCGGCGGATTTTGCCGCCAGATTGCGCACCTCGCCGGCCACCACGTAGCCAATGCGCCGCTGCCCGCCGAAGATGGGGCGGTACATGGATAGGATCATGCTGCCGCTGCCGGAGACATTTTGCGGGCGCCTCTCCCCGCCGGAGGGCCCTACGCGGCCCCGTCCTGATCCGGCATCTGGAAGAAGGGCAGGGAGGCGTCGTCCCTTCTCATAAAGAGCAGGCCGAAGGAGCCGGGGCCGCAGTTGCTGGCGATGGCGGAGGACGCCTTTTGCACGTAGACCCGCTTGAAGGGGCAGTACTGCTCCACCAAACTCCGCACATACTGGAGCTTCTTCTCGTCCATCCCGGAGTAGGTGATGAACAGGATGCGCCGGTCAATATTTCCGGTGTCCTGAAGGGTGCGCCGGATGTACTTCTTCGCCGCGTGGGAGAAGTTGCCCATCACCATGCTGCCGACCACCATTTTGCTCTTTTTCAGCACGAGGACCGGGTGCAGCAGCAGGGCGTCGCAGAGGATCTGGATCCGCTTCGATATGCGCCCGGACTGACACATCATATGGGTGCTGTTGATGATGAAGGCGGAGGAAATACAGCGCTCCATCCGCTTCACCGCCTCCACAATCGCCTCCTTGGCGGCGTGGTGCTCCGCCATGTAGGCCGCGCACAGCACCGCCAGCCCCATGCTGCTGGAGAGGTGGCCGGAGTCCACCACCGTCACGTTTTCAAAGGACTTTGCCGCCTCGAGGGCGTTCTGGTACCCCTCGCTGACATGCCGCGCCATAGAGATGTGGATCACGTTCTGCGCCTCCGTCAGCTTCTCGGCGAAAAAGTGCTCGTAGTCCTCCACCTCCGGCGGCTGGGAGCAGCCCGTGCGCCCCTTGGCGATGTGCATCAGCAGCTCGTCTGGTTTCAGCTCCCGGCCGTCCAGGAAGCGCCCCTCGTCCGTGCGGACATAGTAGGGGCACACGGAAATGCCGAAGGTCTTTCGCAGGGATTTTGGCAGGTCGCACACGCTGTCCGTCGTCACCAGGACGGCCCGCCGCTTGACCTGCTCGAAGATGAGGATGTCCTTGTCGATATCCGACTGCTGAATCTCCTCGCTGATCCGTACCAGCTCCTTGGGGAGGATGCTCAGCACCGCCGCCTCCAGCAGAGCGCCGCTGACCGGTTTGGCCAGATAGCCGCTGAAGCCCTCCTTCCGATAGAGGAGCTGGTTGTCGCTGCCCGCGTTGGCGGTCAGCGCCACCACGGGGACGTCCTGGCACAGGCCGCCCGGCTGGGCCCGCAGGGCGTGGAGGCACTCAATTCCATCCATCTCCGGCATCAGGTGGTCCATGAGAATGCAGTCGTAGTGGTGGTTCTGGGTCAGCCGCAGGCACTCGGCGCCGTTGGAGGCGGTATCGATCTGAATCTTTGTCTCCGCCAGCAGCTTGCTGACCACCATCAGGTTCATATCGTTGTCGTCCACCACGAGGATGTGGGCGTCCGGCGCCTCGAAGCTCTGCCGGTAGGTCTCCCCCTCGTGGGACCGGGAGCGGGAGGTCAGCGTGAAGGTCCCCAGGGCCTTTTCGTCGATGATGTCCTGGTCCAGGGTCACGATGAACTTCGAGCCCTTGGTGTAGACGCTGTTGACGCTGATCTCGCCGCCCATCAGCTCCACCAGCTGGTGAACGATGCTCAGTCCCAGCCCGGTCCCCTCGATATAGCGGTTCTTCTCCTCGTCCACCCGCCGGAAGGCGTTGAAGATATAGGGGATATTCTCCTTCTTCACCCCCATGCCGGTGTCCTCCACGGAGTACCAGACCCGCACCTTGTTGACCGCCTGGCGCTCACACCGGACGGCGAGGGTGACCGAGCCCTCGCTGGTGTACTTCACCGCATTGTTGAGCAGGTTGATCAAAATCTGCTTGATGCGCACCTCGTCCCCGCAGAGCATGCTGGGGATGGACGGGTCCACCTGGAGCTTGAACTCCAGCCCCTTCTCCTTGGCCTTGATCCAGATCATGTTGACAATCTCAGAAAAGAGCGCGCCGGTCTCATAGGAGACGTTGACGATCTCCATCTTCCCGGATTTGATCTTCGACAGGTCCAAGGTGTCGTTAATCAGCGTCAGCAGCAGCTTGCTGGCCCCCTGGATGTTGCGCGCGTTCTCGGCCACCTCCTCCGAGATGTCCTCCCGGAGGATGATCTCGTTGAGCCCGATGATCGTGTTGATGGGCGTGCGGATCTCGTGGCTCATGCTGGAGAAGAAGTGGTTTTCCGCCCGGTTGAGCTCCTCGATCTCCTTTTTCTGCTGCTGGGTGATCTTGTTCTCCTCCTCGTACATCCGGTTCAGGAACATGAGCAGCACGCTGGTGAGCAGCCCCACCATGATCATGGAGAAGGCGGAGTCAAAAAAGGAGTTGGTGTTGGGGTTTTGCACGGCGAACTCCGGGTGGTAGAAGGCGACGCCGTAGCAGAGCAGGGTCTCCGCCATGCACAGCCCGAAAAACACGTTTCTGCGCCGTCCCTGCAGGGTGATGCAGACATAGATAAAGCAGAGGACGAACCACTCCGGCACGCCGCTGTAGAACCCGCCTGCGGAGAAAAAGGTGATGGGAAACAGGGCGAGCAGCAGCGACGTAATGGCCGAGGCCCCCAGCTGGATGCGCTTTTTGCGGATGCTGAACTTCACAATCAGCGCCATTGCGGTAAGGCTGGCCAGCAGCAGCGCGATATTCAGAATATTCCTGCCCATGGGCAGCGTGAAAATCAGCGCGATCATGCAGATGCCTGTCACAATGCGGAACATGCGCTCGCGCAGGCTGATCCTGTGGTCGGTGATGATCTCAAACCATTTTTTTATCACGAAATCCCCTACCCCTCAGAATATGGTATGTGTGAAAGGCGCGCCGGCGGCGGACCTACAGCGCGTCAAGCTGGGCGCAGAGCGCCTCGTAGGCCTCCATCATCGCGGCGTGGTGCGCCGCGATGAAATCGGTGTCGCCCCGTTTCCCCGCCAGCTCCAGCGCCTTCGCCTGGGCGGAGAGGGCCTCCGCGCCGATGGTCAGGGACGTGCTCTTGAGCGCGTGGACCTTGACGGTATAGTCCTCCCAGTGCGCGCCCTCGTAGAGCGCGGCGATCTCCTCCCGCTTCTCCCCGCTCTGGGAGGAAAACATCTGTAGCATCTCCCGGTAGAAGTCCCCGTCCCCGCCGCAGTAGTTCAGCCCCATCTCCACGTTGACGCCCGCCCGGGCGAGCGCCGCGAAGGGGGCCGCAGCGCCCGCCGCCGGCGCCTTTTCTATGGGGGCCTCCGGGACCTCCGCCGGCCCGGTCTTCTTGGCCGGCGTCTCCGGCCGCTGTGCCGGCTCCTGCCGGGGGGGAGCCTCCTCCGCCCCGTCCTTGCTCACGGGCCTTGCGCTGTAGCGGATGCAGGTCTTGGGCAGCACCTTGCGCAGCACCCGCTCCAGGACGGTGCGCTCGATGGGCTTCGGGACAAACTCCGTGAATCCTTCGCTGCGGAACATCTCCCTGGCGCCGCTGACCGTGTTGGCGGTCAGCGCGATCACCGGCAGATCGCGGTAGGCCTCGTTTTGCATCTCGCGGATCCGCTTGAGCGTCTCCACGCCGTCAAATCCCGGCATCATGTGGTCCAGGAAGACGACGTCATAGGAGACCAGCTTGCACTGCTCGATGGCCTCCCGGCCGCTCAGGCAGGTGTCCACCTCGATCCCGTAGCTCCCCAGCACGCCCTTGGCCACCACCAGGTTCATCTCCTCATCGTCCACCGCCAGGGCCCGGACGCCCACGCAGGTGAAGGGCCGCCGGCCCGCGGCCTGGTCCTCCGCGAAGCCCCGCTCGCCGGTCTCCCCGTTGAGCAGGTTGGCCACAGACAGGGCGGAAAAGGGCTTATGTATGATCAGCAGCTGGCTGTCGCGGTCCAGGGAGAACTCCCTCTCCGCGATGACGACCACCCGCAGAGTACCCGCCAGGTCCTCATAGTACGCCCGGTTCTCCAGGTATTCCGCCTGAGCGATGAACACGTGGGTCAGGACGTGGCTGCGCTGGACCTTGAGCAGGCCCTCGAAATTGTGCACCTGGTACCCCCGGATGCCCAGCCCCTCCACCAGATTCAGGATCAGCCCGTCGTAGTACCCCCGCACCTCGTCGCAGGTGTACTTCTCCGGCTTGAAGTAGCAGGCGATGCACAGCTCATCCGCGCGGTTGAGCATGATGCAGGGCCTGTCGTCCGTGACGCCCTGGGGGATGACAATGTGGGCGTGCAGGCCCTGCTGTCCCTTGCCGTCAAAGTGGATGAACGCGCCCATGGACGTCAGGAGCCCCTGGGCGATGGGGAGCCCCAGGCCCAGCCCCCCGGCGAAGCGGCTGCTGCCGGAGTCCGCCTGGTAGAAGACGTCGTACATCTGCGTGAGCTGAGAGTCCGTCATCCCGATACCGGTGTCGCGGATATGGACGATCAGATTGATACCGTATGCCTCCCGCCGGAACCCGATCTGGACGTTGACGCCGCCCTCCTCCGTAAACTTGATGGAGTTCTCCACCAGAATTTTGAGCACGTGGGAGATCTTCTCCGCGTCCCCCACCAGGACCGCCGGCACCTTCGGGTCAATATCAAACACCAGCTCCAGGTGCTGCCGGTTGGTCTGCAGAGCGGTGGTGGTGATCACATCGTTGAGCACCGAGGTGATCATGTAGTCCTCCTTGGCGGGGGTCAGGGTCCCCTCCACGATCTCCGTATAGTCGAGCATGTTGTTGATCTGGCTGGACAGGCGCTTTCCCGCCAGCTTGATGGAGGACATATCCGCCCGGACGTCGGGGGGGAGGTCCCGGCCTAAAGCCACCTCGCTGATTCCGATGACCATGTTGATGGGCGTGCGGAGCTCGTGGGATACGTTGGACAAAAAGACGGCGTTCTGCTTGCCCGCCGTCTCCAGCTCGGTGAATACGCGCTCATACCACTTTCGCTGGGCGCGCCGCCGCTCGATCCAGTACCCCGCGAGGGCCGCCCCGCCGGCCGTCACAACAGCACCGAGCCCCAGGCGGAAAAGCTCCTGGGGCTTCATCTGAGCGGAAATTGTATGGAGGATCAGACCGTGGTACAGCAGCTCCAGGGCGTACAGGGAGACAATCGCATACAAAACCCGCTTTTTATTCAGGATAAACAGCGCGAGAATCAAGACGCAGGCCACGGCGGGGATGTCTGGCAGGCTGGTCTCATGCACGCCGAAGAAAAAGAACTCCGTCAGCAGCAGACCGGCGCACAGGTGCTCAAAAAAGGAGTCCGAGCCGGCCCGCGCAATGTGCAGGAGCCACGCGAAGAAGCAGCCCGCCGCCATCAGCGGGATCACCCAGAGCTCCCACGCCATGACGATGGTGACCAGAACCAGCACTGCGCTGAACGCCGTCGTCACGACGGCCAGCAGCAGATGCCTGCTTGTCTGCGCCTCCGCCCTCATTGCTTTTCAAACTCCTGGGACACCCGCTTGAGCAGCTCCTGGGGCTCGAAGGGCTTCACCAGATAGTTCACCGCCCCCAGCTTGATGGCGCTGACCACGTCGTCCTCCAGGCCCGACGCCGTCAAAAAGATCACCGGCACGCCGGCGGCGATGCCCTTCATGCGCTCAAAGGTCTCAAAGCCGTTCATCTTCGGCATCTCAATATCTAAAAGGACCAGATCGATTCTCTCCCGCTCCAGCTTATCCAGGGCCTTGTGCCCCGAATCCACCAGCAGAACGTCGTATTCGTCCTCCAGAATCCGCTTTGTCCGCAACAGGTTCATAGTATCGTCATCGACAACCAGAATACGTTTTTTCATAGTACGTCCTCCCTGCTTTCTTAGGGGGGCCTCTCCGGCCCCGAGGGGTATTCTAACATGAGCGTCGGGAAAAAATCAAGCCCATATTTGCGTTTTGACGGGGCCTCGAAGCAGTCGCCGCCCCCCCGGGCGGCGGCGTGAAGAAGGGGGAGCCGCGCCGGCCCCGCCGCAGAAATAACCAGTTGCTCCTTTTGGCGAAATGCGGTATAATAGGCCCCATTCAGTACCCATTGGAGGACAGACGACATGAAACATTGGAGAGCACTCTTGTTCCTGCTGGCCCTGCTGGCGCTGGCACCCGGCGCGCGCGCGGCGGAGGACGGCGTCCGGGCGGTGATCGTCTACGAGGAGGACGCCGACCCGGCGGCTCTGACGGCGGCGGTGGAGGCCTTGGAGGGGGTGGAGCTGCTGTGGCGGTACGGCAGCCTCTTCCCCGGCGCGGCGGTGGAGGCGGACGAGGCCGCCCTGGCGGCGCTGGAGTCCCTGGAGGGCGTGGCCGGCGTGGGCCTGGCCCAGACCCACGCTCTGCCCCAGAGCAAGGACGCGGATCCCGCCGAGAGCGACGGCGGCCTGGCGCTGATGAACGCCGGCGCGTCGGCGGAGGACGGCGACGGCGTGGTCATCGCCGTGCTGGATAGCGGCCTGCGCACCGACCACGAGGCCTTCGCCGACTACGGCCTGACCAAGCGCCCCGCCCTCACCCGGGCGGATGTGGAGGCCTTCGCCGCCAACGGCGGAACCGCCGGGCGCTACCTCAGCGCCAAGGTCCCCTTTGCCTACGACTACTACGGCAAGGACGGCGACGTGAGCACCTCCGATGCACACGGCAGCCACGTCACCGCCCTGGCGGCGGGCTACGTGCCCGGCGCGGGGGACGAGCCCCTCTTCTCCGGCACGGCCCCGGCGGCCCAGATCATCAGCATGAAGGTCTTTCCCGACGGCTCCACCGGCGGCGCGGACGACGCGGTGATCCTCCGGGCCCTGGAGGACGCCTGGAACCTGGGGGCCGACGTGGTGAACCTGTCGCTGGGCACCGGCGGCGGCTTCAGCCAGGACGACGTCCTGGGGGGCCTGTACAGCCGGGCCTTCGCCCAGATGCGGGCGTCAGGGGTCATCATCTGCTGCGCCGCCGGCAACAGCGGCACGGCCTCCGCGGCCAAGAAGTGGGGCGAGCCCCTGCCCACCGCCGCCTACGGCGACTACGGCTCTGTCTGCTCCCCCGGCAGCTACATAGGCTCCTACTCCATCGCTGCGGCGGGCCTGGCGGAGGGACAGCCGGAGGCGGCGGACTACTCCTCCTGGGGGACCACCCCCGACCTGCGGCTGGTGCCGGCCCTGACCGCCTTCGGCGGCCCCGCCACCTCCGCCGGCAGCAAGGGCAGCGGCGCCTACATCTCCGAGACCGGCACCTCCATGGCCTCCGGCAGCGCCGCAGGGGCCTTCGCCGTCGCCCTCCAGGCCGCCCGGCAGCGGGGGGTGACGGACAGGACGGCGGCGGCCGATCTGGCGGCGGCCATGCTGATGGGCAGCGCCCGGCTGCTGGAGGAGGACGGCACGCCGGTCTCCCCCCGGAAGCAGGGGGCGGGGCTGGTGGATCTGGCGGCAGCCGCCTCCCAGGATCTGGTGGTGATGACGCCCCTGGCGGAGCTGGGGGACAGCCGGGAGGGCCGCTTCACCATCCCCCTGGTGCTGCGCAACCTCTCCAAGAGCGCCATGACCGTCTCCCTGGAGACGGCGGTGCTCACCGACGATTATGAGCTCCACGACGGCGTCTACTACCGGAGCCTGGCCCCCCTGGACATCACCGGCGAGGTGACGGTCAGCGGCGGCGGCCGGGTGTCCGTCCCCGCCGGCGGGGAGCGGACGGTAACGCTGACGCTGACCGTGGGGCAGAAGCTGCGGGAGCGTCTGGCGGCGGTGTACCCCTACGGCTTTTTCGTGGAGGGCTTCGTCACCGCCTCCGCCGGGGACCAGGCGGCCCACAGCACCTTCCTGGGCTTCTGCGGCGACTGGAGCGCCGCGCCTATCCTGGACCCCACGGACCACCGGGTGGTGCAGGAGGCCATGTTCCGCCTGGGCAGCCGGGGCGGGCAGCTGAAGGAGGACGCCTACCTGGCGGCGGTGCCGGTGGAGCTGGGGGCCAACCGGCCCTACATCGGCAGGGAGGACGACCAGGGGGAGAACCCCCATTACCTGGCGGAGAATCCCCGGGCCTACGCCCTCCCCGGCGACGAGCGGGGTGCGCTCCCCGTCCGGGGGACCGGGGCCATGTTCAGCGCCGGGGACACCCTCTATGTGGAGCTCTACACCCTGCGCAACGCCGCCCACGTGGTCATGCTGGTCACCGACCAGCGCACGGGGGAGGCCTACTATGTGGACGACCAGGCCTGGATGGCCAAGTCGGAGCAGGACCCCTACACCAAGGGCATCGGCCCCAGCGGCCGCTTCTCCTGGGACGGCGCCGATGCGGACGGGCAGCCCCTTCCGGCGGGGACCCAGGTGCGGGTGGATTTCTACGCCTGGCTGGACTGGGACGAGGAGATGGAGAGCAGCTACGCCCGTTACGTCCACGGCCGCGCCAAGCCGGAGGTCTACCTCTGGCTGCTGGAGGAGACCGATTATCTGGAGTGGAGCTTCCCGGTGACTATGGACGGGGCGGCCCCGGCCCTCTCCGCCTCCATGGAGGGTGGAAAGGCGGCGCTCACCTTCACGGACGACCAGCGCATGGCCTGGGCCGTGGTCCGGGACGGCGCGGGGCAGGTGCTGGCGGAGGACGCCTTCTTCCCGGAGGCCGCCGGCGCGTCCGTCCGGCTGACGGTGGAGCCGGGCGCCGGCGGGGCTCTGCCGGAAACGCTGTACGTCACGGCGGCGGACTACGCCTCCAACACCATGAGCTGGTCTGTGGACACGGCGGCCCTGGCCGCCGGGCAGGCGAAGCCCCTGCCGTGCGCCGCGGGCCTTCTGGAGGACGTGCCCCTGGACGCGTGGTATCACGAGGCCGTGGACTTCGTCCGGGACCGGGAGCTGATGGAGGGGGAGGAGCCCCTGCTCTTCCAGCCCGGCGAGGAGGCCTCCCGCGCCCAGGTGGTCACCGCCCTGTACCGCCTGGCCGGCCGGCCGTCGTCCGCCCTGTCCTCCAAGGACCTGCCCTTCCGGGACGTGTCCAGCCGGGCGGCGTATATGGACGCGCTGTGCTGGGCCTATGAGAACAAGCTGGTGGACGGCTGCGGCGACAAGGAGACCTTCGCCGGCAGCGCCGGCGTCACGCGGGAGCAGCTGGCGGTGATGCTCCACCGTTACGCCTCCCTCGCCGGCGCCAGTCCCTCCGCCGGCAGCCTGAGCGGCTTCCCCGACGGCGGGACCGTCTCCGGCTGGGCCCGGGAGGCCGTGGACTGGGCCGTGGGACAGGGGCTCCTGTCCGGCGGCGGCGACGGCCGGCTGTCCCCCAAGGGCGCCACCACCCGGGCGGAGCTGGCCCAGATTCTCATGCGCTTCGCCCGGAGCTGACGGAGAAGCGCGGCTGCAAGAGGACCCGCCGGGGAGCGTTCCCCGGCGGGTCCTTGCTGTTGTTCTGTGCAGAAAGCAGGCGGGTCCTTACTCCGTCCGCAGGGCCACCACCGGGTCCTTCTTGGCCGCCAGGCGGGAGGGGATCAACCCCGCGATGATGGTCAGCAGGGCGCTGATGACCACCAGCACCACCGCCCCCTGGACCGGCAGGGAGGCCTTCAGCCCGGCGATGCCGGTGAAGTGGAGCAGGGCCGCGTTGATGGGCAGGATCAGCAGCAGGGTGACCCCGATGCCGATGAGCCCCGCCCCCAGGCCCACAATGAGGGTCTCGGCGTTGAACACCCGGCTCACGTCCCGCTTGCTGGCGCCTACGGCCCGGAGGATGCCGATCTCCTTGGTCCGCTCCAGCACGGAGATGTAGGTGATGATGCCGATCATAATGGAGCTGACCACCAGGGAGATGGACACGAAGGCGATGAGCAGGTAGCTGATGCCGCTGATGATGTCCGTGACGGAGCTCATCAGAAGGGCCACATAGTCGGTGTAGTGGATCTCATCCTCGCTGTCGGCGCAGGCGGCGTTGTAGTCTGCGATCTTATCCGCGATCAGGTCCTTCTCGGCGAAGGTGGAGGCGTAGATATTGATGGCGGAGGGGCTCTCCAGGTCCACATACCCCAGCAGCTCCAGGTTCTCCTCATAGGTGGAATCGGACCGGGTGGGGGGCATGTAGTGGTCGTAGAGGTAGCCGTACTGCCAGGCCTCCAGGGGCTCGGCCCGGACCGCCATGTAGCCGCTGCCCATGGAGACATCCAGCATCACCGCCAGCTGCTCCTGGCTCAGCGCCCCCAGCTGTGCCTGCACGCCCTGGGCGTACTGCTCCCGCACCTGCCGGGCGACGGCCTCTTCCACCCTGGAAAACAGCTCCTCATCGCTCATCTCGGCGATGTAGCCGGCCACGGTCTCCCCGTCCACGCCCATCTCCCCGGCGTACTGCTGGATGATCATCTGCTCGACGCTCTCCCGGGTCATGCCCTCCGTCTGCTGACCCACCACGGCCTCCACATATTCATCGGAGGGCTGGCCCATCACGTCCATGTAGGCCCCGGCCTTCTCCGTGTCGGAGAGGGTCAGCAGGTGCTCCCGGATGGCCTCCTCCTTCTCCCAGTCCGCAGGCTCCACGTCGTCCTCCCTGGGGAAGGGCAGGCCGCAGATCACGTCGGTCTCCCCGTCCGCCATCTGCTTTTTCACAATCTCCATCTCCGCCGTGGCCTCGATGGCGTAGGCGGTGAGGGCCCCGGTGTACCCGATGGCCCCGGTGACCATGCCGGCGGTGGAGTCCTCGCCGGGCCGGGCCACGCCCACCACCTTCAGGCGGGTGCCGGTGTCGTCGCTGTTGTAGAGGAAGTCCATGCCCGTATCCGTGGCGGACATGTCCACCCAGGTCCCCGTGGCGGGCTCATACTGGTACTTCTCCGCCGGCAGCAGCAGCTTGAAGTCCATCCCGCACAGCTCCTCATAGCTCCAGCTGCGCACCTCCGCCTCCAGGGACTCGCCGTCCATGGCGGCGCTGAGGCTCTCGGTCATGTGGTCCGCGGACATGAGTCCCAGGGCGTAGAGCATGAGGTCGGAGATCTCGTTGTTCCGGTCCACGAAGAGGATGACCTCGTCGTAGCGCTCCGGCCACCTGCCGTAGAGGAGGTCGTACTGGCTTTTCACCTGCCCTCCCACGGCCTCGCCCTCCTCGCCGCCCAGCAGCTCCTCCCACACGTCCATCCGCTCATACATGCCCCCCATGGTGGCGAAGTAGGAGGAGTAATCCCCGCCGTACATGGCGCTCATAGCGTCCTGCATGAGGGTCATAACGTCGCTTTTGACGATCTTCCCGTCCTCGTCCTGGGTGTAGATGTCGAAGCCGAAGTCGTAGCTGTACTGGATGGCGGCCAGGTCGGCGATCCCGCCGCCCCCCTGGTCCAGATAGGCCTTGAAGTCCTTCAGGTTGTTGGTCTGGACCTCCGCCTCCACCATGGAGTTGAGCATGTCGTACATCACCGTGGAGGAGTAGACCCGCTCCCGGTCGTGGTCCTCGCCGCCCTCCCCCCGGTGGGACCCCATGAGGGAGGCCATGAGATCCGACATGTCGGTGCTCTCAGCCATGATGGTGATGGGGTAGCTGGACAGGGTCTCCTCCTGGACCTGGTTGATGTAGCGGTTGATCCCGGCGGAGAGGGAGAGGATCAGGGCGATGCCGATGATGCCGATGGACCCGGCGAAGCTGGTCAGCAGGGTCCGTCCCTTCTTGGTCATAAGGTTGTTCAGGGACAGGGAGAAGGCGGTGGGGAAGCTCATGGAGGGCTTTTTCATCCCCACCTCCACCCGCACCGGCCCCTCCTGCCGCCCGTCAAAGGGGGCGGAGTCGTCCACCACCCGTCCGTCCAGGAGCCGGATGGTCCTGGTGGCGTACTGTTCCGCCAGCTCCGGGTTGTGGGTGACCATGATGACCAGCTTCTCCTCCGCGATCTCCGCCAGCAGGTCCATGACCTGCACGCTGGTCTCGCTGTCCAGGGCTCCGGTGGGCTCGTCGGCCAGGAGGATGTCCGGGTCGTTCACCAGGGCCCGGGCGATGGCCACCCGCTGCATCTGGCCGCCGGAGAGCTGGTTGGGCCGCTTTTTGATCTGGTCCGCCAGCCCCACCTTTTTCAGGGCCTCCTCCGCCCGGCGGCGGCGCTCGCCCTTGCCCACGCCGGAGAGGGTCAGGGCCAGCTCCACGTTGGCCAGCACGCTCTGGTGGGGGATGAGGTTATAGCTCTGGAAGACGAAGCCGATGGAGTGGTTGCGGTAGGCGTCCCAGTCCCCGTCCCTGAACTCCCTGGTGGAGCGGCCGTTGATGATGAGGTCGCCGCTGGTGTACTGATCCAGCCCCCCCACGATGTTCAGCAGGGTGGTCTTGCCGCAGCCGGAGTGGCCCAGGATGGCCACAAATTCGTTCTCCCGGAAGCTGAGGTTCACCCCCCGCAGGGCGGTGACGTTCTCCCCTCCGGTCTCGTATACCTTGACAATATTGTCCAGTTTCAGCATGAAGGTTCCTCCTTATGTTTTGCGCCGCGCTGAATGACAGCGGTCCTGGCCGCCAGCCTCCGGCGGCTCTCCTCGCTGGATAATTTTTCGCAGAAGACGGCCATGAGGGCGTGACCTGCGGCGGAAAACAGCAGGTCCATGACCGCCAGCCGCTCATCGGCCTCCAGATGTTCCAGGCCCCGCCAGTCGGCCTGGTTGATGACCTTCAGGACCATCTCCGGCAGGGACAGGAGCTGTCCCGCGTCCATGCCCATGTTTTTTTGCAGGATGCCCATGAACAGCTCGAACTGTTCCCAGTTCTCCCGGACGTAGGCCAGCACCAGGTCGTACAGGGCCAGGGGCAGCTCCAGGGGTCTCCCGCCGCACTGGTCCAGGCTCCGCATGATCGCCTTCTCCAGCATAGCGTCGTAGCACCGCAGCACATAACGGAACAGGTCCGTCTTATCGGCGAAGTACTGGTAGAAGCTTCCCCTGGGGATCTCCGCCCCCTGGATGATCCGGTTGACGGACACCTCGCCGTAGGGCTTGCGGGCGAACTCCGCCACGGCGGCCTGGAGCAGCTTCTCCCGCTTAGGGGGCGGGAGGTTGAAAAACGTGGTAGTGGGCATAGCGCGCCTCCTCGGGCATTTTTGTAAGCTGCCGCCCATCATACATGACAACTTGTCACAAGTCAAGAGCGTCCGGGAGGATTTTACAGACCGTTCACAAAGAGGGAGGGGGCCGCTTGATGCGGCCCCCTCCCTCTTTGTGTGTCAAAAAAGATGCTTTGCATCTTTTTTGAAGAGGGCTTCGCTGCGCTCTGCGCCTCGGTTGTGCGCCTATAGCGCACAATTCGACGCTCGCTTCGCGCAAAGTGTTTTTCCTACGTACACGCCGCAGGAAAAACGATTCAAATTTTTTGCCGCTTGCGAGCGGCAAACTCCTGCGGAGGGCTTTTTTGACAGTCTGAGAGGGAGGGAGCCGCTTGTTGCGGCCCCCTCCCTCTTCTTTCGTTTTTACAGCGCTCAGCCAATGCGGACAACGCCGTCGAAGCGGTCCAGGTACGCGGGGTCCCAGTTGTGGCTGATGACAATGCGGGTGGCGCTCCTGTGCCGGAAGATAAACTCCTCGATCAGAGCCACGTTCTCCGGGTCCAGCCCGGTGGTGGGCTCGTCAAAAATCAGGATGGGCGGGTGGTTGCGGATGGTGCGGGCGATGCAGATGCGCTGGCGCTCGCCCCCCGAGATATTGTCCCCGAAGTCTCCCAGAGACGCGTCCCCCACCCGCTGGGCCAGGGCGGTGAGATTCAGGTCGCTGAGCAGCTGCCGGTAGGCCTCGGAGTCCTGGGCGGGCGTCCGGGAGAAGAAGGTGATGTTGTCATAGAGGGAGGCGTTGAACAGGAAGGGGGTCTGGCTGACAGTGCCGATGGTGCGGTACAGCTCGTCCTCGGGCAGGGTGCGGATGTCCTGGCCCCCCAGGGTGATGGCGCCGGTGTACCCGTCGTAGTACTTCAGAAGGAGCTTTGTCAGCGTGGACTTCCCGCTGCCGCTCTCCCCCACTACGGCGTAGCAGCCGCCGGGGCGGAATTCGCAGCTGAGGTCCCGATAGAGCTGCCGCTCCCCAAAGGAGAAGGAGACGTTGTCGTAGGCCACCAGGGGCGCGTCGTCGTGGACGGCGGCGCTCCCCTGAGAGGCGGGGACCGTCCGCTCCGCCGTCAGCTTTTCCGCCAGATTTTTGGTGGAGCGGATATTGATCACATACTCGATCATATTGGTGAAGCCGTTGGACAGGCCGGTGAAATAGCTGCAGGCGGCGAACAGCATGGAGGCGCTCAGCTGTCCCTGCACCGCCAGATAGCCGCCGATCCCCATGCAGGCGATGTTCAGTAGGCTGGACATGCTGCACAGGACGGTGAAGCTGATCTGGTTGGCGGCGGCGGAGGCGGAGTAGGCCCGCTGCTTCCGGGCGCTGGCGGCCCGGAAGCGCTCTGTGAAGGGCTCCTGGCCCCCGCCCATGCGGATGGCCTCGTACCCCTCGATGCCCTCCCGCAGCACGTTCATGTAGGACTCCGTGGCCTGGGACATCTGCGTCTTGCGCTTCCGGGTGGCGTTGGTAAAGAGGTTGCTGGTGGCCACGGGCAGCAGCGAGAGCGCCACCCCCGCCAGAAACAGCCACCGGTTGAGCATAAACAGCATGGCGGCGGCGGACACGACCGCCGAGACGCAGGCAAAGGCAAAGGGGATCAGGTTGAGCCGGTCCTGGCTGTAGAGATCCACGTCCGCGCTGAGCAGGTTGATGTAATAGCCGTCGTTCTGCCCCCGGAAGCTCTGCAGGGGCCGCCGGAGGATGCTCTGGATGATGTCGGAGCGCAGGCTCAGGATGCTGTCCGACAGGAATGCCAGCCGGACGATGGTGCCGGCGGCGGTGAGCAGATACGTCAGCGCCCACAGGCCCAGGGTCAGCGCCACCGTGCGCCCCATGGCCTGCAGGTCCCCCCGTTCTGCGCACTCCATGATTTTCGCCAGGAAGTAGACGCAGAGGGTCTCCAGGACGGAAAAGAGGGCATACATGGCGCATGCAAGCACCAGAAGGAGTTTGCTCCGCTTTGTCATACAGATAGCCTCGACTTTCACACAGAATTTTGGGGGCCACATCATACCGCTATGACGCAGCCCCCAAATCAAATGTGGACTCACTTGGGAGAGGTGCAACTTCCTGCGCCACCACAAAAATGTGTAATAAAATCCTTGTCAGTTTCTGAAAAGCAGACATACTCGTCATTATCCAAGAATAGATGCGTATGTATAATAAGTGGAACCAGTTTTTCCTTTATACAGACTTTAATTAATGCGAGACTGACCTTACGAGGAATAATAGAAAGATTGCAGGTGGTTTTTCCTCCGAGATCTTCAACCATACAATGGTCAAGAACCACATAGGAGGAACCTTCTTTCCTTGCAAACGCAACTGCACAATTTTCTGCTTCATTATTCTGACGGGCTATCTTACAAATATATTTTATAGTGTTACTTTGGTCAATGATTTGCATACAATGTCCTCTATGCGAACCCTGTTTTGGCGTTTCTGCCAAAATTATACCATACAAAGCGCCTTTGCGCAAGCGTTTTTTCCAAAAAAATAATTGCAGTTAAATGAATAATGGAAAGACTCGTTACAGTCCCTCTTACCTATTTTATAGAATCTTATCAAAAAAGCAACCACCAGCAGTTTACATCTGCGCAACTGACAGTTGCTTTTTGCCATTTTCTCACAAAAAAGAGAAGGATTTAACTTCCCAGCACCTTCCGCAGAGCCCCTACACCGCTAGATAGCAGCTGATCTCCATGCAAACAGTAGTCAGTAGGCCGTCTCAACCGCCCTGTCCGCTTTTTACGCAAACCTGCTTGACAAACACCTCTCCCTGTGGTAAGCTCTCCCTATCAAATTATCATAAAACAATAATTTCAGGAGGGAACTGCCATGGAGTACAAGCCTAAACACATCGTTCCGCTCCTCCTTCCGGCGGCGGGGACGCTGGCGGCGGCCCTCCTCCCCCTGGAGGCCCTGACGGCGCTCGGGGGATGGCTGCGGGCGCTGTCCCTCTCCGGCGGCGTGGGGAACGCCCTGGCCTGGGCCCTGGTCCTGGGCCTCTCGGCCCTGCCCGCCCTGGGGCTCCTCTGGCGGCCCGGGAGCCGCTGGGACTGGCTGCTGGCCCTGGCGGCGGCGGAGATCTTCTCCGGGCTCTATTTCCTGGTAAACCCCACCCTGCTCCACCCCGTCATGGACGGCCCCGCGGCGGGGAGGCTGTGGAGCCTGGCCGTGGCGGGGGCCGTGGCGGCCACCCTGCTGGCGTGGACCGTCCTCCGGGGCCTGGAGCGGCTGGCGGCGGCGGAGAACCTGGGCCGGACCCTGGGGCGGCTGCTGGGCTGGTCTGCCCTGCTCATCGGGTGGCTGGCGGCCTGGGCCCAGGGGGCGGCGGTGCTGGAGAAGATCCGGGCTGTGGCGGCGGCCAACACCGCGCCGGGGGTGGTGCTCTGGCCCACCAACCTGTCCCTGTGTGTGCTGGCGGCGGCGGAGCTGACGCCCACCCTCCTGGGGTGCGCGGTGCTGCTGTGGGGCGGGCGGCTGGCCCGCGCGCTGGAGGCGGCCCCCTTCGGTGGGGAGACGGTGGCTCTGGCGGAGGGGCTCAGCCGCCGGTGCGGGCAGGTGACGGCCGCGTCGGTGCTGGTGTGCGCGGCGGGAAATCTGGGGCAGATGCTGCTGTTTTCCGTGCTCCGCGACATGCGGTTTCTGGTGTCCTTCCCGGTGACCACGGTGCTGCTGGCGGTGTCTCTGGACCTTCTGTGCCGGTACCTCCGGCGGGCCAAGGCGGTCAGCGACGACAGCGAGAGCATTATTTAGGCGTACATTTTTTTTGCTAAGAGAAAAAGAACTTTAATGGGGAGTGTCATGGCGATCACGGTACATCTGGATGAGCTGCTGAAGGCCCGGGGGATCACCGGGAAGGAGCTGTGCGGCAAGGTGGGGATCACCGAGGCGAACCTCTCCATCCTGCGCTCCGGGAAGGCCAGCGGCGTGCGGTTCCGCACCATCAACAAGATCTGCTACCACCTGGACTGCCAGGTGGGGGACATCCTGCGCTTTGACGGGGGACTGGAGGAGAACGATGAGACGTAGAGTAAAGCTTCTGTGGGTGCTGGCGGCGCTCCTGCTGACGGGCTGCTCCCTGGCCCGGCCGGAGGCGGGCCGGCAGGGGGAGGACCCCTGGGTGGGGTTTTACGTGGTGCCCACCCTGGGGCATGCGGACCGTTTTCATGACAACCCCTATGTGGAGCGGTACGGCACGGCACAGATGGAGGCGGCGGGCCTGGGGCCGGTGGACTTTCCCCGGGAGGTGCTCCTGGCCGTGGAAGACGGGCCGGACCGCTGGATTTTTCCGGGCATGGAGGGGGGATACAGCCTGTTTCTTCTCAGAACGCCCCTGCCCCCGGAGGAGCGAGCCGGCAGCGAGCGGCTGGATATGTGCGTCAGCGTTGTCTCCAATATGGCCCCCGGCCAGGGGCTCAGCATCTCCTCCTCGGACCAGGGGGAGTCCTCCGCCGTCAGCGGCGTGATCTACTACGGCCCGCCCCTGGACGCCGGGGACTGGGACCCCTATGGCAGCGGCATTGTCTGGGACATCTACCGGGTGTACCAGACGGCGGACGGCCGGCCCTATCTGGACGGCAGCTGCAGCTCCGTCGGCGGCCCCATGACCTACACGGACGAGCAGACCGTCACCCGGACGGCGGACGGCCGGCAGTACCGGGATGTCCTCACCGTCTCCGTGACCGTGGCGGCGGCCCCCCGCCTGGAGCGGCTGGTGGTCACCCAGTTCGGCGCGGACAACGTCCCCCTCCGCTCCGAGGAGCTGACCCTGCGCGAGCCTCTGCCGGAGGTCTGCTGGGAGGCGGGCGCGGCCTGGGTTCTGGTGGAGGAGGAGAGCGCGGAGGGGACGGTCCGCACCGTCTACAGCGTGCCCGGCGCGGAGGAGGAGGCCGTCTCCCACCAGATCATCCTGCTGGACGGCCAGGGCCTGGGACGCGTGTCCTATCTCAGCATCTCCTGACCGCAAAAACTGCGGGGCGGCTCAGCCGCCCCGCAGTTTTCTCAGCAGGACTTGAAACTCCTCATTCAGCGGACACGTCGCCTCCACCGTCTCCCCGGTCCGGGGGTGGACGAACCGCAGGCCCGCCGCGTGGAGGCACTGGCCCGTGAGGCCCGGCACCGGCTTTTTGGCCCCGTAGACCGTGTCCCCGTAGACCGGGTGGCCCATGTGGGCCATGTGGACCCGGATCTGGTGGGTCCTGCCGGTCTCCAGCCGGCAACGGACGTAGGTGAGGCCGGGGAAGCGCTCGATGACCTCCCAGTGGGTGACGGCCCGCTTGCCTCCCCGGTCCGTGACGGCCATCCGCTTCCGGTCCGTATGGTGGCGGCCGATGGGTGCGTCCACGGTCCCCCGGTCCTCCCGCAGGTTGCCCGTCACCACGGCCTCGTAGGTCCGGGCCAGGGTGTGGTCCTGGAGCTGGGCGGAGAGGGCCTGGTGGGCGGCGTCGTTTTTGGCGGCGATGATCAGGCCGCTGGTGTCCCGGTCGATGCGGTGGACGATGCCGGGGCGCAACGCGCCCCCCACGCCGCTGAGGCTCCCCCCGCAGTGGTGGAGCAGGGCGTTGACCAGGGTGCCGTCGGGGTGGCCGGGGGCGGGGTGGACCACCAGCCCTGCGGGCTTGTTGACCACGATCACGTCGCCGTCCTCATAGACCACGTCCAGGGGGATGTCCTGGGGCAGGGCCTCGATGGGCTCCGGGTCCGGCAGGGCGACGGACACCGCCTCCCCGCCGGCCAGCCGGCAGCTCTTGGCGGCGGTCCGCCCGTCTACCAGCACCGCCCCCGTCTCGATGAGCCGCACGGCGGCGGACCGGGTCAGCGCCGGCAGGCGCTGGGCCAGAAAGGCGTCCAGCCGCGCGCCGGCGTCCTCACCGGCCGCCGTCAGGCTGATGGGCGTCATGGCCGGCCTCCTCCTTCCGGGCGCTCACCCGGTCGTGGAGCAGCAGGTAGTAGGCGGCGAAGCCGATCACGCCCCCCACCACCAGAATGTCCGCCACATTGAACACCGGGTAGCGCATAAACTGAAAGTTGAACATGTCCACCACATACCCCAGCCGCACCCGGTCGATGAGGTTCCCCAAACCGCCCCCCAGGATGGCCGTCATCGTCCACATGGCCAGGGGGTGGGGGAACCGCTTTTTCACCAGGAGCACCGCGATGCCCGCCATCAGCACCGCCGTCACCGCTGTCAGCACCCAGGTGTACCCCTCCAGCAGGGAGAAGCCCGCCCCGGTGTTCTGCACGTACAGCAGCTCCACCACGCCGGGGATCAGGGGGGCGGACTCGTACAGGGCCAGCCGGGAGACCACGTACAGCTTCACCGCCTGGTCTGCGGCTATGCACAGCAGAATGGTCAGCAGATACGCCATGGCTCAGACCTCCAGCTCCTTGAGGATGTCCCGGTTGACCCGGTTGCTGGCCCAGCAGCTGCACCGCTGGGACACGGACAGGGGCCCGCCCTCCAGAGTGCTGGCCGCGCCGCCGGCCTCAATGACGATGAGGCTGCCCGCCGCGTAGTCCCAGGGGCTCAGGCTGTACTCGAAGAAAGCGTCCGTGCGGCCGCAGGCCACGCTGCACAGGTCCAGGGCCGCCGCCCCCATGCGGCGGAAGTCGCAGCTGCGGCGGAAGAGCTGCTCCGTCAGGCGCATGGTGCGCTGGAAGTACTCCGGGCGGTAGAGGGCGGTGCCCATGGCGAAGATGCCCTGGTCCAGGGGGCGGTCGCTGACGCGGATGGGCGCGCCGTTGAGGAACGCGCCGCCGCCCCGCCGGGCGGAGAACATCTCATTTTTGTAGGGGTCGTAGACCACGCCGTACTCCAGCGCGCCGTCCTTGGCCAGGGCCACGGAGACGGCGCTCTGCTGCAGGCCCCGGACGAAGTTGGTGGTGCCGTCGATGGGGTCCACGATAAAGGCCCAGCCCCGGCTGGGGTCGGCGTTCTCCGCCTCCTCCTCGCCGAAGAAGATGGAGCCGGGGACCAGGGGCGGCAGCTTCTCCTTGAGAAACTGCTCCACCGCCAGGTCGTACTCCGTCACCAGGTCGGCGGCGGAGGTCTTCTCGCGGGTCCGGGACCCGATGTCCCTGGCGGAGAGGACGATCTCCCCCGCCTGACGGACAATGTCAATAATTGTTTCCAGCATCACAGGCTTCCTTTCCCTGGCCGGCGCTCCGCCGGCTGTTTTGGTGCGCGCCTCCTATGAGACGCCCCCCGCTACAGCAGGGTCCACTCAAAATTTTCCCACAGCAGGCGGCTGCCCACATCCGTGCCGTCGGGCAGCAGGAACATGGCCACCTGGTTTTCCACCCCGCTGTCGCCGCGCAGGTAGGCGTAGTCGCCGTTGATGGTCTCCACCGTGTAGTAAGCAGGCTCCATAGCGGTCCCCTCCTTGCTTGAATAGGGGGAGTATACCATAAAAGCGGCGGATTTACAAGATGGCGCGGGGAAAAACCGGGGCGTTTGTCCGGGCGCGGGGCGCGAGAAGGGCCCGTCCCCCGCTTGCAATCTCCCGCAGCCCGTGGTACAATGAGAAAAAACATCACAAACGGCCGCCGTCCCGCCGGGCGGCAGGCAGGGAGGAGCCGCGATGATCCGACAGATCGTCTTCGATATGGGCAACGTCCTGATTCACTACCGTCCCCAGCGCTATGTCCAGCGCCTGGACGTGGCGGAGGAGGACCGCCCGCTGCTGCTGCGGGAGGTGTTTGGCTCGGTGGAGTGGATCCGCCTGGACCGCGGGAGCATAGGCCAGGAGGAGGCCGCCGCCGCCATGTCCGCCCGGCTGCCCCGGCGTCTGGAGGGCGCGGTGCGGGCGCTGCTGGAGTGGTGGAAGCTGGAGCTGTCCCCCATGGAGGGAATGGAGGCGCTGCTGGGTGAGCTGAAGGGGCTGGGCTGCGGCCTTTACCTTCTCTCCAACGCCACGGCGCGCCTGCCGGAGTACTTTGACCGGATTCCCGGCAGCCGGTACTTCGACGGGCGGATTGTCTCCGCCGACTGGCGTCTGCTCAAGCCCCAGCACGAAATATACGAGACCCTGTTCCGGGAGTACGGCCTCCGGCCCGGCGAGTGCTTCTTTGTGGACGATCTGAACATCAACATCGAGGGGGCCCTCTGCGCCGGCATGGCCGGCACGGTCTTTGACGGCGACATGGCCCGTCTGCGCCGCGAGCTGCACGCCGCCGGCGTGCCGGTGGCCACTGTATGAATATGCACAGAAAAAAGGCGGCGGCCTCCGATAGGAGGCCGCCGCCCTTCGCCGCGCGGAAATGTGCGCCCTACGCGCAGCGCTCTCCGCCGCGCCTTCTCTCAAAAAGCGTATCAGCAGGTAGCGCCGCCGGTGGTGTGGAGATCGGCGTCCAGAATCTGCTGCCTGCGCTCCAGCAGCTCATTGCCCAGCAGCTGCCGCTCCACGTTCTCGAAGCCCAGGCGCTCGATGGTCCTGGCGAAGCGCTCGCCGGTCTTGCCCTGCTCCCGGAAGAGGAGGATGGCCTTCTCGATGACCGCCAGGGCCTCCTCCTTGTCGGTAAAGATTTTGCCGAGGGCCCGGCCCTGGGCAATCTTCTTGCCCCAGCGGCCGCCGATATAGATCTTGTAGCCGTAGGTTCCCTCGTCCAGGGCGTCAAAGTGGCAGGAGCCGATGCACCGGCCGCAGTTGTTGCAGACGTCCTTGTCGATCTCCAGCACGCCGTCCGCCAGCTTGGCCGCCCCCATGGGGCAGATCTGGACCACGCCGCACTTCTTGCAGCCGTTGCACTCGTCCGGGTCCAGGCCGGGGATGCGCTGGCCGATGATGCCCAGATCGTTCAGGTCGGGCTTAACGCAGTTGTTGGGGCAGCCGCCCACGGCGATTTTGAACTTGTGGGGCAGTTTCACGCCGTGATAGCCTTCGTAGAAGCGGCGATGGATCTCCTCGCTGATAGCGAAGGAGTCCAGCAGCCCGTACTGGCAGGTGGTTCCCTTGCAGGCCACCACGGGGCGCACCAGGGACCCGGTGCCGCCGGTGGTCAGTCCCTCCCGGGCGATATAGGCCTGGAAGGCCTCGATCTGGTCGTAGGGGATGCCTTGGACCTCGATGGTCAGGCGGGTGGTGAAGGTGACGGCGCCGTTGCCGAACTTCTCGGCGGCCTCGGCGATACACCGCTGCTGGGCGGCGGTGATCTTACCGTTGACCGTGATGATGCGTCCAGAAAAGTTGTCCGTGCCCTTGTTGGAGAGGAACCCCATCGCCTTTACTCTTTTTTCGTCAGCGGCGCTGACTGTCAGTGTTGCCATAGCTTTTCTCCTTATATTTTTTATCGTCAGATCATTTTTCGGTGCGGAAGGACGGAGGAGCTTACTGCTCCATCTCCGTGAAGGTCGTTCCCCCCTCCAGCACCTTTGTGTTGGTATATCCGTAGTATTTCAGCCGGTTTTGGGCGAGGTACGCCCGCCGCCCCTTGGTGCACACCAGCAGCAGGGGCTCGTCCCTGCCCAGGCCGGACACCTCGCCGCTGATGCCGGCGAAGTCCAGATACCGTTTCTCCGGCAGGCTGGGCTTCTGGGCGCAGTCGATGACGGTCCAGCCCTCGGCGGCTCCGGCGGCGTACTCTGCCGGGGTGATGGAGTCCATAGCGCCGCCCAGCTTGTTGATGAGGATGTTGATCGCATGGGCGAAGGGGTGGATGGCGGTGGAGAAGGGGGGCGCGTAGGCGAAGTCCAGGGCCGCCAGCTGGTCCACGGAGGCCCCCAGGGAGATGGCGGTGACGGCAATGTCCGTGATCTTGTCCACCGCCCCCGGCCCCAGCACCTGAACGCCCAGCAGCTTCCGTCCGGTCCGGTCTGCCGTCAGCTTGATGATGAACAGCCCCGCGCCGGGGTAGTAATGGGCCTTGTCGTCCATCGCGGCGGTGACCGACACAACGTCGCAGCCCGCAGCCCTGGCGGCGGTCTCGGTGAGACCCGTGCGGCCGACATTCAGGCCGCCGGGCAGCTTGGCCACGCCGGTACCCAGCACGCCGGGGTAGGCTGTCTCCCCGCCCGCCAGATTTCCCGCCAGGATGCGCCCGGCGATGTTGGCGGTGGAGCCCATGGGGGACCAGGCGGGCCGGCCGGTCTGGCGGTTGGCGACCATGGCGCAGTCGCCGCAGGCGTAGACGTCCGCCACGTTGGTGCGCAGATACTGGTCGGTGAGGATGGCCCCCTTGACCATCTCGATGCCGGATCCCTCCAGAAAGGCGGTGTTGGGCCGGATGCCGATGGCCAGTACCAGGGCGTCAGCCTTCATGGCCCGCCGGCTGGTGAGGACCTTCTCCACCCTGCCGTCGCCCTCCGCCCCCTCCAGGGACACGCCGGTCAGGGGCATGACCCCCGCCTCGGCCATCCGGTTTTCCACGTACTCGCTCATCTCCGGGTCCAGGAAGTTGGGCAGCACGTGGGGGGCGAAGTCGATGACGGTGGTCTTCACGCCCCGGGCGGCCAGGTTCTCCGCCACCTCCAGGCCGATGAAGCCGCCGCCGGCCACCACCGCCCGTTTGACGGCGCCGGATTCCACCGCCTCCCGCAGGGCGATGGCGTCGTCGGGCGTGCGCATGACGAAGACGTTTTTCAGGTCCATGCCGGCCACGGGGGGCACATAGGGGGACGCGCCGGTGGCGATGACCAGCTTGTCGTAGGCGTACTGCGCCGTCTCGCCGGTCTTCAGATTCCGCGCCTCCACCCGGTGCTCCGCCGGGTGGACCGCCACGGCCTCCGTCCCGGTGAGCACCTCCGCCCCCGTCAGTCTGGCGAACTTCTCCGGGGTGTTCACGATCAGCTCGCTCCGGTCGTGGATCACGTCCCCCACGTAGTAGGGCAGGCCGCAGCCGGCGTAGGAGATGTCCTGTCCCTTGGTCAGCACCGTCACCTGACAGGAGGGGTCCTCCCGCCGCAGCTTGGCCGCCGCCTTCGTGCCCGCGGCCACGCCGCCCAGAATCAATACTCGCATTGCCGTCGTCTCCTTATCTGGTTATCTGGAAAATTGTGTGGCTCCCGATGGAGAAATCGTATCACAGCAGCGCCGCCAGACGCCGGATATAGGCCGGTGTGGAGCCGCAGCAGCCCCCCAGCAGGGAAGCCCCGGCGGCCCGGAGGGCCAGCATGTGCCGGGCGAAGTCCTCGGGTCCCATTCCGTAGCGGGCCCGGCCCGCCTCGTCCATCACCGGCAGGCCGGCGTTGGGCTTGGCGGCCACGGGGATGTGGACCGCCTGCGCCAGAGAGCGGACCACCGCCTCCAGCTGGTCGGGGCCTACGGAGCAGTTGATGCCCACGGCGGCGGCCCCCAGCTCCTCCAGGGCGGCGGCCCCGTCCCGGGCGCTGCCGCCGAAGGGGAGGGCTCCGTCCGCCTCCGCAGAGAAGGTGCACACCACCGCCAGGCCGCACCCCGCCGCCGCATCCAAAGCGGCCAGAGCCTCGTCGGCCCCCATCAGCGTCTCCACCGCCAGCAGATCCGCCCCGGCCTCCGCCAGGGCCTCCGCCTGCTCGCGGTAGAGGTCGTAGGCCCGGCTGTAGGACAGGGTCCCCGCCGGCTCCAGGGGCTGCCCCAGGGTAGGCAGATCCCCCGCCACCAGAGCCCGGCCCCCGGCGGCCTCCCTGGACAGAGCCACCAGGGCGGCGTTCAGCTCCCCCAGCCGCTCCTCCAGCCCGAAGCGCTCCAGATACAGCCGGTTGGCGGAGAAGGTGGGGGCGCAGAGCACCCGGCTCCCCGCCGCCACATAGTCCCGCTGGAGCGCCAGCAGGACCTGGGGGTGCTCCAGCACCCACAGCTCCGGCGGGACGCCCACGGGCATCCCCGCCGCTCTCAGGTTGGAGCCGGTGGCCCCGTCCAGCAGGACCGTTCCGGCGGCGGCCAGGTCGATCAGCGCTTGTCGTTTCATACGCGAAGGCTCCTCGATGCGGCCGCCGCAGGGCGGCCGAATTGCCCTTCTATGATACAAGAATTCTCCGCCGATTGCAAGCGCCGTGCATAAATTTTCTCTATGATACCCCGCAAAACACGCCGCCATTTTTTTGAAAAATGTATCAACTTGTCAAGGTGCGCTCCGCACGCGCTCAACCCGGCGTACACGGCCCGGTACCTGGCCTGGGTGCACTTACTTCAGGACATGGCTACCTCGGTGGTGGTGCTCCCTACAAACAGCAGGGCGAAAAGGGGGGAAAGTTGCACATCCGCGTGCAACCAGAAGAATATTTGTTGGGGGGATTTCACCCAAAAGATGAAATCCCCCCATAGGAAGCGGCTTATCTTTTTATAAACGACTGTTCCGTCCCCAGATTGTAGGGACAGGCATCTCTGCATTTATGACAGCGGATGACCCAGCTCTGTGTGGCCGGGTCATCGCCAAAGGCATACTTCCAGCAGGTCTGCTGTTCCAGCTCCGCATGCTCCAGGGCATGTACCGGGCATATATTTACGCAAGCATTGCAGTTATTGCAAATATCCTCCTTCAGCTCGTCGCATTCCAGCTCCTGTTCACACAAAACGGCCCCCAGCCAAATCATGCTTCCAAATTCCGGCGTGATAAGCAGGGAATGTCTTCCTATCGTACCCAATCCCGCCGCCTGCGCCGCGTGCTTCTGAGAAACAACAGAGCGCCATCTCTTCGTAGTTTCATCCCATTGACTCTCGTTCGCCGGAACCGGTACGCAAGCGACCTGATATTGCTCCAGCTCCATGCAAAAATCAAGGGCCATTGCGTCTATTTTGGACGTTATAGAGTTCCTCACCCTCGTATAGGGCACAGGAGAGCTGCAATACAGCGTCCCTGCCGGAAATCTGCACCCGAAGGAAATAACCGATTTGCACGCCGGAAAAACATCTGTCGGATGATACCCCGCAGGAGCGCCATGAAATCTGTCTATACCCGCAATCCCGCACAGATCCGCCCCTAATCCAAACAGGATTTCCTTAACCCGCCGGCTGTCAATCATCATCTATCTCCCCATTAAAGGCAGGGTCTCCCCCGCGTTATCCCCCGTATTCCCCGCGTCCCCCCTCCACCCGCGAACCAGCGAAGCGTTTGCGGGTGGAAAGCGAAGAAATTCCCATCATAGCGCAGTTTTCGCCGAAAGGCGGAAACGGAGCGGTGATGGGAATTTCTGAGCTGGTGCCGGTGACCGGACTCGAACCGGTACGCTGTCGCCAGCGGTGGATTTTGAGTCCACTACGTCTACCAATTCCATCACACCGGCGGATGAAACAACCGTATTATACACGAACACGCCCTAAATTGCAAGAGAAATCTCCGGGCCGGGGCCGCGTTTCAAAAAATTTTTCTCCGGGCCGCTCCTTCGTGTAATTTTTCCGCTCCCGCCGCATATACTGGAAAAATCATGGAAAGGAGGCCCCGGCATGAATCCAAGCATTCCCCACGGCGACGTGGACGATCTGATCTACCAGGAGGAGTGGACCGTCAGCAATCGCTGAACGGCGCCCACCAGGAGCGCGGCTCGTCTCCATGCGGAGACGGGCGTTTTCCTTTTCTGTCCCCCCCCAATTTTATCCCCCACGGGGGCTTGCGCGGGGCCGGGTTATGTGCGAATATGGTGCGGAAGCACAAACAGAACCCATATACAGGAGGTACCCATGAAAAAGATTCTATCCCTGCTGCTGGCAGCGGCGCTCACCCTGTCCCTGGCCGCCTGCGGCGGTCCCAAAGACGCCCCCGGCGGGGCGGAGGGGAGCACCCTGGTCTACGGCAGCGCGGATTATACCCGCATTAACCCCGCTATGGACGAGCACTGCGAGATCAACGCCCTGCTCTTCAACGGCCTGACCGCCCACGACGGGGACAATCAGGTGATACCCGGCCTGGCGGAGCGCTGGGAGTACGACGAGGAGACCTGCACCTACACCTTCCATATCCGCGACGGGATCAAGTGGCACGACGGCGAGCCCTTCACCGCAGAGGACGTGAAGTTCACCATCGAGGCCATTATGGACCCGGAAAACGGCGCGGAGAACGCCCCCAACTACGAGGACGTGGAGGAGATTACCGTCATAGACGAGAAAACGGTGTCCTTCCGGCTCTCCGCTCCCAACGTGGCCTTTCTGGAGTATATGACCATGGCCGTCCTGCCCAAGCACCTGCTGGAGGGGGAGGATATGCAGAGCGCCGGCTTCTTCCGGGCCCCCGTGGGCACCGGCCCCTACCGGCTGGCCGCCTGGGACGTGGGCCAGTCCATCACCCTGGAGAAGAACGAGGACTACTACCTGGGCGCTCCCAAGATCGACCGCATCATCTTCAAAATCGTGGGGGACGACAACGCCCAGGCCATCCAGCTGGAGTCCGGGGAGCTGGATCTGGCCCTGCTGGACCCGCGAAACGCCCGGAATTTTGTGGACAAGGAGGGCTTCGCCTGCTATGATATGATGACGGCGGACTACCGGGGCATCCTCTTCAACTTCTGGAACCCGTACTGGACGGAAAACCGGGACATCATCCCCGCTGTTTGCTGCGCCATCGACCGCCAGGCGATCATCGACTCCGTGCTCCTGGGACAGGGGATGGCCGCCTACGGCCCCCTCCAGCGCAACATCTACAACAGCGGGGACGTGGAGCGCTACGACTACGACCCCGCCAGGGCGCGGGAGATCCTGGAGGACGCCGGCTGCACCATGGGGGCCAACGGCTTCTATGAGCGGAACGGGGAGGAGATCGGCTTCGTCATCAGCGTCATGTCCGGGGAGCAGGACCGCATCGACATCGCCCAGGCCGCCGCCCAGCAGCTCCGGGAGGTTGGCATCAACTGCACCGTGGACCTGCCGGCCCAGATGGACTGGGGCGGCCAGATGGCCTGCCTCATCGGCTGGGGGAGCCCCTTCGACGCGGACGACCACACCTACAAGGTTTTCGGCACCGACAAGGGGGCCAACTACAGCGGCTACTCAAACGGGCGGGTGGACGAATATCTGACCCTGGCCCGCCAGTCCGACGACCCTGCGGTCCGCCAGGCGTATTACGAGCAGTTCCAGCAGGCGCTGGCGGAGGATCCGCCCTACGCCTTCATCTGCTATATCGACGCCAACTACGTGGCCAGCGCCGCCGTCCAGGGCATCGCGGCGGACACGGTTATGGGCCACCACGGGGTGGGCATCTTCTGGAACGTCCACGAGTGGACCATCTCCTGAGAGAAACAGAGACAAACGCCGGGCGGCAGGGGACGGCAGTCCCCTGCGCCCGTGTTCTGAGAGGACAGGCTATGCCGGAACTATTGGAAGTGAATCATCTGTCCGTCAGCTTCTTCACCGGCGGCGGCGAGGTACAGGCGGTGCGGGACGTGAGCTTCTCCCTGGGGGCCGGGGAGGTGCTGGCGGTGGTGGGGGAGTCCGGCTGCGGCAAGAGCGTGCTGTGCCGGAGCATCATGGGTCTGCTGCCCCGGACGGCCCGGATCAAGTCCGGCAGCATCCTGGCCGCCGGCCGGGACATCACCGCCTGCGGGGAGCGGGAGCTGTGCCGCCTGCGGGGGTCCCTCTTCTCCATGGTGTTCCAGGACCCCATGACCTCCCTCAACCCGGTCATGTCCGTGGGGGCCCAGATCGCTGAGGCGGTGCGGGCGCGCCAGCCCGGCCTGTCCCGGTCCGCCCTGCGCGGAAGGGTGGCGGAGCTGATGGAGCTGGTGGGCATCGACCGCCCGGAGGAGCGGATGGACCTGTGCCCCGCCGGCTTCTCCGGCGGGATGCGTCAGCGCAGCGTGATGGCCATTGCCCTGGCGGGCAATCCCCGCATCCTCTTCGCGGACGAGCCCACCACCGCCCTGGATGTGACCATCCAGGCCCAGATTCTGGACCTGCTGCGGGAGATCCAGGGGAAGCTGGGGATAGCGGCGGTGTTCGTCACCCACGATTTGGGGGTGGTGGCGCGGGTGGCGGACCGGGTGGCGGTGATGTACGCCGGGCGGATTGTGGAGACCGGCACGGCGGAGGAGATCTTCTACGACCCCCGGCATCCCTACACCTGGGGCCTTCTCCAGGCCCTGCCCGCCCTGAACCGGGGACGGGACAGCCTGCGCGCCATCCCCGGCATGCCCCCCACCCTTATCGACCCGCCACGGGGCGACGCCTTCGCCTGCCGCAACGCCTTCGCCCTGGCCATCGACTACGAGCAGGCCCCGCCCATGTTCCGCGTCACGGACACCCACTACGCGGCCACCTGGCTGCTGGATGAGCGGGCCCCCAGGATCACGCCGCCGGTGGGAGGTGGTATGAATGGCTGAGGAGATCCTGCTGGAGATCCAGGACCTGACCCACCTGTTCCCCCTGACGAAAAGAGCGGTGGTCCGGGCGGTGGACGGCGTGTCCTTCCAGGTGCGGCGAGGGGAGATCTTCGGCCTGGTGGGGGAGTCCGGCTCCGGCAAGTCCACCGTCGCCCGCTGCGTGATGAACCTGTACCGCCCCCGCGGCGGCCGCATTTTGTACAAGGGGATCGACGTCTGCGATCCCGCCGCCTTCCGGGCCAACCGGCGGATGCTGCAGCGCACCCGCCAGATGATCTTTCAGGACTCCGGCTCCAGCCTGAACCAGCGTATGCGGGTGTGGGAGATCATCGCCGAACCCCTGCGCATCCAGCGCATTGCCCCCCCCAGGGGCTCCCTTCGGGAGGAGGCCGCCTTCCAGATGCACTACGTGGGGCTGGATGCGGGCTACCTGGACCGGTACCCGCCGGAGCTCTCCGGCGGCCAGCGGCAGCGGGTGGCCATCGCCCGGGCCCTGGCCATGGAGCCGGAGCTGCTGGTGGCGGACGAGCCCATCGCCTCCCTGGACGTGTCCATCCAGGCCCAGATCGTGAACCTCTTCAAGCACCTCCAGCAGGAGCACGGCTTCTCCTTCCTGTTCATCGCCCACGATCTGGCCATGGTGGAGTTCCTGTGCGACCGGGTGGGGGTGATGTACCGGGGCCGGCTGGTGGAGGCGGGGCCGGCGGCGGAGGTGTTCGCCCATCCGGGCCACCCCTACACCCGCGCCCTCCTGTCGTCCATCCCCATCCCGGATCCGCGGCGGGAGCGGGCGCGGCGGCCGGAGATCTTCTCCGGGGAGGCGCTGGGGGGCCGGCTGGCGGAGACCGGCCCCGGACACTATGTGCTGCGGGAGGAGGGATAGGGTGGCAAAGGGAAATACATTTCTCTATTATGGAAAAAAGCTGCTGCTGTTTTTCGTCAGCGTGTTTGTTCTGTCGGCGGTCGTGTTCTTCGTGTCCCGCCTGGCCCCCGGCGACCCCCTGCGCGCCTACTACGGCGACCGGGTGGAGAAGATGAGCCCCCAGGAGCGGGCCTGGGCGGAGGAGCGGCTGGGCCTGGACGAGCCCATCGCCGTGCAGTATGCCCGCTGGCTGGACGGCGCGCTCCGGGGGGATTTCGGCATCTCCTACAAGTACAAGCTGGACGTCTGGGAGGTCATCCGCAGCCGGGTGGGCAACACGCTGCTGCTGGGGGGGACGGGCTTTGCGCTGATCTTCACCCTCGCCCCGCTGCTGGGGGTCCTGTGCGCCTGGCAGGAGGACCGGGCGCTGGACCGCCTCGTCTGCAAGGCGGGCACCGTCAGCAGCTGCATCCCCGAGTTCTGGCTGTCGCTGGTGCTGATTCTGGTGTTCGCGGCGGGCCTGCGCTGGCTGCCCAGCTCCGGGGCCTACTCCATCGGCGGGGGCGGGGCGGCGGACCGGGCGGTCCACCTGATCCTGCCCCTGGCGGTGGTGGTCATCGGCCACCTGTGGTACTACGCCTACATGGTCCGCAACCGCATTTTGGAGGAGGTCCGGGCGGACTACGTGCTGCTGGCCCGGTCCAAGGGCCTCCCCCGGCGGAGGGTCCTGTTCCGCCACTGCCTGCGCAACGCCGCGCCCTCCTATCTGAGCCTCATGGCCGTCTCCGTGCCCCACGTGCTGGGGGGCACGTACATTGTGGAGACGGTGTTCTCCTACCCCGGCCTGGGGACCCTCTCCTACGAGAGCGCCCGGTACAAGGACTACAACCTGCTGATGCTGCTGTGCATGCTCTCCGGCATTCTGGTCATTGTGTGCAGCATTCTGGCCCAGGTGATCAACGAGCAGATCGACCCCCGCCTCCGGACCAGGGAGGCGGCGGAACCCCCGGAGGTGACGGAGCGGTGAGCGGACAATTTGAGATGGTGGGCATCCGCCCCCTGCCGCCGGCGGAGCCGGCCCGGCCCGCCCCCTGGTACCGGGGAAAGCCGGTCCTCTCCGCCGGGATTCTGGCCCTGCTGGCGCTGGGCTGCCTGGTCTTCCGGCTGGCGCCGGTGCGGGACCCGGCGTATATGGACCTGACCCGCTGCAGCGCCGCCCCCTGCGGCGAATTTCTCTTCGGCACGGACGCCATGGGCCGGGACGTCTTCTCCATGATCTGGTACGGCGGGGGCCTCTCCCTGTTCATCGGGGCCGCCGCCACGGCCCTGTCCACCCTCATCGCCGTGGTTTTCGGCGCGCTCAGCGGCTGCGCGCCGGCGTGGCTGGACGGGGTGCTGATGCGCCTGACGGAGATTCTGCTCAGCGTGCCCAGCCTGCTGGTGGTCGTGCTGCTCCAGGCCGCGCTGGGGGAGGCCAACGTGCTGAGCATCTCCCTGGTCATCGGCCTCACCAGCTGGACCAGCATGGCGAAAATCGTCCGCACGGAGGTGCGCCAGCTCCGGGGCAGCGAGTATGTGCTGGCCTCCCGGTGCATGGGCGGCGGTTTTTTCCACATTCTCCGCCGGCACCTGGCGCCGAACTTCTTCTCCTCCATCATGTTCATGGCGGTGATGAACATCCGCAGCGCCATCGTCGCCGAGTCCACCCTCAGCTTCATGGGCATCGGCCTGCCCCTGGAGGTGATCACCTGGGGGAGTATGCTCTCCCTGTCGGAACAGGCTCTGCTGACGGGCGCGTGGTGGATCATCCTGATCCCCGGCGGGTTTCTGGTGACGACCCTGCTGTGCGTCACCAATCTGGCCGGGGCTCTGCGCGGAAGCGGCGGCCGGGGACAGAGCAATCTGTAGCCGCCGGGAGACAATAGGAGAGGGCGGGGTCAGACAGACCCCGCCCTCTTCAGCGCCTCCAGCAGTCCCCGGCAGCCCGCCTCCACGTCCTGCCACGTGCGCTCGAAGTCGCCGGTATACCACGGATCCGCTACGCTCCCCGGCCGGTCCGTGTAGTCCAGCAGGAGCCGGAACTTCCCCTCCGGGTCCCCGCCGCAGATTCGCCCCATGCCGCGCAGATTGTCCGTGTCCATGCCGATGAGCAGATCCCACGCGCCGTAGTCCTCCCGCGTGAGCTGCCGGGAGGTCTTGCCGGCGCAGGAGATGCCGTGCTCCGCCAGCTTGCGCCGGGCCGGCGGGTAGACGGGATTCCCCCGCTCCTCGCCGCTGGTGGCGGCGGAGGCGATGAGGAACCGGTCCTCCAGTCCCGCCCGCCGCACCAGGTCCCGCATTACGAACTCCGCCATGGGACTGCGGCAGATGTTGCCCAGGCACACAAATAAAATTTTTGTCATGGCTGCAAACCCCTTCCATCCCGTTTCATTTTTTGTCACACGGGGAGCGCGGAGAGAAAGCGCGCGTCCCGCCGCATAAAATCTCCGCCGCCGCGCACACTATCTCCGGCGAAACCCGAACCCGATAATTTGAGGAGGAACACACTATGAGCAACTGCACCAACGGCGGCTGCGCCTGCACGCCCAACCGCTCCATCAAATGCAGCGTCAACACCTGCGCCCACCACTGCAAGAACGAGCAGTACTGCGGCCTGGACACCATCCAGGTGGGTACCCACGAGGCCAACCCCACCATGGACCAGTGCACCGACTGCCAGAGCTTCAAGCTCATGCAGTAACCCGCCGGCCCGCTCCGGCGGGCCCGGTACATAGAGGGGGGATGCCATGATGACGGACCGGCGCAAACATCAGCTGGCGGGGGCCGCCGGCGGGCTCATCAACGGCCTGTTCGGGGGCGGGGGCGGCATGGTGCTGCTGCCCCTGTTGACCAAATGGAGCCGCCTGGAGGCGCGGGCCGCCTTCGCCACCTGCGTGGCCGTGATCTTTCCCATGTGCTGCGTGTCTACGGTGGTGTACCTGTGGGAGGTGCGGCCCGCCCTGGAGCTGGTGCTCCCCTATCTGGCGGGGGGCGTGGCCGGGGGGCTGGCGGGAGGGCTGACCTTTGAGAGGGTGCCGGTGCGGCTTCTGAAGGTGATCTTCGGGCTGTTTCTGCTGTACGCCGGGGTGAGGTACCTGCTGTGGTAGCGTGGCTGCTTCCCTTCTGCGCCGCCCTGGCCACCGGGGTGCTGTCCGCCTGGGGCGTGGGCGGCGGAACGCTGCTGCTGGTGTGCATGACCCTCTTTCTGGGGGTAGGCCACCGGGAGGCCCAGGCTGTGAACCTCCTCTTCTTCCTCCCCACCGCCGGCATCAGCCTCTTCTTCCACCGGAAAAACGGCTTTTTGGACCGGGAGGTCTGGCGGCAGGCGGCCTTTCCCGGCGTGCTGGCCTCCCTGGCGGGGGCCCTGGCGGCCGCGGCGGTGGACGTATCCCTGCTGCGCAGGCCCTTCGGCCTCTTCCTCCTCTACAGCGGCGTCTCTATGCTGCTCAGCGCCCGCAAGCGGGCCGGGTGATCGCCACCCGGCCCGTTTTTATGGCCTTAAAAGCCCCACTTGTACCCGTAGCCCCACACGGTGTTGATATAGGTGGGGTTCTGGGCGTTGTCCTCGATCTTCAGACGCAGGCGGCGGATGTTGACGTCCACAATCTTCAGCTCCCCGAAGTAGTCCCGGCCCCAGACCGTGTCCAGAATCTCCTCCCGGGAGAGGGCCTTGCCGGGGTTCTCCATGAACATCTTCATAATGGAGTACTCCACCTGCGTCAGCTTCACCCGCTGGCCGTTCTTCTCCAGGGTGCGGTTGCGGGTGTTGAGCAGGAAGGGCTCCTGGCTGATCTCCCCCGCCTGCTCCGGGGCCGCGCCCCCGGCCCGGCGGAACAGGGCGTCCACCCGGGCCGTCAGCTCCGCCGGGGAGAAGGGCTTGGTCACGTAGTCGTCCGCCCCGGTCATCAGGCCCGTCACCTTGTCCATCTCCTGGCTGCGGGCGGTGAGCATGATGATGCCGATGCGGGTGTTGGTGGCCCGGATGCGGCGGCAGACCTCGAAGCCGTCGATGCCCGGCAGCATGATGTCCAGCAGGGCCACCCGGATCTCGGGGTTGTCCCGGAGCTTTTCCAGGGCCTCCTCCCCGGTCTCCGCCTCGACCACCTCGTAGCCGGCCCGGGTCAGATTGATGACAATGAACCCGCGGATGCTGGACTCATCCTCCAGCACCAGAACCTTTCGCGCCATGGGGCACCTCTCTTTCCTTCCTTGTCCGCCGGGCCTAGGGCTTGTTTGAAAATTGTCAACACGCCCAAACAGCGGGTCTTTTTCCGCCATACTGCGTTACATTTTCTTGCCATACGACAGTATGCCTGCGAAAATTTGCCTTGTCTGGCGAAAAAATCCCTCGCCGTTGGGCATATCGCCAATTATCAAACAAGCCCTAGTTCTCGCTCATGCTCCAGCGGTTGATGATCGCCTTGAAGTTCTCCTCCAGCGTCTTGGCCTCCACCGCGTAGCGCCACTGGCTGTAGGCCGGGGCGTAGGACACGGCGTATACGCGGTCCGCCAGGCGGCGCAGGATGGACCGGCCGCTCTTGGCGGCCTGGACCTCCCGGTCAGAGCCGGTGAGGGTGTAGATGGTCATCAGCTCGTCCTCCGCGCTCCGGCCCCGGACGCTGTAGAAGGTGGTGGCGTGGAGGGTGGTGCTGATGTTGCTCTGCCGGACGGTGAAGTGGCCGTCCCAGGTCTCGGGGACGAGCAGATACCAGTTGTCCGTCAGGTTGTGGTAGGTGATGGTCTGGAGCTCATTCGTCCCGTCCATGTGGTAGCTGTGCCAGTAGATTTTCCAGTAGGTCTCCTCCGGCTCGCTGGGGAGCTCGGCGGGGCGGGGGACCTCCGTGGCCCCGTCGCCGTTGATGTCCGTGGGCTGGAGATTCAAAAAGCGGAAAATCTGGTCGGACAGCCCGGTCTCCTCGCTCAGAGCGATGTTGACCAGCTCCGGCTGGCGGTAGGCCAGAATGTCCATGACGGCCCGGCTGGTCTCGTCCACGCCGGCGGCCCGGCCGGTGATGAACACCGCCGCCTCCCCCTCCTGGAGGGCGCCCACCTGCATCCACTGCAGGGCGGCCAGGGATACGCTCAGCCGGGCGCTGGAGTGGAGCTGCAGGCTGCTGTTGCCGCTGTCCCAGTCGTAGAAGTCCGCCAGGCTCATGCCGCTCTCCGTATCGTCGCCCCGCAGGACCACCAGCTCCAGGTCGCCGTCCCCGTCCAGGTCCACCGTCTCGTAGCGGGCGTAGGGGGTGGTCATCAGCCGCAAAGGCTCCAGATGCTTCATGCTGTAAACGCTCATGGCCTGGACCTCGGCGCTGACCCGCCAGCTGATGATCATCTCCTGCACGCCGTCGCCGTCCATGTCCACATAGCGCACGCTGTGGAAGGAGGTGCCGCTGCCCTCGATGAGGGCGGCCTGCTCATAGCCCTCCTCCACCGCCCGGAAGATGTAGATTTTCAGCGGCTGCTCCTCGCTGTTGGCCCGGAAGAAGGCCAGCACCTCGTCCCTGCCGTCGCCGTTGAGGTCCTCCATCTGCACCTGGGAGAGGTTGCTGCCCGCCTGGGGCGGCGCGTACTCCGCCCCGCCGGCCAGGATGCCCGAGAGCAGGGCGTTGAGGGCCTCGTACTCCGCCGGCAGCTGGGGCGGGGCGTAGAGGTTCTCTGCCGACGCGCTGAGCATGCACCCGCTCAGCAGCAGCGGCAGGGCCAGCAGCGCCCCCGCCGCCAGCCGTCTCCACATCCTCATAGCCGTCACCCCCTTCGAAATTGTCTTTTTATAATGTACCATAAAACCGCGCCCTTTGGTAGCCCCAGTTTCTGCTTTTCCCAAAAGTTTTTCGGCTCCCTCCGCCCCAACCTTACACCGATGTAAGAAACGGAGGGGAAACGTAAGGTAAATCGATGGAACGGGCCGCCCGGGTCTGGTATACTGACAACAGTGCAAGCGACACACAAACAGGAGGGACACAACATGAAAGACATCATCATCGCGGCCGCGGCCCTGGCCGCCATCATCCTGGCCCGGATCATCATCTC
>ERZ779626.88-NODE-88-length-62935-cov-41.700843_pt1 | contig 62935 bp, 60 predicted proteins | sample MGYA00514209_ERZ779626 | MGnify/ENA primary metagenome ERZ779626 (study PRJEB29562, sample SAMEA4376713) | mouse gut metagenome | isolation source: Cecum | study: EMG produced TPA metagenomics assembly of the A DSS colitis mouse model was used to assess the...
TTTTACTAAGGAATATTTGGAAAGTAAATAGAAAATATTTATATCGTTTGCTATACTTCGATACTCTGGGTGCCTGTCAAACAACATCAGTGTACTTTTACCTTTTAGGTATGACATAAATTCCGAAACACACATTTTGGGCGGAATCGCCACATACATGTGAATATGATCCACACATACTTTCCCATCGATTAACTGTACCTGTTTCATTTCACATAGTTTCTTAATAATTTCCACTATGTCTCTTTTTGTTTCTCCATACATAATTTTTCTACGATATTTTGGAATAAACACTATATGATACGTGCAATTCCAACGAGTATGTTGTATACTTTGATTATCCATTTTGGATACCTCCTATGTTTTGATATGGCCTGCGAAACCAATATCATTGTAACATAGGAGGATTTTTTTACTCTAGGTAACGCTACGGCTTTGCCTCGGCCCCCATTTCAAATGGGGGATATAGATACTATTTCATTATCTATTTCTTAATTCGCATTTTACAATGTAAACTGGAACATGCAGAAACACCTTCTCTGAATCTGCAATTTTAAGAGGGCGCCGAATGAACAGGCAGTACTTTAATCAATGTTCTCCATAATATGAGGGACATTTTTCTTGAAAAACATCAATTGCTCTATTTGTACACAATCCGCGTAACAAGCCTCATTCATCGATATATCATGGGAGGGCGCTTTTCGAAACGCTTCTTGGAATGGACTGCATCCGGAGCAATACTTCCCAGCAGGAAATCGCCATATGCATGAATGGAACTGAAAACAAATTCAGCCAAAAAAGGAAACTTTGGTTTTCAAGGTTTCCTTTTTGACCGATCCGCTACTTCACAAAATAGCAGTAATCCAGGATAACATTTCCCTTTTCATCGGGCGTTGTGAAGCGGGGACACAGGCAGTTCTCAAAGGACATCTCAACGCCGTTGTCATCAGACGCGATTTCCATGCCTGCATTGCGGATGGATTCCCAGCAATTCCCCACTGCGCCGTGCACCTCCTCTTCCTTTCCGTAGACCCAGCAGGTCCCAAGGCTTGACTTTGGAATGTCGATATGCTCAAACCCTTCTGGGACAGCCGTATTTTCGGGCGCAAACATACCGATCCAGTATTCTTGCAGATCACCGTTTTTCCGGCATTCCAAACCGACATACGCTCCGCCGTTCTCCCAGATCTCGAGAATCCTGTCCGTGCCGCCCATGCTGTTCTCTATGGTCTCAAACCAGCCGTTTGCAAACCACTCTCCCCAGCCGCTGTAATCGTGATACTTTTTTCCGATGAATCTCATCGCAGGGACTTCTTCCTTGAAAACTTTCATGATCTCTGCCATAATTTTTTCTCCTTTTCTGCTTTTATTATCTATCCCTAATATGAATAAATATCTGTTCCGAAAATTCCCTGCTGTCTTCCCTGTATGTCTCAAAATCACAATCGCCCAGGTATTCATACGAACACTGTGGAACCCATTCTTTCATGATATAATCCCATGTCCTGCGTATGGTGTTGACAAAGGTGTACTTGTCCGCCTTCGGTGTCTCAAAGACCGCATACAGTCCGCCCTCCACATAGAGCTGCATCGTTCCCGACAAGTCACCCATCGCATGCTCTGTCAGGATCCCTGCGTAATAGTCAAGCTTGCCCTGCTCAAAATTCCACACGGAAAAGCCGTAGTCCGTCTGTGCCTCCCCGCCGGATAATCTCCTGGAAAATCCCCCGCAGTTATACTTGTTCCAAAATCTGGTCGGATCCTCCTCGTCACTTTTATACACGGTCGCGCTGAATGGCTCCAGCGATACGATCTTTGGAACCAATGTCAGCGTGCCCTCTTCCGGTCGGATCCTGTGAAGCAGTTTCAAACTGTTGTCGGTCATCCTGTACTCCGAGGGACATATGTGATGCTCCGTCTGAAATGCCCTTGTGAAATTTTCTTTGGAATTAAACCCATGTTTATAACCGATCTGAGATATGTACTCATCGGTATCTGCGAGATCGCGGACGCTCTCTGTGATCCTTCTCCTGCGCACGTATTCCAGCGGCGTCATATCAAACGTTTCCTTAAACAACCGCAAAAAATGATATTTCGAGTACCCCGCGACCGAAGCAAGCTGATCCAGACTGATATCCTCATACAAGTTTTCTTCAATGTACCCTAAAACTTTCTCAAATGACACTGCGTATCTCATGATCAAACTCCATTCAGAAATACCCTGTACAGATCGTGTTTCCTGATATTAGTATACCACGTCTGCGGCAAACCTGTTGATACGGATTGCGGCTGGTGACGGATCACATCAGTTCTTGACCGCTCTGGTCATAAAATACAGTTCCGTGATATCCTCCCGCTGGCATTCCACATACCCGTTGATCAGAAAACCACACTCGATCTGCCCGCCCAGGTACGACTCCATTGTATGACCGTATTCTATCCAGTCCGAGTCATCATGATCCCTGGAACAAAAGGGCATTCTGTGTACAGCCTTGTAATATCCGCCATCGGCATCGTCGATATAGTCGCATACATAATTGATCGGGTTGGGTGCCATGATGATCAGGACACCTCCTCTTTTGAGCACGCGATAGCATTCCCGAAACACGACACTCAGTTCCGGAACATACATTAATGAGGGCGGATTGATAATGTAGTCAAACACATCATCGCCAAACATCGACAGATCACACATATTTCCTTTCACGATCTCTATCTGCAGATTTTCCCTCTCTGCGACCGCCCGATCCTGATCCAGCATCTTATCCGAAATATCGATGACCGTGACTTTGGCACCCGCGCACGCGAGCAGCGGCGCCTGCAGGCCGCCTGCCCCTGCCAGACAGAGAACCTTTTTGCCCTTGATGTCCGCCAGCCACTCATCAGGCACTTCCTTGTCATAAAACTGCAGTTTCAGCTTTCCCGCCTCCGCTGCTCGGAGCGCCTCATCAGACGCGCACGCAGCCCAATCCACACAGTTCGCGACAAGGCTGTCTATATTCTTTTCCACTTGTTCAAAAACATCTCTCATAATCTTTTTTCCTTGATCTGTCTCATTTTCCAGTCTCCCATTGACAAACCGTTTATCGGTGATACAATTATATCGGCGTCCCGGTTGGCTCGTCCTTAAGGATAACCGGGGCGTCGGACGCTAATGCCCGCGCGATCGCTGCACGCTGCTGTTGACCGCCGGACAGTCTCAGTACATTCCGCGATATTTCATCTTTTTTCAATCCCAGACGCTCCAGAACAGATGCCGCGTCCTGTTTCGCTGTCAGCTGTACATGCTCTATCGGCGTCATATAGTCGATCAGATTGTAGCTCTGGAAGATCAGCGAAATGTGGTTTCTGCGGTGATATTCCAATCCTTTTGCCGTAATGTTCTCGCCGTCAAACAGGACTTCGCCCTGGGTTGGTGTATCAAGTCCCCCAGGAAGGGACAGCAGCGTTGTCTTGCCCGATCCGGATGGAGCACTAGTAAAAATCACACTGCATTTCCCACTGCCGGTTCTCCCTGCAATAGAAAAAGTAAAAGTTGCCGCTGTCAACTATATTGAAACGAGCTTTTTCATCGGAAGCTATCTGAAAAGCAAATTCGTACTTTTCCTCGTCCCAGCCGCCGGGCTGGATATACGATGGATATCCGCCGACTTTATGCATTACATAGATGTCTTCCTGGATATCCTCACAATAATCAATCTCCTCCTCATCCTCGAGACGCAGGATCTCATCTTCTACCTCCGCAGGAATACCGCCGCCATCCCAAACCGGCATGTCATTCGATACTGCCTTTGGAACCAGCGGAAATGCCTTTATTTTTTCATTCACCCAATCACAAGGTATCAGTGCATCTTCTTTCCCGTAAGTCCTCACACAGAAATATCCGTTCAGATCCGTTAAGTGCGCAAAGATATCCGGCGAGATAAATATCGTGCATAGATATATTCCGCTTAAACTTTGTGGGATCCCCACAATCCCCTCGAGGAATAATGTCGCCAGAGGTGCCATCTCCTTTCCATCGGCATCACTCGGCATACTTTCCTGCGCTTTCTTCCATGCCGCCTTTCCGATCCAGCTTTCCGACAACTCATTTGTGGGACGGACGCCTCCTGTGCTGAATATTGTCGCTTCTTTCATTAACTTTTCTTTTATTTCCTGAACTGTCATTTTCAACACTCCTTTTTCTTATCTTTTTTGACTTAGGAACTGTTAAGAATTAACTTTGCAGATGACGCAGTATAAATCTTTTTATGCAAGGCGGAGGAATGAGGCGTACTGGGGTACGCCGATTGACGACAACGCGGCATAAGAGGATTTAGACAAGTCAGATGTAAAGATTAATTCTTTAACAGTTCCTTACCAAGAGAACAAGGACCCTTATTGTATATTCTTTTACTCTCACAAATGTCCCCATTGTCCCATGAAATTGCTCCCCTTCAAATTCACGGCATATTTGTGAGTCCATTTATCGCAATGATTTTTAGCCCCTGAGAAACAAGGTTCTCATCCAATACTTCTCCGATCCAGACCTGTCCGGTCTCACCGAGCATAATACCCTGATAATTGCAGAACATCTCGATACAGTCCTCCGCTTCAAGCGCTGAAAAGAACGCTTCATCCAGATTGCCCTCAAAATTTTCGGATGCCTCGAGAAACGCTGCGCTGCTGCTGTATGTGATGTCGGATATCGTAACAGGGTAGGCGATCTCGGAGGCGACCGCTGTCCAGTCGTGCGCCAGAAACTGCTGCCGGACCTGCGCCGCATAGCGCTCAACCTCGACAGAGGAAATACTTGTCGCCACACGATAACAGCCGCTGTCCGTTATTGTGCCCGCCTCCGGTTGAGAGGCCACACTCTGCGGTATGTTCGGCATGTGCTCTGTGTCTGCATTCGCTGTATCTGCATCCTCTGTACCTGCATTCGCTGTATCTGCATCCTCTGTGTCTGCATTCGCTGTATCTGTATCCTGTATAGATGCCGAAGCCTCCTCTGTTTCCGTGATCGCCGCAGAAGGATCCGATTGTGGTGCTGCGTCACTTTGTTGCGCGAAAGATGATTCAGGTGCCGGCAACGTGACTGTTTCCTTTTCCGGCAGACGGTCTGCGCATCCATATAATAGTGCGCCTGACAAGGTCAATATAAGGATGAATTGTTTTTTCATGAGATACTACCTCCCAATTTTGTAACATAAACTTTTTATCATGTTTTGTCCTGTTATCCATATTCATTATTTCATAAATTATATTATACACTAAAACAATAGCATGTCAAACATCCGCTTCGATGAAATGTGTGGGATAGAGATCCCAGTATTTTTGATAGATCCGGTCTTCCTGTCCGTCAAAGTTTAGTTGATACATCCTGAATGTTACCGGAAAGTTTTTGGGCTGCCACTGCTCCTCATAAGAGTAGCAGTATCGCATACCGATCTGACGCATGACCCCGCCGCTCCTCGGATTGTTCCTGTCATGCGTGGCGGTGATATATGGAATTTGATCCTGTCTGAGCTGCTCGATCAAAGCCCTGTCTGCCTCTGTGACGATCCCCCTGTGCCAAAACTCTTTGCGAATCGCATATCCAAAATCATAGCTGTCATCCATATCTGCTTTTACATAACCGATCGGACAGTCATCTTTGAGACAGATCGCATAGTAATACTTCTTGCCTGCAATCTGCTTCTCATAAAAGGCTTTTGCCTCCTCCATGTTTTTTGCGGGAAACCAGGGCAGGAACGTATTGACTTGCTCATCTTTCAGGAGCTGATACAATGCCCCCACATCACTGTCCTCAAACTTCCTCAGCACAAGCCTGTCTGTCTCAAATCTCAAAGCTGCCATTGTATCTCCTCCATAATTGGTACAGTTCCTAAATCGTATATATTAGAACATGTATGAAAATGTTATTCCGGCGCCGGACCTCAGCTTTCGTCTTACAGGCGAATCCATTCTCCGTATTATGAGAATACAAATGTGCTGTCTTCTGTTATAATCAAACAGAAAGATAAATATATACTACGGAGGTTGTACGGATGCGAAAAATATCATTGCGCATTGCCGATCTGCGCAAAAAGAAACAGATCACACAGCAGGAGCTGGCGGACAACATCGGCGTGTCCTTCCAGACCATCAGCAAATGGGAGACGGGGATCAACATGCCGGACATCTCCATGCTCCCACTGCTGTCCGAATATTTCCAGGTGTCCACAGACCAGCTCCTGGGATTGCAGCCGCTCGACGGCGAGACCTATATCCCCGAACAGACTGCCACAAGGGACTTTTGGAACAAGAAACTGGACTATCTGCTGCGAACACGAAAAAGCTATTGGAATGACGATTATGTCCATTTCCTCATCTCGCATGTATGGAAGATCGACCAGCCTGTCTCCGTGCTGGACTGCGGCTGTGGCTATGGCTTTTTGGGACTGCTCCTTCTCCCCCACCTTCCTGCGGGAAGCACCTACACCGGAATTGATTTTGCAGAGGATCTGATCCAGGAGGGAAAGTATCTCTTTGCGAGCCAGGGCATTGACGCCGATTTTATCTGTCAGGATGTCCTGTCGCACACTGCCAGTGATCAATATGATCTCGTCATCTGCCAGGCGGTGCTCAGGCATCTGGACGATCCGACAGCCTTTCTGCAGAAAATGATCACCTTTGCCAGACCGGGCGGCTACGTCGTATGCACGGATGCGAACAGGGAGTTTGAGTGCGACGGGCTCTATATTGACGGGATGGACTACCGTGAACTGTGCCGACATGAGGGGCTCGAAAAGAAATGGCAGACAGAACTTGCTATGCAGGGGCGGGACTACGCTGTCGCGATCAGGACTGCCCACATGATGCAGAAGCTCGGGCTGGTCGATGTCAACGTGCGCATGAACGACAAGGTGGAATTCGTCACACCCCAGCTGCCGGACTACGAGGAGACCAAAAGCGATTTTATCACGTACAATGACTGGTCTTACGGCATCAGCGAGGAGGAGCGGGAGCGCCTGATCCGCCACCTGATCAACCACGGCTTATCGCTTCGGGAGGCTGAGGATTACTGTGACCGAAACGTGTGGATTGCAGAATATTTCTCCCAAAATCCGGCAGCCGGATATACTTTTATGAAAGGACATATGATCTCTTATGGAAAAAAACAGGACAAAAAAGCATACACTTCTGATTGACATGTACGGCGTTATCCTCAAAGAGAGCAAGGGATATTTTATCCCGTACACGTACGAGCATTTTGCGCAGACAGCGCACGACAGGATCACCAGGGCATTCCGGGAGGAGCAATTATTTACCAAAGCCGGCAATGGCGATCTTAGCTCCGACGCGTTCCTGTCCCGTCTAGGCTACACCGATCCCGCGGCGACAATGCGCGATTATCTGGAAAACTATCTGACACTCGACGAAGGGTTTATCCTGTTTGCAGAGAAGAACCACGAGCGCTATGACTTTGTGCTGCTCTCCAACGACGTGAGCGAGTGGAACCGGTATTTGTTCGATCTTTACGGGCTGCACAAATATTTCAAGGACAGTATCGTCAGCGGAAACGTCCGTATGCGCAAACCGGAACCCCGCATCTTCTCGTATGCGCTGGATCGTCTACAGTGCAGCCCAGGCGAGTGCACGCTGATCGACAACAGTGTCAAAAACCTGGACGCGGCACAGCGCCTTGGGATCGGTACCGTGCTGTTCAACAGGGACAAGGAAGCCTACACGGGAAACATCGTCAACACCTTTGAGGAGCTTGCGCAGCTGCTCTTGCTGTAAAAAATATTGTTCAATAGCCGGATCGCACGCCAAAAGATCTATCGCCTGAACCCTTTCACCACCGCTCCCCCGATCCACGCGCCAAGCGTGTTCAGAACGAGATCGTCCAGCTCCGAAAAACCAGTCCCAAACACAAACTGCATCGATTCGATCAACAGGGAAAACAAAAATCCGTATAGAACCGTCTGAAAAAGCCTTCTCGATATCCCCATATACTGCAGATACATGCCAAACGGGACAAACCAAACGATATTTCCGACAGACAAATAGGTGAATGCAAACCAGTCACCGCGCCCGATCAGGTCGATATACCCCTCAAAAAGTGTCAGAATGATCTTTCCATTCCGACACAGATCCTGCAGTGTGAAGGAGGAGCGGAATACCGTGATCCGCAGTACGACTGCTAAATATATCAAAAACAAAACCGTTGCTGCCCCTTTGTGACCTCTTTTCATCTGTTGTATATCCCCGCATTCTGTATTACACAGCACTCTTTTCACTCAATCCTTCAAAGAGTTCAAGTACGAAACCAGCGGCTCGATATACTCTATAGAAGAAATGTCATACGAACTCCTGATCGCCTGCTCAAACTCGATGTCCTGCGCGGTTTTGTTCTTTTTGTTCTTGACCATGACTGCCGCCACTTTCATCATCAGCCTGTCCGCCAGGGACATTTTCTCATAGCACAGCCCGCTCTGCATATAAAAATGCGGTATCTTTGCCAGTTCATCCGATGAGAGGTTCTGCTTCCAAAACGCCTCGACAGTCTCGGCGGCGGTGTTTGGCGTCGCCCCGGTCACAAACAGGATCAGCCTGCTGACCCCGCTCTTTTCAAACAGTTTTTTTGCTTTCTGGTAGCCGTCCATCATGCCCGCGTGGGCGCGTGTCCCGAAAATGACAACATCATACCCTGACAGCATATCCGCCGACACACTCCTGTAGTCCGCAAGCGCACATTCCATCCGCTCCGCGATCATCTCCGCGTATTTCTTCGTAAAACCCGTGCTGCTCTTATAGACAACGATCCTATTGCTCTGTTTCACAATCTCTTCCTCCCATCCTAAATGCCTCATACGCTTTCTGCTGCTGCGCAAAGATCTCGCCCGTCGAGATCCCCGGCGAAGTCACCGAAAATATAGTGCCCAGCCCGATCGTGTAGATCAGCATGTGCAGATGCATCTGTCTCGCCTGCGGCACACTGATCTGCAGCTGCTCCGCGATAAAGTCCGCAACCTGCGGAGCGGCTTCTGACTGGTACAAATCACTGAGTGAGGAGATCCCGTCCCTCTGCCGCAGTATGAATATCCTGAACAGATTCGGCTCCTCCTGCGCCAGCCGGATATACGCATTTCCCGTGCTGCGGAACAAGTCCTTCCTGTCAATGTGCGCCGCTATGTATTCCCGTATAAAGCAGTTCACCTGATCTGTCACGTCCCGGCGCAGACCTTCCATGTTTTTACAATAGCTGTAGATCGGCTGTACGGAACAGCCGATCCTGTCGGCGATATTTTTCACCAGCACCTGCTCCATACCGCTGTTCCGCGCAATCTCAAAAGCCGCATCGACAACCATTTCCTTTGTGATCCTTTGTTTTGGCATTGGACCCTCCTTTATGTAAACAGTTTATATAAATCGATTATAATCGCGTTTTTACTGTTTGTCAAGTAGAGGGAGAAGAAATCGATCAAGCCAACCGCGAAGCGGTTTTTGCATGGCTTGATGCATGTAACAAGAAGCCGAAGGCTGAACTGTTACAGGAAATTTGCTGGAAAAATGTACATGATTGTGGTATTCTGATAACAGTACAAAGTATAATGTTGTAGACCCATTGAATACAATTGTACATTGTAAATTCACTCACATTGATTTCGTACCCCTTTCGTCCCGCGATGATTTAATAAAAAGTAAGATGATAAATCTTCTATTGTTACACCGAATACTTTTGCAATACTGTATGCCAACAACATAGATGGATTGTATCTGTTTCTTTCAAGCTGTATGATAGTTTGTCTTGACACGCCTACAATATCCGCGAGTTCCTGCTGACTCATTCGCCTGGTTGCCCGATAGATGTGTACTTTGCTGTCAAAGTTTTGCCATTGAACCGCTCCCTTCTTTTAGAAATTCATTTTATTATAGCATATATTGCAATTATTGGGGACAGAATTGCCAAAATGTTTACCATCCTTTTTGACAGGCTTGAGATCTCCAGAGAAAAAGAGCTCTGTGATCAATTTATGGGAAGATTCCCGGTAATATCCATTACATTAAAAGGGGCTGCGGGAGAACGTTTTCCAGAAGCAAAATCCATGCTTTGAAGAATTATCGGAAAAGAATCCCAGCGCTTCCAATTTCTGATGCAGAGTGACAGACTGACTGCAGCAGATCACGATCAGTATGAGGCACTTGTCACAATGGACAAAGTGTTGTTATGCTGATCGACGAGTATGATGTGCCGCTCGATAAGGCTTACCAGTCAGGATATCAGAGGAAAAATCAGTGTTATAGGTACAGTTTTCCAAAAAGCCAGTAAGTATGGCTTCCAAATCCTCTGTAAAATCTTCCTGGCATGTCAGCTCTGCGCACACGGCAAGATCGCCATGGACAGCAAATGCTGACACACCGCGGGCATACGGATTATTTTCATTTTGAAAAGTGTACGTTATCACCAGATACGTCTGCCCGTTGTATACGGTTTCTTCCTCGGCTGAAATCGAGTAATTGGATCTCCCCCGGTCAAGCCAGGTGTCCATGTTTTCCTGCGCCTTCTCATTGTCTGCAAATTCTTCCAGCAGCAGATAGAGCTGGGCATCATACAGATCTACGGTATCGCCGTCGCTGTTTTCATAAGGCTTTGATTCCCCGATCCTCCATGATGCATAGTACAGTCCGTCGCCCGCCAGCGCTTCCTTGTAGTCGCAGAGGATAAGGCTTTCGTTCGTATTGTTGACTGCAAGGTGCCTGCCAACCTCCAGAAATGCTTTGTTTTCAATGGGTTCATCCTCCAAAAGGGAATCGGTTCGCGAGCAGCCGGCAAGCATCAGTGTCATGCAGATAAGGTATGGGATGAATTTCATATTTACTTTCATAAATGAGCCCTCCGTTTCATAGTGTATGGGCAGTTTCGAAAATTCCGGGAAACTATGTCCCGCATCATCAAAAGACGCTCCGGTCATCGCGTGACAGTTTCCCGCTGTCAGCGAGCGTGTCCCACAGCGCGCTGCATTGTTCCACATTGTCTGTCACCGCGTCTGTATAGAAACACCGCCTTCCGATATATAGCTCCGAGAGCAGCTCCTGGTTACTCCCGGTCATGTTCTCGCCAAACAGGCTGATGGAGTAGGCGCCCAGCTCCAATCCGGAAAGTGCAGGACAGTCTGACCACAAAAGAACTTTGTCATCGGCGGAATAGTCCGCCTTGTCAGGGCAGCTTCCGTCAGGAGCGGCGAGAAGCTGCTGTCCGCGTTGGAAACGTTTCGGATCATCCATCAGAAAAAGATAGCTTTCGCAGTCCGAAATGTCACCGATCAATGCGATTTCGGAAGCAGTACCATAATAGACGGCATCGGGGTCTGCGCTCTGGCTGTTGCCGGCATACTGGTTGATCTTTACGATTATTTTTCCGTCCCCGTTAAAGTCCCCGCCCATGGATGCAAACGCTTTTTCCAGGGCTGCAACCGTGTCCTGCGGGAGCGGTGTTTCGCCGACGTAGGCAATCTGAATGTCAGGAGAAGGGCGCCAGAGTCCCAGTGCATTCCCGATCAGCTCACAGGCAATTCCAATCAGGACCGCGCCGCAGATCACATACCACTTATGGTAATACCACCAGTTTTTTCGCTTTTCTGACTTGCCAGGCTTCGTGTATCCTTCTGATCGCATGATGCTTATCAGACCATCCGATCTTCCTGTTTTTTCCAGATCATCTATATTTCCGATGCGCATGCTGTAAAGGTGGTCAACGGACTGCCTGTAGGCGATTCCTATAAACTTCGTGTGGAGGACGCTATCAAGAAACTGAATTATCAGGTCAACAGCTATGCACAGGGGCTTAAGGCGAGCAAAACCTACACGATCGCATTACTGATACCAAACACAAGTATGGGCAGCTCCCAGCTGGTACCGTAAGTCATCGGCTGGTTTTCCATCTCGTAGACAGGTCCCATGTACTTCCAGTCCATATCGATCGTACCGTCTGATTTTACTTCCAGTGTCTTAGTCTCATATAAAACAGCGCTTCCGCCCTCCGATTCCATGCTTCCTGTACACACAAGCATGCACCAGATATCTCCCTCTTTCCAGAATTGCGCGCCTGCAGGACTCGCTGACAACAAAGTATACTATTTTCTGGGCGATTTTGATGCAAAGACCGGAAAGTTTACGCCGGATGAACATTTTGACAATAATCCTGCACTGCTTGATTACGGATGCAACGTATTTACCGGGCCGAGTGTGTTTGTTGACCCGCAGAGCGGCGATACCTGTGTGTTCAGCATTATGCAGGATCAGCGGACCGGCGCGGAGGAAGGCGCCGCAGGATGGGCGCACTGTGTGGGACTGACAAGAAAGATCTGGCTGAACGATGAAGGTACAGATGTAAAGATGCGTCCGGTCGATGCACTGCATACGCTGGAAGGCGATGTCCTGGCAACGGGAGAAAATCTTACGCTTGAACAGGCAAATGATGCACTGGCAAATGTGAAGGGCGATCTATTATACATTAAGGCAACACTCACCGCAAATGATGCAAAGCAGTTTGGCATACAGCTAAAATCAAACGGAAATACCGACATGACTTCCTATACATATGATGTGGAGCATGGCACGGTTTCCGGCGATACGAGAAATAAGGGAAGCGCAGCTTCACTGAATCATGTTTCAGGGCCGCTTATGTTGGATGATGGAAAGCTTTTCATGGAAATCTATATAGACAGATCATTGGTGGAAGCTTTTTTCAACGATACGAAGTCCATATCGATGCGCTCCTATAGTGATTATGATTCACAGAAGATACAGCTGTTTGCAGATGGTGATCTTTTCGTTGATAACCTGTATATAACTGATATGCAATCAATATATAAAGAAAAGTAAATTGAAAACAGCATCGACAGGACTGATGTAGAATGGGAGGAAGTGCAGAATGGAAAAATTTGATGTAGTGGCTTTAGGGGAACTGTTGATAGATTTTACGGAGAATGGAATAAGCGGGCAGGGAAATCCCCTGTTTGAGGCAAATCCCGGCGGCGCTCCCTGTAATGTGCTTGCAATGCTCTCGAAGCTGGGCTGCCAGACAGCCTTTATCGGGAAGGTAGGAAAAGACTTTTTGGGGAACAGTTAAAAAATGCAATTGTGGAGGTAGGGATCAATGCCCGAGGGCTGTGTATGGACTGGGATGTGCATACAACACTCGCTATGGTACATACATATCCTGACGGAGACCGTGACTTTTCCTTTTACCGCAACCCGGGTGCTGACATGATGCTGCGGGAGGACGAACTGGACGAAAAAGCTCTGGAAAATACGAGAATATTCCATTTTGGCACGCTTTCAATGACAGACCCAGAGGTAAGAAAGGCAACGAAAAAGGCTGTTGGGATAGCAAAGGAAAGTGGCGCGGTAATATCCTTTGATCCCAACCTGCGCCCGCCGCTGTGGAAGTCACTGGACGACGCGAAGGAGCAGACTGCCTATGGTCTTTCCCAGTGTGACATCCTCAAGATATCCGATAACGAGCTCCAGTGGTTTACTGGTGAGATTGAGCTTGATGCCGGTATCCGCAGATTAAAAGAGCAGTATGATATTCCTCTGATACTTCTTTCCATGGGAAAGGATGGAAGCCGCGCATATTGCCAAGACCTGCGTGTCGAGGTCAAACCTTTCTTGCAGGAGAATACGATCGAAACGACAGGGGCAGGTGATACCTTTTGCGCCTGCTGTCTGTACCATGTACTGCAGTGCGGGCTTGAGAATCTTGACGAACAGAATCTGACGCAGATGCTGACGTTTGCAAATGCGACGGCATCCATTATCACGACCAGAAAAGGCGCACTGCGTGTGATGCCGTCGAGGGAGGAAGCAGAAGCGTTGATAAACCAATGAAAACGATTGAGCAAGTATACAATATTTATAGGTTGTGAGCACAATTAAATACGCCATCCGGTCAGCAATTAACGTGTCTAATTGCTGACCGGACTGTGTTACTGCCAGTTCTTTTTATTCATACGTCCGCGGTCTGCACGCCATGATCACCGCGGCGAGCGCTCCCAGAACCACCACTGCGACAACGACTGTCATCAGCGGCAGGACAGAGCTTCCCTGGTATTCCACGGAATTGATATCAAAGATCGCGGCGTCCACATCTGCGAGCTGCAGCCCTGACTGCTCATCAGCCTGCACTGTCTCAACACTGCCGCCAAGCGACTCCACCAGATCCTTGTCCGCCTGCAGCTGATCCATCAGAACGGTCCCGTCAGCCAGTCGGAAACTGATCTTTGACAAGTCGATGTTGGCTGTATCCGACACGGTATTCCACCAGGAGCCATAACCGAAATACAATACCTCCGCTCCCGCCATCCACGCCAAAACGCCGCTGAAATCGGAATCCGGAGTGAAATCGCCGTCCGACATCTTCGGATCAGCCAGGATCGTCTGGTCATAGCACAACACATCATCAGCGTAGACTGCAAATCCGTCCGGCAACAGCTCGATGCGGATCAGCGCGCCGTCCTTGATATAATCTGTCACAATATTATAATTGAATAGATTGGCGTCAAAAAAGCCGCCAAAACCCGCACTGTTAAAGCCGAGATAGGATCCCGGCGTAAAATAGAGCTTTCCGTCATATTCCCCAGTACCGTTGATCGCAAATATCGTTCCCAGCACATGCACATCCCATGTAGGATCCGCATAAAACTCGATGACAGCCCCCTTTGAAGTGTCTTGTCCCCGGAACGGATTCTCGTAGACATACACCGGTGTGCTGTCTCCTGTCGTCTCCGCGTGCAGCGAGAGGTCGATCACATCGACATCGACCAGATTTCCCTTGGGGATCACGATCTCCTGCACCGCTGCATCCACACTCTCACCGTCGGCGTTCTCTCCATCTGCTGCATCTGCGTCTTCCCCATCCGCAGCCTCTCCACCTACGTCTTCTGCCGCCTCGTCTAAATCCTCTCCGCCTGTGTCTTCCGCCGCCTCGTCCGAATCCTCTCCGCCTGTGTCTTCCTCCGCCTCGTCCGAATCCTCTCCGCCTGTGTCTTCCGCCGCCTGCTCCACATTGTCTGTCTCTGTCGCAAGCACAGGCATCACGCTGAACCCTGCAAGCACCCCGGCAAGGAGCACCGCTATTATCCTCTTTCTCATCTATATTCCTCCATCAATCACAATCGCGCCCTGAACCGTCCCAAACGGAACTGCAGCCCATCGCAGCAGATCATCTCTGCACTGTTTTGCATCCGCATGATCCTGTGCGCATTTACAATTTCACAAACGCCTCCGAGCTCTGTTTGAGTTTGCCCACAACCCTGACGCTGGATTCCATGCTGTCCTGCACCTGTTTCATCTCGTCCACCAGGCGTGACGTGCTCTCCGCGGAATCGCTGATCCCCCTGCTGCACTCTGCCACGAAGCCTTCGATGTGTTCCATCTGTCCGACCAGACGCTCGATATGGCTGCGCAGCTCCTCCATCTCACTGATGCAGTTGTTCATCGCGGTGCTGACTTCCTCTGCGTCCTCCCTGTACTGCTGCCCCGACGAGGCATATGTATCATAATCCGGCAGTATCGTCGCCGAGACATACTCGATCATCTCATTGGCATTGTCACTCAGCGCATTGACCGCGTTGATCACGAAACCGTTGATATTCTGGATATTGTTTGCCGTCTCACGGCTCGAATCGGCAAGCTGGCGGATCTCATCCGCGACAACGGCAAAGCCTTTTCCCACCTCACCCGCACGCGCCGCCTCTATGGACGCGTTCAGTGCAAGCAGGTTCGTTTTGCTCGAAATGTTCAGGATCTCATTGGTGAGCTCATCGACTCTCGCCACGCTCTTACTGTTCTCGATCGCCTGGTTCAGGCGTTCCAAAATCTTGCCCACCACCTCGTTGGTGCCGTTCTTGTTCGTCTCTGCAGCCCTCTCCATCGCCTCGGCACGCACCTTCATGTCTTTTGTGTAGTCGTAGATCGTGTGCGTGACATTTGACACATTGCCCGCCGCCTCGCCGACGCGGACCGTGCTCTCGTTGATATCGTGGATCGTCGCCGAGATCGAATCCATCGTCGCCACAGCCTGTTCCATCGCCGCCGAGATCTCTCCCGAGTCCTTGTTCACTTCCGTCACACTGTCGTTGACATGGCGGAATGACGCATCCAGATCATCGGACGACGACACGATCTCCTTGATGATCCTCTGCAGTGTGACGATGAAGAGATTGACGCCCCGAGCAAGCTTTCCGACCTCATCTGCCGTCCGGATCACGACGCGCTCCGTCAGATCCCCGTCGCTATCGTTGATCTTCCGCGTGATCTCACTGATCTTCTTCTCGTAAGAGATCGTCGGCAGGACAATCGCCTTCACCGCAATGATTACGCTTGCCACAAACAGCACCACCATGATGATCAGCATCCCGTACGCTATGATCACAGCATTCTCATAAATGTTATCCTGCTTTCCCTTTGCGAGTCCGATCTCTGTCTGCTCCTCATTGATCATCACCTGTATCTTCTCATGCAGCTGCGTGAAGATATCCAACAGGATGCCGTTGACCTTTGCAGTCACTTCCCGCGTGTTGTTCATGTTGCTCAGGCTGAACGTCTCGTCATAGTTCAGCATATACTCCTCAAAGAGATCCATCATTTCCTGATAGGCGGCGTCATCGTCCGACAGCTCCCTAAACGCCTCCAGATACGCGATCAACGTCGCCGCCGACACGCTCATCTGCTCTTCGACGCGCTGTTTGTCCTTCTTCGTGTCCATGACACTGTGCGTCAGCAAAAGCTGCTGCATCTGCTGTATGTTGGAGGAAATCGCATCCAAGGTAATGATCACCGGCACGCGCTGTGCCGCGATCTCGTTGCCCGCTGTCCCAAGATTTTTCAGGGAGATCAATCCCAGAAACCAATTATTTTTATGAAAAATTAATAATTTTTGCGTGCGCACAAAAGCCTGCCTGTATCCGCAAGGACACAAGGCAGGCTCATGTATTATCGTATATCGTGCTATTTTCGTATTATGCCAGCGCGGTCAGTACGACACACGCAAACGGCGCCAGTTCGATCTTACCTGTCATTTTTTCCCCGGTCTCCACGTTCTCATAACATGCCAGCAATTCGACCGATGCCGGTCCCCTGTTAAAGTTCTGCAGGAACCAGATCTTCCGGGTCTGCCCGCTGTCGTCTGTCTCCCCGCTCCGCTCGTTCACCGTGACGCCTTCTGTCAGTCTGACCTGCAGTCCGCATCCCAGCCCCCTTTCATTCAAAATCTCACCGTACAGTGCTTTCAGGAAGCTTCCTTCATTGATGGACGCGATATAGTAGGCTTCCCCGGCTCCGTAGACATTTTTTGTGAGCGCCGGGTAGCCTTTATAGAAATCGCTCTGGTACTCGGCAATCACCTTCGCGCCTTTTGCGTGGACAAGCCCGCACAGCCCTGTGATCCGATAATCAACATCTAGATACCGCACACTGTTTTCACAGTACCCTGCCGGCACATCGATCTCCTCCGTCCGGATCCCGAGCACATCCTCCAGAGGGTGCGCGCCTGTGTACGTCAGATCGGATTCGTCCACCTCGCCGCTCCAGCAGGTCGTGATATAGCAGCCGCCCTGTCTGACAAAGGAGCGGACCTTCTCGTCGTAGCCTGCCTTGTACATATAGTTGAGCGGCGCGATCACCACACTGTATGTGTCGAGTTCCCCCTCCATATCAACCATGTCCACGTCGACGCCCATCTCCCACAGGGGTCTGAAAAAGTCCAGAAACACTTCCCGGTAATCCAGATCATTGTCCACGGCGCAGGCATCTGTCACTGCCCACCAGTTTTCCCAGTCAAACACCATGGCGACACGGGGGCGGTTGCAGGTGCCGATCACTTTTGGCGCGATCTGCTCCAGCCGTTCCCCGAGCCGTGCCACCTCGCGAAATACCCTCGTATCTGCTCCGTTTCTGTGGTCGACCACCGCGCCGTGGTATTTCTCGCTGCTGCCCCTGCTCTTACGCCACTGGAAATACTGCACGCTGTCAGCGCCGCACGCGATCGCCTGCAGCGACGACAGTTCATGCATGCCCGGCCGTTTCAGCCGGTTGATCTGCCGCCAGTTCACGACGGACGGCGTGCTCTCCATTAACAGGAACGTCTTCTTTTTCAGGCTGCGCATCAGGCTGTGTGCCGCCGCCGTTCTGGATGCCGTCCGCAGCTCGTCAGCGCCGCTGTGCCAGTCCGGATAGCTGTCCCACGAGATGATGTCCAGTTCCTCTGCCCACTTGAAATAGTCAAACGTATAGAAAAATTCCATCATGTTCGCAGTGACCGGAAGTGTGCTGTGGCTGCGGACAGCCCGGATCTCCTCCTTGCAGAAGTCGAGCTGCCGGCTGTCCACAAAGCGTTTCCAGTCCAGCTTCTGCCCGTGCACCAGATCCTCCCCGCGCGCGGAAGCGCTCCTGATCTGGTTCCAGTCCGTGTACGTGTGGCTCCAGAAGCTCGTCCACCACGCCGCGTTGAGCCTGTCCAGGGAGCCGTACTTCTCCCTCAGCCACTCGCGGAAAGCATTCTGGCAGTGTTCGCAGTGGCAGGCGCCGTCCCCGCCGTTGCCGCCGATCTCGTTGGAGATGTGCCACCCGATCACGCCGGGGTGACTGCCAAACTGCTGTGCGAGCCGCGTGTCAATCTGCCATGTCTTCTCCCGCATGACAGGCGAGCTCGGGCAGTAATTATGGCGCTTCCCCGGGTAATTGCGCACGCCGTACTCATTTACCTGCAGCACTTCCTCATACTTGCCGGTAAGCCACTGGGGCATCGCGCCCGTGGGCGTCGCGAGGATCGTGTAGATGCCGTTCTCGTACAGCCTCTGTATGATCTTTTCCAGCCACGCAAAATCGTACCTTCCCTCCTCCGGCTCGAGACGGCTCCACGCGAATATGCCGAGCGACACGCAGTTCACGTTCGCCTTTTTCATCAGCTGCAGATCTTCCTCGAGAATCTCCGGTCTGTCGAGCCACTGGTCGGGATTGTAGTCCCCGCCGTGTATGATGCCGCCAAAGTCTCCCATTATTTTTCGTTTCATGATATCGATATCCTCCCTTTATGCAAAAGCTTCCCGGCTCTTTCCCCGCACCTGCGGCAGGTGCCGCTAATACCTGATCTCAGGTGCAGTCCTACTCGCCATACACTGTCACATTTCCAATGCATTCCACATTTCCGTCCTGCACGAGAACCAGACCGTCCTCCGCGATCGCATACACCTTATGTCCAAAGGAGCGGAGCGCCTGGTCGATCCCTCTTTGCTGTGCCTCTGATCCGTCAAAATGTACCTCCACGTCCATCTGCTTTACGTAGCCGATCCCCCTGCATTCACAGTACGCCGGATAATCCTCGTCAGGCGTGATATGGTACGCATCCAGCTGGATCATGGCGCCCGCACTAAAGCCCATCACAACGCCCTTGTACGCGCTCAGCGCCTCCATGATGCCATAGTCCACGATGCGTTCCACCATCTTGTCCGGCAGTCCGCCTGTGAAGTAGATCACATCGCTTTCTGCGATCGCGCTCAGCGCCTTTTGAGTATCTTTTTCAAAATAATCCAGAAAAGTGACGTTCTGCTCTTTCACACCGAATGCAGACAGCGGCGTCACGACCAGATTGTAGTACTTTCCACACCCCGGAGCATACAACGCCCTCAATTTCTCCGATGTGTCCACATCGTCCCTGAAAGAAAAGGGGATCACCAGGACTTTCGTCGTGCTGTCAAAAAAAGGCTGCAACGCCTCCCTGCACCATGTGCTGCCATATACCGCACTGCTCGATAATATGTTTACCATACTTGTCTGTCTCCTTTCATTTTTTTAATCTTACCACAAGCCCGCCCTTTTTGAAAGCAAAATAACCCATGATCCTCAGGCTCAAAATCTATTTCATTTTGCCGGAAATGGATATATAATAACAATGTACTATCAAAGACATATCAAGGATTGAGGAGATCATAAATATGAGTAAACTGAGCAAAACTTATCTGAGCTATACTTTTCTGATCATGCTGGTCTGTTGGGGAACGTGTGTTCTATGCAGCATTAACGATATCTCGCTGAGCGATCATAAACTGCTATTTATTCCGTACCTGTTGGGCGGCTTGTCCCCCACGATCGCTTCGTATCTGTCATTAAAGAAAAGCAACAGCGTTACAGGTGTCAGAGACTGGGCAAAAAATATATTTGATCTCAGACACAATGTCTTTTCATACGGCATGGTGGTGGTTATGGCAGTTTTATTTATTTTGCCGCAGTGCCTGATTTCCGGGTATGAAAACGGAGCGCCCTTTTTTGCGATCATTTTCATGATCCCCATGATGCTGCTCGGCGGAGGATTGGAAGAGGCAGGCTGGCGCTATATCCTCCAGACAGAATTGGAGAAAAAGTATTCGTTCACGATAGCAACGCTCGCAGTCAGTATCATCTGGTGGTTGTGGCACCTGCCCCTGTTTTACATACAGGGTGTCTCCCAATACGGACAAAATTATATTGCATTTGGATTCAATGTGTTGGGTCTAAGCTTTGCATTGGCAGGCATCAGAAAAAATACCGCCAGCGTATGGCTCTGCGTCTTGTTTCACTGCATCGCAAATTCTTTGTCGGGGATATATGTCATCAACGACAATATAACAGGCAATATAGCGGCAACCATTCTTTTGATCCTGTGTTCCTACGCTTTCGTAAAGCTCAATGACCGGAGGAACCTGTTCCATTGATGACGGATCCTCATCTGCGCAGATTTGTTTCGTTTTTTCGGCAAAAAGCCCCGTTTTATCCAACTCTACCGTTGGTAGGTGTTCATTTTTATGCCGGTTTTATATGATGATTAGGGTGTCAAAAGGTCTGAATTGAAGCAAGCAGGAGGGTTGAATGATGGATCAAGTCAGGATTGGCGCTTTTATTGCCGCGCGCCGGAAAGCGAAAGGCTGGACGCAAAGCCAGCTGGCAGAAAAACTCGAGATAACCGATAAGGCTGTCTCAAAATGGGAGACAGGGCGGTCGATGCCGGATCTATCTCTGTTTATGCCGCTATGTACTCTTTTAGAGGTCACTTTGAACGAACTGTTCGCGGGCGAGTGCATTGCGGAGGAGACGTTGAGAGCGAAAGCGGACGAGGTCCTCATGGACGTGATCACCAATTGGTTAGGACGCGATCCGCAGGAATCAACAGCATGTGACCCGGCATCCCAAACTGTTTTGGACGTCGAAAATGTTTCCAAGCTGTATGAAACTGCATCGGCAGGACATGGGACAGAAGACAACGCTGTATTGGCTGTAAACAACGTCAGTTTTCAGATAGCGCACGGCAGCCTTGTCGGCATCATGGGCGCTTCCGGTTCCGGGAAAACTACTTTGCTTCAGTTGATAGCCACTATAGACAAGCCGACGAGTGGGGCGATACGGATCAGCGGGCAGAATATCGTAGATATCCCGGACGAAGCTGCCGCAGAATTCCGCCGCAGTCATTTAGGTTTTGTCTTCCAGGAATACAACCTGCTCGAAACGCTGACGCTCTATGAAAATATCGCGCTTCCTTTGACGATGAAATCGGTCCCCAAAGAAAATATTCACCCGATGGTTCAAAGGATCTCTGAAAAGCTGGATATATCGGCAATATTAGACAAATATCCATATGAGGTGTCGGGAGGGCAGCGTCAGCGCTGCGCCTGCGCCCGTGCTATCGTGGCAGATCCGGACATTATACTTGCGGACGAGCCCACCGGGGCACTGGATTCCCATGCCGCCAGGCAGCTTCTAGACACCCTTTCCATGCTCTGCAGGGAGTATGGCGCAACGATACTGATGGTCACACATGACGTCATGGCAGCCAGCTACTGTGACAGGATCCTGTTTATGAAAGACGGCGAAATAAAAGCTGCCTTAGACCGGGAACAGAAAAACAAACAGACCTTTTTCGCTGATATTTTGAAAAAGATAGAATGGATCGAGGGAGAAAGCCATGCTGTACTTGAAATTGTCAATCCGTAATGCCAGGCGGTCTTTTATCAATTATCTTTTGTATGCCGCTGCCATGACCGTCCTTCTGGCGATCATAGAGGTGTCTAACTGTATCACCATTGTCGGAGGATCAGCCGGTTTTCAAGTGATCTCCCTGCCTTTGCTGATCGCAGTCATCCAGATCGTTCTTGTCGGATATATAGACACTTTCATGCTAAAACAGCGGGCAAAAGAACTGGCAAGCTACTTGCTACTGGGTATGGAAAGAAAGCGGTTGATCCGGCTGTTCCTGTGTGAAGTCCTGTTGATCGGTTTTTGCTGCTGTCTGGCAGGGACAACATTGGGATTTTCGGTATATGGATTTTGGTATTTCCGCGATCCGCTGCATGAGAGGATTCATTTCGGATCGCTCTATGGCAGAAGCATGTTTTATACGTTTCTGTCTTTTTGCCTGATCGAAACGGTGTGTTCTATCTGGCTAAGACAGCGGTTATACAAGCTGCAGATACGGGAGCTGATGCAGGAGAGAAACCGCAGTCAGGGCGCAAAAGATGCAGGAAACTATAAAACATGGGGCATTCTCTTCTGCCTGTGTTTTGTGTGTCTGATCGGCTGTGTCTGCGGCATTGTTTTTCTGCCGGACGTCTGCATTGTTTATCCTGTATCTGTCGTGGTAATACCGCTGCTGCTCTCTGTCTTTGCCTTTTACAAATGGGTGTTTGGCTGCTTATATGCGTGCAGGCGAAAGAAATCCATTTGGTTTTACCAGAAAGACAGGCTGTATATCGCGGCGGCTGTGACATCCGATCTCAAAACGGCGGCTGTGGTCAATGCTGTTTTTTGCATATGCCTTTTATTTGCCGGGGGGGCTTTTGTGACCGGAATACTGATGCTGCAGCCGGAATTTCAGCTTTTTGACGCGGTTGTACAGCAGTGGATGGGCACTTCACAGATCAGTATCTGTATCGTGTTTCTGGTCATTTACTTTTCGGTATTATCTTTGCAGCAGCTCATGGAGATCCGGCAAAATGCAAAGGGCGATCAGATCGTGCGCTGTCTTGGAAAAAGCACCCGGCAGATCGAGCGGCTTGTGCACCGGCAGATCACAATCAGATTGACCGCTCCAATGATCATGGCTTTATTGATCATTTCGTGCTGCGCACCGCTGCTGAATGCCAGGATGAACTGCATATTGCCGGATTCTTTGCATAACATTCTGCTCAAGCTGACCGGCGCGTTCGGGGCGTGTATTGGCGTTTTCTATATCTGCTATTTTGAGATTGTCCGCGCTATGGGCAAACGGTACATTTTCCCCTCTGATTGAAAGGCGTCCCGCACAAAAATTACCGTTTTTCGATCTTTAGATCCACCCTCCATCTCGACTTGCAGGAATAGGTCTCCCTCGCGTACACCTTCTCATACCGGTGTACGCCGAGCAGCAGTCCGATCAGCACTGCGTACACAAATGCCGCCCCGCCCCCGTAAGTCAGGAACGGGATCACGACCGTCGTGGCGGGGAACAGCCCGACATTGACCAGGATCCCTTCCAGGCAGTTCAACAAAAGAACCAGCATACACCCCATCGATACCAGAAAGCCGAGCTGGTTTTTCTGCCCGCGGACGATCTTCACCGCGTGCAGGACAAGCGCGATTATCATGACCACCAGCAGGATCCCGGCGATAAAACCATAGACATGCATCGCTGCGAGTGGCACAAGCCCCTCCGCCCCTGTGAAGGTGGCATACTGCATGCCGTCCATTTCCGAGCCGCCCCTGCCCACAAACCTCGCATTTCTCAGGATATCATCGATCACCGTGTATATATAGTTGTACGTGTCCCGGTACTGGTCCCGCTGAAAAAATGCCTTGATGCGCATCACTCGGAAACCCGCCCCTCCCGCGATCAAATACCCCAAAAACACTGCTGACGGCAGGAGCACGGCTGCAGCGGCGACCGCCGTCATACGCTTTCTGCCCTTGCCAAACACGCCTTTTCGGATCGCGGCAAACACCATGATGATCATGATCAGCAAAATATTGAACGATGCAGGCAGCGTCGACGAGAACCATGTGCACAGCACAAACGTGATAACACTCACCGCGATCGCCGCAGCCACTGCCCTGCATCCCCCCATGCGGAGCTGATACAAAATACCCGCAAAAACCGGCACGTACAGGTACACCAGTATGGACATCACCGGAATCCTGCCGTTGACCGTCGCCATACAGTATCTGCCGATAAACAGTACGATCGTCATGACAAGGTAAGCAGCCGCGCTGATCCGCCCGATGACACTGTAGTCCACAAAATACACGGCGGCAATGACCGCAAAACCCGCAAGCATGAACAGTCCCTGCCTGCAGCCACGCTCAACACCATAGACCGGTATCAGACACAGGATCCCCATGACACTCAGCACAAATGTCACCAGAAGCATTCTCCAGTTGAACTGCGGGCGGTGGATCATGTCCATCAGGACTCCGATCTCCACCGGATCGCCCATCTCGCGCACCGCTTTTGTGACCGCCTTGTCGTGCGCCATCCCCGACTGCTCATATGCCTGCGCCTGATCCAGGATATGGCTGGACAGCTCGCGCGCCACGCCGTCGCGCGCCTTCGCACATCGGATCTGATCCGTCAAAATCCTTATAAATTCTTCCATTTTCATCTCTCCTATTATAAGGCAGATCCCGATACGGTCTCCGCCTGATCTGTAATCTTTCCTTTGTCAGACAGATCCCGATACGGTCTCCGCCTGATCTGTAATCTTTCCTTTGTCAGACAGATCCCGATACGGTCTCCGCCTGATCTGCAATCCTTCCTTTGTCAGACAGATCCCGATACGGTCTCCGCCTGATCTGTAATCCTTCCTTACGCCATACCGAGCACATTCACGACGGCAGTCTGGTACTCCTGCCACTCCTCCTTCTTGGATCTCAGATACCTCTTGCCGCCCTTCGTGATGCTGTAATATTTGCGTACCTTCCCGTTGACCTCACTCTCGTACGAGGTCAGCAAGTCCTTCTCCTCGAGGGAGTGCAGCAGCGGGTAAAGCGTCCCTGCCTTTAGTGTGAATACATTGTTCGATTTCGCCTCGAGCGTCTCGATCATCTCGTAGCCGTACATGTCCTTGTCCTCCAGCAGACGCAGGATCAGCATGGAGGTACTGCCCGAGATCAGTGACTTGTTGATTTCCATAATCGACCATTCCTTTCTTAATTTTAGTTTATTTCTTATTTTAGTTTATTTCTTATTTTAGTTTATTTCTTTTAGTCTATTTCAGGTTTTTCTTTCCTTTGTTGTTCTTCTCTTATTTTCGACTTTTTTATTTGTAACTTTTTTAGTTTCGGCCTTTTTATTTGCAATTTTTTTAGTTTCGTTTTTTATTTTCAATCTTTATCATTTTCAGCTTTTTCTTTTCGTCTTTTCTTTTTCCGATTTGTGATCTTAGGAACTGTAGAAAAATAACTGACGCATCTTGACTTGTCTATTTCTCCGATTATGCATATCAAAAAGCCTCGCCGTAGCCCGCTACGCCTACGTTTTTTGCTATACATCCTCGAAGAAATATCCTGCGCAAGTCGCATCGGTTATTTTCCTACAGTTCCTTATAGGTTGCTTTATTTATATAGATTATCGATATATATGACAGGAACATTATATATCGATAATCTATATATGTCAAGTCATTATTCGGTAATAAAAGCGTGGAAAACTTTTTACCAAAAACACAGCTTATGTTTGTTAAAAATAGAGATATCCTTTTACCCTGCAGTATTGGACATCATAAACGCATGAATGAGAATGCAAGTTAAAAATCATTTGATTGTGAGATTTTCCATACAACAATTTGACACAAAGTTGATTCTTCCCTTACATGATAACCCTTCGGGTCAGTGACAACATAGCTACTGTGCATTTGCATAAGCGACGGTTTGACGAAAAAGCGGATCTTGCCGCTGCCGGAATCGCCGATTACAAGAATGTTTTTGTTGCGGGCGTATTTCGGCTGCTTCGGGCGGCTGTTCATGGTGAGCCGTTCCGTCTGTGTAAGCGGGATATTGTTCTCAAATACCGGGTCGGTGTAGGGCTTAATGTCGTCGGCATTTCCCCATGAAGCGTTTTGTCAAGTGCTTTTTTGAGTTATTGACGCAAGCCCTTGTTAGTGCGGCGGGAAACGGGACAGGAAAAGGGGCGCAAAACGCGCCTGTGGGCGTTTAGAAGCCGTTTTCGCGGGTGGGTGGTAAAAACCCTTACCCGGTGGGTTTTCGTGTCTGAAACGCCTTGAAAAGATTGCTTTTCGTAATTGGATATGGTATAATTTTCCCCAGTATAAACCGATAAATCGTGAGTTGTTAGTGTGTTTGAATGCGATAGAATTGGAGGTTAAGTAAGGCAATTTAAATTTGTAAAGATAGATATGAAAGGAGCAATGATATGCAAAACCTGTTTTGTGAGGGTCTGTTAGAGAATGATATAGTCAAATTGCTGGAAGTCCCAAAGAGTGATATCCACAATCATTCTACCAAAGGATGCAGGAGAGCTTGGCTGGAAGAACACCTGAAACGCAGTTTCCCAAAACCGCCCGACAGATTTGACGGACTTAGAGGAATGCAGGAATGGTTTACAGCTACTATCAAGCCATACTGCAAAGATATTGGAGGGATGCTCATAAGATGGGAAGGCGCTTTTGCAGAAGCGAGGAGGAATAATATCAAGAGGCTTTCGATGAATTTTGGGGCTTCGGAAATTGATCTGATTGGCGGGATGGATGCGTTCAAATCCATTATCGGAGATTTTCATTTAAAATATTGTTCCAATACAGTGTTTGAACCTGAGATTACATATATTTCAGCTTGCAATGTCGAACAGGAAGCTGAAAAAATCGATCGTTATATTTCCACCGGCTTTTTCAAGTCGATTGATGTATGCGGTGGCGAGAATGTGCAGCCATTTGAGGCTTTTTTGCCATTGTATAGAAAAGCGGAACAATATCATTTGTCCAAGAAAATGCATGTAGGTGAAACCGGGCCAGCAGAGAATGTCATGCGGGCAGTTGAAGTATTAGGGCTTAGTGAAGTTCACCATGGGATAAACGCGGCCGCATCGGCGAAGGTCATGCGATTTCTCGCAGATAATCGGATACAGCTGAATGTCTGCCCGAGCAGTAACGTAATGCTTGGATATGCAATTGGATATAGAGACCACCCTATTAAGATACTGTATGAGAATGGAGTTAAGGTTACAATCAATACCGATGACCTGCTGATATTTGACAGTTCGATTGAAAACGAGTACCTATTGCTTTATCGGGCAGGGACGCTAAGTGCTGGTCAATTGGATGAAATACGAAAGAATGGGTTAGACATCCACTCAGAAGATGAATTATAGAGATGCGAAATTTCAGTTTATCGGTCTAATAAAAGTCCAAAAGGGGGCGGCGGGACAGAATTGACTATCCCGCCGCCCTGTCTGTTATCGCTCCATATCCTGCTTTCTGTGGGGCTGTTGTTCCCGCTGTTCCTGCCGCAAGATACTGTAAACGCTCTTTCTGATTTTCTCCGCTTCTTTCACTTCCTCTTTCAATGCAAGATACCGCTGATTAAGCGTTTTCCTCTCGGCGGTCAGCTTGGTGTATTCTTCTTTCCATGTCTTTGTCGGGATTGTGGTCTTGCCGTTCATTATGCCTTTGAGATAATCTTTCGCTGTTGTGAATAAGATTTGCTCGGCTTCGGTCAGCGGCTTCTTTCCCTTACACTTGAAATAAATGTCGGCTTGCTCTAAGTGCTTTTTCAGAGTGGCAAACCGCCGTTCAACGGGTTTCAGTTTCCCTTGAATATCCAGTTGTTCCCCTATCATGGACTTGAATTTTTCATCAAGCCCCGCCATATCCATGATGTTGTTGGCTTGCAGGAAATTCAGCATTTTCGCCGCGTCCTTGAGGTTATAGATGGATTGGGAAACCTGCGATTTCCCCTCCCGCGCCCTGCGGGACAGGATGCCCTGGATATAGTCGGCAAGGGTGGGCGGCTCGGTGTTCTCCTGTTCCTCTTTCAGCCACTTTTGCAGTTTGAAGATACGCGCCTTTAACTGCCGCAACTTCTGGTTTGTCACTTCGGTTTCCCGGTTAAGGTCGCCGCGTTCGGTGCGGATGCCGCGCTTCTCCATAGCGGAAGCAGCAACGCCTAAATGGACGGTGGGGATTTGATCGGCGGCAAGATTGCCGCTTTCCCTTTGCCGTTCATAACTGCGGTGGTCGATACGCTCCGCGTGTCCGTTCTGCTCCAATGCCTGATTGCAAAGCCCCGCCCATGCCGCCCGCCATTCCTCCGCTTTTGTCTGCTCGTTCCAGTCGGTAGCGGGAATGGATTTGCATTTGTACTGCCGCTTTTTCGGGTCATAGATTTTATTCCCGTCTTTGTCAAGAATGTACTCCTTTTTCTGCTTCGAGACAAACACATAGCAGATAAAAAAGAATGTAACCTTTTCGGTATTTCCTGTGTCTAACAGTTGAGAAACCGTTACAGATAACACACGCATTCCCGGAAAGGAGGCATACACCAAATGAGTGACGAACTACTCTCAGAACTGATCGCCGCGTATGGGGACAGCATCCTGCGCATGTGCTACCTCTACCTCAAAGACTACCATCTGGCGGAGGACGTTGTGCAGGAAACCTTTATCCAGGTGTACCACCACTACGACGGCTTCCGCCAGCAGTCTTCCGTCAGGACATGGATCATCCAGATCGCGGTCAACCTGTGCAAGAACCAGATGCGCACCAGATGGTTTTCCCTGGGGAGAGCAGATGACTTTCCAGCGTTGTCCTGCACGGAACCTTATGACAACATGCTCGAGCACGAGCGGCTGATCACGGAAATCGGCAGACTGAAACCCAACTACCGGGAAGTCATCCTGCTGTTTTACTATCAGGAACTGACCGTCCGTGAGATCGCCGTGCTGCTGGGCAAAAAGGAATCCGCCGTCAAGCAGCGGCTGAAACGCGCAAGAGAACAACTGAAACAGGCCTTAAAGGAGGAATTATAATATGACTGAGATGAATGATGTGAATGAGATCAAGAACTGTATCGACACCGGGCTGCGCAAGATGACACTGCCTCCCGATTTCGCGACCCGGATCACAGCCCCCCGGAACCATGCCGTCCCTGTGCACGGGCTGCGCCGCACCGCCGCCGCTGTCCTGTGTATCGCACTGCTGGGCACAACGGCATTCGCGGCAGGATCCCTGCTCCACTCCCGGATCAGCGTAAACCAGCAGACCATACCGGATCTGGCACCCATGGAAGTCATTCCCCTGCAGCCCGTCGACGGAACGATCACAGAGTACGACCAGCTCACCAAAACATACACTTCGATGGAGACGCTGGCGCATGAGCTGGGGATCCGACTGCTCGGCGCAAACCTCGCCGCGGACAATCCTTATATAAAAATATCCTACACCAAAACAGGCGACGGCTACAATGAGATCGATGTCGAGAGATACCTTCTTGGAGACCTCACGGACATCCGGGAGTGGGACGGCGCATACACTGTCAGCGCAGCAGAGGGAAATGATCAATCATATGTCTGGACACATGGAAAGATTTACAAAAGCCCGATCAATCTCGGGATCAGGATCATCTCCGACCCGTCACAGCCGGAATTGGACATTGAGTATATGGGCTTCTATCAATATATCGAAACCTTCACCTCCGGGCAGGGCTACACCGTCAATGTCCTGCAGGAAACCGGCCATGAAGACCATCCGGACTCCCTGCCAGACAGTTTCGTCCCCCGGACGGTCATGGTCTTTGTGGCGGACGGGATCCAGTATACACTGCAGGGACACGTGCCGGTGCAGACGATGAGGGAAGTCGTCAGCGCAATGACATATTAATCCAAGGCTTTCTCGAGCGCCTCGATCACGATCCTGAGCGCTTTCAGGCGCGCGTACCGCTTGTCATTGGATTCCAGTATATGCCAGGGCGCGTACGATGTGTTCGTCTTCTGCAGCATCTCGTTCACCGCGCCCTCGTACAAATCCCACTTCTCACGGTTGCGCCAGTCCTCCTCGGTGATCTTCCACTGCTTTGCAGGCGTGTTCTGACGCTCGTTGAAGCGCGCCAGCTGTGTGTCCTTGTCGATCTGCACCCAGAATTTGATGATGACCGCCCCCCAGTCGGCGAGCTCCCGCTCAAACTCATTGATCTCATTGTACGCCCGCTGCCAGTCATTCTCCCGGCAGAACCCCTCCAGGCGCTCCACCATGACCCTGCCATACCAAGTTCTGTCAAAGACCGCGATATGCCCGGTCTTTGGCAGGCGGTTCCAGAAGCGCCACAGATAATGTCTCGCCTTCTCGTGCGGCTCGGGGCTTGCGATCGGGTGCACCTCGAACCCCCTCGGGTCGAGCGCCTCCGTGATCCGCTTGATATTGCCGCCCTTTCCCGCCGCATCCCAGCCTTCGTATGCGATGATGACAGGCACCTTTTTGCGGTACAGCTTGTTGTGGAGATGTCCCAGCTTCTCCTGGAGCCGATCCAGCTCCACGCGGTACTCCTCCTGTGTGACAGCCCTGTCGAGATCGATCTCGTCAAGTTTCGGCATCTTTTCCAGCGGAAATACATTCTGCAGCAGGGGCACCGCCATCGCACTGTTCCTGAGCGCGGTGTCGATCCCGCTCACCAGCGTCTCCAGCACCTGCAGCTGTGCCCATTTCCTGCTCTTCGCATCGATGATGTACCACGGATCCGCGGGCGCGTTGGTGTCGTTCAGATAGCGGTCAAACACGGCGAGGCACTTGTCATAGTGACTGTTCTGCCAGCTGTCCTTCTCCCCCACGCGCCAGCTCGTATCCTTGTCGGATCTCAGCGCGTCGATCCTCTTTTTCTGCTCCTTGCGGCTGATCTGGAAAAAGAACTTCATCACAAGATAACCGTTGTCGGTCAGCTGGCGCTCAAACCGCCTGACACTCTCGATCTTTTTCTTGTAATCCTTTTCGTTCAGTGTACCGTCAAGACACGCCCCGGTCACTTCGTCCATCCAGCCGGAATCCAGAAACATGAACTTCCCTGCCTCCGGGATCTTGACAAAATAACGATAGAGAAAGGGCTTTCTCCGCTCCTCCTGCGTCGGCACATCCATCGCCGCGACCTTGAAAAAGCGCGGATCGATATTGCGGATCACCTTGCCCAGCACGCTCCCCTTCCCCGCTGTCCCCCAGCCTTCAAACAGCACCAGCACCGGCAGCCCGCGCTCCTTGATCATCATCTGCTGGCAGAAAAGCTTCTCGTTTGCCGCCTTCAACCGCTCCTCGAGTTCCTCTTTTTCCGGTCTGTGTGGTTTGTTCCAATTTTCCAGCATACGCCGTCCTCCTTCCTTAAACGGGAATCCAATCGAGCAGGGGAACGACCCTCTCCTCTACTCGCCGCGCGCCACCGTGCAGCTTAATTCCTCTGCACGGGAATGCGCAAAAATTTCATATTTCAGGTACGCCCTAATTCACCAGCAGCAGATAGATCATCGTCAGCCCCAAGCCCATGCAGAACATAAAAAGCCCAAACGACAGACTGCGCTCGATGATGCGAAGATTCTCAAAGAGATCCGTCCCCTTCATCGCAAGCTTATGCTCATAGTTTTTCGGCTCGTATCCCTCTTTTTGCATAATGGCATAATACAGCAGCCGCACGCGCTCCATGCCGGACCCGATGCGGTGCGTCACGCGGTTTCCCTCCGGCAGCTCATACGGCAGCGGCCTGTCTCTGTAGAGCGTCTTTCGCAGCAGGACGACCGCCGTATCCACAATGCTGTCCAAAATCCTTGAAATAATCCCCAAAACAAACGGCACCGCTGTGTAGAACACTGCCCTGTACACATATTTCTCCATGTCGATCCACGCCGGGAAGATATCATGGTAGCCCTCCGCCTTCCGCCCGGACGATATCCCCCTTAACATCAGCAGCCGCACCACGATAAAGTACACCGCCGCGCCCACCGCGATGGAGATCAGCGCGCCTGCTATATTCTTGAGTGAATAGTAACGGATATTTCCAAGCTGATCCTCCAGCAGATCGCTCAGTCCGAACTGCACAAGCCCGTATTTTGCAACCGGTCCTGCCACCAGATCCGGCAGCACTCCGATAAAGGGGATCGGCAGCGCACAGACTCCGATCGCCAATTTGCTCCCCGGCGCAGCATATTCTTTCTTTGCCTCATACGACTCCTGCACTTTCTTATCAGTGTTCTTTTCAACAAAAAGAACGACAAAAAGTTTGGTCATATAGGCGACCGTCAATCCGCCTGAAAACAGGAACAATACTTCAACTACCCTCATCATGGCAGATGTCGCCGCAAACACAGGCTGAATGGATGCTCTCTCCGCGAGAGCCAGCAGCGCGCCGTACTCAGCGATACTCTCATGCAGGAGCGTCTTGCTCACATACCCGTTCAGAAACGGGATCCCGCCGACACCTGCCGCCGCCAGCACAAATGTCACAAGCAGGAACGGTTTCCTGCGCCCAAAACCGCGCACCTGGTTCAGCTCGTAACTTCCCACCTGCGCAAAGATCACGCCCGCCGCCATAAAGAGTACAAGCTTCACCAGCGAATGGTTCAGCATATGGAGGAGCGTGCCGTTGACCGCCATGCTAAACGCCTTCGCGATCTCCGCGGCAGCTTCACCCTCAACGACCCACGTCCCTGTCCGAGCCGCGCCTGCCGCCATCAACAGATACTCCGCAAGCAGCGACTGCATACCCACGCCCGTCAATATAAAGCCGATCTGTGACATGGACGAGTACGCAAGCGTCGTCTTCAGATTGCCGCTCATCACCCCGCGGAGCCCGCCGAGTACCATCGTCACGATGCCGGTCATCAGGATAAACGCGCCCCAGCTGCCCTGCATCGGCAGCACGTCGAGCGTCACCAGCAGAATGCCGAAGATGCCCGTCTTGCTCAGGATCGCTGACAGGAGTGCCGTCGCGGGCGCAGGCGCCTCTGTGTAGGACAGCGGCAGCCACACATGCACCGGAAAAGCGCCCGCCTTAGCGCCGAATCCCACAAACATGCAGCCTGCTGCCACGTACAGCCATGTCATATCAGTTTTGCTGCCGCTGGTCATCATGACCACAGCACATTCGTACATTATGTCAAATGAGAGCGTACCAAGCCATCTGTGCACGATGAAGATGCCCATCAGGATCGCCATGCCGCCGGCGACCGCGATGCCAAGATACGTCCCCGCCGCGTACAGCGCCTCCCTTGTCCGCCTGTGTGCCACCCACACAAACGACGTGAAGGACATGATCTCAAAGAAAAAGAACAGTGTAAATAAATCAGCAGCATAAAAGATACCCATTGTCGCACTGAGTGTCAGCAGATTGAACATGTCGTACTTTATGACATTCATGTCATTTTTCATATAGTTGTATGAAAACAGGGCTGTCACAAACCAGGAAAACGCAGTCAGCACACCAAAGATCCCACGAAAGCCCGAGTACATGAAATGAAGACCGAGCCCCCCCACACCGGGAACCTCGAAGACATCTATCGGTATCCCCCTAATATCACAGAGCATCAGATTGAGTGCCGCTGCTAGCTCTACCGCACTGGCAAAGATCATGATCAGTGCGCATACCTTTTTCTTATCCTTCATTCTCACATGCGAGATAAACCACACCAGAACACACATTACAAAAGGATAGAGCATCATCCAAAAACCATCCTTCATGATCAAAACACCCCCTTTCTATATCGATCCACACGCCACATGCCGAAAGAGATCTACAATCGGCGCATTGTACACACCGATCACAACCATCAGCACCACGAACAGAAACAGCGGCAGAAGCATGCGCCAGTCCGGGTCGCGGATCTCATCATGCAGATCTGCGCAGTCAAAATCATCCCCCGGAAAATATGCCCTGATCACGATACTCAACATATAGATCGCTGTCAGAAGCGCAGACACCAGAAGTCCGCCTACCCCCACAACTGCCAGAATATTGTCACTTGCAAATGCTGCCTTGGCAAGATGCCACTTTGACACAAAGCCGCACAGCCCCGGCACCCCCATCAGCGCAAGCGCAGAAACCGTAAAGATCCCAAAAACTTTGGGCATTTTTCTCGCCATTCCGTCGATCTCATGCACATAGTTGACATGCGCCTGCGTGATCATCGCTCCTGCACAGAAGAAGGAACAGATCTTCATCACACCGTGAAAAACCATGTGGCACAACGCACCCACCAGCCCAAGCGGTGTCATGATCAGGACGCCAAACAGTATATACGACAGGTTGGAGATCGTCGAGAACGCAAGCCTGCGCTTGATGTGCGTCTCCTTCACCGCCATGCTGCACCCGTATACGATCGTGAAAATGACAATGCACAGCAGCAGATACTGCGCCCATGTTTCCCGCAGAAAATCAGTTCCAAAACTGTAGTACGTCAGACGTATGATCGCAAACGCACCCGACTTTACGACCGCAACTGCGTGCAAAAGCGCTGTGACCGGTGTCGGCGCCACACCAGCCTGCGGCAGCCACGAATTGAACGGACAGACCGCCGCCTTGACACCAAATCCCATAAATGCAAGCACATAGATAAACAACAGTAAGTGCTTCTTATCCCCGATCTTCGACAGATTGAGCGCACCACCGTACACAAATGCGAGGCTGTCGCCGTACACCACCAGAAAGATCAGACCAATAAAGGAAAACGCCGCTCCGCCAAGCGAGTAGTAGAAATATTTCCGGCTCGCAAGCACCGCCTCCTTGGTGAGCGTATGCATCACCAGCGGAACCGTCACAAGTGTCAGCAACTCGTAAAAACAGTACATCGTCAGCATATTGCCTGACATCGCAATGCCCAGCGTCACCCCGTAGGTCGCTGTGTAAAACAGATAAAATATATTCTCATGAACGCGCCCGTTGTGCTCGTGCTCCATATAGGGAAACGAGTACAGTGTCGCAAGCGGCCAGAGCGTCGATACAAGTCCTGCAAAGACCATTCCCATGCCATCTAACTTGAGGGAAAAATCAAGCTTTGCACCGGCAAAATTGATCACTCTGATGAGCTCCGTCGATCCCTGACACAGCAGAACATACGTCAGAAGCGTATTGACCATCACATAGGCAAAAATATAACACTGTTTCTGCCTATTTTCCTTAAACTTCAAAAACTGCAACAGAACACCGCCCGCAAAGGGAAGCAGTATCACTGAAAGCATCAGACATAAAATCATCTCACGATCCCCCATTCATGCTTAGCCTACCAAATCCGTGATGTGCAAAAACACGCTTTAAAATAAATTTACAGTGATACCGTTCTGGATCAACTGGATCAAAGGCGTAGGAAACAGCCCAAGAACAAGTGTGATGGCAGCCAGTATCACGATCGGCACCAGCATCACAAGTCCGGGCTCCTTATAATCGCTTCGCACCGCATTGTAATCCGGCTCCATCAGGAATCCACGGATGCTGAGCGGAAGCAGATACCCCGCTGTCAGCAGAGCTGATACCAGGAGCGCAGCCGGTCCGATCCAGGAAAGTCCTGCGGTCCTGCTCTCCAGGCACCCCACCGCCAGATACCACTTGCTGATGACACCGCTTGTCGGCGGGATCCCGATCAATCCCAGAGATACGACCGTATAGGACCCAAAAAGGATTGGCATCTTTTTACCAAGACCCACAAAGTCATTGACCTTCGTCCTCCCCGTCGTGAAGATCAACGCCCCCGCTGTCATGAACAGTGCACTCTTGATAACCGCATGAAACACCACATGCAGCAGGCTTCCTGTCAACGCCGTCGCATTGAGCATTGAAAGCCCCAATAATATATAAGAAAGGTTCGATACCGTCGAGTAGGCGAGCCGCTTTTTCAGCACTTTTTCCTTGAAGGCAAGCGACGACCCCATCAGAAGCGTCACCACCGCAAGGACCGCCCACGCCGTCTGCACCCACGTCCCGCGCAGAAAATCCGCACCGACGCAGTAATACACTGTCCTTATGATCGCCAGTACGCCACCCTTTACGATGATACCGGACAAAAATGCCGAAGCAGGCGCAGGCGCCACAGGATGCGCCGTCGGCAGCCATGCGTGGAGCGGAAAACAGCCCGCCTTCACACCAAATCCGACGATCATCAGAAACACTGCGACAAGGCACATTTCTGTGTTTCCTGCCTGAACGACAGCATTCATATCAAATGCCCCGCCTGGCACAAACCCAGCTACGCCCCCCGCGAGGGCAAAGTCCTGCCACGGATACGGAACTGCAGCAGCAATCGCATATTTATATAAGCAATACAGACCAAAGAGCGCCATATAAGCGCCGCAAAACGAATAAAACAGATATTTTAAGCTCGCCATGACCGCCTCTCTTGAGCCGGAGTGGATCACGAGCGGCATAGAAGCAAGTGTCATTAACTCATAAAATAAATACAGCGTCACCAAATTCCCGGAAAAGCACAGCCCCATCAGCACGCCAAATGTAATCAGGTAAAAGCTGTAATAGCGCTTTTCATTTTTTTCATGTGACATATAGACAAAAGAAAAAAATCCAGCCATCAGGAACACCAGTACCACAATACCCGCAAATATCCTTCCGAGAGCATCAATCTCAAAAAACACCGGGATCCTGTCTACCAGCTGAAACAGCATCAGCTTATTTCCAGACGCACCGCTGATCGCATACACCGCCAGAAGCGCGCACACGACAAATGACACGCCTGTCACTTTTAGGAGACCTGCCCTGTCTGCAAAAACCTTATCCGGCAGAAAAAGCAAGACTCCCCCCGCGATAATGGGCAGGATGATCGAAGCTAAAATCATGTAATTCATATACAAATCCTCCATTCCCATCTCATCCAAACATTGCCAGACCATCTGTGATCCAGTCGACGATCGGCTGGGAACAGCAGCCTAGTATCACATTGAGTATGATCATGCACAGCAGCGTGAGATTGTACAGCGGATGCTCTTTCAGGCTGATCATTGCCGCCTCGCCTGCCTGTGTCTTTTTGGTCTTTTTGCTCACCGGTGTGTACAGGCAGATCACCGTTTTCATAAAATAAATCGCATTGAGCACTGTGCTGACCGCCAGACAGATCAATGTCGGAAGCATCTTTGCCAGACTGTTCTGCACCGCTGCTTCCGCAAACTGCACTTTACTGATAAATCCTGAAAACAAAGGGATTCCGACCATAGAACATGCCCCGATCGTAAACGCGACCCCCGCCGCCGGATTGCGATAACCACTGCCCACCAGATCCTCAAACTTCTTGCTTTTTCCTGACGCGTCGGTCAGTCCCACACCTGCGATGAACAAAAGCGATTTCGTGGAGGCATGTGATAAAATATGAAAGATACTCGCCACGATCCCGATCGTCGTGCCAAGCCCCATCCCCATATAAATATAGCCGATCTGCGCCACTGAGGAAAAGGCGATCATACGGCGGATATCATTCTCCAGAATCGCGTTGACAGAGCCCATGATCATCCCAAAAAGCCCAAAAACAAACAAAATATTGACAATCTTCGAATCCACAATGATCTCAAATCCAACCACGCGGAAAAAAATCTTGATCAGCAGGAAAATGTATCCTTTTGACACCAGGCTTGACAAGATCGCGGCACTCGACGCCGTCGAGTACCCATACGCGTCCGGCAGCCACGTGTGAAACGGATAGAGCGCACTCTTGATGGCAAGCCCGACGACCACCATTCCGATCGAAGCGATCAGCGGGACATTGTAAATCCCCTGTGCGTAGACATACGCGACACTGTCCTTGATATTGCTCATCAGCAGATGTCCTGTGATATCATATAAAATGCAAAGCCCCATCAACAGCAGACCAGACCCCAGAGAAGCCATGATCATATAGCGCGTCGCCGCCTCGATCGTGCGCCCGTTCTGCGTGATCATAATCAGACCGCACGCACTGATGGTATTGATCTCCACAAAGACATATGCCGTAAAAAGGTCATTGGTATAGATCAGCGCAAGCAGCGAACTCAGCAGCAGATTGATCATAATGTAATACAGATTGATCTTGGTATCCTCGATCTCCGCGTCTATATGATCCTGTCCGCCTTTTAGAGAAAACAGCATGATGAGGCAGAAAAAGAGCGCCATGCCTGCCTCGAGCACCCCCGCCCTGATCTCATTTCCCCACGGTGCCGGAAAGTGTCCCATCATGAACGTGTACGGCTTGCCGACACCGAGCATATACACAAAAAGCACCGCCGACATGACCGTGATCACCACGAGGATAAAAGTATTCCACAAGCGCGCCGCTTTTTTGTTCATGATGGAGGTCAGCACACCTGAACCAAGTGACAATAAGATGCTAAAAAAAGGAAAATTCTGTATAAAATCCATCACCGATCCTCCTTTTTCATCATGGTCGAGATCTCATCCATGTCCAGTGTGTGATATCTTCTGTAAAGCCGGATCGTGAGCGAGAGCATCAGCGCCGTCACCGACACCGACACCACGATGCCCGTCAGCACCAGTCCGCTCGGCACCGGATTGATGTACGCCTCGACACTCGTGATATCGTCCACCACGATCGGTGCCATCCTCCCCGCGATAAATCCCTTCTCCGCCAGAAAGAGATATGTCGCTGTATCCATAATATTCAGACCGATGATCTTTTTGATCAGGTTTTTCTGCAAAAGCAGATTGGAAAACCCGATGCCGAACAGTATCATGGCAACGGCTTCCCCATAATTTGCAAGCAAATTTCCACCCATCTGACCAGACCCCCCTCTTTCTAAAATCCGCCCTTGCGGAACATTGCATAAAATGCATACATAGTACAGGCGACCACCAACCCGACGCAGATATTGAGCGGCAGGATCAAGCCCGAACTCAGAATGTCGCCCGGTGTGCCAAGCGGTATGCCCGTCTCAAGGTGATGCGCTCCGCAGTAAAAAGAATATGTCTTGGCCAGACAGTAAAACAAAAGTGACACAAAACAGATCCATTTATATGTCTTCTGTGTAAAGAAACGCTCGATCTTCTTAAACCCAAAGGCATTGACATACAAGATCAGCCCTGAACCGATGATCGCACCGCCTGAGAAGCCGCCGCCCGGCGACAAGTGCCCATTTAAAATGACATAAATCCCAAAAATAATGATCATCGGCACAAGAAAAAACGCCACTTTCTGCAGAATGATGTCATTTTTGGGCTCATAGAGGCGGTCATTTTCCTCCTCCTCTTTCCTCTTCGACCAGTTGTCCACACGCAGCAGGATCAGCACCGTGCACGTAGCGATAAAGAGTACATTTGACTCTCCGAGCGTATCAAAGGCACGATAATCCAGTATCATACCTGTGACGATATTGACTGCGCCCGTATCCTTCATGCCGTCTTCAATATACTTTCTCGCAACCTCATTGTTGTCAGGATTTGCCGCATTTCCAACCGGGGGCAGATAAGAGACCACATATAGAAGGATCGCGATCAGCGTAAATACAAAAACAACGGAGATCACACGGTAGATCTTCGAGAACGCCTGAAGCTTCCTGTTATGCTCGATATCATAGATATCCCTCTTGAGAATTGCCTCGTCGTGGATCCTCTGCTTCATGGTCGTGACATCTTCCTCAAAAGTTTTCTGGGGCCTTAGCTCCACCTTACCAATATAGGGATCTTTCTCGCCGCGATACCAGCGCTTGATCTTAAACGCTTTGGTTTTCCGATATTCTTCTTCTGACAGCAGACGGCTCATTTTGCTTCCCCCTTTTTATCCAATTCATCTTTGCGCGAATGTTTATCCTCTTTGTCCTCATCGATCGCTACGATCGCATGGATCTTCTTGAGCGTCACAAAAAATAAGATACTCGTGATGCCTGCACCCACCGCAGCCTCCGTGATGGCAAGATCCGGAGACTCCAGCAGGATCCAAATGATGGACATGATCAAACTATAGGACATAAAGATGATGATCGAGTTGAGCAGATTTCTCGAAAAAGTCACCGAGATCGCACACACGATCAAAAATATAAACAGCACAGCCTGAAATATTTTCATATACATACCTCCATTCCGGCGATTCAACCAGCCTGCAAGTCCTATTCCGGATCCGCCTTGTCCGCAGACTGGGATAAGCTGCTCAGATCGCACTCCCTGCCCAGCTCCTCGTTGGTAGCCACCTCGAAACGAGTCAGCATGTGGGATGCCACCGGGGACGCGAACCACAAAAATACGATCACCAGTATCATCTTGAGTGAGGTAAAATTAAGTCCGCACAGAACGATGAGCCCCAACATACTCAGCGAGATCCCCAGCGTATCCCCCATCGCAGCCGCATGCATTCGGTTGAGTACATACCGGAACTTAAACACGCCAAAAAGTTCTATTCCAAATACAATGATCCCACAGAGGATCAATGCGATCCCCGCGATAAACCTAATCCACAGCAGAACTGTCATGGTTCTCCTCCCTCTTCTTCTTGCGCTCAGCGTACACTCCCATATACACCTTCGTCAACAGTGTCACTGCCAGAAAAGAAATCATGGCATAGATGATGCAGATATCCACCAGATATCCCTCGTCCATCTTCACTGCCAGGATACCGATAATAACCATCGTCATTGTTCCCATCATGTTGATCGCCACGATGCGGTCCGCGATCCTAGGACCTTTGACGGCGCGGATCAGACACATCAATACCATGACTGCCAATATGATCGGAAAGATTGTCATGGCGATCCCAAACGCTGTCTCCAGCGCTATATTTCCACTGTTCATACTTTTAAACCCTCCTACGACATTCCCTGACCTTCAATCTTCTCCAGGATCTTTACGAACACAGACGACTCGATTCCTTCCGCCAGCGTCCTGTCAAGGCAGTGAACGATAAACCTGTCCCCTTCCACCGCAACAGTGATCGTTCCGGGCGTGAGTGTGATCGAGTTGGCGAGCAGAAACCTTGAAGTATCATTCTTGAAATGTGTCTCAAACTCGATCAGCGCAGGCTCCACAACCCTGCCGGCAGAGCAGATCAGCTTCATCGTCGCATAATTGGCTATGATGATCTCCCTGAGCAGGTGATACAGGTACTGCAGCACATAACCACCCTTTTTCAGGTATTCCATTTCACGTCTCGGACTGAAATCCATAAACTCACAGATAAACCAATACAGCGCCGCAGAGATCACCACCCCGAAGATTACGATCTCTGTCGTGATACGCCCGTTAAAGATGATCCACAACAGAAAAAATATGACGTACATCACCCAAACCTCCTTTTTTCATCCTGCAATTCCCTCGGTAAGACCTCCAATATCTACATTTTTACCGATAGATAATATACTTATAAATCGGATTCCCCATCGCTGAAAACTTTTCCTCATATTCGGTCATGATGTTTCCCGCCGACATCTCTTTGTCGTGATGCAGATCGCGCGTCACCGCCTCGAACTTCCACCCCGCAGGTTTGACCTCCTCCAGCGCGAAATCAAACAGATCCACATTGTCCGTCTTGAACTCGATCCGACCATCTGCCGCTAATATCTCATGATACCGTGCCAGAAACTGCCGTGACGGAAGCCGTCTTTTGGCATGTCTGTCCTTCGGCCACGGGTCCGAGAAATTTAGATAGATCTTGGCAACCTCTCCCCTGTCAAACACCTCGCAGATCTCCTCGGCTTCCATTCGGATCAGCCTCAGATTGGGGAGTTCGTGCGCCTCCATCTTTTGTACTGCACGCAAAAGAACCGTCGAATACTTCTCGATCCCTATATGATTGATCTCTGGATTTGCCTCCGCCAGATCCATCATAAAACGGCCCTTTCCCATACCGATCTCAATATGGATCGGATGGTCGTTGCCAAACACTTCATTCCATTTTCCCTTCTGCGCGGCAGGATCATGCACCACAAAACGGCTCCCTGCTATGACCTCCCGCGAACCAGTTACATTCCTAAGTCTCACTTGTTTACTCCTTATTCTGTCATCCTGCATGACTGTTCTCGTTATCATTTTACACCCTGCATATATATTTGTATATTATTAATTTTACCAAAAATTTATAAAATTCATATTTTTTGCACAATTGTATACAACTATTATTTTGTTGTTTACATATCACAGCAGGCCGCCCTGCATCAAATGATGAAAAAATGACAGCATCAGATACCTGTTTCAAATCAAATGGAATTATATATGCGTTTGTGATAAGATAATGATACCGAATGGATTTGAAATACGAAAGGATTGATAACAATGAAGCATAAAAGACTGAACAGAGACGGCTGGGGTTTCCAGTACTATCCCTATTACCAGATGCGGATCGATCATGAGCTGTTCCATGGGACCGCCTGCCTGATCCGATTGACGGACGGTGAAGAAAACTACTGGGAAACGCCGAAAGCCGGAGGGCGATGTAAAGATCGACGACCGCGACGAGCTGGATGACGCGTACCAGTCAGGGGAACTCACCAGGGAGCAGTACGATGCCGCCCTGAATGAATGCGATCTGATCCTCCGCGATCTGTGTGCTGATATCCCCAAGACGGATGCCTGGTGCGCAGCTGTCAGACAGATCGTCGAAGATCAGGCTGCCGTCACTCATACTTTTTCCCCACAACATAGACCGGAATAAATATACCGCCGAGCGTGACGGGAAGCACAAAGATGAACTCCCAAAACCACATTTCCGACAAAAAAGACACCAGGAACGCATTTACCAGCGGATACACCGTCATGCAAACGATCGCCCAGATGCGCCCTGTGTTCAGAATATGCTGCCAGTTCCTGTTGTTGAACGCCAGACCGGGGAAACTCATCTCAAACCACATATCGCTGTATACGCAGATACGGTTTTCGTCGTAGTACGACGGCAGTTTCATGACCGCCAAAAAGCAGTAATACGCCCCAAACATAACACTTAACCCTGTGATCAAAAACAGCCCTGTCGTGGCGTAGCCCTGCAGCAGACTGACAATCAACTCGATACAGCATACGATCAGAAAAAGGACATAGATCCTCCCCCATTTGTTTTTGACCTGATACACCCTGACAGGTTTCTGCTCCGGATAAGAGATTGCCGTCTTTACCACACTCTCCACCAGCTCGGAATCCATTTCATCCGCCTGCTCCATGCGCTGGCACATCAAAAGCTCTGTCACCGTGATACCAAACAGATCCGCGATCGGGATCAGCAGGGCTGTATCAGGAATGCTGACGCCTGTCTCCCATTTGCTGACAGCCTTGTCGGAAATAAAGAGCTGCTGCGCCAGCTCTTTCTGCGTGAGCCCCTTCTCTTTGCGGAGCGATGCGACAAACGCCCCAAACTTTTGTTTGTCAATCTCATACATAACTGTTAATCCTCCTTGCCGCCTCAAATAGAAATGAAAAACGCAGTCTTTTGCGTTTTTCCTGTCATCTCGTTATCATTTTACTGTGTGAACCTGCTAAATGCAATCGATTGACAGTAGAGTGCCGTAAAATGGCGGCTTCCGCTCGATGAAGGCGTAAACAGCAACAGTTTTTGCACACCAAATGCTTTTTCTCCGTGGCGGATCCTGTTGCGTACAGGCAGTTGATATGATATACTGAGGACACAAACGGGAAAGGAAGCATACTTTATTGGAAATACAAGACAATATACAATGGCATCCCGCATTCTGCTCCGCCGTGGAACTGGAATTGCGGGATTATAAACAATACCTGACCTATGAGCGGGAGCATAATCTGGGCAGAATGCCCCTGAAAATAGACCTGCTCATCATCAAAAAGAGACATGACATCGTGATCAAAAATGATATTGCCGATTTCTTTCTCGGGAATAATATCCTTGAGTACAAATCGCCGGGCGATGACGTGAACGCCGGGACTTTTTATAAGGCGCTGTCCTATGCTTGCCTGTACAAGGCGGAAGCAGGCGCTGCCGATATCTTTGATGCGGACACCACGGTTTCGATCGTCAGGGAGGAAAAGCCCGTAAAGCTGCTGGCACAACTCGACGAAAAGTACTCCGTGACCAGGAAGAAAGCGGGGATCTACCGCATCGACGGCATGATCTTCCCGATGCAGGTTCTTGTGACGAAGGAACTCGTCAGGGAATCCCACGTGTGGATCACGTCCCTGACACGGACGCTGAGCAGGGATGACGCACGAGAGCTTCTCGACAACTGTGCAGAACTTGGCAGCGAAGAGGACAGAAGAAATGCGGATTCTGTTGTCAATGTGGCATCGGAGGCAAATGTAGAATTATTTAAAAGAATGATACAGGAGGGTGATCAAATGTGTGAGGAATTGAAGGAACTGCTGGCGCCTGAGATTGTGGAATTTAAGATACGTCTGGCAGAGCAGGATGCAAAGCTTGCTGACAATGCCGCCAAACTTGCTGACAAAGACGCAAAGCTCGCTGACAATGCCACAAAGCTCGCTGACAATGCTGCGGAGATCGCAAAACTAAAAAAGCTGCTCGCAGAAGCCGGCATCAGGGAATAGGTCGAGCAGGGGAAATGCATTTCCCCTGCTCGCGTGCTGTTCCTATCCGTTTTTGCTCTGCTCCCAGTTTGCAAAAAAATTTTTTGCACAAACGAGGCTTTTAATTTTCATAGTGATCCGACACGATCCGGACTGCGATTTCCTTTGCCAGTGAACTGGAGACATCCCTGTCGTCCGTTCTGCCAAGCCACACACAAAAATATAGATTCCCCTTTGGACTTTCTGCAAATCCCGTAAACCACGCATCGACAACGATGCCGTCCGCTTTGCCCATCCCTGTTTTCCCGTATATGGCGATCCCTGTCTCTTCCGGATCCGATACCAGCATGACCTGTTTCAATTCCGTTTGCGTTCTGACAGAATAACTCGAATGTTCACCAAAGATGCGTTCCATGACTTCCACCTGTTCTTTCGGAGAGATCGTCAAGGAGGATTCGAGCCAGAAACCTGTGAGCGCCCGATTCTGATTGTTTGTATTGAGCCGCCCCTCCCAGTCAGAAATATCACAGCTGCCATACCGGAGATGATCCAGGTTTGCCTGCATCAGATCTTTTCCAATGTCATCTGCCACCTGCCTGTAATACCAGACACAGGAAGTTCGAAAAGCTTCGCTGAAATCAATATCTTTGTTCCAGTCTTCATTCCAAAATACCTCGCCGCTCCATGTGCGGGTGGAATCTTCCGGTACAAGGATACCGTTTTCCAGGGCGATCAGGGAAGAAATGATCTTAAATGTGGAGCAGGGGGATCTTCTGGTCAATGCTAGGTCATGATCATAGAGCGTATACCGCCTGGCAGATGCATCATACAGGACGGCGGTTCCGTTCAATCCGTTGAAATATGCTGACCAGTCTGCCTCAACAGTCTCCAGTTCTGGTTCCGATTCCGATGCCAGTTCCATCTCTGATTCTGACTCTGGTCCGACGGCTGTATCTATCTCCATGCTCTCTGCAGATCCTTCTGTGTATACCACGATTTCCGGTGTTTTTATTTCTTCTGCACCACGATCATTTGAACAGCCTGCCAGAATAAACGCACAAACCAATATATGATATAGGAAACAAAATCGCCTGCACCTCTTTTTGTTTCCAACGTATTTTTCTGATAACTTCATATCTGTATGATCTCCGTTTGCTTTTTTCTAAACTCCCATGCCCATATATCCGGCTCCACCATAAATAAAAGTCCTATGGGCAACACATTGTATCAATATTCTTGATATATTTTTAGGACTTTTATAGTAATATAATTGCCTGCCCCTAAATATTACATCAGTAAGATTTCAGTGTCAAGTGTTTTTAGAGAACTAAAAAAGTCTAAGGAACTGTTCAGCCCAGGACTTCGCACTACGCTGCAAAGTCCGTGAGAAAGCATAGCGATCTAGATACATGAAGCCAACCGCGAAGCGGTTTTTGCATAGCTTGATGCCTGTAACAGAAAGCTGAGGGCTGAACCGTTACAGGCAAACAAATTTGTACTCAAAATGCAACAGGTGTACGAAATATACGCCAATAAAAACCAAGTCTGGGGCATTTTAGTGCGCGCGTAAACCGTATTAAGCCGCTCACAGTCCTGATTTCTGTATGGACGGAACGCCCAATAAATGATATAATTCAGAGAGATTTGCGAGTAATCCACGAGTCCGATTGCTCACCGGATGACACACTCGCGTGTTTGAAAAATGGTATGGAGGTGCGATACTATGCACAGAAAAGGATTTGCGAAATGCTGCATACTGACTGCCGCGCTTATGGTGACGTTCACGGGCTGTCAGACAGCATCGGAGCCTGCGGCGGACACTGTGTCCGGCAGTGAAACTATATTGGAATCCACAGAAACCCCTGAAAGTGAAGAAAAGGAGCGTGAAAGTATGCAGGAGACACAAAACGATATGATTGCAGAGGCAGTGAGACAGGAGACGGCATCGGTAGATTTAGAAACTGACGATTCTCAGAATGCGGAACCGGGTGAAAAGGAACCCACCGCACAGATCAGCGATCTGATCCCGACAAAGTATATCACCCGGAGATTTTCAGAATGCGGGACCATTGAAACAATCTCTTATACGACATATGACTACTTCGGAGACGGCGCTGAGATAGAAAAATACGCAAATGTTTACCTCCCATATGGTTATGACGAACAGAAAAAGTACAATGTCCTCTATCTGATGCACGGAATCGGCGGCGATGAGAATGAGTGGGGCATGACCGGCGACACCTCCAGGGTAAAGATCATCATGGACAACCTTATCTACAACGAGGACATCGAACCGTTTATCGTGGTGACTCCCAACGGGCGCTCCGGTGCGGATTTTGCAAATAGAAGTTCTGATTACAATTCATTTTATGAGTTCGGGAAAGAGCTGAGAAACGACCTGATCCCTCATATCGAGAGCCACTATGCGACCTATGGGCAATCCGGCGAAAATGATTATGATATGAAAACAGACAGGGAGCACCGGGCTATGGCTGGTTTGTCTATGGGCGGTATGCAGACCATCAATATAGGCATGTGCGAATGTCTGGATATCATAAGCTATTTCGGGGCGTTTTCCGCAGCGCCTACCTCCTACAAAGGGGAAGAAATTGTCAAGGCGATCGATACGCAGTTTCCTGACGAGGAGATCCTGTATTTTTACAACATATGCGGAACCAACGATTCCATTGCCTATCAGAGCGCTTCCACCGCGGCAAAAGAGCTCCCACAGTTGAGCGGGCGATTTAAGGACGGCGAAAATTATATGTGGCAGGAGCTCAGCGGCGGACACGATTTCCGCATATGGTATCTGGGATTCTACAATTTCGCACAGAAGGTATTTGACTGAATGATCACATTGAACAGATATTTTTTACCGGAAAGGACGTGTTATGACAATGCAGGCAAAGCTTCCCATGGGGATTGAGAATTTTATGGAAATGCGTACAGGGGGATTCTATTATGTCGATAAGACCGGACTGATCAAAACACTGCTGGATAATCCGGCAAAAGTGAGCTTGTTTACGCGTCCGAGGCGGTTTGGAAAAACCCTGAACATGAGTATGCTAAAATATTTTTTTGATGTGGGCAGTGACATCATGTCGTTTGACAACAACATGCAGTTTAACAACAGCATGCCATTTAACAACGTCATGCCGTTTAACAACGTCATGCCGTTTTCCAACGTCATGCCGTTTTCCAACGTCATGCCGTTTAACAACGTCATGCCGTTTAGCAACGGCACGATTTTTGACGGGCTCGAGATTTCAGGAGAAAAAGAACTGTGTGAAGCGTATATGGGGAAATATCCTGTGATTTCAATTACGTTAAAGGGGGCAACAGGGGAAAACTTTGAAGAGGCAAAGGTAATGCTCCGGAGAATTATAGGGAAAGAGGCGATGCGGTTCCGGTTCCTGCTGGAAAGTGATAAGATTGATGATATAGAACGCCGCCAGTATGAGGCACTTATCAGCACGGATAAAGCAGGCACATTTATCATGTCAGACGATTTGCTGAAAGACAGCCTGCTGATGCTGTCGCAGTTCCTCCAGAAGCATTACGGAAAAGGTACGGTCATGCTGATTGATGAATACGATGTACCGCTTGATAAGGCGTACCAGGCGGGATATTATGATTCAATGGTGGAATTTATCAGGGCTTTGTTTGGCAATGCCTTTAAGACAAACGACAATCTGAAATTTGCGGTGCTGACAGGATGCCTGAGGATATCAAAGGAAAGTATTTTCACTGGACTCAATAATTTTAGTGTATACACAATAAAGGATGTTCAGTATAATGAATTTTTTGGATTTACGGATGCAGAGATCAGACGGATGCTTGAATATTACGGACTTATGGAAAAATATGATGCCATCAGGGAATGGTATGACGGCTATCATTTTAACAGTCTTGACATCTATTGTCCCTGGGATGTGGTAAGCTACTGTCATGCCTTGAAAATGAATCCGTCCTCCGAACCAAAGAATTACTGGGTGAACACGAGCAGCAATGATATTGTCAGGAAATTCTTATCCAGGGCAGATGCCGCTACCAGGGATGAGATCGAGCTTTTGATCAATGGAAGCCATGTCAAAAAAATGATACATCAGGAGCTGACTTACCGGGATCTGGATTCTGACATTGACAATCTTTGGAGTCTGCTTTTTACGACGGGATATCTGACACAGGACGGAGAAGATGAGGAAGGGATATCGGCGCTTGTCATTCCAAACAGGGAAATCCATTGGATCTACGTCCAGCAGATACGGAAATGGTTTAAGGATGAGGCACGAAAAGATACGCAGAAATTGGATAACTTCCGCAGGGCATTTGAGGAAAATGATGCAGCTGCAATCGAAAAAGAGTTTACTTCCTATCTGCGCAAGACCATCAGCATTCGTGACACTGGTGTAAAAAAGGAAATGAAGGAAAATTTTTATCATGGCGTCCTGCTTGGTTTATTCGGAAATATGGACGGCTGGAAAGTCAGATCTAATGCCGAGTCCGGCTACGGTTACAGCGACATCAGTGTGGAGGTCGAAGACAGGGATATCGGCATTGTCATCGAACTGAAATATGCCGAGCATGCAACGTTTGACATTGCCTGCAAAGAGGCATTAGGGCAGATTTATGACAGAAATTATGAGGAGGCGCTGCTTGACGATGGAATGAAAACCATTTACAGATATGGCATTGCGTGTTATAAAAAACGCTGTCGGGTGGTTTCGGGATAATATGAAAAAGACCATGAAAGCTGGAGTACTGGTTATATTGTACACTCTTGAAACCTGATAATCCTCAGAAATCCTACATCTGACGAAAATCTTCTTCGATTTCCGGATCCGTCATTACCGGGAGCGAGCGTATCACATGCTCGCTCCCGGTATTTTTATGCACACGGGCACCCAAAGGAAAAATGTCAGCAAAAGCTGACAGGTGACGGCGCGGCGAGCAGGGAACGTCTTCCCTGCTCGTTTGCGCAGCCCCGTGCAGAGAAAATAAGCCGCAAAGCGGCGCACGGCGAGTCATGGAGATGCTTGTTCCTTTAGAGCGTGTTTGAAAAATGCTTTTTGTCAGATGTACGTCACAGTTTGTGGGAGATTAAATCATCTTACAGATGATGTGCCAAATGAAGGAGGCGTAGCGGGCAAAGGCATAAAGGGCAATGCCTTACGTCGACTGAATGCGGTGCAAATATCACGCAAAGTGGTGAATACGACGCTATGGCGTCGTTATATAGATGGCGGGAATGATTTTTCAAACACGCTCTGGCACTGGAACGATCCATGCAGTCCACAACTCTAATTTCTGGATGGAGCACTACTCAATTATATAAAAAAATGAACCGCAAAGAAAGTCATGGCGAATATGAGGTGAAACAAATAATTTCACCATGTTGATCTTCATGTCCGACGCCGCGGCAGACGAAAGATAAAATGAGTGAACGCACCCGCTGCTGCGGACACACGGGAGTTTGGGTGAACAGGCAAAGGAGGTGAGACAGTGAACGCAAGTGAGGTAGAAAAATGCATTGATGATTTCGGTACGGATATTTATCGGTTTTGCCTGAAGCTCTGTGCGGACAATGCAGATGCCGAGGATCTCTATCAGCAAACTTTCCTGAAAGCGCTGGAAACGGAATGGACACTTGACTGGGAGCGCAACCCCAGGGCATTGTTCTTCTCTTTGGCACATAATCTGTGGAAAAGCGACCGGAGAAAACAGGCTCGCCGGAACACGATCGCTCCCTGTAGCAATCTCGACGACGGCGCGGAGACGGTACTGCATTCTGAGGAAAGCATCGAGGAGGATTATCTTCAAAGAGAATTGATCTCGAAAGTGCGCCAGATCATTCAAACACTCCCGGAAAAATTTCAAGTACCGCTGATATTATTTTACCTTTCCGACTGTCCCGTAGAACAGATCGCAACCATTATAAAAAAACCGCCCGGCACAGTGAAAAGCCGATTGTTCAAGGGAAGAAATTTGATCAAAAAAAGATTGGAGGATGCTGGTTATGAGAGATGATCACTCAAACATCGAAAATTTCGAAATAATCGAAAAAATCAATAAAATCAAAATAGAACAAATGCAACCAGAACAAATACAACCAGAACAAATGCAGCTAGAAGACCTGATCCGGGATTCCATGAACATGACAGACGTCCCGGCTCCGGAACTGAACAATAAACTCAAAGCGGCGCTGTATCAGCAGGAAGCCGCCCTGCGAAAACAACCCGCGACGCACAAACTATCGCTGTGGTATCTGCCGATGGTCCTGAACCTGATCACTTTTTCTTTGCTGGCTGTTCTTGCAATGATCATGATCGAAAATATTTATCTGTCCTGCTTTGCCACAGGTATCTGCTTCTATGTTGTCGTGGCTGGTATATTGCTCACGCTGGTGGGCGTAAAACGGACGAACATAAAAGAGGATCTGGCGATCCGCATTGAGAAAAGAGGTGTATTGGCATGAATACTACGAAGAAGAACAATCTTTTGCTTTACATTGGCATTTTAGCCATCGTACTGTTGATTTTTTTACGGTTTGGCCTGTATTATATGAGAAGCGACGGTTTCAGCGGTCTTTCCATGCTGCTCCCCGCCCTGCTCCTTTGCTTTACCCTTTTTGCAGTTTCCACCTCCGCCTTTTTTGCGGCATGGGTCTGTCAGGATTGCAAACGGCGCGGCGAGGACCCGGTACTGTGGGCGATCATCGTTTTTCTCACCACGCCCTTTATCGGGCTGCTGATCTATTTTCTGCGCCGATCAGAGATCAAAACAACATGTCCGGCATGCGGACAGCGCATCTGCGTCAGTGCAAACTATTGCGAAAAATGTGGAACACCTGTCAAAAAGGAGGAACATACTGTTATGGTAAAACAAGGAACGCATCACTTACAATTAATTGTCGCGGGTATCGCGAGTATGGCGCTCATGCTGGCATGTCTGACCGGCTTTATCGTCAGCGCGGTCTCGGGAAACGGCATCAACACAGACGCTTCTTCCGACGACCAGGTATGGAACTTAGGTATCATCAGCATGAACTATAACGCTTATCACAACAATGTCTGGAAGCTGGATTTCAGAAGTGCCAGCGAAGGATTTCTGGAAGAACAGGACATGACAATCTCGGACGCAGACACACAGCTGCTTTGCGCTGACATTTCCTGCGGGACCGTGCCGGACGGCGCAACCCTTGTCCTGTGGCTGGTGCAGGGAGATGTCGCAAGATGCATCGATGTCACGGATCTCTCCGAGCCGTTGACCTACTCTCTAAATGAATTTGAGAACGGAAAAATTCGTGTCAGGCTGCAGATCAACGGTGTGAAAGACACTGTCTCAGAGATTTATATCCAGTGATAACTCAAATGGCTGTCGGAAATCCCTTCCGACAGCCATTTGTGCCAAAAAGACAGTTGTGCCTCCCTACCGCTCCGGCATCTGGAATCCTGCGAGCGCACTGTTGAGATAGTCGTTAAAGGGCTTCATGATCCGGAAAAGTTCCGCCGCCTTTGCGAGGAATGCCTCCGCATCGCAAAGCTCCTCGTCGCTCAGCGGATATTCCAGATACCAGCTCTTGTATTTCAGAAATTCCGCCTGAGGGTGCTCTTTCTCATATCCTGCCGGAACGTTTTTCAGCGCTGTTCCCTTCACCGTGAAATATTTCTCAAACGCCGGATCGTGTATGATCGTTTCCAGCGCCCTGCCATTCCGGGAAATATGGTCGCGTATCATCGCTGTGGCGTCCTTGAACATGTCCGCAAACAAGCCGCCGCCCAAAAAGGACTGGTTGCCGGGCTTGATCATGAGATAGTAGCCGACGGGGACTGGCAGCTTCCCCTTCGAGGAAATATGGGCGCGGAACGCGGGATTATACGGCGATTTGTCGTGGCTGAAACGGGTGTCCCTCACCAGCTTGAACGTGAGATCCTTCGGGTCATTATGTACGATGCTGCTGTCAAATCTGCCGATCTCCAATATCAGCGCCTGCAGAAACGCCTCAAACTCAGCGTTCGCCTTCTTGTATTCCGCCTTGTTCGCGTGATACCATTCGCGGTTGTTGTTCGCGCTCAACGCCGTCAGATAATCTAATATGATCTGTGTATTCAATGTTGTCATCTCCTTTACGAATTTCGAATAATGGAAAACTGCGTGGAATCCAAAAACTCCTGTATCAGATGGCGCGTGTGCTCCGGAAACCGATACGGCTTGCAGAACGAGAACTCCTGCGACAGATCGTCAATGTCCTCCATCGCGCTCTTGACATCCACCATGGTCTGCAGGGGGATCTCCGAGGCTGTCATGAAATCCAGCTGCTGCGGGTTCAGGCGGTGGCTCTGGATCGCATAATTGAGCCTGTCCCTGCACTTGCACCTGCCGCTGCCATACTCACCGCAGTACTGTCCCAGAAATTCTGCCATCTTTTTTCGCACCCTGGAAAGCCGCTGGCGGTACGCTTCCGGCGTCATGCCCAGAATGTCGCCGGCAATGCGGCTGTCCACTTTGAACATCGTACCCAATATAAAGATGCATCTGCTCTCCGTGTCAAGGCACTGCAGCATCACGTTGGTGCACGACATTTTCAGTTCCTCCGCCAGGATCCCCTTCTCCACATTCTGCGTCAGATCGGGCAGATCCTGCACTTTCGCATTTTCGATGTCGCTGCCGTAGTACTCAAAACTGAGCGGAAATTGTGCAAACATGCGTTTCTTGTAATCCTTCAGATGATTGACGGCAATGGAAAATACCCACGTAGTAAATGCGCTCTTCCCCTCAAATGAGGACAGATGCGTGATCATTTTGAGCAGGATATCCTGCGTGGCGTCCTCCGCGTCCGCAAACGTGCCAAGCATCCGCAGGGACAGATTGAATACGATGTCCTGCACCCCTGCGACAAGTGTCTCGAGGGCTTTCTTATCCCCCGCCGTGGCTTTTGCGACCAGATCCTGTAACGCTTCATTTGTTTTTTTATCCATAGATTTTTACCTCCTATTTATTAGACTGCATTTCTCTGCCTGTGTGACAGAATTTTTATAAATATCCAAGTCAAACCGCGCACAAAAACAACCCAGAATATACATCAATATACTCTGGGCTGCCGCTGTCAGTCTATGTAAAAGCTCTTATGAAATCTTCGGAAACAGCTCCTTCACTGTCGGATAGATCTGGGCAAACTTGCGGTAACGCTCCTCATAGCGCGCTGCCAGCTCCTTGTCGGGTTCCACGCTGTCGACCACTTTGACAAGCTTTGCAGCTGCCTCCTCCACGGAAGCATACTCACCGCACGCAACTGCCGCAAGGATCGCTCCGCCGTAGCCAGGACCCTCCTCGCTCTCGATGATATCAAGACGGATATTCAGCACATTGGCAAAGATCTTTTTCCAGAGCGGGCTCTTCGCACCGCCGCCGCAGATCTTGGACGACTGGATATCGATACCTAGGCTCTTTGCCACTTCGAAGGAATCGCGGATCGCAAACGCCACACCCTCGAGCACTGCCTGATACAGGTCTGCCCTCGTCGAGTCCATCGTCATTCCGATGAAAGTACCGCGCGCGTTGGCGTCGTTGTGCGGCGAGCGCTCACCCATGAGATACGGCAGGAAATAGACATGATTGTTCCCAAGCTTGTCGTCCGTGATCACTGCCTGCTCCTTGCCAAACTCTGTAGTCTGCATGATCTCCTCCATCCACCACTTGTTGCAGGAAGCCGCACTCAGCATACACCCCATCAGATGGTACTTGCCGTCCGCATGTGCAAAAGAGTGGAGCGCATTATTCTGGTCAACGCCAAAGTTTTTGCTGGATATAAAGATCGTTCCACTTGTTCCGAGGGAAATATTGCACATACCGTCGCCGACTGTGCCTGTTCCGATCGCCGCCGCCGCATTGTCGCCCGCGCCTGCTGCCACCTTCACATTCTCGGAAAGTCCAAGCTCTGCTGCCACCTCCGGCTTCAATGTGCCGACAACGTCATAGCTCTCGTAGATCCTGGCAAGCTGTGACTCATTTACGCCGCAGATCTCCATCATTTCATGCGACCAGCACTTGTGTTCCACATCGAACAGAAGCATACCCGATGCGTCGGACACATCCGTGCAGAAGCTTCCAGTGAGCATGTATGCTATGTAATCCTTCGGCAGCATGATCTTGTTGATCCTTGCAAAATTTTCCGGCTCCTTATTCTTTACCCACAGGATCTTTGGTGCCGTGAACCCTGTAAACGCAATATTTGCTGTGTACCTGGACAAGTTATCCTTCCCGATCTCGTTGTTGAGATAGTCCGTCTCCTCCTGTGTCCTGCCGTCATTCCACAAAATCGCCGGACGGATCACATTATCGTCCTCGTCAAGGATCACAAGCCCGTGCATCTGACCGCCAAAACTGATGCCTGCCACCTGCGATTTGTCGAAGTCTTTTGTCAGTTCCTTCAGCCCTTCCTTCACGGCACTCCACCAGTCCTCAGGCTTCTGCTCACTCCATCCCGGGTTTGGAAAATACAGCGGGTACTCCTTAGAGACAATGTTTGCGATCTTACCCGTCCCTTCCATTAAGAGAAGTTTTACCGCTGAGGTTCCTAGATCCACACCTACATAATACATAATGATACCTCCGTTTGTTTTTATATGCGCACCCTTGATGTGCTCGAGCACGCTCCTCCTTAAAAAATATCACTATATAGACATTGCACTCCTGTAGCTGACTCAATGAAGCTCTTATACTGCTTTGAGCCCCGATCGATCCACACACGCTTACTTTAGCACTGCGCCAGGAGCAGATACAGTGTAACCAATAACACACTGCGCTGTCTGCATTGATGTGCTGCATAGCGATATCATTTCCCTATAGAATATAGTATACAAGTTTTTAAAGCATTTTTCATGGTATAAACTGTACTAAATTTTTGTTAAAATTTTGTTATTATTCACATTTTTCCTCTTAGGAACTGCTAAGAATTAACTTTGCAGATGACGCAGTATAAATCTTTTTATGCAAGGCGGAGGAATGAGGCGTACTGGGGTACGCCGATTGACGACAATTCCTTATCCCTTGGTACTTTACGTGGAGTTCCTCAGCGTGAACGGATACATGTGCTCCCTATCACTGCATATGACTGCACTGAACAATGACCTCTGCCAAAGCATCCGGATCTCCCATTGCTGTCCAATACACGGTATCCACCGCGTTATAGAGCTCACGATTTGCCTGATTGTCGCCCAATACCATTTTCTTTCCCATCGCATTATAGATATATGCCTTCCCTGGGATCGTCCTTCTCGCCTTATCGATCTCCCCGCTGAAATGCCCCGCAAGGCACAGATCTGCAGCGGCAATGTACTCTGCCAGTTCCTGCTGACTAAGCCAGTCTATATACTCTGCATTATCACTCTCAGGTATTTCGTATCTTTTTGTGATCGGTCCTATTATCTGAAAAAAGATGTTTTTTTGCTCCCTAAGGATCTCAATAGCCCTCAGGACAACATCAGCTCCCTGCAGCGGCAATATACTTCCAAAATATAGTACTATATACTTATCTTCCAGATCGCTTCTCTTAGACTGCACTCGAGGATAATAGATCGTCTTATCCGCCTCTAAATAAACAGTCCTGAATTTATCCTTCTGCGCGTTAAACTCATCAATAAAATATTTTGCATCTTCTTTCGTGTCTGTGACAATGATATCCGCCCTTCTGAGGACATACGCATCGATCCAGTGACAGATCCCGGCAAGCGGACTGCGGGCAGAAAATTTCTTCCGGTCATTTACCAGTGTATCATATACCGATATGAAAAAATCAATGATTATTTGCTTATCATGATATTTTAACATGAACGGGGCGGCAAGCTGGGGCGAAAATCCAAAAAAAATGACATCATACTGTCTGCCCAGAACAAGCAGTTTCCACCACACCTTTAGTATCCTCACCGCATATATACTGCTGCCCGAGTATATTAACTTAAGCTTCCCCGCATACTTTTCCAGAAATCTGATCTCCTGCACATTCCGTATATAATCAATATTTTTCGTCGTCACAAAGACAACCTTCCTATCCCGAATCAAATGCTCCAACTGCTGCATACGTCCAGCCTCTCCATCTCTTAACATTTCCTTACCGCCTCCCATGCGATATGGAGAAAATACAACATCCAGACTGACTTTAACCGCCCTGCCAGCGCGACGATCTTAAGCTTCCACTCCAGATCTGACAATCGCACCGACCAAAATGCAGTGTGGTAAGGCTCGCTATTCATCACTTGTTTTGCGTACATCATCTTGTCTCTGAAACACTTCCTGTTTTCCTTGTTAAAAAAGCACAGACGACAGCAGATGCTAAACGATTTTATGACGCGGCACATCATTGCCCGCTTTAGTATTTCAGTGTGTCCGCCTCTCCACACCTTCAGGGAAAAAAGATGCTCCCAGACCACCCTGTCCTGCAAGACCCGATCCGGTTTGTACGTGTTGGTGATGGACTCCGCCACGAAACGGCGGTAATGATATGGCTTGATCTTTGTACAACACACTTTTTGTGCCGCTCCCATCACTTCAAAATTAAAGACCATATCATCAAGCACCTTCAGGTGTTCGCAAAACATCAGCTGATTCGATTCCAGAAAATCCCTGCGGTACACTTTATCCCACGGCGCTCCCATCGGATCATTGCTTGTCCTCTTCCACACAGGCGCATATAGAATACCGCCCTGCAGCCTTCTTATGTCTGTAAGGTCTGTCAAGTCTTCACTTTCCGAAAAGTGTACCCACTCACTCTGCTTTTGTCCTATATGATGATAGGCTTCCATAAATATCACATCGGCATCCGGATGATTCCGAACCGCCTCACAAATGTCACGGATCCCGTTTTTTGCCATCCAGTCATCTGAGTCCACAAAATAGAGCCACTTCCCTTGCGCACTGCTGATGCCTGTGTTCCTCGCCGCTGCCACACCTGCATTCTGCTTGTGTATCACCCGCACACACGGGTACTTTTGCGCAAATCCATCTGCGATCCTGCCCGACTTATCCGTCGATCCATCGTCCACTATAATGACCTCCACACCTGCAGGCTCCCCTGCTTCCCCGTCCAATATGCTCCTCAGACACTTTGATATATACTTCTCGACATTGTATACAGGAATGATAACCGACAGCAGTTTATCCATTCAAAAAACTCCCTTCCCTGTCCGCCATAAATGGCAGTATGATATAAAACGGAAACGCCATTGCGATCACAAATCCATAGCGGAATGCAAATGCGATCGGCGTCGCCGCCAAAAGACTTGCAAACAGCAGCCATAGGGGAACTGTAACCACAACAGCCCGATATGCTTTTCTATACAACAGCCACAATGTCACAGCCAGCAACAGCCAGTATGCTGTCCCCATGCTCAGATATCTGTATGTAAAACGGTTGCAGTAATAGTCGGCGACGAGCTTTCGGACCGGTTCGGGAAGCGGGCTGTCCTGGTACAGCAAAAGCGTATTCTCCCATATTTCCTTATTGTAATACTGCTCCTTATTCCTCGTCTCGATTCCCCATATGCCATAAGTTTCCAGAAGATATGCCTCTGCACAGACTCGTGGATTCTTCCACAATAGCTGCCGCCAGATGCGCATAAACTGGTCTCTTGTCTCGTTCAGATACTCCCGGTCAAACGCATCATTCCATTTCAGGGTATCACTGCACGCAGGCGAATAGCGCTGCCACATTTCCTCCGGAAGAAGCCTGTACAGATACCGTGCCTCATCCTCATCAAGCGGTTTACCCTTCACGATCACCGCCGCGGTCTGCTGGAGGGGAATCCCCACACGTTCCTGAAACAGCGGTTCGCTTTCTGCCGGCACCACCAGCCTGTTGATCAGGAGCCACAGCATGATGACACTGCCAATCAGCAGCAAAAACCGCCCTGCATACCTCTTATAGACCACACAGAGCACTGCCGCCGCACCCAGCACGATCATCGCCCCGTTATTCCGAAAACTGACAACGCCAAAAAGACACAATGACATTTGCAGCCAAAATGGCTTTGACTCCAATAATGCCCCCTTTCCCGATGCCAGCTCGCACAACAGCAGTAACAGCGCAAACAGACAAATCGAAAAAGGCGTATCCTTGATGGCAGACACCGCATAAGTCGCAAAAAGCGGTGCTATGCCAAAATAAACCGTCAGCACACGGCACAACCAATTTGCTGCCCCTCTCTGGCGCAGCATCGCAACCGCCTTTGCAAGCACATATGCCATCCCTGTCATCTGCACCAGCGACAGAAGCGCCAGCCCGAGATTCGGATCATTCAAAAGGCAGCCGACACGATAAAATGCATACAGATACATATTGTATACAACCGGGTGCTGATTGCTTAGTTTGAATGGATCCTCTAAGATATATACCGTATCATTCATAGCTATGCCTGGATAAAATGCAAGGAAAAACACGGACCAGACCGCAAGAATACATACGAATGTCCTTCCCAAAAAACCTTTTGTATCTGCGGAATGCGAGACGGCATATCTGGCATACAGTGCTCTCAACCATAAAACTGCTTTCTCTATGAAACCCATTACCAAAATAAGGACAACTACACAGAGCGCTGCAAACACAAAGATATCCCACCAGCGAAAGCGCTGCATATATACCACCTGCCAGCTGTCCCTGACCTCTTTTGATCCTCTGATCTTAGAGACAAGGAAAATATTGGCTGCTGTATATACACTAAACAGTATGATATATCCTACCTTCCTCTTCTTTTCCATAATCTCCCCACAACACCGAAACCGAATACACAAGCAGAAAATCTACCGGCACGAAATTACTAAAGTACAGCGACTCCATGAACAGATAGCTGCTAAGCCCCAGCAGCAGCACAAGCTTCCACGCCTCGCTGTCCCGCCACGCCTTCACCGCTGCACCCACTACACATGCGAGATAACATACAGCCGGAACAATCCCGTAGTAGTAAAAGATTTGTATATATCCCAGATCATAGTCATTGTGGTTGCTGCCGTTTCCAAACAAATGCCAGTTCTCAGCATACGGCAGCGCATATTTCACATCACACGAATATTTTGTCAGCTGTGTCATTCTTCCCGAGATCAAATGATTGATCCGTGCCATCAGATCATTTTCTACCTGAAAGGCAGCCATGACCGATATGACAAGCATCAGCAAAAATGACAGGATGAACAGCCCAAAAACAAGATCCGCCCATTTTTCCCAATGGATGTACCGAAGACACAGCATTCCCGCAATAACTGCTGCCCCGACAATAAAACCCGTGCGGCTGTCTGTGAGATAAAACAGCAGCGCGTATATCCCTGTAACCACAGCAAACACATACCACGGCTGCCTTTCATGGTGCAGGATAAATGCGCACACCATCGCCAGAAATACCACCGCCATCGTCCTGTTGCAGCTCTCAAATCCAAAGCTGTATCGAACCCCGTTAAAGCCCCTGGTACTGCGTATATCTTTCACGGTAAATCTTCCCATGAGCCCAAGTCCGGACAGAACTGCAAAAAGGAGCGTCGAAGCCCCGAATACCACCAGCATGGACTTAAAGAACTTCCTCATATCCACATCCTTCATGGCATACAGATAAAACACTGCCCGGATTCCCTTGTTCAATCCGGTATTATGATATAACAATACGCCAAATGCCAGCAGGATCACAAACAGCAGCTTCTGCAGCCTGCTGTAGTGTCTGACTGCAGCCACTGCCGCATAGATCAGCGTAAATGCCCACAGTATATATCTTGAAAATGGCAGTGTCACACGGCACATCCGAAGCAGTCCCATAAACAGCTCCATACATGACACTGCGATAAAAATATTCTCTGCCCTCTGCAGTGACAGCTTACCGCTCATACACCCTCCTCCAGTACTGTATATCCTGTAAGGACGCCCACTCTTTCCGATAATCTGCTTTACTTTTGTCATACTTCGTATATATCAGGATCAGTGATCTCATATACAATAAAATCATTTGAAAGATGTGGCGGAACGAACGCCTCACCTCGATCCCCTGCATGCTGGCATCGTCATATAGTATCACATCACCTGCCCTGTACAGGTCGACGGGATGGACACTCATGAAATACGCCCTCGTCTCCCTCACAGCAGGAAGCAGGAATCCGTTGAGCGTTATCATCTGCAGCAACAGACGGCACATCTTTTTTTGTCCCGCCGCCTGCCTGAAAATATTTTTCATGCTATTTGTCTCAGACAGGCTGCTGCACTGCATCTGTCTGCAATAGGTCAACTTTTCTGACACATCTGTCATATTATATCCCATACCCACTATCTTCTGATGATATGACGGCGCATCCACCTGCAGCAGCCACTCCGGTCCCCTGCAGAAATCTGCCAATGCCTGATAGATCAGAGCCATATCTTTATAGCGGTATCTGAGCAGCATCATCAACAGTTTGACCGCCATTGCCTTCGCCAGCTGCCGCCTGCCAAAATCAGGGCAGTACCTGGCATTGACGATCAGCATATTTCTAAGATTGTAATACTCATTGCTCGAGACACGCCTGTTAGAAGCCACCGGATGCCAGACCGAAATCCCATTCATCGTGATGATCCCCCCGGCATTCCGCAGGCTGTACTCCACATCGTCCTCGTGAATAAATACCGGGATCGGGAGGTTGTCCTTCCTGACCGCCTGCACCGGTACACAGCAGTACCACCACGCCGCATAATCGCGCTCCTGATTCGTCTCGTTTCGCACGACATTCGAAAACTTCCTCAGATCCCGTCCTCTGCCGACAAAACGGCACTTTCCCCCATTCCACACAGCGCCGTTTTCATGCTGTATGTATTTCTCATCAAGCCGGAGCATTGCGCCTGCGATAAAGGCAGAACGATATTCGTCTTTTAGACATCTGAGCAGACTGTACGTACGTACGATCCCCTCCGGCAGTATCTCGACATCATCATCCATAAAAATGACATGTGTGACATTTTTCTGTTCTTTTATCCGGTCAATCTCGATCAGTCCTCTGGCAAAACCTCCGGCCCCTCCCACATTGGGATTATGGCAGATATGAACATTGTCGTCCTGCAGCGCTTCGACCGGCAGCGTTTTGCCGTTGTCCGTGATAAATACCTGCAAATGCCCATACAGCACAGAATCCTTATTTTCCAGAAAAGAACTGCGCAGCAGCTCCAGGTTGCGCATAAGATACTCTTCCCTCTTGTAGGTACAGATATTCAGGGCGATCGTAACCTCATTCTCTGCGCCTGCCTCTCCCTCAAAAAATGCATCACTGCACTCTGCCCTGTCCGTCAATGCCTTCAGGGAGAAGTAGATCACACCCTTGCTCTGCAATGGGATATCATACTTTATGGTGCTGCCTGCCGACGCATCCACACGGCCACCGGCTATCTGTTTGCGGCAGAATTTCTTATTGTCCGTATATGTGTGGATCACTCTCACAATAAAAACTCCCCTGAGTTTCAGATGCAGGGTTATTCGTCTGAGCGCACCGTATGTGCACCATTTTCCAACTGAGAAGGCATTGATGTACGCATCGGATGCCCACTCAGCTCCCTTGCCCAAAATGACACAGGTGTCATTTTTGTATTCGACTGTTCCCTGGCTGTGGCTGTATAGACCGTCTCTGTTTTGTGTTAACTGCACTTTTTGTAAAAGCATTTGCCACCTCCCCCCACTCCAAAAACTGTTAAATTAATCAACTTTTATTTGTAACCATGTCAATATTTCTTGTATAGTCTATTATCATTCACAGAAACAGGAGCCATCACTTATCCGCTATTGCATTTTCATCCATGATCCCATAGATAAGTCGTCACTGATAACAATACATGTCCTTAACAGTCCGTAAACCATCATCAAACTTTTTTTCTAAAGGTCCAAAATTTATTAATTACAAAATTAGTGGGAACGCTGACAAGCAGATTAATTATTGGTGCAATAAATTCAGATATATGTAACACTCGAACCCACAAAATCAAAAGAACACTATTCAAAAACAATCCAGTAAATGAATACGAAATATATGTCTTGATTAGAGTTTTTAGATTTGATCGTTTCTCTCCATCTTGCAGTTTAAATACTAGTTTATTATTCCAATAAAATGACCACAAAACACTAATTACAAAAGCCCCTAACTGAGCTACAAGAAACTCACATTCTTCTAAAATCCCTATACTTCGAAGAAAAATCAAACCAACAACATAAATTAAATAAGACACTATAGTATTACTTAATCCTACTACTCCAAATTTGATGAATTGCATAACTGCTTCAAAAGTCTCAATTGTCAAACTCCTTCCACTAAATTCATATATTTTCTTTATAATCACATATATTTTCTTTTCCACTATGCCCCATATCTTATTCATCACACTATTCATAAGATTTCCTCTTATTTCTACTATTAGTACTTATTTACATATTCACCAATAAGTCTACACCAGTTTACAACTTTTGAAAATTTCCTGAATCGCTGTTTTATATATCCCAAAATCCGAATTATAGTCACTCAATAATCAGCCTTGAGCGCACCC
>ERZ779626.89-NODE-89-length-62773-cov-26.326940_pt1 | contig 62773 bp, 102 predicted proteins | sample MGYA00514209_ERZ779626 | MGnify/ENA primary metagenome ERZ779626 (study PRJEB29562, sample SAMEA4376713) | mouse gut metagenome | isolation source: Cecum | study: EMG produced TPA metagenomics assembly of the A DSS colitis mouse model was used to assess the...
TTCTGCCCTTTGATTTTAGTAGGTTTTGAGTGTCCATAATATGGATTTCAGGTAATATACTTTCTTCCAGACTTTTCTTCAAATTTATCCTTTAACTGATTTAATTCATATTCTCGTCTTGCTGCTGAAAACATTCTGACAATCTCTATTTTGTTTCCAAGATTTCCTTTATCTACAATTTCTTTTACAGCATTAAATATTTCATCTGTTCCTTCCAATTCTTTATCATACAAACTCATATATACCTATTCCTCCTATTCCTTACGAAACCATTTATTATATTCTTCACATCCATTACAATATGAATCCTGTGTTACACCACATGTCTCACAGCTTCTTTTATCTTGCTCTTCAAGCGAATTAAATTTTTTAATAGCACCATTCAAATTATCAAAAAGGAGTGCTGATTCTTCACCTTCTTTTCCAACTTTATACATGGCTCTTAAAGGACTTAAATATATCTCGACATCAATTCTGTTACCAGTCCTTCCATTGTATGCAAGTCGCTCTTTCTTTAATGGTTCGTTCCTTCCTAATTTCATCTATATTTATTTTCATAAAAACACCTCACTTTTCCACTTGAAAACCGGATTTCAACTGCCTATTAATTCAGCTTATGTTCATATTTCTCATATAACTTCTTTGAATAGAAATAATAATATACATCCAAAAGTACAATCACAATGAAAAAAGCAATTGATATTACAATAATAAATGTATTGCTTTTATCTATTAAAATGCACTCTAAAACTGTACCAAATCCAAAAATAGCATAAATAAAATATTGCAAATTTGCCACCTTCGTATTCCTTAAATTCCTCAGCTTTTTTGAATCCAATCCCATTTTAGGTTCTAATACCTTCCTTATATACGCAAGCACTTGATAATATTCATCACGATAATTCATAACCCTACATCTCAATAAAATCAAAATAATCATATTTACAAGTGCCATATATGAATTATTTTGTTGAAGAGCATATGTTAAAATGGCACCACTTGAAGTCAATGTAAAAATAAATAAATTGTTATGGTGCTCTGCTATTGTATTTAATTTATTCCACATATTATTATATTCTGTTATATAATTTTCCATAAAAATCACCACTAATAATTACTGTTGCAAATTTATATCATAAATATTTTCTACGACATTCAATAATGAATATCCGTATCCACCAAGCAATCCTTTCCACTGGCAATATTCATTAAATATATCCTGTTTCGCCATACTCATAATTTCTGCATCCTGTGATGCATCGCCAGGTTCTAATCCTCTGCACTGTCTAAGAGCTTCCATAACTTCTTTATTGTATGTTTTCTGCGCTGGTTCCAACCAACTAACACTTACGTGTTTCTGCTCAATTTCTCCATCTTCTGTTTCAAAATCCACATCGCATTCTTCCTCAGATTCCCATGCATATCCAATAAAGAATCCATATTGCTTCAAATTTTTGTGATAAACTCTATCTCCATGTTTGAATTTCTTATCCATACTCACATTCTCCAATCATTCATATAAAATCTTCTCCAAATCTTCAATAACTTCTTTATATGTCTCATATTCTGCTGGATCATGAGAATCTTCTTGCTTATTTTTATATTCTTGTAGCAATTCTTCTATCTTATCACAGCACCAAGAAGGATTATTCATTTTTCTATTCATATCAATCACCTCACCCCACATCTAGCAGCATACTTCAAAATATCATCATCTGTCGGATATGTATCTTCCCAACCAAAAATAGTATAACTTTCACCGTTCTTAATGTCATTTACAATTCCTGACAATTCTTCTTTATCCAACTTATATAAACATTTCCAAGTAATCATTTTTAACCATCACCTCTAAAAATTACCTGCTCTTATACACTCATCTCAAACTCAAAAATATCAAACTCATCAAATAACTGCCATTTATTATCTCCAAGATAAGATACATCAATATCTCTCATTCCATTGGTTAAATATAGTATTTTTCTTTTCCCAAGAATGCATTCCTTCATTCTTTCTAAAATCAAATCTGATGGCTGATCCACCTCAATCTGCATTTGTTTTTTTTCATCAGTGTATTTTTCTGTTAAATGAAATAAGTGCTTACTTCCTTCCGTTCTTATTCCATTTAATATACAATCATAAAATTTAGGTTTATAATTCATCTCCATCATATCTACTATCACTCCACAATCTGAATTACATAAGCAGTGTCATATCCCATGTTTAAGCATTTTGTCCTAAATTGACACGCTGTATCAAAATCCATATCATCACTTAATTGAAATCCGCCATTGATTCCCTTATACAATACTCTATACAATTCATTATTCATAATATTTTCTCCAATCTTATTCACAAACTGCATCCATAATTGATTGCACACCAAATCTATCAAATGCTTCATAGACTCTTTCTAATTCATCAGAAGAAGCATTATTAAGTCTATTAATCATCTTTTGTAGTCTTTCTTCACTTGGATTTATTTCTTTTTTAAGTTGCTCAATAATTAAATCTCTATATTGAAACCCTAACTTTCTATCTCCTGTTATCATAATCTATCTCCTTCATTTCAACTATATCTTCTTCACACACTTCATAAAATCATCAGTTTCCATATCAAATGGATTACAGTCATAATAGAAAATACATTTTGTAAAATCCTTTGCACATTGCAAAATCAATGTTTCTATATCTGATCCATTTATCGTCACTTCTATCTTCGCATTAAATATTTTACATATTTTTTCTTTTAAACGCTCGTTTTCCTCAACTGTCAATTCCCAATACTTTCCTTCTGGATAGGTATTAAGACTAAAGCCTTTAGTTTGTAATAATTCTTCCATAAATCCTCCCAATGAATATCTTATTTTTCTATATTTCTCAACACAATACCTATAGAATTAATATTACTACAATCTTTATTTCTTCCAACATCATATACATCTAAGAAATCTACACTTCCATCTTCATTTAATAAAAATATATCTAATTCAGTATTTTTATCATATTCTAATGCTTCAAACTGCTTTAAAAAATCAACTATTTTCACTCTCTACCTCCAATGAAAATCGAATTTCAATGTAATATTTCTATATCTTCAATTGGCACAGTATGCCACCCTTTCCCATAATAAACATATGCAAATTTTGAATTTGGATGCTCTCTATATGGAACGATTTCATTTATTGTTAATATACCAAAAATCTTTAACAAACACTTCATATTTCCTCCAATCTGCCCCTTAAATTCAGACATTCATTTGCTGTATTAATAAAGGGATATAAATAAATTCCCTTACAAAATCCGTAAACTGTCTCATAAAATCCATACCAGCATCATATCCACAAGCATTACTATCTGTATTTCTATTGGACTTCTTTTGTCTGGTCTTTTCAATCCTTTTAATCTGCAAAATTCATTTACCAAATCGTTATTATCTAAACATATACTACACACATTTATAAAATCTTTTTCTAACTCTTCATCTGTCATATTTTTTTCCTCCAATAAAATCAAGTTTTCAACCACTTATTCTATATTTATATCCACAGGATTTTCCAGTTTCAAGATATCTTCCCTCTGTTCTACTAATGCAGCTTGTGCAATAGAATTAATCTTATTCTGACAGAAAGATTCAATTTCTCCCTTTGCCTCCATAACCGTCTTTTCCATCTGTCTATTAAACTGTTTATATATAAACTCTGAATTGCTTCCAACCTGCATTTCTAAATGTTCCAATTTCTTTAAAATTTCTTCCCTGTCCCCTTTGCCAATAGATTTTTTTTCAAAAATTTCTTTAACTTCACTAATGGCATTTGTAACTTCTGATTTTAAATTATTCAAGTGCTCAGAGAACTCATTTTCAAATTGTTCATGTTTACTCACAAACGGTCTATCTGTTATATGTCCATCCTTCTCTGTAAACCGAATTGTACAAGGAACTCCATCTCCAACATTCATAGCTGTAATTGCTTCTACAAACTGAGAATAACTCATCTCAACTTCTGCAATCACACCTCTTCCAAAATAGTGATCACCGTTCAATTCTCTACCTATTTCTCCATGCTTTAATGTCATCATTATTGTGTCTTTATGCTGAATACTACTTCCAAATAAAGGTGACGCACTTCCGCTTGTTCTATGAAATCCTAACATTCCATAACAAGGATGCTTTTCTAAATTTTCAAACATAATATTTTCCTCTCTTTCTCCAATAAAATCAATCATTCATTACCAAATATCTTTATATGATCTACAAGTTACCTTTGTATTCTTTGGTTTAACAAACTCACTATCAATATTCTGCTTAATCACACTTTCCAACCAATCTGCTCCACCAGCAGTCGTATAAATCCATTCCCAATCTTCTTCATTGGTATAATCAAATTCTTTCTTTTCTTTCAATATTTCTACAAATTCATCTAAAAATGCTTTTCCGGATACACTACTATGTTCTGTATTTCCACTTACAAAATGAGCCTTGCAAGTATATAACAACATCACAAATCTATTATGAATATCACTTTTCTTATACTTCCCAGGATGAGTATATCTATCGCCAATCATCAGATCCATTCCCCATGAATACTGATTAATTCTTTTCTGCTTAATTTCTAACTGTTTCTGAGCGAGTTTCGGAATATAATCTAATAACTCACCAATTGTTTCTACTGTATTTCCGTATTTAACAAGTAACATTTTTATGAATTCCGATGCATTTTCTTTCGCTAATTGCTCATCTATAATTTTATACTGTTCCATTGATAACATATCAATTTATCCTCCCATATTATACCATACATTTTGTCGTCAAGCTACATATTTTCCAACACCTCATAACTTCTAGTATCACCTGCAGCATAAGTACCCAATGTAGTATTTACATCACTATGTCGCAATTGTTCCTGAACAAACGCTGCATCGTGACCTGACTCTTGATAAAGAACTGTTGCGTATAAATGTCTCATCATATGTGGAGTAATTTTTCCACCACTGTAATTTCTAAAAATGGCTTGAATATTATCTTCACTCAGCCTTTTCCCATTTTTATTAATGAATACAGCTTTACCATCAATAATATTTTCCACTTTATTACGTATTTCCAACCATTCTTCAAGAGCTGACTTTGCGTCTTTAGAAATCAATACTGGCTCCGCATCTTGTGTGTAATACACTCCCTTACCCATAACTGTAATATATGGCTTACTATCATCCAAATGTAAATCCTTCAGATCAAGTCCAGCAAGCTCCGATTCTCTAATCCCCGTTCCCTTTAATACTCGGACAATCATAAGGTTTCTTTCTCTCACAAAATCGTCTTTCTTTTTCTTAATTTTTTCCATCATTTCCATCATGTCTTCTGGAAGAGGAACCTTTGCATTATTTTTCTTCTTAATCTTAAATTTTGACTTTGGAATACTATGTATAATATTCTTATCACATATCCCCTCATCTACTAAATGTGACCAGAAAGAAGATAATACATTTTTCTTTGTGTTAATTGTAGAAGGTAAAGTTCCATTTGCGATCAATGTTTCAAGATACACTATCATATCTGTTTTAGATAATGAATTTATGTCTGACTCTGTTATTCCAGATACAGATTCTCTTTTAATTCTATTACTGTCAATCATCCAATTTAACATAGATATAATAACTGAATAATAATTGAGTTTTCCAGCTTCGCTATTGAGATTGTAGAAATAATCTCTAATAAACAACGGTACGTTGCTTTCTTCAAACTTTTTCTGCAATTTTCCTGCATTTTTCTTTTGAACTTCATCTTTATAACACATACCATTCCTCCAATCACAAGTTGAGATGATTTCAAGACTATTCATTACAAAAATTATAGTCTTCTTTAGTTATTAGTCCTTGTTTAGCCATATCTTCCAATGTTCTATATACTGCATTTGCTCTCCATGAAGCATAGCAAAATCCATCAAATTCCCCTATCTCAGCATCGTTATTTTCCACTATTTGCTGTTGAATATTAGTTGCCAAATCATTTCTATGAAAGAAAAATGCCTTATACATTGCTGTCTTTAACCGATATCTTTCAATAATCAATTCTTGCGAATCAACGGTGCCACTTAATTTCATTAGTTCAATTCCTAATTCTTTTACCATATTTATTGATTTCATTCAATTTTCCTCCAATCATTTTCTATAAACTACTTCTCTTTTCGTGGAGAAGTATAGAGCACGATCCAACACATATACAGCGTGGAATATATACAAATCAACTTGCTAAAGTCTTCATACTTCCAAAATATTTATCATAATCCTTCTTAATTTCCTCCACCCTCTTCATAACAGCAGAATTTTTTCCTGTTCCCCTTCCGGCAGCATCATTATATGCCTTAGAAGTTGTGGCAGATTTCTTTCCACTAAAGAAGTTTACAAACCATTCCATCATCTGCTTGTCAGAATATCCTTCATTAAGCGACTCTGCAATAATCGGAACAATACTAATCATATGTGTCCTGGCATAAATCCTTTTTGCAATTTTCTTATCCTCTATCATGGAATGAATATTATAAATACGGTCAAATACTTCTGTTAAAAGAAATCCATCATCTTTTGTAATATCTGCCTTTCTCATATATGGACGAATCCACTTGGCATCTGTAGATACTTCCTTATCATTAAGAATTGCATGTGCTTTGGACACCATATCTTCATTCACATGTCCATCTAAAGCTGTCTGACTTAAAGCATCAGTAAACAGCTTATGCTTCCCAAGATTGATAATCTGTTCCTTTGATTTCGCCTTTACACGGTTCATCGTAGCAGCGTTTAATGCCTGACCATTATTCAGATTATAGAATGTATCTGCCTGTTCTTCCTGATCCGCATTGTCCGTATAGCAAATTGTGAATGAATACTCCTTAATAGCGTTCTGGAAACACTCAGGAAGATCACTAAACTTGTACCCGTTGATGTCAATTTCTTCTGTTTCTCCCTCGTCATTTATAACTGTAAATTCATCCAACCCGCTCAATTCAAATTCATCTTTTAAGAATTTGATAATAGTTAAGGTTCTCTGCTTGCCATCTTCTCCCTCATAGACATCTTCCACTTTATTAAAATACAGCGGAGGAATATGTCTATCCAATATCAAAGAGCGAATCAAAGCAGATTTCTTATCATTATCTTTCCACACATAACCTCTTTGAATATCAATGTTAAAATTCACTGTTCCATCTTCCACTAATTCAACAAGTTTCCGTGCCGTCCACTCTGTTCTTCCACGATCCGCACCTTTAATTATCTTCATGACATTTCCTCCATTTCACCAAATCATTTTGAGATTTTAACTTTCTTCCCATTCTCTACATATATCTTCTTCTCTATTCCGAGTCCATCACACACTAAATCTTCCACATAAAGTACACATGATACTCTGTGGTCACGTTTCGGATACTTTGCTTTTGCTTCCGCACTGAATAACGCAGGGTCAATCTGCCTTAATTCCTTTGACAAATACCTATGTATTTCTTTCCTATCATTCGGATGGGCAATCCAAACCTCCCTTAATGCCCTCATTACAAATGTTGCATATCCGTTTGTCTCTTTATTCCATCCAGCATTATCAATAATAGAAAAAATAAAGTCCAGGCACTTCTCACCATGAACTTTTACGATTGAATATGTATCTGTATAACTTCCAAGAACCGATTCTTCTCTATTTCCTTTCGTTGCTACAAATTTGATTCCATATTTGTTTAAAAGTTTATCTAAAGAAACGGCAGCACTATCACCGATGATTACTCTTGAAAGATGCTTTTCAAGTGGCTTCACATTTTCCACTTCTGAATCCTGTCCTATGAAGTATTCAGCTTCAAATTTTAATCGCTCATCTAAGTCTTCAGGGGCGTCCATAAGGATAATTGCATTGAGACGATCCATACCCTTCTCAGGAGCCACAAGACACCTCCCCTGACCATCTACAACCGCAAATCTGTATTCTTCTGGATGTGGTACTAAGATAATAGGTGTCAACTTTCGTTCATCCCATTTATTCTTTAACCGATTCAGATGCTTATGTGTTCTCATGCCCTGATACCTTGAATCCACAAAACAACAAGACAACGGAACAACTACACTCCCTGTAATTGCTCTCTGATTCTTACCTTTTCCAACAGTCATAAGTGGCTTGATATTTGCCACTATGTCATTAAATTGTTCCATCCTCCTTGTTTCCTCATTCATTGCTACTACTGCGCTCATACTAAAACCTCCTTAAATATGTAATTTTTTATATAATAAAAAGCATCTGGATTTTAATTCCAAATGCTTTACTACCTTAATGTATTTAGTTAAATATCACATTGTCGTGCTGATTATACAACTAATGCCAATGATTTTTGCAAATCCCTTATTTCTTTTTGAAGTCCTTTAGCAATACATTTTTTTATTTCTCCCAAATAATCATCTATGTTCTGTTCATTAGTCAAGAAGATAAAATATTCATATGAATTTGAACTCCAATGCTGCATTTTCCATTTTTCAAAGCAATCAAATGGGATATGATATCCAAAGCCGAACGTTTTAAACCCGTCTTCATAAACTGCGTCTACTTCACATTCGCTTTTTCTTAAATCTTCTTTTCCTGCTTCGACCTCATATACATATTTATAAATTTTCCCACCATTTTCTCTCCATTTGATAAATTGTTCTTTATCCATTTATCCTCATCCCTTCCTTAAATATCTAATTTCATCGGTTATTGTGATCAAACACAAAATCAAAATCATTGTCATTTATATCGACTTCAATAACCTCTCCGTTATCATCAGTAACTCCAACCATAGCTGTCTCATACTTCACATATGCATCCGTACAGCTATATTCTTTGCCTTCTCCTGAAAAATGTTCGTCCTTCTTCCAACTAATCGCTTTATTCATAATATTCCCTCCTGTCTTGAAACTTAGATTTTAAGTCCATTAACAATAATATGTAATTTCTCCAAAATATTCGTACCACTTATTTATTACATCAGAACTTCTTGCTTCTATCATGCGCATCATATTCCTTAAAGTTTTCTCTGGAATCTTGGATTTATTATGGCACAAATAACATTTTCCACTCTTTGTTATCCAAATCTTTGTTGCATTCGCACTTGGACTTCCACTTGATATATGAACATGTATAGGTTCCAATGGTTTATTTTCATTTGTCCAAAAATAAACCCAATATGATCCAAATCTAAAGATTTGAGGCATTGTCAAATCCCCCTTCCTGAGAAAACTCCATTATCAAATGTGCTGTCGATTCGATAATCTCCTGGAATTTTTCAATATCTTTATCAGAATAAGCATATACATCTTCCCACTTATATTCAGGCAACCAACATGTAGCATGGCGAAAACATACTTTTTCATCCGGCGTTTCAATATACACCTTTACCTTCCCATCTGATTTCATTTCAGAATGTGTAATCTCTGTATTATCATTAAGTGTCATATATGGGTACATCATAATATTGCCCTCCAATTTATTCCCATTCAAAAGTTCTATCTACTATACCATATTAGAACAGGCATATTATATTTTTCAACAATCATCCTCCGCTCTTTCTTTTATTTCAATATCATCCAATATCTTTCCGATATGATGTTTAAGATTTGATATTGAAGAAATATCTAAATTATTTATTTCCTGTTGTAATTCATCTGGTAATCCACTCATTGAAGATAATTTATTTAGTAATTTTTCCACATCCTCACACACTGTATCTAAACCATTCCATACCTCAGTTAAATCATACTTATCCATTTCCACTATCTCCTTCCATAAATCTATTATTTCAACCACTTATAATAAATGTATTACTAAATATTTAATAAATTCAATTACCAAAAATATTATAAGTATAATACCTATTCCCTTTACAGAAACCACATTTGTTTTTAACTTCTTTTCAATAATGAAATAGGCAAAAACACCAGCTAAAATCATAATTAAACTCCAAAGCATATTATTTTCCTCCATTCTTTCTACTTAAATCAATCATTTCAACTGTAAACAAAATTCCAATTCAGCAACTTCTGTTTTCAATTTTTTAATTTCCAATAGTGAACTGATTGCATTATCCTCATATGTTACTGAATCCATATTTTTTATGTCAATTCTAAAATATTCCTGCTGTCGCTCTAATTCTCTTTTCTTAGCAGCAAGCCTCTGTTCCATAACTTCTACCATATAAACCTCCCATCTCAGGCAATGAAATAATCCTTTTAACTATATCTCCAGCGTTCTAATACATTTTCTTAAACAATCTTTTAATGGTTGCAATTCGTTTTTTAAATACCAATTATTTAGGGTTACATTAAATTCTTCTGCATTATCTTTTCCAATTGTCAAGATGCCCTCGCCATTTTCTATTAATATTTTACTGGCAACCATTGTAGAAGTTCTCTTGTTTCCATCCCAAAATAACTGTTGCTTACAAGCATATGCAAAATATTCTAACGCTTTATCAATAGGATTATTTATCCCCTTTATCCGTTCAATTTCCTTTAGAACATTTTCTTTAATTGGAATACTCGGTATAAAATCACCAACTCCTACAGTTCCTTTTCTTAACACTCCCCATTCAAGACTTTCATTTCTTGACACATACTCGTTTATCTTACAAATATATTCTAATGTTAAAGTCGCATCCACTGAATTTATGACAAATTTCCATCCATCACGCAAGTTTAAAACTGTTTGTATATCATCCACAGATATACCACTTACAACAGCTCCATCAATAATAGTCTGTGTTTGTGGAAAAGTCACATTGCAACCTTCTATATATGCGGTATTAAATACAAGTTCTGTAAATGTTTTTTTCGCCAAAAAAATATTTTGCTGCCTTGTAAGCATAAAATCCCTCCCATTTTAAGATACATCCTTTTTATTATATTCAATTCGTGGCCTAAATCTATTCCAATCAACCTTGGTTTTCCATTTTTCTTGATGACTCCTACCGTAAACTTTATGCCATTCCTCTAAACTCATTACATGTGCAGCCTTCCCGATCCTGACTGTCACCATTTGTCTTCCATTGCAACCAAATTCAGAAATCACCTTAAAATCATCACTCATACTTATGTCCTCCATATTATATCATTCCTTCATCGTAAAAGCCACCAGATTTTATTTCTGATGGCTCTATTTATCCCCTATTCAGTTTACTTCTTATCTCTTATCATACTTTCCTGAAATAATATTCTGATTCACCTGCGAATTAGATAAGTCATTAAGAATCCTATCCTCATTCATCTTGCCATAATCAATATTCCCAACGTGGGTATTTAAATGATTACTTGCTCTGCCATCTTGTAATTTAAACCAACCAACAATTCCGAAGATAAATAATGCACTTAAAATAATTTCCATAATGTTTTCCTTTCTGCCACCATGTAGGACTTCACCATATTTTCTTTTTAATTTTATTGTGTCATGTACCAAGGAAAGATACGTTTCATTGCCTTTTCAAACTGCTTTATTCTTCTTTTGCCTCTTCTTTTCTGCTTTTTCAGCATCTTTCAATGACTTTCTATAAGCAAGTGCAGCCTCAACAATGTCAAGTACATCACCCACAACAGGATCTACTTTCCCATCTTTCAGCAGTTCATTATAATAGTCCATCTGCCTACTGATATAATCTTCCGCATTTTGATCCGCAAAATAAAAATCTCCATTTTCTACATTATGGGACACTTTTTTTGCAAACAGAGGATATTTATCACCATACAGTTTTTCAGCATTGCCACACAATACAGCAGATGATACATTCGAAATAAGTTCTTCCCAATCATTAAGAGTATCTAAACACTCTTCGATTTCCTCTATATCAACTTCATTGTTAAGGTACATATATAATGCTTTCTCTCCAATTTCTTTTGCAGATAGTCCATTAAATATAGGGAATCTCTTTTTTAATTCATCAAAGTTTGGTTTATGAACGAATCCATGTGCTGAAAATTTGTATTCTCTTAAAAATGCCTCAGATACTACCATCATGAGCCACCACGCACTACTATTCCAGGTACCTTTCTTATTAGAAAACAAAGCATGAAAAGCAATATCATTTACTGGCATAATAACTTTTACTTCTGAGTTAAGATACCCGTTCCTGTCAAGACGATAGCTAACTACTTCAGCAAGCCACAAACCTTTATCGACTTTCTCTCTAGAAAGAGTAAATGTATTCCACCATCCTTCTTTCTTAGATGCATCTTCTAAAGTATTTGTCACATTGCGGATAAAGAGTCGTGTTCCTGGTTTATTGCTTTCTTCACCTCTACATTCACAGATCAGCTTTTTACCAACATTGTTTTTATTATTCCACATGAGAGTGGCTTCATTTTCTTTCATTCCAAGCGTATACATCGCATAGAATAACCAATTCCCCATGTCTCTTGTAAGCATATATTCCTTTTGTGTCATAATTACCTCCATTTTTCGTATTGAAATGCGAATTTTATCTACCAATCATTTCCCTCATTGTATTCTATTTTCTTACCACACCAAGGACATATATCATATTCTCCATCCTCAATTCTTTTTGGCTGATCAAATCCCCTAATATATGGAAAGTATGTATGTCCGCAATCTGTGTCATAATTTACTGAGACATTTCCACTTGACCATTTGCAAAAATCATCTTCAATATCATCTTCTAAAAACTCATTATCTTCTCTAATCTTCGACACAAACAATTCTCTGTCATATTTATAATCTTCTCCATCACAAAGCAGAGCAATTTCTCCTTCTACAATCTTATCTTCAATATCCTGATAAGCTACATCTTCGTTCTGTGCTTACACATCTACATATCTTTTGTTTGTTTCTACGATTTCTACTCTATACTTCACTATAACTCCTCCCTAATGCCCTCAATACTTTTTCTAAGTATCTTTTATTTCCATCTATAACAACATCTCTTGAATCCAATGTATCAGGATACCAATCAAAATCTTCTCTTTCTAAAATTTCAATTTCTTCATCTGTCACATTAGTGATGATAAATTCCATTCTTAGCACCTCCGTTTTGTCAAGGAAATACGAGTTTCAAGTGTTGTCTGATGCGATTATTTCATCTAGCATTTGATTACAACGTTCTGATGAAAATGCATGGCATACATATTTTCTTTTTCCTGTCTCAACATTTTCTTTATAACCAAAATACTCGTTACCATTTTCTGCTTTTACAATTTCAATTCCATGTATCATAATATTTCCTCCATTTTCCTCTTGAAATCCGACTTTATTGCCATTTAATATTTTGAATATAACTGCAACCTTCCGTCAATTAACATCCAAATTTCTTCACACCGAGGTATATCTTCTTCTTTAACCAAGCTTATATTTTCATAAGTATATAAATCTTCCGCTTTTTTAACTGATTTTCTGAATATGTGTAAAGAATCTATTCCATTAAACAATTCAACTATATCATTCCAATTAGCATTAATTACCGTTTTAGGGTTCCATTTTATAGCTTCTTCCTTATCACCATTAAATTCCTGTGATACAAAGTAATATCCCTCATGTGCATTTCTGCCTTTATATACAATAATCCTTCTTGTCATAATTCATCATTCCTTTCTCCAATGAAATCCTACTTTCAGTTGTTATTCTGAGGCCACTGTTGTTACTATTGTGACACCTTCTGCAAGAAATCCTTCCAGCATTTGTCTTGCATAGTCACATGCCTGATCTTCGTCATTTGCTTCTATTTTTTTATAAAATGTTCTGCTGCCTCTTCCATATTCTGTTGTATACATAGCTATTTCTACATTAAACATAGTAATCCTCCACATTCCTAATCCTTCTAGCCCTAAAATTTTATATCGTGTTCTGTAATTCTCCATCCCCAACGATCACCGTCACAATCACAATCAATAAGTGCATCACCGCAAAAACAACCTTCTGAAAAATTCCAATAACATCCATAACAACCGTATCCGTCATCTGCTTTTTCCTGAGTAGTTCCAAGTTCCTTCATCTGCTTAGTATATTCTTCTTTGACTATGCTTACAGCTTTGTTTCCGTTAAGAAGCACTTCAGGCTCAAATCTATATTTAGGATTGTCTCTTTCAACGACATATACTTTCATTACAATATTCTCCCTTCAAATTTTGTTTTTATTGATTTTTTATAACCACTTCAAATATACTTCTGCGTTGTCATATACAAAATAAATGTCTCCTAGTCCATCAATCCCCATAGGACAACCAATAATATTCCCATTCTCCTCTTTTACCAAAATAGTACTATGATCAAAATCTTGCCGTCCAACTATTATTACTTTTCCATTCACTTTTATATTTGCGTTAAAATTCTCGTTCCATTCCATATCAATTTATCCTCCACTTAAAATCATTATTTCAATACTTGATTAATCATCAAATGAAAATTCATGTTCAATATCTTCTTTACAAGTAACAGAAGATGGCGTTTGAAGCGTCCCCATACAATAATCATATATATACCATTTCGCCGAATCATTATTAATTGCTTCTAAAATATGTATGGCAATCAAAAGATTATCTTCTTCAATTTTACTTACTGCAAATTCTTTTAACATTTCATATGTTGTTATATCATCTTTTTCTTCGTTTAACTGCTCCATAACCTCTTCAAAGGTTTTATTTTCAAATTCTGCTCTTGTCATAATAAATTTTCTCCTTCCTTTCATGAAACCATTGTTTCATCAACATTTTAATTGTTAAGTATTTCTACACTCATATTAAACAAGTTTTCCATTTCTTTTATAATTTCTTCGTCTAAACCTTCTCTTGCATAGATATGAGTATCAAGACAAGCATTTGTGTATATATCTACATCAACACCCATTTCTAACTCATGTTCACTTGCAAAATCCAACATAGCCTCATAATAAATAGTATTATTATCAGGTAAACTTCCACACTCTTCTACATATCTTTTAACAATTTCTCCAACTTCAATATTGTTTTCTGAATCAAATAAATTCTCAATGTCCCATCTTCCACAACTAAAAATGTCCGAAAGAACATTTACCATTGCATTGTATCTTTCTTTAATTTCCTTTTCTTCATTTCTTCCGTTTAATCCATACATAATATTAACCATCCTTTCCACCCTCTATTTCTACATTTATTCTGTGCTTATATCCACTATAAAAGGCCTAACGAATATTTTCGCTAATGCCTTCTAACTGGTTATAAATTATTTCCATGTTCCACAACTGAATGTCGCTAATTTTGCATTTAATTCTTCCATACTTTCATATACAGATCTGAAATATAAAAAATCCATCTCATAATCTGCTGTCAGCGACAAAACATAACTTTTCTTTTGTTTCGTTGCTCCTCTATATGGAAGCATCATTTTTTCAAATATCGTAGCTGTGTTTCCAAAATCATCATGTAATATTTTTGTTTCCATTTTATCCCCCCAATCAAACGATTCTTTCATTGCCTTATGTATTATGATAACCTGTAGGTTCCTCTCCTCTTCTTTCTAATTCCATCCTCAACGCTTCCACTGAAACACATCCGGGAATAGGTTGCCCACAAGAAACATATGCCCATATACTATTTTTAATTTTGTTTGTTGTCCAATCCTTCACTTTTTCCAATTCCCATGAATAAACCATTATTAAATACTCCCTATCCTTTCTCCATCTCAAAATCTTCCATTTCCTTCTGTGTTAATTCCCTGTTATAGTACAACTCAGCCCATACCATACGCCCGTTTACTTCCGTTCTGGTGTCATAGTTGATAAAATCCATCATGCCATTTTTAGGGTGTGTTCCGATGCTTACAGGGCGCATAACGGAATAATATTTGTACCAATGGTATTTTTGTGCTGATTGTCTGATATAGTTGTTTGTACTCATGTTGTGCCCTCCTATGCCACATTGTAACGTGGATTTATTCCAGTCACTTTATACATTTTCTCTGTAGCATCCTTTACCATCTGTAAAAATTTTTCTTTCCCTCTGTCATCAACATACCTTTTCAGCTTACTAATACATTCTGTTTTTGTCTTTCCGTCACATACTTTCATTCCAGCTTCAGCAAGAGAAATAGAAAAACTTCCATTACTATATCTAACAAACATATCTACTCCATATTTTGTAAAAGGTTCTGCAATAACTTTTGTCCATCTTTGCCCTTCCGGTGTACGTTCATTAATATAAAATTCTTCCTTCTGTATTTCCTTTTCTTCTCTTTTTTTCCGTGGTTTATAGTCAACTGTTTCTTTAAAATCAGAAAGGGAAATACTTTCAAGATAAGTTTTTCTTTCCTTATATCCTTTTGGCAATTTTAAACCCGTCAAACATTCAAAAATCTTTATACTTGCCTTATTATCATTATGCAGTCTTGCAATCACTTCTTCCTTGCATAAAGGATTGTTATAGTTATTGACACAAACCGCAAGCGAATAATTCCAAGCGTTTTCCTGTCCATAAATCGCAAAGAAAATAGAATCAATAATTTCCTTCTGAAAATCAGGTATTTTTTCAGCTTCTTTATGCATCCAGATTTTGAAATTTTCCTTTTCCTCTGCTTTTCTCTGTTCTTCTGCTTTTCTCTGTTCTTCTGCTTCCTGACATGCTTTTTCTTTCTGTTCCGCTCGTTTTAATGATTCATGATAAGCCACATCTGCATTATCATATGTTATAATGACTTCTTCTTTATTCAATCCATTTTCCAACAGATAACACACAAAATCATATTGAGTTTTATTTAATTCAAAATACTGTTTTCCGTCCGGATTCATGTACATGTACAATGTTTTAGGCTTGCTTAATTCTCCATTGCGCTTGTAATACTGATAATTTTCCTCTTTGTCAGGATAGCAGCCCTCTAACAATTTGACACACAAAAAGGTCGTTGTATTGTAAATGTTCCCATTATATCTATACAGGCAGTCTAATTCATTTTCAACTTTTGTCTTGCGTGGTTCTTTGATTCCATCCGTAAATCCTAAGTATCTTTTAATTTCCATGATATTTCCTCCATTTCCCCAATAATAAAAGCAAGCAACATTTTTGCTTGTCACTTGCTCTATACTTCTCTTTCTATATTGTTTATTTTATTACTGATCAGATTCCATAATTTCAACTTTATTTATGCAAGTAATCCCAAGTTTTACCTGATCTTCAAAATCTCCATTTAAACATTCTTCATAGCTTACATTTTTGAACGGCTTCATAAATAAATGTCCGTTCATAAGTTCTTTCCCACAACAATCGCACGATTGCCAACATAAAGAATCACATTTTCCCGTATAATAATATCCTTTTGCCACACCATAAGGAAGCACAATATTATATTTCTTTCCTACGATTAAATTATGTCTTTTTGCCATACCAAATTACCTCCTGACGATCTTATTTTACCTTATTTAAAGACTTAATACAACGCACATACATATTTGCATATGCGCTGATTTAAGGCTTTAAATGGGCTTGTATCGGTTTTAAACACCGATAATTTTTTGATTGAATCCGAAAATCTTTATCAGAAAATCCGTATTGAAATTCAGTAAAAGACGGAAGCCACATTTATTAAAATATCTAAGTGTAATTCCCATTGGTTCCCCAGAAGTTCCACCGACTTTAAAACGCCATCCATTATTTAATTTTCTGAATCCATATTTTTTCATGCTTTATCCCTTCTATGGTCGAATCAGTTTCATTGCCGGTTATGATAATAAAATCCCCTCAACATTCGTTGTAAAGCCTGATAATTTTCTCATTAATTTATCATATGTTTTATAACTGTCTCTTTTTATAAAAAGCGGTTTTGTTGCACTTCCCTTGATTATTTTTCCATATATATCATAAGCAACATTACCAAAACGATAATTTATATTGTTCAACTGAAACAACCGCTTTTGATTTTCAAAAATAATAGTAGATTCATTTCCAACAAATATTTCGTCTTTTCTTTCTTCTTTATGTCTTAACATTTCTATCCCTCCAATGAAATACACGATTTATTTATTATATCATTCCACACAAACAAGCCAACTTATATATTGGATTCCTTGCAATTTTCCGTCTATGCTCTTCCTCTACCCTTGCTTTCCGTTCCATTCTGTCCATATATGCAAGCCTATTATCCATTTCATTATATTCTAACATCTGAAGTGGTGTTAGTGCGTTCAATGGTGTTTTAAGTGTCCTATCTATAATCTGATTTCCGTCTGGTGTATCAATAATTCTAAAATTAAACATTTTCATTTCCTCCCTCTATACTATTCTTACTGTATATTCCATAATTCCAGCATCTACAAGTTTTATTGTCTTATGACCACTGTAAGTATAAATAACAAAATATCCGTCTTTTATGTGTTCCTCAAGTTTGTTATACACAAGATGATAACTTTCTTTATTTTGGCAATATGATTCTATTTCTGTAATTATATTTTGCATGATTTCCTTCTTGCGCTTGCTTTCTTTTTGAATATTTTCCCAATATTCAATATTTTTCTGTATCCACTCCGCTTCTTTCCGGTTGCGTTCTGTGATATATTCAGATATGGTAAAATTTTTGTAGCTGCCATTTTCCTGTAATTCTTTTATAGCTGTCTCCATTTCATTAAATGGAATAGTTAAATTAGTATTGCATAAATCCACATCATTTTTGTGTAATTTTAACGGCGTTCTATGACTAGGAACAAATGTAAACTTTTCACCGTTTACAATAAAAGACCTAAAATGAAATTTTTCCATATTTTTACACCTCCTCCAGTGACAACTTGACCATATCAACAACCACGCTATTTTTGTAAAAGTCCGGATTATTATAAAACGCATTCCAGTCTTTTTTTATGTGGTTTATCTGCTTTTCTGTCAACCACATGTCTAATATATTCTCCAATAATGATTGTTTACTCATGATTCAATACCTCCAACGATTTATTTGTCTTTATAAGCACTATAAAACGGCTATAGCCTTATATTCTCCATAGCCGCTCTAACTGCCTACAAAATTCCATCAAGCGGATTACACAACGCTTTCATTCCTTCATTAACTGTAATTAATCCGTGTTCTGTATTTTTCAAAATACGCTCTATAATTTCCACGGCTGCATCTTTATACTTTTTCTGCATCAATTCATTATCTACATAACTTTTCCGCTGTGCATTGGCATATTCTTTCATGTATCGTGGTATTGTGTTCATGCGTTTTTCCTCCGTTCAAATTACAATTTTATTGATTGCTAACACCAGTTAAAAATTAATTGAGAAAACGACTTTTCCAATTCTTTAGAATTGCTACAAATATAATCACCAATCATTTTCCCGTTTTTGTATATGTTCCCTCTGTATTCTCCATCATTCGGATAAAAAGTAATGTCGATTTTATCAGCTTTCTTGTAATTGTCTCCATACCACATATCAATATTGATCATGCCCTACACCTCCACAACAAATTTTCTTTCTCCTGTCCATCCTGATTCTTTTAAAACCTTATCAGACACACCGATTCTTGCAACAAGTTCGCCATTTTCAATATAATAACTTGTATTATCGTATTTCTGATTGAATAAAATGCAAAATTCTTTCTTCATTTCTTCAACTTTTGCCCTGCGTCTTCTGGTCAAGTCTTCATCATAGTTGAATACATCACCGAAGTTGTACCCTTCAGAAGTGTTACATTTGTTAGTGTCCGCAAACACTCTATAACCTGCAAGATTATCAAGCACAACAATTTCATCAAAATCAGCGTTGCAATACTGATTCACAAAAGCAGTTATATTTTCTTTTGTATACTCTACTTTTTCGATTTCCTGATTGCGTTCACAGCTTAATCTTGACTTGTTGCAATCATCAATTTCCGGATCATCTGTGATATAAAAACATGCATCACAAGACAGATAATTAGGTTCTGAAACAACTTTTCCGTTTTTTTGCCGTGTATGCTTATATCCGCTTAAAAACTCAATATAGATTTTCTTTCCCTCTTTGTTTGTAAATGCCGTTCTAATTCTGCAATTTTCTACATCATTACAAGGTACACATCCAGCACCTTCAAAATATAATGTTTTCTTCATAGTTTTCTTTCCTCCATCTCTTTAATCTGTTTATATACTTCTTCAGCGGTCATTCCTTCTTTTACACTTCCATCGTAAATATGATTTCCGTATTTTGTCACTTCGCACCATGTACCGCCTATGTAAATATGATATCCATTGATTGTTTTATTAATTTCTGCCATAATCTTTATACCTCTGCTTTCTGAATCGGTTTCATAATGCTGTTTACTGCCTGGACTGCTCCATATAACCAGCCATTAAGATAATCAATGTTGTAGCAATACTGTGTCCAGCTTCCTTGTTCTACTCTCTGTTCATCCGTAAAGATGTAAAATCCTTTTCCATAATCTTCTTTTTCAATTTTGATATAGCCAAAATTAGCTATGTATGCGTTCAAATTATCTTTAATGATTTCTTTCTGTCTATTTGTCATTTTTTCCACCGTTTTAACCTTTCTTTCATTTTTTCTTTTAAAGTTACTATAAAAGGGACTATGCAGCGTTTCATAATCCCCTATGTACTAACTTTAACTTCTCTATGTAATTTTCTTCTTTTCTACGCTACAACTATTCTTACAAGCGCTCGATCCTCAAAGACCTTTGCCACTTCTACGTTGTAAGATAATCGCAATTCTTTTAGTTCTTTTTCCGATGTTATCCAAAACATGATTGTACCTCCTCAATGTTTATCGTGCTTTCTAAATCGCAAAAACGGCTGTTTAGTGCCGTCTCAATGTCTTCTTTATCTATTCCTTTTGCTGCCAATGCCTGTCTGATCTGATTTTTGCATTCTGCAGACAGTTGACAGATATATGTTATTTTATTCATAAAGAATAGTTTTCTTGCCTTTCATAAATTCTGTTTTCATAGTAATCCGCCATTGGATCTTCTTTGCAAAATGGTTTTATAAGAGGAACAACACGCCCTTTTATATTTCCATCAATAAAAATGCATCCGTTAACTAAACATATTTTCATCTTAGCAACACGCTTTTTAGTTTCTTTCATTTCATCAAAGATTAATTCATATGCTTTTGTTAATTCTAAGTTCAACGATCCTGATTCTTTTGCTAATTTATTTACAACATTAACTATATCCTGTCTCATCAAAAATTCTCCATTCAATTAATTGTTTCAAGTGATTAGCCCGTGTTGTGATCTTTGAAAATTCACCAGGGATTTATTCAGCGGCTTGTACCAAAGTGTAATCTGTAAGTAGTTCATTTAAGTCTGGTCTTCTCCACCTATGTAAGAACCCGTCGCCTGTGAAGTTCTTAACGCCGTTTGACCACTGTAAGAACTGTCTAACTGAATTGTGGTAATGTCCATCATTGTGAATCTCTATGAATTTGTGTTCGTTTCTTTTGTTCTGGTAGATTGCTATTTTTGGCATTTTTTGCATCAACTCTTTTTCTAATATAGCAAGAGTGGTTAATCCGGCCGTACTTTCTAGCGGCTTCCAGCCTTTTATTGATTTTATACGCTCAAGCACCTGATAGCATGTGTCGTGAGCATCTTCTTCAAAGTTATATGTGACATACTTATTTCCATTCTCGTCTATTGCTACTAGGCAGTCACATTCTTCGTTTGTGCAATATTCTAAATAGTATTTCATGATATTTACCTCGCTTTCATTAATCTAATATTTATGTTACTATCCCGACGCCCGTAGGCGTTTCGTTACCTTTCAGTGGTACTCTTCAGGGGATTTATTTCACTACTCTTGTACAGAAATAGTAATTGTAACCATCTTTATACTCCATCTCGTCTGTGTCTTCATTTATCTGGCTTGCACAAGGAACATCTTCAATCTCTACGAAAAAGCCGCCTTCACTACTTGCGCGTGAGCACCCAAGTAAATCTATCGCATCCTGTTTACCTTTTGTCATGAAAGTTTGAACTTCGCTCGGACAAATGTTTTTCATGATTCTTGCTATGTCGTGCATAACGCCGTTGAGCGTTCTTGCACTGCTATAGCCATCTATAATTAATGTTTCTGGTCTGTCTATGATCCCCCACAAATGTTGTCATTGTTGTTTATCCTCCTTGTGTGGTTGTTTTGATTTCGTATACTCAACCCATTCACCCACATACGGCGCGTAGCTCGCACATGGACAAATATTAGTTTATTGTGGTACGATAAATATTTTAAAATTTGATTCCTTCTTTTTCCAGAATACCAAATATATTTTTTAACTGATCCCGTAAATTCTCGCCTAAATCTATGGACATCTCCATATTTTCGGCCGATTTAAAATCCTGATATTCTGTTTTAATCTGCTTGGCGATACGGTTTAACTTTGCTTTTTCTTTTGCAATCTCATCTTTTAATCTAATCATTTCAAGTTCCATGTGTGTTTCTCCCTCTTTTTTATTTGGTTTTTATTACTTATCCATGCCCACAAAAGAGACTTCATGGATATGAATAAATAATAATAACTATTTTTTTAAAGAGAGTGACAAAATTTCTTGTCACTCTCTGATATTTCCTTATATATTTGTTATACCGCTTTTTCTTAATTGTGATCTGTCAGTTCACAAAATCAGCGGTGGAGTCAGGCAATTCCAGCCCTAAAGGATTGACTCTATCCCGTCTCTTTTCGCTCTCTCATTTATTCTAGCGATGGTCTGTGACAACCCAACGACTTTTTATGGCAAGTCGCATTGACCACTACTTATATATAACCGCCCCACATGGGCATTGTAGCCATACTTTCATGATCACCTTTTTATGACATATCAAAAGATAGTATTTGTCAATGTTCAATACAATTGGTTTCTGCACTTCTGTACATACTCACGACATCGCCAACGAGAAGGCTTGTATATGATGTCATATTTATGGGTTTCGTAGGTACACGGTCTTAATGCTTATTGCTGCCGTGTACCCTGTTCGCGTATCCTATGCATACCGTTTTGTCACACTTAGTATTTTTCAATTTTTCTACTGGACTATTTCGCCCGTAATGTCCGACTACTTACTTCAGATTTCGTATGGATTTTATTATGTCCGGGTGGTATGCCCATGGTTTATTACGCCATTCTTGTTGCAATCTTTGCAGTTCGTGATTGTTACTTTTAGTGTTTATCAGCTCTCTAACTACTTCTCTATTTCATATGCCGTGCCACACGATTTTTCAAAAAGTCACTGTCAGAGATCTGATTGACTCAACGGTATGCACCTGATACGGTGAGGCTTGCTTTCGTTGCGCCTGTTATCTACGTCGCGTTTGTTACAAGTGCGATTGCTTATCATTTTGTTAATAGTACTGCCTTCTCAATTTTTTACTTGCCTGAGTCTACACAACCTTGCAAGCGACTTTATTTATATGTTACCGTTCTACGCGCTTATACAGTGGCGTTTTAACTTATTCACTGCCCATCATGCTGTATGTGCTGTAAGGTTACGCTTCAGTAACAGACACGGCTATTACTTTTCTTACCTCATAGGGTCAAGCCCTGTTTGGGATTTTTATGTAATTTACTGTCATAGATAACAGTTTCGCCCAGAAAATCGGGCTTGTGGCGATTGCCACTTTTGAAAATTAAAAAGGTGTAAAGCCTTGAATTAAATAGACTTTACACCTTTATCGTGATATATGTTATTCAGTTGTTATGCTATCTTATTTTTGAGTTCTGCAAGTTCTTCTTTGAGTCTGTCAACTTCTCTTACAAGATAATTAACTTTTACCTCATAAGCAAGATTTTTGTCAGCTACTGGAATCGCTTGATTGAGCTTGTTTGTAAGTTCAATGAAGTTTTCAGCAATTAATTGAATGTTTTTATCGGTAGCATTTTCAAGATGCAATTCAATACTTGTTGTACGCCGTCTTATCTCTTGCATTTCAGATTCAATTAAATCAAGTTTTGAAAGAATCAAATCAAGTTTTTCATTATCTGCCATCTTATACCACTCCTTTGTTGTGATTACTATGTATTGTTTGTGCTTGATGCAAGTATATCACAACTTAGATGTAAAGTCTATTTAATTGTCAAGGTACAATTCCCTCTTGCAAAAAAGAAGGGAATTTGTTAAAATTAAATAAGGATTTCGGGGACTTACAAGGTTTACACCTATGCCCCGTGGGACTAGCTTATGTACTCGTAGTATTCGCTATCACTTGCAAACTGCATCAACTTGCCATTGACCATTGCAAGGAAGCTATAACCACGATACCCTATTGGGTAAGTCATGAACTATCACCCCCTTATTTAATTATTTCAAGTCGGTTTTTGGGGAAACCGGCTTGATTTTATGTATTGGGAAGCGAATGCTTTAGGCGAATGCCCGTCCCCCTTTTCGGACTTTACAAGTTCGGCTGTTTGCCTTGCTTGTGATTATAGATTAGCATAGGTTTAACCCATTTGCAATAGGTTTAACTTATATTTTTTATGTTTGTGAATTGTTTCTAATTTACAACATTAAATAGGTTTAACTTATTGTGTAATTGTTACAATTGCACAATATAAATATTGTAGTAAAAATGATAAAATGGTAGTATGTGGATATAAATAAATAAAATGTATGTCACAAAAAATAGAATGTACATATATAATATTTTTAAATAGGGGGTAAAAAACGTGGCATATAATAAAAATGCAGACGATAATTACAGGAAAAAATGTAAAACAATTGGATTAAAATATACGCCAAATGAAATGAATGATTATTTAAATATCATACATTATTGCAAAAAAAATAATTTAACATATCAAAATTATATCAAAAATTTAATTAGGGCAGATTTGGGCGCGAAGGGATTTAATGTGAATAGTGCTGCTACGATGGATATAGATAGTGTCGATACACCGTAACCAGGCTAACCAGGTGATCACACCAGATCACAAATATGGATCGCCTGGACTGTCTGTCTGGATAACCAGGTTGCTGTAGCTAGTACCGTGTCAGATCAACGTTTTGGTTATACAGACTGTACCAGATAACTCACAATCTTATATATAGCAAAAATTCGCTTTATATGCTTTATATAAAGAAGCGATACTTTTTATCATTGCAATACTATCTTTAAAAGCGATTTTAAACGTTGTTTTGCGTGTCAGTGGTAAAGTATCGTTTGTGGGCGTAAAAGTGTCTGTATGGGGCTTGTGGTGCGTTGTAGAGGGATTGCGTGGTTTTGATGGTATTTTGTTGGCGTTAATTTATATAGTATTTGATACTATGTTATATTGTTTTATTTATCGTTTTATGCAACATATTATACTATATATGATTGTGATCAAATCAATCAATATAGTTTTGCATATGTTTAGACGTAGTTTTATTATGCATATAGCATTGTGGATATGTGGATAAACTTTAATGTATTGTATTATTTTGTGGATAACTTAATTATTGTATAAATATGTATATACTTTGTATATTTATTTACTTTTATGCATAATTACTTTGTTTTATATGGTAGTTATGCATATTTAATATTTTGTATTGTATGACACTATGTATTATTTATGTGGATAGGTTTGTGGACAAATTAGTTGTGGTTGTGGATAAAATCTTTAAATTTGCAAATCATTCGCAAATTTAAAATTTATGTCGAACTAGTCAAGCAAAAACACTTGACAGTTTATTTGTTTGCCTTTTTACTGTCAAGTAAAAACACTTGACAAATATTATGTTCGGTTTTATACTGCAAGAGACATACCATAATACTATACTATTACTGTATAAATATACCCCCGGGTAGGTTTACATTTTGGTTTAAAAACCTCTTTTTCATAAACACCCCATCTGTTCTTTTCACACCTTAATTATTAATTTTAAATTAATATCCAATTAATATTTTATAAACAAATCATAAATAAACTATAAAATTTGTTCGAGACACAGTTCGGTAGCCCTTGATTTTCCTAGCTTTTTACAACCGTATAAAATTTTCAACCTCAAATTATACCTTCCAAAATCCTCAAAACCCTTATAAAATCAACAAAATCTCGAACTCATCTTAATTTTTGCTTTTTCTCAAAAAATCTCACTCAAATTTCACACAAAAATGATATCTAAAATCTTTTAATATCCTATTAAAATCAATGATTTTTCAAATCTCATCAACTCTTAAATTACTCTCTCACCGAACTCATAACAAAATCCAATCCAATACACATTAAAATTTCAACATACTTAAAATCAAAGATAGAATATTATCATGTAGCATTTATTTTAAAATAATATAACATTGGAGGAATTTTATAATGAATATGTATTTATTACCAGTAACTGAATCTTATGGATATAAGTATGACTATTTTGAGTTAATACCAGCAGATTCACCTCAAGAAGCCTATAACATTCTCTCAGAGAATTTTAAAAACAATTACATAGATGATAGAACTATTTCAGATAACGTTGAAGAGTATGGCGTCTATAAATACAAACACGCCTATTATAATGAAATAGTAAATTTAACAACCAAATTATTTCATAAGTCCAAGAGATATGATATACTTAAACAATATTACAAAATTATGGAGAATGACATGGCTGATTTACTATATGATTTTATGTATATGGGCGATTATAATAAGAATATCTCAGAACTTGTAAATATGGCATTACCTGAAATATGGACATTACAGGCAGATGACGAAAATGGTGTATTAAAGAGATATTTATCCAAAACATTCGAGCGTTTACAGGAAGAAAGTAAAATAGTAACTACTGAAAAATTTTGTGTATTCAATACTGGTTTATATACAAACCACTATGAAGAGATTTTTATTATTGCAGAAAAAACCTCATCTAGTTCTCAAAAGGAATGGGCTTTTAGGGAATTTTGTACAGAATATAGGTTAGATTCTACCGATATTACTGATCCTCCACAAAGAGCAGATTATTTTTCTGATCCTTCTCTTTTATTATTTGACTGGCATTATCCTGTGCGAGTACAATATGGGCACATTTTAGATGACGAAAGGAATAAAAACCGATTGCCAAAAGTAATCAGAGATAGTAAAATCCCACTCAAAATATTTACTGGTGTTATAGATACCTCCATTAAAAAAGTTATTGCAAATTATAAACTAGCAGTTCCTCAATATTATGGTGGACAAATACAATTATTAATACCACTATATTTCGAAGATGACAATAAACCAGAACTGGCATTAACCGTCACAAAGAAAGATGGTTACTATCAAGGGCATACTTGTCTTACTCTTGATATGGCATATAACAATGCACGACTAATTGCCAAACCGGAAAGCAATTGGCTGAAGCCGTAATTTAAAAATAAATATTTTTATAAGGCAGGTGAGAAATCATCTGTCTTATTTTTATATTCAAATCACAAATCTATAGTTTTCTCAATTCAAATAAAGAAGTAATAAACATCCTATATCGCTCTTCTCTAAAGCACAAAATTACACCGTGTACACATAGGGGGGGGTATACTTTACATATTTTATTATTTACTGACTATATACTCTCCTACTGACTTAAAGTATAGATTCAAATTTTTTAGCATTTTCAAAATCAGAATGTAGAAGTAATAAACAGAAATTCAACCACACTTTAAAACAAAGGAGATTTTTATTATGACCAATAGCACAGCTTTACAGGTAACAAATTTTAACTTTTATGGAGATGAACTAATTGCATTGAAGGATAATGCAACTGGAGAAATTTACACTTCCATTAATCATGTATTAAAAGGAATTGGCTTTACTGATGATGAACAGATAAGAAGAAGACGAGATAAATGGATCAAGGATATCGTGATTGGCAAAGGAGTGACTAAATTTCGGCACCCGTCTGATGGAGGTTATCAAGAAACTTATTGTATTTCACAACATAAATTGCCTTTAGCATTAGCAAAAATTAATATCACACCAAAAATGAAACAAAATCAACCAGAATTAGCTTCAAAACTTGAATTATACCAAGATAAATGTGCAGATGTATTAGCTTCTGTATTTATAGACAATAAAACAACTGACCAAATTACAATGCAACCAATTTTAGATACATTGAATACTTTTACTAAAACAGTAAACGATACTCTTCTATCATTAAATGAAAGGATGTCAAAATTGGAAGAATCTCAGGAACAGGTGAAGAAATCATTACCAAAGAAAAGATTTTCTTATTGGAATTCTAAAATGTTTCCAAAATATCAGTTATTAATGGATTACTTTGAAATTCCAACTGGTAAAAATGGAATCTTATACAAAGAGTTATATAAAGAATTCCATAATACATATCCAGATATAGAGATTAATCAGGTTGTAGATGATTACTGTTATGATAATGGGCTTGATAACTGCTTTACATTGGATGCAATAGAACATGATAAAACTGTTAGGAAGTTGTTTGAATCTTTGGTTGATGGGTTATTAGAAAAGTATGATCTACTTTTGGAGCATGTAACTGTAAAAGAGAAAACAATATTTGATGATTAAATGTTAGAGAAAAAACATTATGTTACGAATTTCAAAAGATATAAATAGTAAATGTAGAATACAGACTATTTACATACAAAGAATTTTATATCCGAGAAAAGAAAATATATAAATAGCAACTACTACTGTGCCACCAATAACTTATTCCAACTGTAACTACTATTAACCATCAACAATCAAAAAGTTTTAAGAGAGTGATTTTTGCGTTAGCAAACAATCACGAATATGTCTGTCTTTATTAATAAGGTTATATCTTTATTCTGTTCAGTTGAGGCCCTAAAAAGAGCGTCAAAAATCGCAATTTTATATAAACAAGGCTCTAAAAAGAGCGTTTGCTGAACTCTCGTAATAAAATTTGGAAGGAGAATAAGACTATCAAAAAACAGAGCAAAGAATATTTTACAAGATTTCCAAATGAATACATCCAAGGAAATATTAAAACTAAATTTGGAGTTAGCAGAAAGTTTTATATTACTTATATCTTAATTGATAAATATCGCTCCTATGAAGATTACAGTTGGATAACCATACGAAAAGTACTCGATTTTTATGGATATAAAACAACAAGCAGAAAACCAAAAGCATTTAAAGAAATATTAGATGTGTTGGAATATATGATAAATAATCAGATGATTGAAGTAAAGCAAGATTTAGATTCTCTTTCTTATGACACTGGTATTGAAATTAAAATTATTCCAAAGAATTTTGATTCAACAGAAAAATTTGCGAAACTTACATCTTCTCAATTTGACACAATTATGATGGCAGATAGTTCTTTAAATAAAGAAAATATACTTGTAGCTTTTTTATATATCAACTCATACATAGGCTGTCGTCCAAGACAAGATAACGGATCTGAATACGAAAATGCAAAAGATAATCCAGAAGCATTTTATAGAAGTATCAGTAATATGGCCAATGAGCTGTCAATGTCTAAAGATACTATTAACCAATGTATAGAATATTTAACAGAATCATCAGATGACACACCTGCTCTTCTAATAAAAAGAGAAGTAGGTAGCGTACAACCAGATAAATCAAAACCACCACAAAATGTACCAAATATATATGTATTGAATAAGGAGGGATATAAACAAGAAATAGAATGGGCTTTAAGCAAAATGTTGGAATTATATAAAGTGGATGAATTTTATCCATCTAAAAGTGGAAATTACAGATTTGAAAACAAGAAATGATAGAAAGGAATTTACATGAAGGAATTAAAAATTGATCCAGAATTAAGAGACTTATTACCTCACCTTCCAAAAGAAAAATTTGAAGGTCTTGAAAAAATGATATTAGAGGAAGGCTATGATGGAACACCTATCCTTATATGGAATGGATATATTGTGGATGGACATCATCGTTACAAAATTTTCAAAAAACACAATATCGAATTCAATATAGAAGAAATTAGTCTACCCAAAGAATCTGAAAAATCTGATGTCATGGATTGGATGATTACATACCAAGATGTAAGAAGAAATATGTGTGAAGCTGAAAAGATTTATGCAAATGATAAAGTATCTGCACGAAGAATTGAAGAAGAAAACGAGAAAAAGAGATTAGAAGGTAATAGGAAAGGTGCTGATATTACAAATGGACATTCGCTCTGCGTCCATTTGGACGCAGAGCGTAAACAACAGCGAGATCGTTCTACAAACACTCGTGAGCAACGTGCAAAAATTGCCGGTGTTAGTGCTGGCACTGTTGCAAGATATGATACTGTTATGAACTCAGATAATAAGGAATTACAACAATCTATGTTGTCTGGTGACGTAAAAATAGGAACAGCATATAAACAAGTAATTAACGAAAGGAAAAAAGAGAATAAATCTAATGTAAATACGGATAATTCAATTCCAACGCCAAATAATACGAACGCACAACAAGCAGATGAACAGACTCAGAAAATATGTGAATTTATGAAAATAGAAAGGAAAGGTGATTATAACTATGACATAACATCAGACATTGATTCACTTCATTATTTGTTTAATAAAGCAATAAATAGCATAAGTGACGCAATTTTTGATAACCATGAAATGATGAATACTATTTCAAAAGCAGATTGTGATACTCTTATCAATTATTTGATTGAAAGTAGAGAAAATATAAACAGCATTATTAAAAAAATGGAGGACTTAAAGAATGAGAAATAAAAAATTAGTAAAGAAACCGCAGATTTTAAATGGAATTACTTTAAAAACCAAGCCAATAAATGTATATAAGTTACACTCATGTTTGGACTGCCAAAGAATTATAAAAGATCCAAGGGTTCAACGAATTTATGATGATTGGATTGATGGATATTATGTTAGACCACTTGTAAATTATGTGAATGGGGAATATCGGCTTATTGGAGGACAACATACCGTTGCTGCATTTATAAAGCGTATTGAGAACGGTTTAGAAGAAACCACTACCATTGAATGTCGAGTCAGTGAAAACTTATCAGAAGCACAGGAATCAGCCTTATTTAAATATGATGAGGATTGTAGAAATTCTCAAACTTATGACAGTAAATTATCTGCCCATTGGAATTATACAAGTATTGATTTATCAGATGAAGAAAGCAGAAAATTATATGATGTTAATGAAATTCTAAATCAGTATGGTTATACCGTTAAATGTAATAAAAATGAGAATATGGTTGTTGATTGTACAGAAACGATTTTGTTAATGGATAAGGAAACCCTACATAATGTATTTAATTTTGTACGAGAAATTTTCCCAAACGAAAAATGCGCAACACAAGCAACATTTTTAAAGTCAATTGCATATTTCCTTGAGTTATTTAAAGAAGAAATTGATATGAAAAAATTTAAAAACGCCACAAAAGCCACAAAGACAAGGAAATTGTTATCTGCTTCATTTTTAATGGGTGATAGTAAAAATTATGTTCAATACAAAGGTAAACCAGTAAAGCAAATTGCTTATGCTTTGGCTGTTGCCTATCAATCAAGAATAAAAAATGGCAAACTGTCTCTTTATAAATTTGACATGTAGGTGAACATAAAGAACCACGAGAAATAATTTACAATAAAGAACTTGGTGATAAGCGAGTAATCATATTCTCTTACCTCTAAACAATATTTCTTTGAAAGGGGATGATAAATGATTTAAGGAAATTTAAAAACAGAGAAGATATCAAATGAGATATCTTCTCTATCCGGAATAAAATGTACGTACATACTTCTCAGTAGATTTGATAATGGGTACAACTCTACTGGCAATAAAGTTAATAGTTAGCCATTCAAACCAAATTCTTATAAAGATTTTTTCGTTCCATTATAAGTTGTTTTATTTGAATGAGATGTGATCCTTTGCGATCACGACATGTTTCGCTCCTGAGTCCTTGAGAAGCTTCAATTCTTTGTACCTTGCGTAATGTTTGACACAACACTTGGCAAAAGAAAAGAAACTTACAATCGCAACAGGAGACATAACAAAAATTAATTGAGTCATATACTCTCCTTTCATGGCACAATACCATGACTGGAGGGTAATACCTAAAGATGTAATAAGTATGATGCCACGTCCTTTCCGTACCTGATTATATCAGTATGTTTGTGGTTTTGTTAATGGGTAACGTGATGCATCAGGAATATTATAACAGTAATAAGTTATTTTGTTAATAACATTTATAGAAAATAATAAAGGAGTCTCAACTTATGACGACTACATTGGATAATAAAATTTTACAAGCAAAAAGGAGAAAATTGAATATATATGCCAAAAACATATTACAGAACAGGAAATTATAAAGTAGATCATTCAACGTTTGGAGGTGTAATACTTCCATCAGATTATGATACTGGACATTCAGGATCAAGAAATATGGCTACAAGAATTGCAGCCGCACAAAAATTTGATTACTGGTGTAGAAACTATAAAGGAAATAATTACAATTTACCAAAAGAAAGGAATAAGAAAAATGATTAAATGCAGAAATAAAAGAACTACATTAACAATTGACTTACCAGAGGAATGTGGCTATGTTGGCTATTCTGTAGACTGCAGCTATTCTTTTGATAAAGAGCAGAAACAATATTTATTATCTATGGAATTATTCAGAAACGATATTGGTGACAAGCAGTGTATTGACGGTCAGTATATTAAAGGTGATGAATCCATTATTGAATCTAATATCCGTCATATTGTTGAATATGCGTCAATGAGTGGATATTTTGATAAATATATCAAAAAGTATGAATATACATATAAATGTTTTGATAAAGGTAATGAATTTTTCGAAGGAGAATCTTTAAAGCAATTATGTCCTGTTAGAGAATGCGACGTTATCAGAAAGGCTTTTTATTGTAGTCATTGCGGTTCATATATTGAAGAAAATCAGACTTACTGTCCACATTGTAATGCTAAATTAGATTGGGATTCTATTGAAAAGGAACCAACGTCATGATTTATAACACAGATTACAAATATTTCGATAAGGCAAGACAAGCTGCACTGATATCTGATTTTCATAAAACACACATAGGCTGTGTTGCGGTTTATCAAGGAAATGTAATTGGTATTGGATGCAATTGTAATAAAACGCATCCAATGCAGAAAAAATATAATAAGTATCGCACAAAGTCTGACGGATTGCTACCCAAATTGCACGCCGAGATTAATTGTATTAATTCGATCAAACATCTGGATATTAACTTTTCAAAGGTTAAACTGTACATATATCGGATCAGGAAGGATCAGCCCTATGGACTAGCACGCCCATGTCCTTCCTGCATGGCTGCTATAAGGGATTTAGGAATCCGGGATATTTATTATACAACAAATGACGGATATGTTTACGAAAGATTAGAGAAGTATAAAGGAGGTGTTGCATAATTGTGCGAGATATGTATACATACACCTTGTTTGGTGTCTTGTCCAAATTTCATACCACCAAGAGCTTCTCACTACTGCTCTTCCTGTGGAGAAGGTATATACGATGGAGAAGAATATATTGAAAACCAAAATGGCGAGTATAGACATTATGAATGTTTTCATGGTATGAGAGACTTACTGGAATGGCTTGGTTATAGGATTAGAACTATGCAAAATATAACATGAAAATGAAAGGAAAGAATGATGAACGAAAACAATAATAATTTGAGAAAAAATAGTTTCAAAGAAGAAGAATTGAAGCAATATGTCAAAAATGGAGATTTAAAGGAATCTGATATTAAAATCATATTAGATTACCAAAAACTGCTTCCTGTGTTACAGCAAGAAGATGGTTCCTGGATTGATGCAAGGACATTACATAAGGAATTGAAAGTTGGAAAAGTTTTTGCCAATTGGATTAAAGATCGGATAAATAAATATGAATTTGTCGAAAATGAAGACTTTAAACTTGATTTGCCAAATTTGGCAAATCAAAAGTCACACGGTGGGGATAGAAAAACCAAGTACTACTCTCTCACTCTTGATATGGCAAAAGAATTATCTATGGTGGAGAATAATAAAATTGGACGCATTTCACGTAAATACTTTATTGCTATTGATAAAGCATTTAAAGCAAGACGCTTGTGGAATATTGATAGATGGGAAACTTTAGAACATTACAAGAATTATCGCAAGATTATTAACCTATCCAAAAAGGAACTGATGCCTACAATGCCAGACTGGTGTAAAAAGCGTGGCGATCAGGGAGTATTCATGGGAGAAGCTAACCTACTTAATGAAATCATTATTGGCATGAGTGCATCAGACTATCGTTTTAAACACTGTCTGCCTAAAGATGAGCCTGTAAGGAACCATTTCAATAACTTTGAACTCCAGATGGTCGCTGAGTTGGAAAAGTTTGATACAGATTTGATCCGTCTTCAGGAAATGTATGATTATGAAGAAAGACGAAAGCTGCTTGCAAAAAAATATCAGTCATTGCTCGATAATAATAATTTCGAGGATAATGACTTAGAATAGAAATTTCATTGGAGAGAAGGAGATGATAATATGTTTAGTATGTATGGAATATTTGGAAACTATTTGTTAAATACAGAAATGCGGTCTATTAGTGGTATTGTTAGAGGATTACCACCTATTCCACACGGATATACATTATGGAATGTCAATAGCGATAAAGATGTTAACAACGTGTTAAATATGATGAAAATTAGAAATTCTGAAATTGATATGAAATATCCAGAAGAGTCTTCTGGTAAAGTTGTTACACTTGAAGGATCATCATATGATGATGAATATTTCTTAGTAATATTATGGTTTACAAACATCTTCGATTACTGGTTTGGTAAAAAACAAGTTAAATATATAACCAATCCGTCTATGGATGCATGTTTTGATGATTTACTAATGAATATCTGGAATTGGATTAGAAATGAAATATCAACAAAAGCACTAAGAAATGTCGCAAAAGACTTTTATAATGAAGCAATTAAATATGTTTAGTGAGGAGGAACGTGAGATAGAAACAACTCAATATACACTTGTAAAAATTCCAATCAGGGAACTTATCAAGCAAAACTTTAGTGCAATTGTCAGCAGAGAAAAAGAAATAAAAGAGGAATATCTTATCGCTCAAGGTGCTTCCCCTTTATTTGATCAAATTGAGAGATTGCGTGGAAAATTTTCTTCACATATAAACGAAATTATTCTTGTTGTAGCTAAGAAAAATCCAAAGCAAGAAAAAGATTTGAGACATATTTTGGATAAAGGTTTTACATATAACGGTATTCATTATACTCGATTTGGCAAATCGGCTTCACAAGGTAAAGATGGAATTACTGCTTTTGTATGTGATTCAATTTTTGATGAATTATATATGATTACACAGATGGATATCGAAATTGATGAGTGTGTAATCTCAAAGTATGAAGCACAAAGATGTTTACCATTTAGCTCCTGTACTCTTATCAGAGATTATATGCCAAATATCGTAATCATTGGTGAGTACGAGAAAACTCTTCAGAACCAATTAATCAAGTATGTTGTCGAAAGGGAAAAAAAATTTGTAGATAAGGAAACTGGTAAAACAAAAAAATATAAGTCAAGAGAAATCGAAGAAGGATATAAAGATTTAAAAATTTCTCCTTTTGACGGGTGTGGTTGTCATGAGCATGGTTTTATGGAAAATGTCAGCGCACAATTAGGGCTTGATTATAATGTTATCGGGACACAGGTACGCCTACCATTTGTTAAAGGGTATTCTGTTTATGTTCCATTTAGGCAGATTCTTAAAGAGTGGGGATATGAATACATCACAGATATTTATGGTACAAAGCACCCTATCAGCATGATTGATTGTATTTGGAATATTTCTATGTTTAAAGGACACAAAATTTTTAAAGAAAAGTATGGTGATAATGCTTGGACTGAATATATGAATACAGTTAGAAAATATGAGTTTAAACTTGGGATTAGTAAATATAGTCATCATGTAAAACATCTAAACAAATATACAAGGATGAATTTCCAGTATTTACAATGCTTGGATTTATGGAATCAAAAGTACATTGATGCTTATGAAAATAAATCTGTAGGTGATTATGATGTCCTTGACAGTAATAATGATGGGAAAATTGTAACTTTGGCCAAATACACTACTACCCTATTTGAAAAAATAATAAAAGGCGATAAGTTTTATACTTATAAGTTCATGGGTATTATGGATACTGATGGTTATGAACCAGAGAGTAAATATCTTGAAGCTGCTCTTATTAATGATGTTATGTTAAAAGATCCCGCCGTGAAGCAGTTTATATATCGTAAGCTGAAGAAATCTATTGATGAAGCAAAAGTAGGGAAGATTTATTGTTCAGGTTTTTATCATACTGGTGTTGGTGACATGATTGGATATTTGCAATATGCTGTTGGAGAAGAACCCGTTGGTTGTTTGGGTGAAAGAGAAATATATAGTGGCAATTTTGATTGTGGAGATATTATTTCGCTTCGCTCTCCATTGGTAGATCCTTCAGAAGTGAATAAAATTAGGATTGTCAAAAATGATATTGTTAACAGATGGTTTGGATATTTTAAAGACCAAGACGTTGTAATGTTTAATATGTATGATGTATCTCTCCCACAACAAGGAGGAGCCGACTGTGATGGGGATATTTTCTTGTTGTGTGATGAACCTATAATCATTGATTCTAAAATTGATAAACATATCATTTTAGATATAGAGGATAAGGTTACAGCACAGTCAAAGCCCTATACGAAAGAAAATATAATTGAGTATGAGGTTATGACTAGAGATAATAGGATCGGAGAAATTACTAATGTAGCGACAAGTATTGAAAATAGATATACTACCAATGAGGATATAAAAAAGATTTATAGCGATTATTCTTCATTATTACGAATTTTTCAGGGTTGAATATTAGCCCCTATATACAGTAATGTATATAAGCAAATGCAGTGAACATAGAAATCTATGGTGTCAGATTAACGTTTAGTAGTTGTAGGAAATGGCAATTAATAATCTGGCTAACAGGGAAATCTAAGTTGCTAAAAAAAATAACACCCACTTTAATGAGTGTTATCAACATAATTTTTAAGAATCGAAATAACCAAATTGTTAAAACTTCTGTTTTGTTGTTTTGCTAACTCTTCTAGTTTAGCTTTTAATTCTTTTGAAATTGTTATATTAGTACGAGTATTATGTGGTGCTACTTTACCTGCTGGCATTTATCTCACCTCCTTGATAACGATTTTATCATCATTATAAGTTGTTGTCAAGTTGGTATCAATTAGTTGTTGACAAGTTGATACCAACTATTGTATAATAATTATGAGGAGGAATTTAATGCAAGATATAAATTTTACAGATATTAAATATCAACGTCAGCATTATGGTATATATTGTATTGAATGTACAAAGACAAAAACAAAGTATATTGGACAGACATATGAAAATTTTTATAGAAGATGGATATTCCATAAATGGAATTTAAAAAATAATCATCATTCAAATACTTATCTTCAAAATGCTTGGAATAAATATGGCGAACAAAATTTTGAATTTTATCCACTAGAAAGTTTTGAGTTAATACAAAAGGAAAATATAACAAAAAAAACATTAGATAGGTTAGAAGAAAAATATATTAAAGAATTTGACACTTTTGAAAATGGCTTTAATCTAACAACTGGTGGAGAGAAATGTAAAATGGTTCCACTGTCAGATGAAGCAAAAAGAAAAATTGGTGAGAAAAATAGAATAAATATGCTAGGTAAAAAGCATAGTGAAGAGACCAAAAAACTTATGTCAGAGTCTCATAAGGGTTATATTAAAACTGATGATCATAGAAAACATTTAAGCGAATCTAAGAAAGGCAAACCAATTTCAAAAGAACATAGAGAAAAATGTAGAGTAGCAAATCAAGGAAGTAAGCAGAAAACAGCAAAATATACTGAGGATCTTATAGAACAAATACGAATAGACTATATGAATGGTGTTTGTTTATCAGATTTAATCCAAAAATATAAAATCAAAAAAGGAACAATGAATGGAATTATATATAACAATAGATGGAAACATGTAATTCCTATTGGTTGGGAAGAATTCTTAAAAAATAAAAGACAAAAAGCAATATGATAATCCTGTGCCAAGTCTCTAAGAGAGAAAGGTGCAACGACCATTCCGCAAGGAAGTACATTTAAGGTGAAATTCCTTATTTGGAAGTGCTGCACATCCTAATAGGATGAAGATATGGTCTACTCCCCTAATAAATATCGGGAAACCGAGGGTGAAGAGGAAAGAAATCGACTTTTTAAAAACGGGATTTCGTTGGCAAATGAACAGTGGATTAAGAAAGCATTTAAAGCAGCTTCCATATTTTTTACTTTATAACTATCCTTCTAAACTTAAAACATATAAAACATTATCTGAAAAAAACAGACAGATAGAGAATAAGGAAGATAAAGTAAAGTTAAATGCATACCACTCACCCTCTCCTATGAACGAATTGTGTGATTATATTTGTACATGGGAAAAGAAGAATATTCTTTGGGATAATGATGTGAATAATTTGATTGATACCAGATGTATGATTATCAATAATGATATAGACTTATCTGATAGGAAAATAATGAAGGTGTGTAGAAGATATATAAATCAATATGCTGATGAAATTAGAAGGCACATAAAACTTCGTAGAGAAAAATCAGATGATGAGAATCACAAATTCAATATGGATGTTATTGTTGCAGAATATAGAAAGTGTATATTGGACGAATTACAAATAGATGAAGAATTGATTGCAAACTATGTGATTAAAGTTTCGTACTCTTCCATTTCTATCAGTAAATCCTTCGCATGGGCTGGTTATGGTGATTATATTATTGATAATTTAAGGAATAATACAAATCCTAAAAGAAATGTTTCAATACAAGAGGTTGCTTATAAGACTAATGATTCTTGTGAGTATCTTGGCAAATATTATGAGTTTGAGGTAGGTGAAAGTTATATACGAATGTGAAGATTTATTTTTGTATGAAATTATAGAAGATTATAAAGAAGCCAAAACAGAGGAAGAAAAGAATGAGATTTTTAACTCGTTCTGCTCTTCTATCTGGTCTTCTGATAATAAACGGAAAATATATAAAAAATCAATAAGGTTTAATGTTAGGAAAGATTTGTTACAAACAGAACTTGGACAAGTATTTGATGTTTGGTCAGATATTGAGTATACATATTATAAATCAATGACAAAGGATGAGAATTGGCATTCTATTATCAGACAAAAGATAAATAATATCTATACCAGATATTTTGACAAAGAAGTTATTTTAAATAAAGAATATATGAATTTATTAAAGATTCCAAAGAAATTGTATTATCAATGGATTTCTGGGATTGATATGAATGCTGAAACTGTTACAGAACTCATAGATGATGCAATAGATAATGCTAGGAAAACTAAATCAAAATTACAACAAGAAAAAATGTCTTTATCTTGGAATGAATATAAAAAGGTCATTGAAGAATTTTTAAGAAGATGTTTTGATAATTGCAAACTCATTGGGGAATATGAAGATAAAACAAAAATAATTACCATATTTAATTTTCTTACTGAAGATAATTTTTATGTTGGATATATATGCAGGAGTTTAGAAGGAGAAATTTTAAAGTGGCAAAAGAAATATTATAACATTAGAGATCATAAAAAATATTCTCGTTGTAAACAATGTGGTTCAATGATAGAAAAAACTGGAAACAAACGATTGTATTGTGATAAATGTGCAAAAGCAAAAGAGCGTGAACGAAAGAGAAAAATCGCATACAAATACAGAATAGCGAAATAGAAAATCGCATTTTTAATTGTAAATTCTATGTTTGTAATCACTTTTTGTTTCGTATATATCACATATGGAAAACAAAGTAATTTGGCAATAAAATTTATCTTCTAACTTGTCAATTACAGGATTTGCAACCGCTGTCCTGTTAAATAAATGGTGAACCATACCAACCGTGTCAAATGGGAACTAACTCAAAACAGGACATCTACCTTGAGAGTGAAATAAGTTGGATAGATTATATTTCAGAAGAATGACAGAGGAATATAATTGATGCCATGGAATGATAGGGCTTGAATAAATCATCGGATCATTGAGTATAGACGGCTTTTTGGTTAAGTATTCTATACAAAAATAATGGTATTAGGAGAATTTCGTTAAAGAGAGAAATTGACAATACAAACTATTAATCAAATTCAGAACAATGATTTATCGCTGGTTCTGAAAATATAATAGTGGTTACGAAGCCAATCAAAATCGTATTTTTTATCTTTTGTATATACAGGTGGCGGTGCTGCTATTCTAGCGGTATCGTCATTTGTTCTTTTTGGGGATTAGCTCAGTTGGTTAGAGCGGCGGTCTTATAAACCGTGTTTGTCCAGGGTTCGAGTCCCTGATCCCCGATTCTTTTGTTTGTTTTGGCAAAATAAACCTCCGTAGCAAGGCTCTTCGATAACAGCCCGGCAATTTGTAAAATATGTGTTTGAAATATAAAATTATATTAACGAAAGGAAGATTTTAAGTTATGATAAAGATCACAACATCTCAGGAGAAATTAACACCAGCAAAGAAGAATATTAAGTTGGATGGTATTTTTGTAAAGGATTTAAAATTCGTAGATGAAACTGGTGATATCACACAGCAAGTCATTGATGAACTACCAGAAGGTACTTCACAGGTTGGATTTAAGATTACTGTAGAGTTGCCATCTGAAGATGAAACTGATGAGTAAAGGTGGTGACTATTCTGTTTGATACAACCAGAAAAGAAACTGAAAACGAATTTCAATATTTATGGAGAATTGGTCAAGCAAAAGATTCTGGCTTATTAGATCTTGATTGGAACGGTATTGCTGACCTTATGAATAAGTATTTCGGTGATCCTGATAAGCCATATTCTGAAGCAGCCTGGCGAAAACCTTACCAGATGGCAAAGAAATTTTTAGAAGCAGGAGTTTTTAATAAACTCAGTGAAGATGAGTATTTTAAAGAATTACGCATTCAGAAACAAGAAATTCAAAAAGAAAAAAGGAAGCTCTATGATGAAAGACTTGATATCAATCGTAGGCTCAGGGAAGAAGCACGGTTAGAAGCTACTATAGAAAAGTTGGAGGAAATGTTGTCTAATGTTGCATCTGATAGATATATGACATACTCTCCTATTGTTTCAAATGGTGAAAATGATATGATTGTGTGTTTATCTGATCTTCATATTGGCGCAACATACTATGGTTTTGATGGTATGTATGATTCTTTAATTGCAAAAGAACGATTGGAAAAGTATTTATCTGAAATCATAGAAATTCAGAAAACACATAATGCAGAAAACTGTGTCTGCTTATTGCTTGGGGATTTAATTAGTGGTTCTATACATAAAACCATTTCTGTTACTAATAAAGAAAATGTTATTGAACAAGTAAAACTTGCTTGTGAATATATTTCTGATTTTGTATATGAATTAGGTAAACATTTTAAAACTGTTGAATTACGTGGGGTATCAGGAAACCATAGTCGCCTTGAGGACAAAGAAGATGCTTTGCTTGGTGAACGGTTAGATACTCTGATTCTGTGGTTTATTAAGTCAATGCTTAAAAATGTTAAAAACATCTCAGTTATTGATGAAGATATTGATGATACACTATCTACATTCTTTGTAAAAGACAAACTATATTTTGGAGTGCATGGTGATTTTGATTCTACAAGTGACACTTCAATATCTAAGTTAATATTATGGGCAAAAATGACACCATATTGTGTTGTGTGTGGTCATAAACATTATCCTGCAATGACTGATGTTTCTGGAATTAAAATTGTACAATCAGGAAGTCTTGGTGGAAGTGGGGATGAATATACCAGGCAAAAGAGACTTACTGGAAAACCTTCACAAACTGTATTGGTGGTAAATGATGAAGGGATTAAATGTTGTTATCCTATCGAATTGGGATAGACATAGAATACTAATTTCATGACAAAGTAGACTGTGTACGAGTGACACAGTTTTTATATTATATACACATAAGTGACTATGGAAAACAGGACTACTCTTCTACTTTTGAGCAGTCCGCTTCGACTAAGCGATATAGTGTCACTACTGTATCGTATTACATTAATTCCAACTAGCAGAGGTGGTCATTAGTCGTACTACACCCAATTTAATAGACGGCTCTGAGATAGGGAATTGTTGGTGACGCTATTTCACTTTTAAAAAAGATTGAAAATCGAAAGGAATAAAAAATTATATGAATAAAACAGAATTGATTGCAGCTATGGCTGAAAAAGCAGGAATTTCTAAAAAGGATGCTGAAAAATCACTAACAGCTTTTACCAATATCGTTGCTGATACATTGGTTGACGGAGATAGAGTTTCCATTACAGGTTTTGGAACATTCGAGGTTGTAGAACGTGCTGCTAGAACTGGCAGAAACCCACAAACAGGTGAATCCATTCAGATCCAGGCTTCTAAATCTCCCAAGTTTAAGGCTGGCAAGGCTTTAAAGGATGCTATAAAAGCTTAATCTGATCGGTGGTGACACTATTGTATAATGAAATTGTAAAATCCGTAGACCTCACAGACGATGAATTAACAATCCTCAAAGAACTACTTTTCTATCGCTTAGATGAGTGTGTATCTATTGGAGCGGAAATTACTGTGAGAGAGTTGATGGAAAAGTTGGAAAATTAAATTTATGGAACAAAAACCGTAGGAGGTTTTTACTAGGGCGGTGCGTGCATCAAACTAGATTTGAGCTATTGGAAAGTTTTACAAAAGGCTTACGTTCAGAAATTGAGCATAAGTCTTTTTTGTTTGTAGAAATATGTATTAGAGATTTGCAGTGAGTGAAAGTAACTGCCGATCAGTGAAGCGACTGATTACCTTTAGACGGATAAACCATTGGTGGTACGCATGTGTAGGGTATGCTCCTACCACACCAACAATGGAGAGCTTACAGGATAATTACCTGTCCTCTCCTTTTACTGAAAATAATATTTTTGAATAAAAGGAGATTGGTAGATGAGAAAGAAAAAAGATAGCAACCAAGATATTAAAAATCAAAAAGTAACTAATGAACTTCAAATTTTTTCAAAAGAAGAGTTTGGAGATATTAGAACATTATTTATTAATGACAAACCATATTTTGTTGCAAGTGATATAGCAAAAGCACTTGGTTATATAAACGACAGAGATGCAATTAATCGTCATTGTAGGTGGGTCGTGAAACACGACATACCTCATCCACAAAGTAAAACCAAAACAATAAAAGTTAATATAATTCCTGAAGGTGATATATATCGCTTAATCTCTAATAGCGAATTGCCTGAAGCCGAAAAATTTGAGAGTTGGGTTTTTGATGAGGTATTACCAGCAATTCGCAAAACTGGCGGATATGTTAATAATGTAGATTTAATGGTAAATACATATTTCTCAGATGTTCCAGATGAACAAAAATCGCTAGTCAAAGGATTACTTGTTAATATTGAGGAAAAACAAAAGAAAATTGTTTCTTTAAATAATGAGAACGATCTTCTTGCACAGAAAAATCTTGAATGGGCAGATAGACCTTTGATTAATTCTTTGGTTAGAGCGTATGCTTCTTCTATTGGAGACTTTGGTAAAGCATGGAATAACTACAAGAAAGAACTTTTATACAAACACAGTATCAATATAAATTCAAGAATTACGAATCATATTAACACTACTGGAAAGAAACCTAAGACATTAGATATGATTGATGATACAGAATTAGCAAACGCTATTAGTGTAGCTGTATCATTATGCAGAGAAAATAATGTTGAAATTGATGATTTGTTAAATAACAAAGCAGATTAATTTATATAGAGATATATTGGCGGTGCAAGTGGCCAGTCAACTTGTGATGTGACAAGTTACTTAGTGAACGGAAGGAAGTGAATATTTTATGGGAAATGGCAGAAAAACTGTCTATAATAGCATTTCCTCACCAGAAAAAATAGCAAAAGTCAATCCTGAGAATATTCAGTTAGGAAATGATTTCCTTGAATATCTCACTTCTATTGATAGAAGTAAATCTACAGTGGATGCCTATCGAAATGATTTAAACATTTTCTGGTGTTGGTGCTTAGAGTTTAATCAAAACAAGTTTTTTGTGGATTTGTCTAAGAGAGAAATTGCAAAATATCAAAATTACTGTTTAAACACATTAGGTTGGAGTCCCGCAAGAATGCGAAGAGTAAAATCTACTCTCTCATCGCTTTCCAACTATATTGAGTCCATGCTTGATGATGAATATGATTTCAGACCAATTATCCGCAAAATTGAGAATCCTGCAGCATGTGCTGTAAGAGAAAAAACTATTCTTGATGGTGAGCAGCTTCAAGATTTATTAGATAAACTCATTAAAAAAGAACAATATGACAAGGCATGTATGCTTTCTTTGGCAATGAATAATGGTAGAAGGAAATCTGAATTACCCAGGATGAAATTATCATATTTTACAGAAGAAAATGTAATTTATGGCTCTTTATATAAAACGCCCGAAACTGTTACTACTAAGGGTAGAGGATCACGAGGCAAGCAACTTACAGTTTATACTTTAAGAAATGGATTTCAAAAATATCTGGACTTATGGTTGAAATATAGAGAAGAAAATAACATTACATCTGAATGGTTAATTCCCAGAAAAGAAAATGGTGTTTATATTGATGAGCAGATTCCTATAACTACTATGGATAGTTGGGCTGACACTTTTACAAAGATGTTAGGTGTACCGTTTTACTGGCATAGTCTGAGACATTATTTTACAACTGCTTGTTCTCGTAGTGGATTACCAGACGATGTTATTAAAAACCTTGTCGGCTGGGAATCAAACGACATGGTTGCCGTTTATAAAGACATCTCTGCTGATGAGCAGTTTGCTCAATATTTCGGAGAAGATGGCATTAAGGAAGTTGAAAAGAAATCATTATCTGATATGTAATGTACATGGAACTCCAATTTCAAGCACACCTTATCTTTGTCATATTATGTAATTTTATCATGTAATATTTGATATTATAATATATTATGCGATAATTTTCGACATTTATTATTGACAATATACTAAATATGCTTTAATATTATGAGTATAGAAAGGGATCTTATAGAAAACAAGCAATTATCCGTTAGACGGTTGAGCCAAAAAATCACGAGTGGCTAATAGAAAAGAATATTAACACATCAATGACCGGACTTTGGCGAGTGGCGGTCATTTTTGTGTTTCTTATCAAGAAATCTGACTATGTACGCAGATATTACACCGCTTACTATGCCAGTTACTAATGGAAAGATTAGTAATTCACAAAATGTCACTTCTATATCACCCTCCTTTCTTAGCAAGGGTATCTATAAGATAAACAGAACATCACTGCCCTGACGTGACTCAAACCGCCTAACCATCTTATCTAGCCAAAATAAAATGTTGGATAACTGCTTGTACTTACTATTCTACAAAACATTCCATATATTGTCAATTAAATTATATCGCTTAAAATGTAGAAAAATCGCAACAAATGAAATGATGATACATGATATGACAATAAATTATTTAATACAACATCAATATGAATGACTATTCTAATTATTCTTCATTTTATGCAATATAAGTTTTATGTAAAATTTTGCGAGAGTGCCCACACACTCTTATTTTTATGGGTAGGTATGCATAGTGGCGATTGCGGCGGGCTGTAAACCCGTTACATTAGAAACACCGTAGGTTCGACTCCTACCCTGCCCACTTCTTCAAAGTGCATAAAGTGAAAAGGAAGGTAGGTGAAAGAATGACAAAAACATTGGACATTATTGAAAATCAGATTAATGTTGGCGATGTAAAAACTATCACGTATAATGGCGGTGCCAATATACGGTATATTGAATTATTGTTTTCTCATACAACCAAAGTGCAGTTTGCACCATCAGAAGACAAACGGACGGCTGCATTTTCTGTAAGTGACAATAACCTGCATCTTCCACAGTTATGCTGCCATATAAATAAAGGCACATTACGGGACTTGATACTTAGTCTGAAAAATGTTTATAACGAACTATATGATGAATAAAACATATTTAAAGAGAGGAAGGATTTTAAATGAATTTCAGTGAGAAAATTGATATTGAAAACAATATCGTAAAGTATGCCATTAAAGCAAAGTACAATGAGGAATTAACAGACGAAGAGATCATGGAGGTTGAAACACTGCATGATTATGTAAAGAAAATTAAATTTTCAGAGATTAATTTTACTGCTAATATAACCATGGATTCCGGCACGCCTGCAGTTACAGATGCAGAGGAAAGCGATACAGTGGTTGAAGTGTCACTTGGGAAAATTGCCCCGAAAGAATATGTTCTTGATGAGAGTCTGCATATTGAATTTTCTATTGATTCAGGTCGTATTTCTGATGCGGAACTAAATGATATACTTACCACAAAACCACTTGTAAGCCAGGCAAAGATCGCTGTATTTCAGGCAAAACTCAAAGAAAAGATAATTGAAATTCTGGGAGATATCAGAAAAGAAGATAATGATTTTGAACAGGAAACGGAGACTATTCTATAGGAGGGATTTTAAATGTACGCTATTATGATTAAAGAAAAGACAAATTCATACAGGTTTTTATCTGTTAAGAAGGAAATTATGAAAGAAACTGTTACACAGGTTACTGACCCTGATACAAATGAAGTTAAAGATGAAGTGACACTTACTGGAACCGGGGATTTTGAGACAGTCAGGTTCGAGACGGAATCGCGCGATGAACTTGAAGCAAAATGTGTTGAACTTCTGGGGACTTATAATAAGAATGAATTTCTTCCAGTCAATACTGAGCCGTTTAAAATGGATTTAATCTGGGACTCAGAAAAGGAAGCTGAGACGGTGTAATATTATGGGGAGAAGTTTCTGCTACTGCTCCCCTATTGTGCAAAGTAAACCTATGAGGTATCGGCTTCCGCTGCTAACGGAAAGGTTCTGAGAGGAATGGACTTCGATTGTTCTGCTTTGCGTTTCTGGTGACGTACCGAAATCTAGTTATAACGGCGCAGACTTGAAATCTGATGTGTCATGGAAAACATGACCTGTGGGTTCAAATCCTACCGTCACCGCTTCAAATAAGCATTTCATTGGGAAACTTAATAAGATTTTTTTTAAGAGTCATGTGAAATATCATGGCTCTTTTTGTGTTGTTTTGAAGAAATAAAAAGAGAATAAATGTTTAGACATCGTTGTTTGATGTGGGATAGTTACGTCCCAAAAGAAGTTTTCATTTATCATATGATTTTTTCTTTCAGGAATAGTTGTTGCCGCAACTGTTCCACATCAGATAACGATCCACGTTATCGGCAAATAACGTAAACAAATATTTTAGTGTTTCGCTACTATAATGCAAAGAAAGGAAAAACTATGATTAAAACAGAAAACAGAATTTTGAAGAAATTTGAGGCAACTGACGTAACTATTGAGATTGTTGACGGAGTTCCAATGTTTGAACTTTACTCAACTGGTATGGCACTTGGATATGTGAAGACAGCAAAGGGAAAACAATATCCTCGTACTGAGCGAATTGATAAAACTGTCAAAAATGCCGATATTTCAACGGTTGTCCACGATGGACAACTTTTTATGAACGAAAATCAGTTATATGATTTTATGTTTGAAGCACATACTGAAAAATGTAAACCATTCAGAAAATGGGTGGTCGAAGAAGTCCTCCCTATAATCAATAAAACTGGTGGCTATGTCGAAACAGATATGGAAGAAGAATTTGTAAATAATTATCTCCCAGAACTTAGCGAGGAAACAAAGGTTTTAGTCATCAAAGATCTAAAAAGCAGTAATGAAAAATTGAAAGCTGAGAATGCTGAATTAAAGGAATTTTATGATACTCTTCTTAGCACAGAAGGGTTACTGCCTATGAACATTGTAGCTAAAGAACTGAAAATTGGATTGAAGAGATTATATTCTTTTTTAAGGGCGAATGATGTTATGTTTTATAAAGGAAATGTGAATATTCCATATCAGAGATTTATGGAACAGGGGTTATTCAAAGTAAAAGAAACTCCTTGTCGTGATGGTAATTATAGACCAGCTACATATGCTACACGGAAAGGACTGGAATATATCAGAAAGATGTTATCTAAACAGAATAAATTATGTACTGAGTAAAATAGTAAGGAGCAGTTTAACCACTGCTCCGCTATCACTACTTAGAAGAATTGTTTCATTGGGTGTTAATTTTTTCTGCATTTTATGTATATAATCACACATACGATAACGGTTAATAATATAATTATTATTGATTGCATCGGATTTATTTCTAATGTTTTTATGTTACGATCTACATAAGTTGCTACAATAGATCCCATAATTGTAAATATACCTGCAATCAAAGATATAATAATAGATAAATAATCAAATTTAGTTTTGTGATTATAATTATCATTTGGTATATATTGCTCAATATTTACATTTTGCTCTAAATAACTTTGTAACATTTCAATATATTTTTTCTTATTATCATTAGATATATAGGTATTGCCAATTATGTCTTTAACTAAATCTTCACATATTGATTTGACACTTAGCAATTCTTCACATTTAACTGCATATTCACGTGCGATAGATGATTTGACTGCTTCTATTACTTCTGTTTTTGGTAATCCATTATCAACAACATATCCACGCAGATGGTTTAGTATCATTATGTCTGCATCATATATTAGCTTTTTATATTTTCTTCTATTCTTTATGTTTATAAAAAGATTTGTAAGAATAAACACAATTATTCCACTTACAATACTTACTACCCACGAATTAGATAAAAATTTTTCCATATCGAATATCCTCGCTTACATATTTTAAATTGTAACTTATATTCTATATCGACATTTTTCATTAAATTTTTATATTCCAAGCACATATCGTCTAACGGCAAAGACATTCGATTCCACTCGAAAAAGAAAGTCCGACTCTTTCTATGTGTTTTCAGACAGTCATCATGGCTGTCTTTTTTAATTGAACAAATAATTTTGAAAATGAAAGGATGGTGCTTATGGCACAAGCAAAATCAAACAGGCGTGTTGCTACTACTGCACCGTCTAAAAATACAGAAATTCAGAAAATAAAATATTCTAAAGAAGATGAACCAACTTTTTATAAGTGCCCTACTTGTGGAACTCCATATAAAAAATTAGATGATAATTTCCCAGCTTCTCAAAGTGAAATGTATGCTGGCTGGGATTATCATCTGCCTATCTGTAAGCGTTGCTTAGACAGAATGTTCTCACATTATACCGAAGTATATGGAAATGATGAGGATGCTGCTATAAGAAGGATCTGCGAAAAGTTTGATATTTATTATAATGTCAGTCTTTTAAACGCAAGTAGAAAGATTACAAAAAATCGTTCCAGAATACATACTTATGTATCTCGTGCTAATCTGAATCAATATAAAGGGAAAACTTTTGATACAACTCTTGATGAAGAACGTAAGGAAGGTGTTATTGAAACTCTTGATGATGTAAAAGAATCAAAAAAGGCAAAATTAAAGACGGTTAAGTTTTTTGGCACAGGATTTGAAGATGATGATTATGTATTTCTTGAAGATGAATATTTAGATTGGACAACTAGGCATGAATGTAATACAAAAGCACAAGAGGAAGTGTTTAAACAGATATGTTATGCACAGTTAGATATTCTAAAGGCAAAACGTGCTGGACAGCCTACAAAAGACTTGACCAAAACATTGCAAGATTTATTGGCAACAGCTAATCTCCAGCCAAAGCAGACTAAGGATAATACTTTAGCAGAACAAAATACGTTTGGGACTTTGATTAGAAAGTGGGAAAATGAGCGTCCTATCCCAGAACCAGATGAAGAATGGAAAGATGTAGATGGTATAGCAAAGTATATAACCATATACTTCTTAGGACATTTGTGTAAAATGATGGGAATCAAAAATTCATATTCTCGTATGTATGAAGCTGAAATGGCAAAATATAAAGTTGAAAAGCCAGAATATGAAGATGATGACGAGGCACTTTTTGATGCTGTGTTTGGTGGTGAATTAGATGATCCAGACCAGTAAAAAGACAGATAAAGAAGTTGCAAATGATAAGTCTGCTAAAATTATGAATGGTGTTGCTACATGGTGTAGCTTTTATAGAGCCAATCCACATAGATTTGCAAGAGATTATCTTGGGATTACATTAAAATTATTTCAAATAATTCTCTTATATATGATGAATGTCAGTAACTACTTCATGTATCTTGCCGCTCGTGGTCAAGGTAAAACGTGGTTGACCGCTCTATTCTGTACTATTCGTTGCATTTTATACCCTGGGACTAAAATATGTGTAGCATCAAAAAATAGAAATCAGGCAAACGAAGTCCTAGAAAAGATAACTACCGACTTTATGGATAAATCCGATAATTTGAAATTAGAAATTGAAGATTATTCTGTTGGTCAAAATAAAGCATACATACTTTTTAAGAATGGTTCTTGGATAAAGGTTGTAACTGCATCAGATTCAGGAAGATCAGCTCGCGCAAATATCTTAATTACTGATGAGTTTAGAATGGTAGATTTAAACGTAATCAATACTGTTCTTAGAAAATTTTTAACAGCTCCCAGAACTCCAAAATATTTAAGCAAAAAAGAGTATAAACACTTAGTAGAAAGAAATAAAGAGATATATATGTCGAGCTGCTGGTTCAAGAGCCACTGGTCTTTTGAAAAGGCAAAAGCATATTGTGCAAATCTCGTTAATGACACTAAGAAATATTTTATATGTGGACTTCCATATCAAATCTCAATTAAAGAAAGTTTGTTATCAAGAGAACAAGTTGAAGATGAAATGTCAGAAGCGGATTTTTCTGAAATGGCTTGGGATATGGAAATGGGATGTCTCTGGTATGGAGATAAAGATGGAAGTTTGTTTTCATATGAAGACACTTCTAAAAATCGTGTTCTGAAGAAATGTGTATATCCTGAACATATATCAAGGTTAATTCCAGCAAAAGATATAAAAATACCAGAACTCAAACCAAATGAGCAAAGAATCATATCTACGGACGTTGCTTTACTTGCTTCTAAAAAGCAAAATAACGATGCTGCTTCTATTTTTATCAATAGTGCAATTCCAACAAACAATCAAAAGTATATTGGAAATATGATTTATACAGAAAACCATGAAGGATTAAATACTGATGAATTGGCTTTAATTATTCGTAGATATTTTGATATGTATAAATGTACTTATATCGCTCTTGATGTTAAGGGTATTGGTCTTGGTGTTTATGATTGTTTAATCAAAGATATGTATGACCCGATTATGGGTAAAACATATGGGGCTTTAAGTTGCTGTAATGACAAAGTATATGCAGATAGATGTAAGGTTCAAAATGCTCCAAAAGTAATCTGGTCAATACAAGCTACTGCTCAATTTAACAATGATATGTATCTGAGTTTAAGAGAAGGTTTTCGCCAGCATAAAATTAATTTGCTCATAAATGAATTTGAAGCAGAGGAAATTTTAAAAGATACTCGTGGATATAATTCTTTACAAGCAAGTGATAAAACATTATTGCAGTTACCATATATTCACACTACCCTACTTATCAACGAATTAATCAATCTTGAATACGAGGCAAAGGGGGTAAATATTAAAGTCTATGAAAAATCTGGTATGAGAAAAGACCGTGTATCAAGTGTTGGTTACAATTATTGGGTTCAGTGTCAATTAGAAACACGTTTGAAAAAACCTAATAACTCTCCAACCAACGTCTCCTCTCTCACTGCTCTTGCACGTAAACCAAAATTATATTCTCATTAGAAAGGCGGTGATCAAACATCGAAGAAAATACAAATAACAATGGAGCAATAAAAGAACAGTTTCAACAGGATAAAACAAATGTAGATAATTTCTTGAATGGGAAATCACCGACTTTCAACTTTGCAAGTTTGAAACGTCTTATTTTGTCAGAAATGTCTTATAAGGGCGCTTTTAAATATAATAGAATTTTTGGATTTACAAGAAATAATATATTAAGTATGTCACAATATCCAGAACGATATGGCAAACAAATAATTCGTCTTTCAAGATATATGTATCTAAAAAGCGGTTATTACAAAAGGCTTATAGACTATTTTGCTAATAGTGCAATTATAAACTGGACGATAGACACAGAAATCAAACAAGATAAATTGCTTTCTGCGAATCCAAATTCTTTTAAAAAGAATTATATTAAATATACAGCACAAGTAAATAAATTTAAGATTGATAATCGTGTAAATGATATATTTAAGAGATTGTTTATTGAAGATGCTTGTTTTGGATTTGTAACTGAAAATGATATAGATACTTCTATTTTTATATTAGAACCAGATTATTGTACGATAGAAAAATTAGTCAATGGCTCCATTTATCAATTCTCTGTTAATCGTTCTTTAATAGATAATAATGTATATTCTACATTACCATCAGAATTACAGGCAATAATAGAACAGTCTAAAGAGTTATCACCTGATAATCGTGTTATGATTCCATATGATAATTCATTTTGTATTAAGTATAATAATGATTTTACATATTTATATTGTCCGTTTTTCAACCTTATTTCAGAAATCTTAAATATAGATGATATCAAGGACTTATCCAAAGCAAAGTCTGAGGCAGATGCGTATAAATTAATTTACTTCAAAATCCCCACTAATGAAGAAAGTCAAATTAGTATGGGGGATGAATTGATAAGTAAATTTGTAGAAATGGCTGCGGCGATTCTTCCTGAACGGTTTGGCATTGTTCCATCGCCTATGGATATGGAACTGATAGAATCTAAATCAACGATATCCGATGATAAAAATAAAGTTGAACAGGCTGTTGAGAATTTCTATGGAGAAGCCGGTGTTTCAAAGGCACTTATATCTTCCGCTTCTAGCGGTTCTGAGTTGAAACTTTCCATGAAAGTAGATTCTTCTGATATTTATCGCATATATCACCAAATTGAATCATGGGTTGATTTACAAATGAAACTTCGAGGATATATCTATAATGATTATCAGTTTGTATATCGAATTCTTCCCACCACTGTTTTTGATGTAGATGATTATGTTGACAGGCAGTTAAAATTGGCACAGGCTTCGCTACCAGTAAAAGGTAATTTGTTAAGTGCTATGGGAATAAACACCGCTAAGATGCTTGGTAATTCATTTACAGAGCAGATATTTAAAGAAGATATTTATGATAAGTGGGAAGTTTTAAAAACATCATACACTACTGCTGGTGATAATTCAGAAGGCGGTGCACCTTTGAAAGATGAAACTGAAATCAGTAAGACAACAGAAAATACTCATAATAATGATGGCAATGATCCTGATAACAGAATGTAATTGTATTCTATAAATTTTCTAAATATTTTAACTCATCTTCCGGCACAAACTGCTGAATTAATCCGCAATTAGGGCAAACAAATATTTTTGAATGTATACTACTTTCTCTGTCAGGTATACCAAATCCATCACCTTTATGTTTTATTGCACTATCTATAAAAGTATTGCTTTTAACAAATTTCATTTCCATATCGCATAGTGGACACTTTTTCATTATATAGCCTTCTTTCAAATGAATATAGAAGTAATTATAACAAACGCGAAAATAACATTCAATAGATTGGAGAAATTTATTTATGAAATGTGAAAAATGTGGCAATATATCTGAATACATCGAAAGCAGATATGTCATAAAGACAGGACAATCCCTTTTTAGAAATGGATTATCTATTCCACAATCTTATTATGGATTTACTCATATCCCATGCTGTGAAAAATGCGGAGAACCATTTCAGGATTATAAAAACTTATCAACCGCAGAATTTTTTAATTGGCTACAAGGAATGGATGAAACAGTTGACCGAAAATTAAAAGGGAAGGCACTAATCAGATATTTTGAGTTAGACAAGTTATTAAAATTAGAGAAAGATGCAGGTGATTAATATAGGTGAAGTATTGATTTTAGATCCGCAGAAAGCTGAACAATTACAGCAATGCGGTTTCAAATATACAAAAAGAAATATTGACAATAAAGAAGTATTCGTATTTATACAGACGAATGAATTGATGAAAGAACTAAACTCAAAATTTGAGCAAGGTTCTTTTTTATTGAATTCTAACGTCTGTTTTTAATTTATTAAGGAAGGAGGAACTATGGAAAAAGATCAATTATTAAATGTTCCAATCAGATATAGTACAAAAATCTCTGTATCTTTATCTTCTATTCATAAATTAAATCCAGAGTTTAGTTTATGTGATGTAGATGTTTTATATGTAGACGAAAACAGAAATGGTACAGATATTTCCAAAGATGTTGTAGAAGATGCAATTTATTCTTTATATGGCGTTCCTATTGTTGGTGAATGGTTAGAGGATGAGAGTCGTTTTGGTGATCATGGAGAAAAAATTGAAATAACAAGAGATAAAATCACTTGTACTATTACAACTAAACCTATTGGATTTGTAACACAAGAAGCTATTAATACTGCTGAATGGATTGAAAAGCCTTTACCAAATGGACACGAATTAAAAACGTGGTTGCGATTACATAAGTGTATCCTTTGGACAGGAAGATACAAAGAGGCTCAATCAATTATTGAAAATGGCACTTTACAGTCTATGGAAGTTAAATTTCTAGACGGTGATTATAAAGAAAATGGCTATTTTAAACCAAGTAAAATGATATTTTCTGCGCTTTGTGCAATTGGGGTCGAACCTTGTTTTGAAGAAGCAAATATAAGACGTGCAGAATATGAATTAGATTCTTTCAAGCTAGAATTACATACTATGCTTGATGAATATAAAAAAATTAATGAATCAGGTGGTACAACCACTACTGCTGCTACCACCACTGTTCAAAATAATGCAACAAATAACAATCCACATATGGAAGGAGAAAACAAAATGGATTTAACCAAGTTTACTGCTCTTCTTTCAGGCATTAAATGTGAAGGTAATGATTGTGTCAGATATGAACTTTTATCAGCAGATGAAAATAAACTTTATGTGTTTGATAAAGAAGATGGATACAAGCTTTACTCTGTCGAGTATGTAAATTCTAACGATGGCGATCCCATTATCAATTGGAATACAAAAACAGAGGGAGATATTACTTTTGCAGAAAAGTCTGAGGAAGTTTCACATCTAACTGCAATTTATAATGAAATCAATGATACTTTGAGCAAAAAGTATGCTGCAGATTATCAGGTAAAGCTAGATGAAAAAATCAAAGAAGTTTCTGGTGAAATAGAAACAAAGTACACAAAATTACAAGGTGATTTTGAAACTTTGCAAAATTCTTATTCAGTAGTAAAAGAGAAACTTGATAAGTTTGAAGCTATTGAAGCAGAAAAAGCAAAACAATCTCATATTGAAGCTGTCAAAGAAACTCTGGAACGATTTGAAAAGAAAATCGGTAAGGCTCCAGAGTTTATTTATTTTAAGGCAAAACTTGAAAATTATGAAGATGTCGATTTAGAAAAACTTGATAAGGATCTCACAATGCTGTCTGGTGATGTACTCATAAATTCCAATAATAAAAAGACATTCTCATATAACCCAACTTCAACCAATGTAAATAAATATAGCACAGAAAATGAACTCACAAACAGATACGGACATTTGTTTGATGGTTTTGTAGATTAAGGAGGATTTTAAATATGGCAAAACATGGTATTGCTGAATCAACAAAGTTACAGGGTTGCATGAATGTTAGTTTCGTAGCAACTGAAGATGTAGATAATGGTTCCATTGTTGCAAATGGTGGACTGGCTACTGGTCATACAGATGTGTATACCGCTTCTAAGCCAACAAAGACTGATAAAGTTTATATCGTTATTCATCCTGTATATGGATATGATGAAAGACTCGCTGAGGAAAAGAATGAAGACAATTACACAAATGAAGCAGGTAGAATCTTTAGGACTTATGAGCTGAAAACTGATAGAAAGTTTAAGGTTTCCAGTGACATGATTACACCTATTGATGAGTCTACTCCAGTTGCAGTAGGTCAGTATGTGGTTGCTGATGGTACATATAAGATGTCTGCTGTTGCTACTGCCCCAACTGACGCAAAGTTCGTAGGTATTGTTGAAACTATTGAGGAAACTGGCTTCCCTTATTTTGGAAGTTCCAAAGGAGTACAGACTTCTGATATGGGTTATGTACTTGATACCAGAATCGTAAAAGTAAAGATTCGTGTAATCCAGAATGACTAATGAAAGGTAGGAAAATGTAATATGTATAGTAAAGAAGAGTTATTGCAGATGAGCACTCTTATTAGAGATGCTGCTACAAATAGAGTTGCTATGTTTTCAAATGAAAAAGCTGCTAAAAACGCAGATGAAGCAATTAGAAAATTTCATAACGAAATTTTAGGTGGTGAATTAGATTGGCAGTCTTGGAGAAATAACAAGAATGCCATTTTTACTATCTGGGAAAATGTTCTAAAACCAGAACTTCCTGAAGCATGGAAGACATCACCTTTCTACAAGAAAATGTGTGAAGTGAAAAATGGTGCCATCGGTGATAAAAACGCATTTGCTGTTAGAGATAAATCATATCTTGCTGCTTCAAAATTTTCTGGTGGTACATGGGATGTTGAGTATCAGAAAGTTGGTCGTGCTAAAGACATTGCAATTGATACAGAATGGTCTTATGTAGCATGTTATGAGGAATTAGATAGATTTCTTAAAGGATATACTACAATTGTTGAAATGTTAAATGAAGTACGTGAAGGGTTTGCAGTTGATATGGATAACCGTATTGCTACAGTATTCAATGGTTTGGGTGCTTATCTCCCTTCTAAATTTGTACAGCAGGGAACTTATGATAAGGATACTCTAATTGATATGATTAGACGAGTTCGTACTGCTAACAGAAAGAATACTATCGTTGCTGGTTCTCAGAGAGCAGTTAGTAAAATTGCCGAAGGCACTAATGCAAACTGGATTTCTAATGCTGCAAAAGATGAATTGGCTACTAGCGGAGTAGTTGTAAAGAACACCGGAATTGGATGTGATGCAATTATTATTCCAGATTCTTTTGTTCCTTTTACATATGAATTTGCTGGTGCCGATGATACACTTTATGTATTGCCTGATGAACAGATTATTAAAATCTTTTACGAAGGTGATGTACGTTCTAAAGAAGCTCATGAGGATGAAGAGCATGATCAGACAATTAGAATTCAATTCCAGCACAAAGTTGGCGTTGAGCTTATAACTTCTGATTTGTTCGGAAAATATACAATTGCCTAAATATATATTTTTTGAAGTGGTGGTTCAATGCTACCACTTCTTTTATTAAGGAAATCAAATATGGGAAATGGTAAATATTTTTATTGTTATTCTTATAAATTAATGCATTTCTTGAAATCTTATGGTTTCTGGTATTTGTCAAAAGGAATAAATAGAAAAAGTAAGTCTACTTACTACCTATTTGAGAAGTCTAATGACTTAGATAATGCAATTGTTATATGGAATACAATAAAATTCAAGTTAAAGGAGAACCAAAAATGAATTATAAAGAACTTTCTTTAGATGAGTTAAAGAAAATTGCAAAAGAACGAGGAATTTCCATCGGGAATAGTGGTCAGGAAAAGATTATAGAAAAACTTGAAAAATATGATTCCGAAAACACTACTGCATCATTAATTGACGGATCAGATATTAAAGAGGATATTTCTGAGGATACAGTTATTACAGATAAAGCAGAGGATGTTGAAAATCCAAAAACAGATGACGACAAAAAAGAAAATGTAATTGGAGCAATCAATGACATTGTTACTGATTTAGAAGACTTTGAAGAGTCGGATGAAAAAGACGATACGATTGATGACATTGGTATGGATGAAGAAGTACCATGTATGAGTATTACCTTTGGTGGATTAGTTTATACCTCTCCTATTACTGGCGCAACATATAAGTGGCATAAGATTGGTGACGTAGAATATTTATCTGTCAAAGAGCTTATTTCTATGAACAACTCTAAACCAGTATTCTTAAATAGACCTTGGATTATTTTACAGGATATCCGTGCAGTCAATAAATTTAGGCTTATGTCCAAATATGAAGAAGTTGCAAAGGTTAATCAGTTAAAGAAGTTATTTGCAACAGGTGACACAAAACTTATCGAAGCTACTATTGAGAGCGCATTAAAATCTGGAATGCGTGAAGTTGTTATTTCCAAAGTAAGAACGATGTATAATAATGGTGTTTTGAATAATACACATATTATTCGATTACTTGAAGAGAAATTACGATTTGAAATTGTATCCGAATAACATAAAGGCAGGTGATACATATGGCTAATACTACATATAAGGAACTTGCTGATCGTTTTTTTAATAAGATTAAGGATAATATGTTTATTGAGCTTGGCGACAAGATTTCTTATGATTTAGCATTTAGTTATATACCATCTGCTTGCAGTCAATTTCAATCATGCACATCTGATTTGACAAAAAGAGATAAAGATGTTGATGAACTTGGCTGTTTTGATATGCAATTGATGGACAGTGAGATAGAAATTCTTGTCAACTACATGGTAATTGAATACTTGGATTCAAATTACATAAAAACCGCTACTGCATTAAAATCGCGCCTTTCTACCAGTGACTTCCATTCACTCCAACAGTCAAATATGTTAGGTAAAGCTATGGAATTACGTACAATGCTAAAATCTGAGAATGACCAGCTTGCAATCAATAAATCATACAAAAATTCCAAGTTATTTGATTTAGTTACGAATAGGAAGAAGGTGTAATATGAGCCTTCAACTTATGAAAGAACGAGTAAAACATAGCGGTTCTACAGCACGAGAGGAAATGATAATTGATGGACAGAATCTATTAAAAGAAGAGTTAGAACATGATTCGTCTTACTCTCCTACTATGTATTTCTGGAATCCAGTGTTGGGATGCGATGATAGACCCGCCAAAGTTCGTATTTATAATCGTAAATACAGTTCACTAAATGGAAACTATCAACATTTTCTAACCACCTATGATAATCCAGTTAAGATTGGTGAGTATCTACATGACACAAAAGATGATACATACTGGCTTATATATAATTCATTCAATGTAAACGATGTGCATTATGAAGGAAAAATGATTCAATGTAATTATCTTCTGAAATGGCAACTTGAAACTGGAGAAATCATTGAACGTTTTTCAAACATTGTCAGTGCCAGCAAATACGATGTCGGTGAGACAGGTAATAGTACGCTCGTGTTGAGTTCTAACAACTATACAATTCTTATTGGATATTGTGGTGAAGGTTTTGAGCTGGAAGGAAAACGAGTATTCATTGATATGAAACCAACAAAGCCTACTAAGGTTTTTAAGATTACTCGTAGTGATGATGTTATATATAATTCTGATGGTGCGGGTTCTTTATTAAGTTTTATTGCTGATAAAACAGAATTCAATCCAAATAAAGACAATCAAGAATTACGAATCTGTGATTATATAGATCCGTCCTCTCCTCTCCCACCCACTCCATCAGAACCCAATGAAACGACAGATTTAAGGTGTGTGATTTCTGGAGATACAAATCTGCGCAATGGCTATAGTCGTATTTTTACTGTATTATTTACAGACAAAAGTGAAAACCCTGTCGATTGGAAGGATGTAAACTATCAGTGGCAGGTAAAATCAGATTTTAATATTACTCAAACTATTACAAATAATAAAATAACTGTTTCTGTCAATGACGAGAACCTAATTGGCGGATCCTTTTCTATTTCTATTTGTATTGGCAAAACTGTATTGTCTCAAATTAGAGTAATTATTGTAGAGTGATGGAGGTGATTAATTATCGCAAATAGTACAAGTATTTCGGAATTTAAAAAACGTGTCATGGATGCAATTACACATGACGATGCAATATTTTATGCTTTCGGTGCTGAAGAATGCGAAAATGGTGGGGATTTAAAAGACACACATATTCTTACATATAATAAAATTCCGGAAACAGTCGAAGAAGTATCAACTTATATGACAATAATGGTACATACAAAATCACGCGACAGAAATGGTACATTTATTATTCCAACTCTTGAATTCTATATTTATACACATTATAAACATATGAAAATGGATAGAAAAATTACAAAAGATAATAGATGTGACTATCTCTCTATGCTAATAGATGATATGTTTAATGGTTCAACAAAATATGGCGGAATTGGACAGCTAAAACTTACATTGAATGCAGAGGGTACATTTAACAGAGATTTTTTATTTCGCCATCTTGTTTTTGAAACAATTGATCTAAATAATTCAATGTGCGAAAAATGGTGACTGATATGACAAATGACGAGTTAAAAATATATCGTGGTGGAGATTTTATAGTTTCCAAATATATCCATATTAGACAACCGTCTTTAGATGAAATATGTGATTATGGCGAACAGGAATATTATTCTATGTTATATCAGCTGACTGCCACCCCACAGTCAATGAAAGTACAGCTCTGGGATATAATGAATACCGATTATACCACAATAACTTCATATGAATTATTCTGGAAATTAATATACAAACTATATCCCCAGAAAAAAACTTCAATTATATTTGGTGATTTAGATTTTACCAAGTTTGAAATAATACAATGCGAAAAAGAACATTCGATTTTACTCCACCAGATAATTAATAATGAGCCTGTAACAATAGACGAATTTACATACAACATGATAATGGATTATCTGCGGCAGGTTCATGGCATCCGCAAAGATGAAAAAATGCCCGCAAATGAAACGACTAAAATGATATTGATCGAAGACGAGCGAGAAGAATATAACAGAAACAAAAATAAAGAACACCACTCTCATCTGAAAAATTTGATATCTACCATGATCAATAGCGAAGGTTTTAATTATACTCATCGAAATGTATGGGATGTTAAAATAAATGCATTTATGGACTCTGTAAAGAGAATAAGCAAAATTAAAAATGCAGATCTATTACTTCAATCTGGATATTCCGGTTTTGGAGTAAATTTAAAAGAAATATCCGAAAACAAATTAGATTATTTTGGAGAACTTGATTAGATATCAGGTTCTTTTTATTTTATTAAAATATAAGGAGGACTAACAATTTATGTATAACCCTAATGAATTAATTCTGGAGAAAATACGGGCTGTTGAAGAGTATGACCCTAGTACATATGAACTTATTGGCAGGTATACTCAGATAGAAAGTCCGAGTTTAAAAGTTAATGCAACTTCAACGAATGTAACAGATGCTATGGGAACTGAAATTGCCAATTTTTATCAGGCGCAGACTGCCACATTCAGTTTTACCAATAGTTTATTTTCTCTTGATTTAGCAGCAACGCAATTTGGTTCAAAAAAACAGATCGCTGATTCTGTCAATAAACTTTTAATTCCTGTGTCTGAAACAATTTTCATTGATTCAACAAATCACACTGCTGTATTAAAATATACTCCTGTCGGAGTAGTTGGAGCTGAAGTCAAATACGCAAAAGTTATTAATGAAAATAATACTTTCGGTAAAACGTATGAAGTTTCGCCAACCGCTGGAGCTGAAGTATTCACAATTGATGCCGCAACAAAGACTCTAACTTTTCCTTCTTCTGTCACAGGACGAGTATTTGTGCAGTATGAGAGGGAATCAGAGAATGCTGTTATGGTAACTAAATCCACCAATGTTTTACCTGAAATTCGCTCATTGCTCATTCATGCCATTTTCCATGATCCATGTAATGCCAATGTTGTATATGCAGGCATCATATCTGTTCCAAGAGCGCAAATTAATCCTGAGTCTGTTGAAATCAATCTTACTCCAGACGGAAAACATTCTGCTGAATACAAATTGCAAAAACCATATTGTGACGAGTCGGCTAGACTGTTTGATATTATAGTAACTGAAGAATAAAGATATTAAGTTTAGAAGAGAGGGAATCCCCCCCCCTCTCTTTTTATTTGTAAAATTTTTGCAAGGAGGAAAATTTTGAACGTTTTGCAAAAAGGAATGCATTTTGATTCATATAAAGATATATGTAATTTTACTGGTATTAAATATGACTCTCATAAATCTTTTTTAATAGAAAGAATACATAAGATATGTTCTACACATATAGAAAATAATAAAATAATCATAGATGATGTATTTGGAAACGCGAATGATATAAAATATCAAAATCACAACTATTTTTATGAAGCCGAAGATATTGTATCAACAAAAACTGGAAAAATAAAAATAATAAAACAAATAAGATTATATGGCAAATCAAAAGGATATCAATACATTTGTGTAAAAGATGGTTATACTGGTGAAATTTCCGAGTATCATCTTAAAAACGGAGTAGGATGCCCTATTTGTGGAAAAGCAAAGTGTGTAAACGGATTAAATTCTATTTATGATGTAAGAAAAGATTTATTAAAATATATTGTAAATAAAAACGATGCACATAATTATACTCCATGCAGCGGAAGGAAAGTTTTATGCAAATGTCCAACTTGCGGATATGAAAAAATAGTAACTCTACATAATTTATCTTCACATGGATTTAGTTGTAATTTTTGTTCTGATGGATTGTCATATCCAAACAAATTTGTGTATTGCTTGTTAAATCAATTAAATATTAATTATACTCCAGAAAAAATATTTGATTGGTGCACAAATAAACTATATGATATATACATTCCATCATTAAATATGATAATAGAAAATCACGGTAAACAACATTATATCCTAAAATCCCGGCCTGATTATACACTGGTTTAAGCTATTAAGTGATACAGTCCGAAAATCTTCTTCTGAA
>ERZ779626.92-NODE-92-length-61286-cov-24.694289_pt1 | contig 61286 bp, 67 predicted proteins | sample MGYA00514209_ERZ779626 | MGnify/ENA primary metagenome ERZ779626 (study PRJEB29562, sample SAMEA4376713) | mouse gut metagenome | isolation source: Cecum | study: EMG produced TPA metagenomics assembly of the A DSS colitis mouse model was used to assess the...
TGTTTAACCTTGCCGCCACTACCCGCGCCGCCGCCACCCCTGACGCACCCGCCTGGGCCTCGTCGGCGCAAAGTCCGCTCGACTTCGTTTCCCGCTGCGCGGAAAACTGCGTCCGCTTCCTTGCGCCTCCTCTCCAAACGGCACCCGCTGCGCTGGGCTGCCGTTTGGGGGCCGCCTCCGGCGGCCTTATTTGTTTAACCTTGCCGCCACTACCCGCGCCGCCGCCACCCCTGACGCACCCGCCTGCGCCAAGCCTCTTGTGACGCCCGCGCCGTCGCCCACGGCAAAGAAGCCGGGCAGGGCGGTTTCCAGCTCGCCCGACAGCCTGATCCGCGCGGAGTAGAACTTCACCTCCGCCCCGTAGAGCAGGGTGTCGTAGTTGGCGGTGCCGGGGGCCAGCTTGTCCAGGGCGTAGATCATCTCAATGATATCGTCCAGCTGCCGCTTCGGCAGGGCCAGGGACAGATCGCCGGACACCGCCGCGGCAAGGGTGGGCCGGACGAAGGACTTGCTCATCCTGTGGTCGTTGCTCCGCCGCCCGCCCACCAGATCGCCGAAGCGCTGCACCAGCACGCCCCCCGCCAGCATGTTGGACAGCGAGGCGATGTGCTTGCCGTAGCGGTAGGGCTCGTTGAAGGGTGAGGTGAAGCGGTTGGAAACCAGCAGGGCGAAGTTTGTGTTTTCGCTGCGCAGGGCGGGGTCGGAGTAGGAGTGGCCGTTGACGGTGTTGATCCCCTCCACGTTCTCCGCCACCACATGGCCATAGGGGTTCATGCAGAAGGTTCGCACCTGGTCGCCGTACTGCTTGGTGCGGTAGACCAGCTTGGATTCGTACACCACGTCGGTGATGTGCTCGAACACCGTGGCGGGCAGCTCCACCCGCACGCCCACGTCCACCTGGTTGTTCAGTAGCTCCAGCCCCAGCCCCTTGCACTGGTTGGCGAACCACTCCGCCCCGGAGCGGCCCGGGCCTGCGATGAGATAGGGGGCGGTATACCGCGCCCCGCCCTCCGTCACCAGGGTGTACACGCCGTCCCTTGCCTCAATGGACGCCACGGCGGTGTCGAACAGGAAGGTATGCCTGTCCCGGATGGCCTCATAGATGCTGGTGAGGATTTTCAGGTTGTTTTCCGTCCCCAGGTGCTTGCACTGGGCCTGGAGCAGGTGCAGGTCATATTTCAGCGCCTCCCGCTCCAGCGCCCTGGCCTGGGGGGTGGAGGTGGAGTACACCTCGGTGGTGGCGCCGTGCTTCACGTTGAGGCTGTCCACATAGCCGATGAGGTCCATGACCTCTCCCTGCTCCAGGAAATCGGTGAGCCAGCCGCCAAAGGCGGTGGTGAAGTTGAATTTCCCGTCGGAGAAGGCCCCCGCCCCGCCAAAGCCGCACATGGTACCGCACACCCTGCACTGGACGCAGGCGCGGACCTTGCCCGCCACAATGGGGCACTGGCGGCGGTAGATGTCCGCCCCCTTGTCCACCACCAGCACCCGGGCGGAGGGGCATTTCAGCGCCAGCTCGTAGGCGGCGTAGATGCCGGCCTCGCCGGTGCCCAGGACCATCACGTCGTAGTTGGTATTCATACAGCGGCTCCTCTCTTGGCTGTGGGCGTATACGGACAGTATATTGTACCATGGAACACGCCCCGGCGCAAGGGCGCAATTTCGCCGCCCCCGGAGGGGCGGCCGCCATCAAAACGCTATCACTTCCAGTTGAGCGCCCCGCCCTCCGGCGGGGATGGCCGCCCGGTCTTGAACCGTGGAGCCGGTTGTGATAAAATAGAACATACGCCGATGGTTTTGGGGGCTTTCTCATGAAAAATATAAACGCGGTTTTGTCCGCCCTGCTGGCGGGGACGGCCCTGGCCGCGGCCGACACCCTGATCCGCACCCATACCCACACCCACCGGCACACCTTTGCCCACACCCACGGCGGCTCGACCCATACCCACACCGTCACCCACGCCCACCCCCATAACCATTACATCACGGACGGGCGGCATGGCCACCGCCACACCCAGGCGGAGCTGAAGCGTGCGCCGGGCGCGGAGCACATCTGACCGCCGCCGGGCGGGCGCCGCTGCGGCGCGGGCCATTCCAGCCCGGGGCGGCGGCAGAGCCCGGCAGTTTGTCCATTGGCGGCCCCGCGCCGCAGGGAGGTCTCTATGAAGCCTGACATTTTAGTGGTCTGCGGCCCCACGGCCTCGGGTAAGACCGCCCTGGCGGCGGAGCTGGCCCTGCGCCTGGACGGGGAGGTGGTGTCCGCCGATTCCATGCAGGTCTACCGCCGCATGGATATCGGCACCGCCAAGCCCACCCCAGGGGAGATGCGTGGCGTCCCCCACCACATGCTGGACGTGGCCGACCCGTGGGAAAACTACTCAGTGGCCCGGTATGTGGAGGACGCCGTCCCCATCGTGGACGGCATCCTGGCCCGGGGACGGCTGCCCATCGTGGCGGGGGGGACGGGGCTGTACATCGACAATCTGGCGGCCGGGCGGCGGTTCGCCCCCTTCCAGCCGGACAGCGGGCTGCGGGAGGAGCTTCAGTCCCGCGTTCGGACGCAGGGCCTGCCCGTCCTGCGGGAGACGCTGGAGCGGGTGGACCCGGACGCCGCCGGGCGCATCCATCCCAATGATGAGAAGCGCACCCTCCGGGCGCTGGAGGTCTACCTGTCCACAGGGAAGACCATCACCCAGCACAACCGGGAAAGCCAGGCCCTGCCCAACCGCTATACCCCCCTCACCATCGCCCTGAATTTCACGCAGCGCCCCTGGCTGTGGGAGCGCATCGACCGCCGGGTGGACGAGATGATGGCCCGGGGGCTGGAGGGGGAGGTCCGGGGCCTGCTGGACGCCGGGATCTCCCGGCAGTGCACCGCCATGCAGGCCATCGGCTATAAGGAGATCGCCGGCGCCCTCTGCTCGGGCCGCCCGGCCCGGGAGGGGGCGGAGGAGGTCAAGCTGCGCTCCCGACAGTACGCCAAGCGGCAGCTCACCTGGTTTCGCCGCAACCGGCAAGCCTATTGGGTGAATTGGGAAAAAATTCCTGATTTGTCCGCCGCCGCCGATTTTTCGACAGAACTTGTCAGGGAGAGTGGGTTAAGATAAATACACACAAGCGCGAGACCGGGCGGGCTTTGTCACGTTCGGATTGGCCGCGCTGCCGGGCCGCTTTCGCTGCGGTCCGGGCTGGCCGTCCCCGCGCTTCCAAGAAAGAAGGAGTGTATTAAAATGAGCCTTACATCCACTGTCTCCGTCTCCAAGCAGCCCAACGTACAGGACGCTTTTTTGTCCGCCGCCCGCCGCCTGGCCGCCCGGGTCACCGTATTCCTCATGAACGGCTACCAGCTCCGGGGGGTCATCACCGCCTTTGACCCCTATGTGGTGGTGGTGGTGTCCGACGGCAGGCAGCAGGTGATCTACAAGCACGCCATCTCCACCATCGCCCCGGAGCATCCGGTGGAATTAGAAGCGTGAGGATAGGCACATAGGCCCGGATGGACCGCAGCGAGGGGTAAATCCCAGGCGGACACGGTCCGCCGGATTTGCCCCGAGGCGGAGGGAAGCCGGGCCGTGTATGTGCCCAATCCGAACGTGACAGCAAGACGCGTAAGGACACCCTCGCGGCCCGCCCTCCGTCAGGAAACAGAAAGATAAAGGATTGATCCCATTGAAGGAAAGCACCCTGGCCACCAAAATCATGATTGCCATCCTCTGCCTGGGGGTGGCGGCCTATCTGGCCATCTACCTCGTCCGGGGCTGGAAAGCGGAGCTGGCCACCACCCGGGCCTACACCCACTCCATCGACGTGGGGCAGGAGGCCCAGGGCATCCTGGTGCGCACTGAGATCCCCCTGGCCGGCGGCAGCGGCTATGTGGACCAGATCCTGCCCGAGGGGGCCAAGGCCGCCGCCGGGGACGCGGTGGCCCTGCTGTACGGCGACCCCTCCGCCCTCACCACCCGGCAGTCCATCCGGACGCTGGAGGCGGAGATCGAGCAGCTCCAATACGCCCTGGGGGACCGGGCCCAGAGCTCCGACGCCGCCCGGCTGGACCAGCAGGTCATCTCCTCCATTGTCTCCCTGCGCTCCCTGGCCGCCGGGGGGGACCTGACGGGGCTGGACGACTGCGCCCTCAACCTGCGCTCCATGGTGTTCAAGCGGGACTACGCCTATGGGGACACCGGGGCGGCGGAGCAGCTGGGCCAGCTCATCACGGACAAGCAGGCCCAGCTGGCCGAGCTTTACCGCTCCCTGAACCAGGTGTCCACCACCGTATACGCCCCCACCTCCGGCATCTATTCCGCCGGGACGGACGGCTGGGAGGGCGTCGTCACCCCCGCCATGCTGGACAGCCTCACCGCCGGCGACCTGGACGGGCTGCTCCAGCAGCAGCACAGCCCCGCCTCCGGCTCGGTGGGCAAGCTCATCACCGATTCCACCTGGTACTACGCCGCCCTGCTGGACGGCGTTGACACCGGCCTCCAGTCCGGCCGGCGCTATACCCTCAGCTTCTCGGGCGACTACTTCGGCCAGCTGGTCATGACCCTGGAGCGGGTGGCCCTGGACGGGGACAGGACGCTGGCCATATTCTCCTGCCGCTCCCATCTGGCGGACACCACCCTGCTGCGGGTGCAGACGGTGGACGTGGTTACCCAGACCCTGGAGGGCATCCGCGTCCCCCGCCAGGCCCTGCGGGTGGAGACGGTGGAGGAGACCGCCGAGGACGGCTCCATCCGCCATGTGAACCGCTACGGCGTGTTCACCGTGGTGGGCGCACAGGCGGAGTGGCACGAGGTAGAGGTGCTGTACACCGACGAATCCTACTATCTGGTCCGGCCCGCCGACCCGGCGGCGGCCTCCCGCCTGCGGGCGGGGGACGAGGTGATTTTCAACTCCTCCGGCATCTACGACGGAAAAGTAGTGCGCTGAGCCGTCGTGAGCAGCGCGGGTGGACTGGAGCGAGGGCAAAAGCCAAAGGCCCGGATGGGTTTTGCCCGAGTGGTCAGGAAGCCGCGCGTCGCCAACAGGCAAAGCGCAGCAACATCTGGAGGCTGGTCTACATGGATTTAAAGGAAAACATCGCCCGGGTGCGCGCCCAGCTGGACGAGGCCGCCCGGGCCGCCGGGCGGGACCCCTCCCAGGTCACCCTGCTGGCCGCCACCAAGACCCAGGGGCAGGAGGCCATCCGGGCCGCCATCCGGGCGGGCGTCACCGTATGCGGGGAGAACCGGGTGCAGGAGCTCACCGCCCACCTGGAGGAAGGCGCCTATGAGGGGGCCCAGGTCCACTTTATCGGCCACCTCCAGACCAACAAGGTGAAGTACGTGGTGGGCCGGGTGGCGCTGATCCACTCCGTCTCCTCGGAAAAGCTGCTGCGCGCCATCGCCCAGCGCGCGGACGCCCTGGGGCTGGTTCAGGATATTTTGCTGGAAATCAACCTGGCCGGGGAGGCGTCCAAGTCCGGCTTTGCCCCCCAGGCCGCCTGCTCCGCCGCCCGGCTGGCCGCCGGCCTGGAGGGCGTGCGGCTGCGCGGACTGATGTGCATCCCTCCGCGGGCCGTCCGGCCGGGGGACAATCTCCCATATTTTCAAAAATTACGCCGGTTAGCTGTTGACATAACGCGGGAAATGTTAGATAATAGCAGAGATATGGACGTGCTTTCCATGGGGATGAGCGGCGACTACGCCGACGCCGTTGCCGCGGGCTCCACCTGTGTGCGGGTGGGCTCGGCTCTGTTCGGCCCCCGCCCGCCTATGTCATCTACTCACGATTGAAGGGAGACCCGTCTATATGAGCTTATTCGATGAACTCAAGCGCCTGGCCCGCCCCTATGAGGACGAGGAGGAGGACGACTATGAGGAGGACTTCACCCCGGTGAACAGCGGTATCAAGGAGCTCCCCCGGGAGCGCGACCGCGACAGGGACCGGGACAGGGAGCGCGATACCGACCGCCGCAGCGGCAACAAGGTGGTCAATATCCACACCACAACCCAGCTCCAGGTGGTGCTGGTCAGCCCCACCCGGTTTGAAAACGCCAGCGAGATCGCCGACCACCTGCGGGACAAGCGCACCGTGGTGCTCAACCTGGAGCAGACGGACAAGAACATCGCCCGCCGCCTCATCGACTTTTTGTCCGGCGTGGCCTACGCCAACGAGGGCACCATCAAAAAGGTGGCCCTGTCCACCTATATCATCACCCCCTACAACGTGGAAATTTTGGGCGACCTCATCGACGAGCTGGAAAATAACGGACTGTACTTCTGAGATAGAGATAAGGGGGACTTTACGCTATGATGACTCCGCAGGAGGTGGCCAGCCACTCCTTTGCAAAGGCCACCCTGGGCGGGTATAACCTGGCCCAGGTAGACGAGTTTCTGGACGCGCTCACCGAGGACTATGCCGCCCTTTACAACGAGAACGCGATCTTGAAGAACAAATTAAAGGTGCTGTCCGACACGGTGGAGGAGTACCGCGCCACCGACAACGCCATGCGTAAAACCCTGCTGGCCGCCCAGAAGATGGCGGACGACATGGTGGCGGACGCCAAGAAAAAGCAGGCGGAGCTGGTGGGCGAGGCGGAGCAGGACGCCCACAAGCGGGTGGAGGAGCTGCAAAAGGCGGTGAAGGCGGAGGAGTTCCGGCTGAAAAAGGCCCAGGAGTCCACCGCCGCCTATGTGCGCAAGCTGGCCAAGGCCCACGATGAGGAGATGGCGTTCCTGTCCAACCTGGGCCAGCTGGTCCCCCCCGAAATGGCCCCCGCCAAGGGCAGCGACCCCTCCGAGGACATTAAGGCCGCCCTGGCCGCCCAGATCCGCCAGGAAGAGGAGGAGCCCCAGCCCCAGGCCGCCCCGGAAAAGCCCGCCCCCCGGCTGGTGGCGGTGGGGCCGGACGACGACGTGCCCCCCATGCCCGACGACCTGGAGCCCCTGTCCGGCCAAGGCCAGGACGAGTTCGAGCTGGACCCGGACGCCACCAGGCGGTATTCCGACCTCCAGTTTGGCAAGGACTACGAAATTCAATAAAGCAAAGGCCCGCCGGGAATCCGGCGGGCCTTTTTGCCGCTATTCTGCCTTTATCCCGTCCTGACAGCCATAGCGGTACATCAATTCTCCGCATGCCCGGGAAAACTCCTCAAACCCGCTGACCAGCAATTCAAAATCCGGGTCGGTATCCGGGTTCACCCCCATCCTCTCGCACAGGCGGTTGCGCGCCTCGTAGACCTGCCTGGCCAGCGGCCCCAGCGCGCCCTCCATGGAGGATTCATCCCGCACCCACGGGCACACATCCGGTTCAATGAAGCCATTGATTTTGTTGTAGATCATTTCCCAGCGTGCTTCGTCTTGCATAATCATTACCCCCTTCATGTTTGCTACAATATTGTAGCATATCCTCATCTGAAATGCAACAAAATAGTAGCATCATTTTGAGGAGTGATGCGCTATTTTATTTCAAAGAATTGAAGATCTTCGCATTGATGCCGACAAGACCCAACAAGAAATTGCGGACTTGCTGAACTGCCAGAGGGAAGTATACAGACGCTATGAAAAGGGTACTTTTGATATTCCGCTTTGGGCATTGATTAAGCTGGCCGTCTATTATGAAACGAGTACCGATTATATCCTGGGACTTACAGATACAAAGACAGCCTACCCCAAATCAAAGAGGTAGGCCGGGGGATGCTGTGGCGGCGCGCCCGGCGCACCCCTGAGGCGCGGGCAGTGGACAGGGGCTGTTCCCAATACCCAGATACAAGCGGCAGCGCCAATAGGGGCCGCCCAGTCCCGGGCCGGGGCGCCGGAAGGGTAAGGCGAAACCCAGCGTATAGGGCTCTCCCGTAATGGGGTACATAGGGGCAAAGCCCCTATGCGCGCTCTTTGGTCACTTTCTCTCGCGTGAGAGAAAGTGACCCCCCGGAGGGCATCCCCCGGAGGGCATCCCCCGGAGGGCATCCCCCGGACAGGGGACAAAAAAGCAGGCCCCCTGCCTTGCGGCAGAGGGCCCGTTAACGGTTTTGGGCGAAAGATTACTTGTGGTCCACGCTGTACATGTGCTTGATGAGCTCCAGCACCTTGTTGGAGTAGCCCATCTCGTTGTCATACCAGGACACGACCTTCACGAAGGTGTCGGTGAGGGCGATGCCGGCCTTGGCGTCGAAGATGGAGGTGCGGGGATCGCCCAGGAAGTCGCTGGACACCACGTCCTCGTCGGTGTAGCCCAGGATGCCCTTCAGCTCACCCTCGGAGGCGGCCTTCATGGCGGCGCAGATCTCATCGTACTTGGCGGGCTTGGCCAGGTTGACGGTCAGGTCCACCACGGACACATCCAGGGTGGGCACGCGCATGGACATGCCGGTCAGCTTGCCGTTCAGCTCGGGGATGACCTTGCCCACGGCCTTGGCCGCGCCGGTGGAGGAGGGGATGATGTTGCCGGAGGCCGCGCGGCCGCCGCGCCAGTCCTTCATGGAGGGGCCGTCAACGGTCTTCTGGGTGGCGGTGGTGGAGTGCACGGTGGTCATCAGGCCGTCGGTGATGCCGAAGTTATCGTTGAGCACCTTGGCGATGGGGGCCAGGCAGTTGGTGGTGCAGGAGGCGTTGGACACGAACTTCATGTCGGGGGTGTAGGCGTCCAGGTTGACGCCGCACACGAACATGGGGGTGCTGTCCTTGGAGGGGGCGGACATGACGACCTTCTTGGCGCCGGCGTCGATGTGGGCCTGGGCCTTCTCCTGGGTCAGGAACAGGCCGGTGGACTCCACCACGTACTCAGCCTCCAGCTTGCCCCAGGGGATATTCTTGGGGTCGCGCTCGGCGAAGATGGGGATGGACTTGCCGTTGACCACGATGGCGTTCTCAGTGGCGGAAACCTCGCCGTTAAACTGGCCGTGCATGGTGTCGTACTTCAGCATATAGGCCAGGTAGTCGGCGGGGCACAGGTCGTTGATGCCCACGATCTCGATCTCGGGATGGTTCACGCTGGCGCGGAAAACCATGCGGCCGATGCGGCCAAAACCGTTAATACCTACTTTGATGCTCATTGGTATCACTCCTTAATATAATTATGGTGGTGATGGATCTGCGCGGTCTTATTATACTCTATCCGCGTTCCAAAGGGAAGGGGTATTGTGAAAAATCTTTCAAACTTTTTCGCAAATTTTTATTCTTATCTGACAAACCGGGCGGTTTCCTCTGGAAACCGCCCGGTTTTGGATATTTCCCCCAGTTTTCTCCCGGGCGGCTGCCCTTATTCGATAATCAGCTCGATGTTTTTGGCGCTCTCCTGGAACTCGTCGATCCAGTCGCCGGTCATATCGGTGTAAGTAAAGGCATAGAGCTTGTCGGCGTTCACCGTCACCAGCAGCTGGGTCATGGTCACCCCGTCCAGCTCCACGTCATAGCAGTACTGGTAAGCGGGCAGGCCGCACACGTCGTCCTTGCTGAAGAAGCGGTCCGTGATGGTGGGCTCGACGCCGAAGGTGCTCTCGAACATCTCCGCCAGGGTCTCCCGGGTCAGGTCGGCGGTGATAATTTTAAAGGCCGCGTCCGCTCCGCTCTCCTTCTCGGTGACGGTGGTGTTGATGTTGGAGCCGTCCTCGGTGTACCAGCACTCCTTCACGCCCTCCATCTCGGTCTCCTCAAACCCCTCGGGCAGATCCACGTTGTAGTCTGTCACATGGTCGTTGACCTTCTTGCCGCATCCGGCGGGCAGCAGCATCACCAGCGCAAATAAAAAGACCAGACATTTTTTCATGATAACTCTCTCCTTACATGTCGTTCTGCGTCCCGGCAGGCGGGACACAGTTTGGATTATAGCACTTCCCGCCGCTTCCCGCAAGGGCTTTTCGCCACTTGACAGCGCTGGTATAATAATTGAGGCAGCTTCTAAGACTTTCACCAAGGGAGGCCGTCTCCATGACAGAAAAAATCCAGGCGCGGCTGGCCGCCGTCCTGCCCACCCTGCGGACCCTGGCGCAGTGGCTGGGGCTGGCCGGGCTGGCCGGGCTGGCCTGCGGCGGGGCGGGGGCGGCGTTTACCTGGTGCGTGGCCCAGGCCACGGCCCTGCGCGCCGCCCATCCCTGGCTGCTGTTTTTCATGCCCCTGGCGGGGCTGGCCATCGTGTTCAGCTACCGGGCCGCCGGCATGGAAAACGACAGCGGCACCAACCAGATCATCGCCAGCGTCCGGGGCGGGGAGCGCCCCCCGCTGCGGCTGGCCCCGCTGATCTTCCTGGGCTCGGTGCTCACCCACCTCACCGGCGGCAGCGCCGGACGGGAGGGGGCCGCCCTTCAGATCGGCGGCAGCATCTCCGCCGGCATCGGGCGGCTGCTCCGCCTGGGGGAGCGGAACCTGAACACCATTATCCAGTGCGGCATGGCCGGGCTGTTCTCCGCCCTGTTCGGAACCCCCCTCACCGCCACCGTGTTCGCCCTGGAGGTGATAAACGTGGGCCACTTCCGCTATGCCGCCCTGTTTCCCTGCCTGCTGTCCGCGCTGACGGCAAACGCCATCCCCCGCCTGCTGGGCCTGCCCGGGGAGCGCTACCGCCTGTCCGGCCTGCCGGGGCTGGGCCCCGTCTCCCTGCTGCAATGCGGGGGGCTGGCCGTTCTGGCGGCGCTGGCGTCCATCCTCTTCTGCACCCTCATGCACCAGGCGGGCAGGCTGTACAAAAAGCATCTCCCCAACCAGTACATCCGGGCGGCGGCCGGGGCGGCGCTGGTTATTGCCCTCACCCTCATAGAGGGCAGCGGCGACTACAACGGGGCGGGGGGGCACATCATCGAGCTGGCGTTAGAGGGACAGCTCCGCGTGCCCTGGGCCTTTGCGCTGAAAATGCTGTTCACCGCCCTCACCCTGGGGGCGGGCTTCCGGGGCGGGGAGATCGTGCCCACGCTGTTCATCGGCTCCACCCTGGGCTGCGCCGCGGCGCCGCTGTTCGGGCTGGACCCGGCCTTCGGGGCCGCCGTCTCCATGATCGCCCTGTTCTGCGGGGTGGTGAACTGCCCGCTGGCCTCCATCTTCCTGTCCATCGAGCTGTTCGGCGGGGAGGGGCTGCTGTTCTTCGCCCTGGCCTGCTCCCTGAGCTTTCTGCTCAGCGGGCGGTATTCGCTGTACTCCAGCCAGAATATCATTTATTCCAAGCTGGATGCGCGGCTGGACGACCAATACCGGCAGGGAGGGCCTATAAGCTCAGAGCGTTAAAGGGTAATTAGAAGCTGTACCAATAGCCGAAGTATGCAGGCTTGCGAGGAAAAATTGCCGCCGGCAAGGCAAAAAATCGCAGGAATACTTTGTGTATTTCAAGATTTTTTAACGCAGCCTGGCGGCAGTTTGGCCCGCAAGGATGTGTGCTGGGGTCTATTGGTACAGCTTCTTAGAATAGGGAGGGGCCTGTCCGAGTGGACAGGCCCCTCAGTCCGTCGAAAAAGGCTTTGCCTTTTCCGACGGACTGAGCTGCGGCCTCATGCGCGCACTCGCTGTCCGCCTGAGGCGGCCAACTCGCACACTGTTCGGCCGAGAAGTGTTTTCCCCGACGCACAGGTCGCCGGGGAAAACGGATTTCATTTTCTTCGCGCCTGCGGGCGCGAACTCTGCGAGGCTTTTTCGACAAGCTCAGGGGCCTGTCCGAGCGGACAGGCCCCTGTTTCTTTTTCCGCTTTCTGCTGCCGCGCTGCGATGCGGCCGCCCCTCCTTGGGTTTTTGTCCTCGCTCCAGTCCATCCGCGCGGCTCACGACGGCTCAGCGCTTTTGTCACGCTTCGCCTGTTCCCCACGCGCGGCTTCCTTCCGCCTCGGACAAAACCCATCCGGGCCTGCGCCCTCCTTGCGCTTTTGTCCTCGCTCCAGTCCATCCGCGCGGCTCACGACGGCTCAGCGCTCACCTCTGGTACTCAAACTCCAGATTATACAGGCACACCACGTCCCCGTCCTCAACACCCAGCTCCTCCAGCTGCTGGTACACCCCTGCGTCCCGCAGCTTGCGCTCAAACCAGTTCCGGCTCTCGTAGTCGGAGAAGTTCACATTGGCCATCAGCTGACGCAGCCAGGGCCCGTCCACCAGCCAGACGCCGTCCTCGTCCTGCTGGATATCCAAGGATTCCGAGGTGTCCACCTCGGGGGGGCGCTCCACGTAGGTGGGCTCATACACGATCACCGGGGGCAGGCCGGACAGCTCCCGGGCGGCGGCGTACATCAGCTCCTTGGCGCCCCGGTGGGTGGCGGCGGACAGCTCAAACAGGGGGCACCCCTTGGCCTCCACATGCCGGCGCAGCTTTTCCAGCAGCCCGGGGTCCTCCATAATGTCCACCTTGTTGGCGGCCACCAGCATCCGCCGCCCGGCCAGCTCGGGGGACCAGCGCTGGAGCTCCTCGCAGATGGCGTCGAAGTCGGCCACCGGGTCCCGGCCCTCGCTGCCGGACACGTCCACCACATGGATGAGCAGGCGGCAGCGGTCCACATGGCGCAGAAAGTCGTGGCCCAGCCCCGCGCCGTCCGCCGCCCCCTCGATGATGCCGGGGATATCGGCCAGCACAAAGGACTCCCCCCCGTCCACCGCCACCACGCCCAGGTTGGGTGAGAGGGTGGTGAAATGGTAGTTGGCGATCTTGGGCTGGGCCCGGGTAACCACGCTGAGCAGGGTGGACTTCCCCACGTTGGGGAAGCCCACCAGCCCCACGTCCGCCAGCAGCTTCAGCTCTAAAAGCACCTCCCGGTACTGCCCCGGCAGGCCCGCCTTGGCAAACCGGGGGCACTGGCGGGTGGGGGTGGCGAAGTGCTGGTTCCCCCAGCCGCCGTTGCCCCCCCTGGCCAGCACGAAGTCCTCCTGGCCGGACATGTCGCAGATGATCTCGCGGGTCTCCAGGTCGCGCACCACGGTGCCTTTGGGCACCCGGATCACCAGGTCGTCCCCGTCCTTGCCGGAGCACCGCTTGCCCTGGCCGTCCCTGCCGTTTTCGGCGGCGTATTTGCGCTTGTAGCGGAAATCCATCAGGGTGGACATGTGGGGGTCCACCCGCAAAATGATGTCCCCGCCGCGCCCGCCGTCCCCGCCGTCGGGGCCGCCGGCGGCCACGTACTTCTCCCGGTGGAAGGCCACCGCGCCGCCGCCGCCCGCTCCCGCCCGGACGGTGATGCGGGCGGTGTCGATAAATTGATTGGCCATAGAGACCTCCTTTATAAATCCAGTTGATAGATCCGCTGCCTGGGCATCCCCTCGTACCAGGCAAAGTACTCCCTGGGCGCCTCGCAGATCTCCAATAACCTCCCGCCCAGCCGTTCAATGGTGCGGCAGGACGGGGCGTTGTCCTCCCCGCAGGTGAGATAGAGCCGCTTCATCCCGTGGAACCGGGCCACGTCCAGCACCAGTTCGCAGGCCCGGCGGGCATAGCCGTGCCCCTGGAATTCCGGGTCCACCTCATAGCCGATGTGGCCGTTATAGTATGCGTGGAAATTGTCCCCGATGCGGATGCTGATTTTTCCAACGGGGGTGCCGTCCGCCAGGATATCGTAATAGTAGAAGGGGAGCAGTACCCCATCGCCCTCCGCCTTTTCCCGGATGCGCAGGGTGAACCCGCCGCCGCCTAGGCAGTCAAAGCGGCTGTTGAACTGAAAACTCATCCGGCTCACCCCCTGACCCGGACGGCGATCCGGGCGGCGTCGATGAATTGATCCGCCATAACGGCCCCCTGTTCACGTGAAAACTTACTTACAAAGCCCCTCAAAGAAGCGCCGGGCGTTTTCCAGGTCGGCCTGGCTGGGGCGGCCCTTTGCGATGCCGCCGATGAGCTTGAAGGGCCCGAAGGTGTCAAATCCCCTGCACCCGAACTCCCCGGCGATCACGGCGGACTTCTCCCTGGCCACTGCCGCAATGGACTTGGTGTTGGCCCGTCCGCCGTAGGTGCACAGGAAGAACACCCGCTTGCCCTGGGGTAGATTGTTCCGGGCGAACTCCAGCACATTACGGTGGAACCTCCAGCCGTAGATACCAGAGGCAAAGCCGATAAGGTCATATTGCCCCAGATCGGCCTGTTTTTGCGCCCCGGCGTCGATGAGGTCTACGTCATGGCCCTGGGCGATGGCATCCACCAGCTTTTTGGTGTTGCCGTGGTGGATGGACTGGTACACGATGGCTGTTTTCATAACTGATTACCTCTTACCTCAAATGGGTCCATGCTCAATCTCCTGTCCTTTCTATTCCGCCGTTATCCTTGCCCGGACTCACCACCAGCTCCAACTTTCCCGGAGTGAGCGTGTAGACCAGACCCACAATGCCCAGGATCAACGCCAGCAGGTCAAGGATCAGGTGAAGGCCCCCTCCCCAGAAATGGGAGAGAAACGGGTCAAAGGCCGCCGCGAGCACCAGAAGAATGCCGAAAAGAATGAACGCAATCCCCTGAAACAGTCTTTTCATGTTCCTTTTCGCTCCTTTGCGGTTTATGAAAAAAGGCCGCAAACGGGAATCCGTCTGCGGCCTTTTGCGTCAAAACTTACTGGGCAATCTCCACGATAACACGCGACGGCAATGTCCCATTGCCGTATTCCGCGAAGCGGAATCTGCGCGGCACCGCCGCGCACAGCGCGTGTTGCCGCAACGCTCGTGCTTTTACAGCATAGCTGTAAAAGCCTGCGGCAGAGCCGCAGGGCAATAAATCCTCTGGATTTATTGCTCGAGCGTTACGATGGAGACCTGCTTGCGGTCCTTGCCCAGCCGCTCGAACTTCACCTTGCCGTCCTTCAGGGCGAACAGGGTGTCGTCGCTGCCCTTGCCCACGTTGACGCCGGGGTGGATATGGGTGCCGCGCTGGCGCACCAGAATATTACCCGCCAGCACAAACTGGCCGTCGCCGCGCTTCACGCCCAGGCGCTTGGCCTGGGAGTCGCGGCCGTTCTTGGTGGAGCCGCCGCCCTTTTTGTGGGCGAAAAACTGGATATTGAGCTTCAGCATAGTCGTTTCCGTCCTTTCTGTCAAAGGTTAAGGAGCTTACTCCTTTTCATCCTCATCATCTAACAAGACAGTGAGATAATCCGGGTATTGCTCCCCCATGGCCTGGAGGTAGACCAGCAGGCCCGCCAAAAGGGTCTGGCAGGCATACTCGTTGGCCTCGTCCAGCTTGGCGGGGAGCTTGAGGGAGATGCGGGCGTTTTTTTCGCTGGCCTTCACCGGCGCCCCCAGGCCCAGCACCTCGTTAATGGCGCACTCGGTCAGGCCAACCGCCGCGGAGATGGCCGCGCACACAATGTCGCTGCCCGCCTCGGCGTACCCGCTGTGGCCCTCCACCACGAAGCCGTCGATGCGGCCTTCCGCACTGTGGAAGGTTATGCTGGTCATCGCCGTTTCCCTCAGGCGTTGACCTTGGTGATCTCCACCTTGGTGTAGGGCTGGCGGTGGCCCTGACGGCGGCGGTAATTCTTCTTGGGCTTGTACTTGAACACCAGCACCTTTTTGCCCTTGCCGTTCTTCACCACGTTGGCGGTGACGGAGGCGCCGTCCACCACGGGGGCGCCGAAGGTAGCCTTGTCGCCGTCCAGGACGGCCAGCACCTTGTCGAAGGTGACGGTTTCGCCGGCTTCCACATTCAGCTTCTCGATGTAGAGGGTGTCGCCCTCGGCCACCTTATACTGCTTGCCGCCGGTCTCGATGATCGCGTGCATATCTGCACTCCTTTCCTTTATTACGGGCTCGCTGTCGGGGGCGGGGCGGTTTGCCCTCTTCTCTGTGGAAAACCACACCCGGTCAATGCGGCTCAAATAGTATATCAATCCAATTTCATAAAGTCAAGCGTTTTCCCCTCGGTTTTCGCATTTTATTTGCCCCGCGCGGCCAATTCCGCCTGGAAACCGGCGGCGGTGCGCTTGGCTGCGGCCACCTTGTCCCACCCCTCCAGATATTCCTTGGCGTATTTTGGGTTGCCCAGCCGGACAATTTTTCTGTTCCCCGGGTCCACCAGCTTGGTGATCCCCCCGGCCCCCAGGGAGAGCACGCTTTGCAGCTCCTCCATCATCACGATGTTATAGGCGCACACCGCCCCCGGCCTTGCCCAGCCCACGTTCTCAAAGGAGCCGGACATGTACTTCTGCCGGTAGAGGTAATAGGGGGCGTACCCCGCCCCCCGCAAGCGCGCCGACGCCGTCTCCAGCATGTTTTCCACCGCCTCCGGGCCGCACAGCTCCCCGCCCTCCTCGGTGAGCCGGGAGCCCTTTTTCAGCGCCAGGGTATGCACTGTGATGTTGGCCGGTTCCATGGCCAGCACCCGCTCCAGGGTTCGCCCAAAGCCCTCCTGGCTGTCGGCGGGCAGCCCGGCGATGAGATCCATGTTGACAAGCCCGCCGAAATGCTCCTCCGCCAGCGCCATAGCTTCCACAATCTCCCCGGCGGTGTGGGAGCGCCCCATGGCCCGCAGCACCTGGTCCTCCATGCTCTGGGGGTTGATGGAGATGCGGTGAATCCCGTGTCTTTTCAGGGTTTCCAGCTTGTCCGCAGTGATGGTGTCCGGCCTGCCCGCCTCCACAGTGAACTCGGCGCACCGCTCCATGGGAAGAAAGTTTTCCACAGCGGACAGGATTTTGTGCAGCTGCTCCGCCGACAGGGTGGTGGGGGTGCCGCCCCCCATATACGCGCAGGAGATGTGCACACCCCGCTCCCGCAGCAGCCGCCCGGCCAGCTCGATCTCCCGGCACAGCGCCTCCACATAGGGCTCCACCAGGGACAGCGATCGCTTCACGTCGGCGGAGATGAACGAGCAGTAGGCGCACCGGGTAGGGCAGAAGGGGATGCCCAGATAGAGGGCCATCCCGCCATCCCCCAGCTGCCGGTCCACATCCAGCGCCGCCTGGGCGCACTCCACTGCCAGCGCCGCCCTGGGGGCGGAGACATGGTAGTCCTCCCGGAGCTCCTTTTCCGCCTGCTTAGGGCTTTTGCCCGCCAGCATGGCCCGGGTGGGCAGCTTGACGGGCCGCACCCCGGTGAGGGACCCCCAGGGCAGCCCGCGGCCCAACAGGGCGGTCCCCGCCTTGTAAAACGCCTGCTTCAGCGCGTGGGAGACGGTGTGGTACACCTGCTCCTCCGGCTCGTCCAGCCTGTCCGAGGGGAAGCGCGCCACCCCATTGCGCCACTGCCCGTCCCGGAGAACCAGGGCACTCATATTGGCGAGCTTTTCCCCCCGGTGGAGGGTGAGGACGGCGGCGTTTTGTTCCGCGTGCAGCGCCTTGGGGATGGGGGCTTCGGGGTATTCGGGCCGCTCTCCGGGGAACAGGGTGAACAGCATCTGCTCCGCAGGATAGCGGTAGCGCCGGGCGTCCCAGGCCACATTATCCGAGGTCAGCCAGATTTTCATATCAGCGCCCCATGGCCGCCCGAAGGCAGTAGTTGGACTTCCGCTCCCGCTCCAGGGTGGACTGCCCCTCGTGGCCGGGGAGCACCTGGTAATCCCCCTCCAGCTCCCCCAGCCGCTTGAGGGAGCGCATCAGCTCCCCCTCGTCGCCGCCGGGCAGGTCGGTGCGGCCCATGGAGCCGGCAAACAGGGTGTCCCCGGTGAACAGCACGTTTTCCGCCCGCAGCGTGACGGAGCCGGGGGTGTGGCCGGGGGTGTCCAGCACCTCCAGCCTGATCCCGTCCACCTCCACCGTGTCCCCCTCCCGGTAGGGGGTGATATCCCCGAAGGAGCGCACAGTGGGAAAGGTTTCGCCGAACAGGCTTGTGGTATCCCCCTCGCCCCAGTCGGCGGGGTGGCAGTAGACGGGCAGGTCCGGCCACTCCTCCCGCAGGCCGGGTATGCCCAGGATGTGGTCAAAGTGGCCGTGGGTGAGCAGGACGGCCTGCGCCTCCAGCCCCTTGTCCACCAGCCACCGGGCCACCTGCTCCCCCTGATCTCCCGGGTCCACAATGCCGCACCGATACCCGCCCTCCCGGCGGAAAATGTAACAGTTGGTGCCGATCTGCCCCAGGCACAATACGCTGATCTCCATCAGACCACTCCTATCCTTTTTGCCCTATCATACGATATTTTGGCCCGTTTGTAAATATAAAAGAGGCCCGGTGGCTTCTCACCGGGCCCTTTTCATCCTTTCCCATCGCCGGGGGCGGGGCGTCATCATAAAAGCTGCGGGCAGTCAAGGTTATGCTATTAAAGTATAGCGTTTTTTATAAAATCATCATTTCTAAAATTATTTGTTTAATACACATTAAAACATACACATGAATCAGATAGTATATATAAAAAAAGTATTTTGATGACTCTCCACGTTTATCATTATATAGATAAATAAATGGCGCCGAAAAACACATGAGGTATTGATTTCCTGTAAAAAATCCCGGCATAAAATCACTTAAACGATAAGAAAAGTTTGTTCCAAACCAACACAAACCTGAAAATAATAGCAATATCCCCACATATTCAGATTTTTTGCGGCAAAAGTACCAGCATACTCCCATCACCACAAAAATAATTGAATAGTCTACTTTTAACAAATCTGGCAATATTGCTCGAAGCAATTCTCTTGTGAAACGCAAATATTGAGAGTTGTTAAAAAAATACTCCGCAAACTTAAGGCACCATGATTGGAGCCACCCAGGAATAATTCCTACTAATATTGCAAAAGAACAATAGCACAATGCCATACATTTATTACTTGTCACATTGCAAAGAACTTTTTCTATTAAAACTATATAAATTGCTGTATATAGCAGTGTAGGAAACATATTTCCCACACGAATTTCTCCTAATGAATTACCAAACGCAATATTATATACCTGATTGCTTATTGATAAAATAATACCAGCAATATAAAGCCGAATTAAAAGGTGTACCCGAGAAGATGTAAACCGCACGCTTTGAATTAAGACAAAGAGAAATATTGGTGCTGATATTCGTCCAAGCATCCTAAGTTCCTGTTTATACATGAGCACTATTGGAATTTCAAACATATATGCTGCAATATGATCTATTGTCATAGCGATTAGTGCTATATATTTTAACTGAGATGATGTAAAATATTTTTTCATAACATTTACCCTTAACTTTATAAACTGAGGGGGTATTCCCCCCTCAGTTTCACCAACTAATCACAGCATTTCCGCTAAATTCATGAACCCTTAGATCGGGCCCCGATCTCCAACATACTGCATAATCTTTTTCGGGATCAAGATTATAAAAATAAGAGTTAATTGGAAAATAATCAGGATAATAATCAGCGGTTACATAGTAGTTGTAATAATAAACGTAATTGTCATCTATATCCAAGACACCAATTTGCACTGGATAGCCGCCACTGCTAAGATTGCAGTCAAAATATATACGTCCATCTTCATTTGGCCTAAAATAAAAGTTTGTGTACAACCATTTGTTTGAAACAATTTCCAGGTTTGCTGTATAATAGCCTGTCCCCAGATTCCAATATGAAGTTGGAATCTCCAGGCTTCTTATCATTACTTCATCTGTCAAATCTTCTACTTTACATTCGTTAATGTTAATTCCTACTGGAACGCTATTTGCTATGGGCGAAGTGGCAAAGGCCGGGATGCACAGTACCAAGCTCATAGCCAAAGTCAAGATCAGTGATATCATCTTTTTCATTACACAACTTCCTTTCAATAGGTAATAAATCCAACAACTGTAACGGTATGCGAAGAATTATTCCTAACCGCCACCGCATAGCTCCCGCTCTGGCTTACCCTTATTGATTGATTGATACTGCCCCCCTTTACATTTAAAGAATAGAAGTAGCCATCGGGTGCTATTACGCCAAAGTCCATATTTGCGGACGCTGGCGAGTAGGAACAATTTATGGTCACAGTCTCTCCAACCTCTAGGGAAAATTTTATATCTGACACCGCCAAGGTATTGGCCGGAATATCGCTGTTAAGAGAGCCTGTAGCCCTTATTGAACTTTCTTCCAGTACCTCTACCTTCGACACATCAATCATTTCTCGCTTCATATCTTCCATCTGAAGAGCATTATCTTCATAATGCCCTGTTTCTGCGGTGGCCGTTAAACTGAGTGCCCCCATTGCAATTGCACATGCTAAAAATAACGCAACAAACCTTTTCATTCCCATAATGTACACATCTCCTCATTCTTTTAATTCTATTGGCAGAGTAACTGCTTCCGATACATTTACTTCGCTTTTATTGATATCTTCCATTGGAACAGGATTCTGCGTATCCTTTGCCAGCCATATACACACAACGAGTACCGCAGCTACTACCAAAAGAACTATCCCAACGATTTTCAAAATACCACGCTTATCATGCCTTTCAACCGCCTTCTTTTCTTCTGCCTCAACTACCAGCACAGCCGTTTCTGTCTGAAGCTGCGCGTTCTCATTCACCAGCGTGTCTATAGACACGTCAAGCAGTTTCCCTATCCTGACCATGTTTTCCGTAGATGGGTTTGAGATCCCCTGCTCCCATCTGGACACGGCCTGCCGTGATACGTTCAGCTCCTCCGCCAGTTCCAGCTGGGTCATGCCGCGCCGTTTCCGCAGAAGCGATAGCTTTTCTCCGAATCTCATAGTATCAGTCCCCCGTGTTTTTATAAACCATATCCGCTTTACATCTGCGCAATTTCCGGTTTCCCTGCCCGCATAAACGGCCGCAGGCTGCCCAGCGCTCTTGCTTCCGCGCTGGGCAGCCTGCCTTCCAGGCTATGGAGGATTTCTCCACATAGCCGGCTATACCGCTGTTAAATGTATCTGAATTGTGCTTTTCTGTGTTATTTCTTCCCCGGATCGTAAGCTACCACCGTGCGGCGGTTGGGCTCGGTGCCGGTGGAGAAGGTAGATACGCCGGGGTAGTCCTGGAGGGCGGTGTGGATCACGTGCCGCTCATAGGCGTTCATGGCCTCCAGGGTGATGTTCCGGCGGTACTTGACCACCTTGCCCGCCGTTTTGCGGGCAAGGCGGTTGAGGGATTCCTCCCGGCGGGCGCGGTAGCCCTCGGCGTCCACGTGGATGCGCACCCGATGGCTGCGGCCCTTGTTCACCGCATAGCCGGTGAGCTGCTGGATGGCGTCCAGGGTCTCCCCCCGGTGGCCGATGAGGGCGCCCATATTCTCCCCCTCCAGCACCACCTGGTACGTATCCCCCTCCCGGGTGACCACGGGGACAGCCTCCACCCCCATGTGCTGGAACAGCCCGGTCTGGAAGCTGACGATGGCGGCCGCCACGTCGCCGTCCGCCTCCCCGCCCCGCTGGACGGGGGCGGGCTGGGCGGCGGGAGCGGGCTTTTCCACACGGGGCGCGGGCTTGGGCCTGGGCTGAGGCTTGGGCGCGGGCTGGGAAACCTTGGGGGCCTGGGGCTTTTCGGGTTTGGGGGCGGGCGGCGGCTCGTCCGGCGCCTCGTAGGTGAGCTTCACCTTGGCGGGCACGGAGCCGATGCCCAGAAAGCCGGTCTTGCCCCGCTCCAGGATCTCCACGGACACGTCGTCCCGGTCCAGGCCCAAATAGGCCAGCCCCTTGGCGATGGCCTCATCCTCGGTCTTGGCGGTGAATTCCATGTATTTCAGCACGAAACTGCACTCCTTTTATTCTTCAATCAAGAGTTTGACCTCTTCTGTCCCCCGCCATGGGGCAAAAGGACAGCAAAAAATGTGCGTTTATCCGATACATAGGGAAACCAGGTCACTTTTCCCCGTCATCTTCGGCATAAGCCTCTTCATAATCCCCGCTGTCATCCGGCGACGCGGCTTCCTTGTCCTTCTTCCCGGCGGCCTCCGCCCGGGCGGCCAATTCCGGGTTGGACTCAGATATAATGGCCTTTTCCTCCTCGGTGAGCTCCTGGGCTTCCTCTTCCGCCGGACTGGCCGGGCCGTTGGGATCATAGTAGGGGGTGACGGGATAGCGGTTGGGGTCGTAGGCCCTCCCCCGGGCATAGGCCCGCAGGCCCTCCCGGCTGGCGCTGAGGTCCATCCCCGGCTCCTTGGCCTTCTTCTGGTGGGCCTTCTTGGGGTCCTTGCCTGCGGCGATGGCGGCGGCCTTCTTCTCCGCGGCGATGCGGCGGCGCTCCTTCTCTGCCTCCTTGGCCTTGGCGGCCTGGATTTCCATCTCCTTCTGGGCGGCCTCGTAGTCCTTGCGGAGGATGGCGCCGCAGATGACCTCCTGCACCATAATCAGCAGGGAGTTGGCAATCCAGTACACGCACATTCCGGCGGGCATGCCGAAGCCGATAAACAACGACATGCCGGGCCCCAGCAGGAGCAGGGACAGGTTCATCTTGGGGGGCGCCTGGTCCTTGCTCATCTGGTTGGTCTTCTGCATGATCAGGGTGGACACCAGGGACAAAGCGGCGGAGATGACGGGCAGCAGGAACAGCCCGATGGACCCCCAGGACAGCCCGCCCTCCCAGAACTTCAGCTGGGGGATCAGGGACAGGTCGATGCCGAAGAAGTCGAAGTTGATGACGAACATGCCGGCGGCGGACACCCCGGCGGCGGCCGCGGCGTCCTTGGCGGCGGACAGGTTGCCCGCTTTCATCATGGAGCCCAGGGTCAGCTCGTTATAGCCCACGGGGGTGAAGTCCGCCCAGCCCAGGGCCTTGCCCACGGCGGTGGTGGCCGCCTCGGTGAGGTTCATCATGTACTTCAGCGGGCGGCGGATGATGGCGTACAGCGGCCACAGGATGAGCATGGGGATCATGGACCAGCCGCAGCCCCCCATGGGGTTGACGTTGTTCTCGGCGTAGAACTTCTGGACCTCCTGGTTATACTTCTCCCTGTCGTTGCCGCAGCGCTTCTGGATCTCCTGAAGCTGGCTGTTCACCACGTTCATTTTGATCATGCTCTTCTTGCCCTTCAGATGGAGGGGGAAGAGGATGACCTTCACCACCACGGTGAACAGGATCAGCGCGATGCCGTAGCTGTTGAACACCTGGCAGAACAGCTTGAGCAGCAGGCTGAACGGGGTCATGAGGATTTGCCAAATATCCATGTTTGGCCTCCTAAATTCGTTTGATTTTCTTTGGCGGGACGGGGTCGTAAATGAAGGTTTTCTCGCGGTGGAAGGGGTGGCAGCGCAGGATGCGCCACAGGGCCAGCAGCCCGCCCTTCACCGCCCCGTGGAGCTCCACCGCCTCCAGGGCGTAGGCGGAGCAGGTGGGGATGAAGCGGCAGCAGGGGGGACGGCCGGGGGAGATATCCCTCCTGTACCAGCGGATGAGCCCCAGCAGCAGCCCCTTCACTTTGACCCTTCCTTTTCCTTTTTCAGCAGCTCCAGCCTGTCCGCCAGCTTTAAAAAGGACTTTTCAAGCTGGTGGTAATCACTGGATGCCGCCCGGGTCCGGGCCACCACCACCACGTCTCGGCCGCCCAGCACCTGACCCTCGTGGAGGCGGTAGATCTCCCGCAGGCGGCGGCGGACCCGGTTGCGCACCACGGCATGTCCCACCTTGGTGGACACGGTGAAGCCCAGCCGGTTGCCCTTTTGCCCATTGCCCCGGACGTAGAGCACCAGCCGCCCGTCGGCGGCGGACTTCCCCCGGTTGTAGGCCCGGCGGAACAGGTGGTTTTCCTTGAGGGATACGGTCTTCTTCATGTTACCTCCCGTTGCAAAGGGGATCTTCGGGCAAACGGACACAGGGGCGAGGGAAAATTCCCGCGCCCCGAGTCGTATCGTTATCCCGATGTGTGCGCCATCAGTAGCTCAGGCGGGCGCGGCCCTTGGCGCGGCGGCGGGCCAGAACCTTGCGGCCGTTGGCGGTGGCCATGCGCTTGCGGAAGCCGTGGACCTTGGAACGCTGGCGCTTCTTGGGCTGATAGGTACGAACCATGCGGGAACACCTCCTGTACAGTTTCACGCGCCCCCGTGAAGAGGAGCGCTCCACAACGCCCCGGCGGGGCGCGGTTGGCATTTGCTATGCGCAAATCACGCTTCTGCTGATTATACCTTGATTTTTTCCGCCTGTCAACAATAAATCGGCAATATTCTTTTTTCCTCCGGGGGGCACAACATATTGTATTCCCCCGCCGTCCGCCCGCTTTTCTCACATTATAAAAAAGAATTCCGCAAAAACCCTTGCCGGTCTCCCCCTTTTTTGGTATAATCTTTAAGTTGCGATATTTCTGTTTAGGAGGCTTCCGCCCATGAGATCGGCTGGCGACGTATGGGAAAAAGTAAAAAGCCTGATGGAGGCCGGCATGACCGCCGTATCCATCGAAACCTGGTTTGGCGACGTGGAGGCGGTCGCCCTGGAGGACACCCGGCTGGTGCTGTGCGTCCCCACCGACTTCAAGCGGAACATCATCCGCACCCGGTTCCAGGCCGTGGTGGAGCAGGCGCTGAAGGAGCTGTTCTCCTTTGACGTGGACGTGGCCCTTCTGCTGCCGGAGGAGCGGGACGCCTATGCCCGCCAGGCCGCGGAGCCCTTCCCCGCGGGGGGCGATGTGAACAAATATACCTTTGAGCGCTTTGTGGTGGGCTCCACCAACGAATTTGCCTATACCGCCGCCGTCAAGATCTCGGACGAGCCGGGGACAAAGTATAACCCCTTGTTTATCCACGGCCAGTCCGGCCTGGGAAAAACCCATCTCCTCCATGCCATCGCCGGCCGGACGCGGCAAAACCACCCCGGCTGCCGTATCATGTACGTGCAGAGCGAGGACTTTGTCAACGAGCTGATCGGCAACCTGCGCCGTGGCATCGACATGCAGAACTTCCGGGACAAATACCGCCAGGTGGACCTGTTCCTCATGGACGACGTACAGTTTATCGCCGGAAAGGACTCCAGCGAGGAGGAGCTGTTCCACACGTTCAATACCCTGTACGAGCAGAAAAAGCAAATCGTCTTTACCTCCGACCGCCCGCCCCAGGAAATGCTCCGGCTGGAGCAGCGGCTCAAAACCCGCTTTGAGCAGGGCCTGACCGCCGATATACAGCCCCCGGACTACGAGATGCGGGAGGCCCTGCTGAAAAACAAGGCGGCGGAGCGGGGGATCTCCCTCCCCAAGCCGGTGCTCTCCTACGTGGCGGACAATATCACCTCCAACGTGCGGCAGATCGAGGGCGTGGTTAACAAGATTATGGCCTTCCAGGAGCTGATGGGCGCCCAGGTGGACGTGGACACCACCATCCGGGCGGTGCGGGATATCCTGCGGGCCAAGGAAAACTTCCTGCCCTCCGCCGACACCATCATCCAGGAGGTGGCCCGGTTCTACGAGCTGGACACCGCCGCCATCACCGGCCAGAGCCAGAACAAGGAGATCAGCACCGCCCGCAACGTATCCATGTACATCATCCGGGAGATGACCCAGCTCTCCCTGGCGGAGATTGGCCAGCTGTTCGGCGGGCGCCACCACTCCACCGTGCTCAACTCCATCAACCGGGTGGAGAAGATGATGAAGACCCAGCCGGAGCTGATGGAGATCATCCGGGACATCACCAACGCGGTCAACTCGGCCTATTGATAGAGCACCGTCCCCGCTTCCGTTTCTGCGCCGCGGCAGGCGTGATTTTTAACGGGCTGAACTTCCACAATCCTGCGGACTGTGGTGTGGATGCCTGTGGAAGAAAAAACGGGCCCCTCAAAGCCCACAAGGTATGTGCAGGTTTTGTGGACGGGCTGTGGACGGCAAAAGCGCTGCCCCCGCACCGCTTTTCCAGTTTTCCACATGTTCCACACCCCCTACGGACTACTACGAATTTTTAACCCTTCCTCTCCTTGCGGAGGAGGGAGAAAGGAACCAGACTATGAAATTCTCCTGTGAAAAGGCGATTCTCCAAGCCGCCGTCACCACCGCCGGCCGGGTGGTCAACCCCAAAAGCCCCATCCAGGCGCTGGAGGGCGTGCTGATCGAAGCCGGGGGGGACAGCCTGAGCGTCAGCGGTTACAATCTGGAGACCGGCATTATCACCTGCGTCCCCGCCGGCGTGCCGGAGGGCGGCGCCATTGTGCTCTCCGCCCGGCTGCTGGGGGAAATACTGCGCCGGATGCCGGACGACATGGTTTCCATCTCCGCCCAGGGCTGCGCCGTCCACATCCAATGCGGCCCCACCTCCTTTGACATTATGGGCAGCAGCGACGAGGACTTCCCCGAGCTGCCCCAGGTGGACGAGGGCCGGGGGCTTAAAATGGCCCAGGGCGCCCTGCGCTCCATGATCGGGCAGACCGCCTTTGCCGTCAGCGACAACGAGAGCCGCCCCATCCATACCGGCGTGCTCTTTGAGGCGGAGGGGGGGGAGCTCACCATGGTGGCGGTGGACGGCTACCGCCTGGCCCTGCGGCGGGAAAAGCTGCTGGAGCAGGACGGGGAGGGGCGCATGTCCTTTGTGGTGCCCGGCGCGGCCCTCCGGGAGGTGGAAAAGATCTGTGCCGACAGCGACGAGCCGGTGTCCATTGTCCAGGGGGACCGGCACGTCACCTTTGAGACCGGGGGCACCCTTCTGGTGGCCCGGCGGCTGGAAGGGGAGTTCCTCAACTATCGCCAGACCATTCCCCAGAGCAATTCCATCGTGCTGGAGGCGGAGGCCGCCGACCTCCAGCGGTCCATCGACCGGGCCTCCCTCATCATCAACGAGAAGCTGAAAAGCCCCCTGCGCTGCAGGTTTGAGGACGGGGCGCTGTCCATCACCTCCAAAACCGCCATGGGCTCCGCCTTCGACGTCTGCCCCATCTCCGGCGACGGAAAGGGGCTGGAGATCGGCTTCAATAACCGTTTCCTCATGGAGGCGGTGAAGGCCGCCCCCGCCTCCCGGGTGCGGCTGGAGTTGAATACCGCCACCTCCCCCTGCCTGATTCTGCCCAGGGAAGGGGAGCCGGACAACTTCCTGTATATGGTCCTGCCGGTGCGGCTGCGGGCGGCGGAATAAGGTAGCCGGGGTGGCTGTTATGGAAAAGCGTATTAAAATCGAGACGGAATTTATCCGGCTGGACGCGTTGCTGAAATTCGCCGGGGCGGTGGACACCGGCGGCGAGGCCAAGCTGGCCGTGCAGCAGGGGGAGGTAAAGGTCAACGGGGAGACCTGCACCATGCGGGGCAGAAAGCTGCGCCCCGGCGACCGGGCGGAGCTGCCCGGCCTGGCGCTGGTGGTGGAATGACCGTCGACCAGATCTCCCTGGACTTCTTTCGCAATTACGTCCACGGGGAGGCCCGGTTCCACCCCGGCGTCAACGTCATTGCGGGGGAGAACGCCCAGGGCAAGACCAATTTGCTGGAGGCGGTGGCCTATCTCTCGTCCGCCTCCTCCCACCGGGCCCGGTATGACCGGGAGCTGATCCGGCATGGGGTGGACAGCGCCTTTGTGAAGGCGGAGCTCACCAGCCGGGGGAGGAAAATGGTGCTTGAGGCGGATCTGCACCGGGGGACGCGGCGCAGGCTGCGCTCCAACGGGGTGGGGCTGAAAACGGCGGGGGAGCTGTCCGGCATCCTCAATACGGTTTTGTTTTGTCCCGAGGACCTGTACCTGATCCGGGAGGGGGCGGAGGCCCGGCGGCGGTTTTTGGACGGCTGCATCTGCCAGCTGCGGCCCCGGTACGCCCGGGCGCTGGCGGAATACAAACGCCTCTACCAGCACAAGACCCGGATTTTGAAGGACGGGGAGCAGCACCCCTCCCTGCTGGACGCGCTGGATGATTTTTCCCTGCGCATGGCCCAGTGCGGGGCGGTGATCGTCCACTACCGGGCCCACTTTGTCAAGCGGCTGTCGGAGGCCGCCCCCCCCATCCACGCCGACTGCTCCGGGGGGCGGGAGAGGCTGGGGCTGCGCTATGATACGGTGTCCGCCGTCACTGACCCGGAGGCCCCGCCCCGGGAGCTGCTGCCCCAGCTGCTGGCCCATCAGGAGGCCCACCGGGAGGCGGAGCTTCGGGCGAAAAGCTGCCTGTCCGGCCCCCATAAGGACGAGCTGGCGGTGGAGATCAACGGGGAGTGCGCCAAGGCGTACGCCTCCCAGGGCCAGACCCGGACGGCGGCGCTGGCTCTGAAGCTGGCGGCCCGGGACATTTTCCGCCAGGAGACGGGGGAGTGGCCGGTGCTGCTGCTGGACGACGTGCTCAGCGAGCTGGATCTGCGGCGGCAGGAATTCGTCCTCAACCGCATCACCTCGGGGCAGGTGTTCATCACCTGCTGCGAGGAGGAGAAGCTGGCCCGCCTGCGGGAGGGCCGGGCCTTTCACGTCAGGGACGGCGTGTTATACGAGGCATAGCCGGCGGCGGTCCCTGCGCCGGCCCCGTCCCGTGGAGGGGAAGCAATGTATCTGCATTTAGGCCAAGGCGTCATGGTCCGGGACCGGGACATGATCGGCATTTTTGATCTGGACAACACCACCTGGTCCTTCCGCACCCGCCGCTTCCTGGAGCGGGCGGAGCGTGAGGGGCGGGTGGCCGCCCTGGGGGACGACCTGCCCCGCTCCTTTGTGCTGGCGGAGGGGCGGGACGGGGGGCCTGTGGTCTACCTGACGCCCCTCTCCCCGGCGGCGCTGGCCGCCCGGGCGGGACGAAACGGCTTTGAATAGGTAATTTAGGAGGATATAAAGCATGGAATCCATCGAATATCTGTGGAAGGACCGCAAGCGCCGCTTAGGGATGCCCCTTTCCTTTACCCGGTACGCCCTCAGCGAGGACCGGCTGTTTTGTGAAAAGGGCTTTTTGAACCTGAAATCCGACGAGGTGCTGCTCTACCGGGTCCAGGACCTGGAGCTCACCATGACCCTGGGCCAGCGGCTCTTCGGGGTGGGGACGGTATGCGTCCACTCCTCGGACAAGAGCATCCCCCACCTGGACCTGAAAAACGTGAAAAACCCCCGGGAGGTCAAGGAACTCATCCACCAGAACGTGGAGGAGGCCAAGGACCGCCGCCGGATGCGGGCCACCGAACTGCTGGACGGGGACGGTCTGGACGGGGACGACGGGTGCGGGATTGACTAAGAACCTGTATTCACAACCTTAATTCCCCGTCTGGCCGGGTGTTTTCCCGGCATGCGGCATTAAATTTTCTTGGAATAAACCCAAGTATTCCTGCGAAAATTTGCCTTGCCTGTCGGGAAAATCCCTCGGCCATCCGGCGGTATCGGCTGTGAATGCAGATTCTAAATTTGAAGAACGTAGCGGAGGAACATCATGGCAGAAGAACGCAGCGAATTGAATGAGATGAACACCACCCAGACCGCCCACGAGTACGGCGCGTCGGAGATCCAGGTGCTGGAGGGGCTGGAAGCCGTGCGTAAGCGCCCGGGCATGTATATCGGCTCCACGTCGGCCTCGGGCCTGCACCATCTGGTGTACGAGATTGTGGACAACGCTATCGACGAGGCCCTGGCGGGCTACTGCGACCACATCACCGTGGAGATTTTGGAGGACGACGCCATCCGGGTTACGGACAACGGCCGGGGCGTCCCGGTGGATATACAGGCCCAGACGGGGAAGCCCGCCCTGGAGGTGGTGTATACCGTCCTGCACGCCGGCGGCAAGTTCGGCGGCGGCGGATATAAGGTGTCCGGCGGCCTCCACGGCGTCGGCGGCAGCGTGGTCAACGCCCTGAGCCAGTGGATGGAGGTTCGGGTATATAAGAACGGGCAGATCTATGAGGTGAAGTTCTCCCGGGGGAATATCACCCAGGAAATGACCGTCGTGGGGACCACCGACAAGACAGGTACGGAGGTGCTGTTCAAGCCGGACCCGGAGATGTTTGAAACCACCGTCTACGACTATGAGACCCTCCACCGCCGGATGCGGGAGCAGGCGTTTTTGAACGCCGGGGTGCGCATCCTGATGGCCGACCGCCGCCCGGGCCGGGAGGCGGAGGAGTTCATGCACTACGAGGGGGGCATCCGGGAGTTTGTCACCTTCATCAACAAGAATAAGACGCCCCTCCACGACAGCGTGATCTACATGGCGGGCGCCAAGGACGATTCCATGGCGGAGATCGCCATGCAGTACAGCGAGGACAGCTTTAATGAGATCATCGTGTCCTTCGCCAACAACGTCCACACCCCCGAGGGCGGTATGCACGAGGAGGGGTTGAAGCGGGCGCTCACCAATGTGCTCAACGCCTACGGCAAGAAGGCGGGCATATTCAAGGGGGAGGAGAAGGTGTCCGGCGATGACTGCCGGGAGGGCCTGACCTGCGTGATTTCCGTTAAGCTAACCGAGGCCCAGTTCGAGGGCCAGACCAAGGCGAAGCTTGGCAACAGCGAGATGCGCACCCTGGTCAACGCCGTAGTGAGCGACAAGCTGGAGCAGTTCCTGGACGAGAACCCCGGCGTGGGAAAGTCCATTCTGGAAAAGGCGCTGATGGCCAACCGGGCCCGGGAGGCCGCCCGCAAGGCCCGGGAGAGCATCCGCCGAAAGAACGCCCTGGAGGGCTCCACCCTCCCCGGCAAGCTGTCCGACTGCAATGAGCGCGACCCGGCGCTGACGGAAATCTATATCGTGGAGGGCGACTCCGCAGGGGGCTCCGCCAAGCAGGGGAGGGATTCCCGTTTCCAGGCCATTCTGCCGCTCTGGGGTAAGATGCTCAATGTGGAGAAGGCCCGGGCGGACAAGATCTACGGCAACGACAAGCTCCAGCCGGTGATCACCGCCCTGGGCGCCGGCCTGGGGGAGGATTTTGATGAGTCCAAGCTGCGCTACCACAAGGTCATCATCATGGCGGACGCCGATGTGGACGGCTCCCACATCCGCACCCTGCTGCTCACCTTTTTCTTCCGCTTTATGCGCCCGCTCATCGAGCGCGGCTACGTCTACGCGGCGGTGCCCCCCCTGTTCAAGCTGGTGCGGGGCAAGACCACCCGGGTGGCCTTCTCCGTCGAGGAACGGGACGCCATCTCCGCCGAGATGCGCGGCGGCAACCCGAACGTGAAGGTGGATATCAGCCGCTTCAAGGGCTTGGGCGAGATGGACTATGAGGAGCTGTGGGAGACCACCATGGACCCGGAGCGGCGCACCCTCAAGCGGATCACCATGGAGGATGCGGTCAAGGCGGACGCCATCTTCAACCTGCTCATGGGGGAGAAGGTGGAGCCGCGGCGGGAGTATATCGAGCAAAACGCGCTGAAGGCGGTCAATCTCGATTATTAAGGGTCGGGCCGCGAACAGGCGCAGCGTGACAGCGAAGAAGCGCGGAGCCGTCGTGAGCAGCGGTCTAAGGCCGAAGCGGAGCAAAATGGCCAAATCCGCCAAAGGCGGAGTAGGACAATTTGCATAGTCGGAGGGCTTAGAACCGCGTTGCGAACAGGCGCAGCGTGACAGCGAAGAAGCGCGGAGCCGTCGTGAGCAGCGGTCTAAGGCCGAAGCGGAGCAAAATGGCCAAATCCGCCAAAGGCGGAGTAGGACAATTTGCATAGTCGGAGGGCTTAGAACCGCGTTGCGAACAGGCGCAGCGTGACAGGAGGATTCCTATTAAATGGCTAAAAACGACGATTATATGACCCGGGATATCAGTTTTCCCAATCAGAAAATTGTAAATATCAACCTGGAGCACGAGATGGAGGAGGCGTATATCGAGTACGCCATGTCCGTCATCAAGGGCCGGGCCCTGCCCGATGTGCGGGACGGGCTGAAGCCTGTCCACCGCCGCATCCTGTACTCAATGTACGACACGGGGCTCACCACGGACAAGCCCTTTAAAAAGTCGGCCACCTGCGTGGGCGAGGTGCTGGGCAAATACCATCCCCACGGGGATCAGTCGGTGTACGACGCCCTGGTCCGGCTGGCCCAGGACTTTTCCATGCGCTATATGCTGGTGGACGGCCACGGAAACTTCGGCAGCGTGGACGGCGACCCCCCGGCGGCCTACCGTTATACCGAGGCCCGCATGTCCAAGCTGGCCAACGAGATGCTCCGGGATATCGACAAGGACACCGTGGACTGGGACCCCAACTTTGACGAGTCCACCCAGGAGCCCCGGGTGCTGCCCTCCCGCTTCCCAAACCTGCTGGTGAACGGCTCCAGCGGCATCGCCGTGGGCATGACCACCAACATCCCGCCCCACAACCTGCGGGAGGTCATTGACGCGGTGATCTGCGTGCTGGACAACGAAAATGCCACCCTGGACGACCTGATGGAGCACATCAAGGGCCCCGACTTCCCCACCCGGGGCATCATCCTGGGCCGGTCGGGCATCCGGGCGGCCTACGCCACGGGGCGGGGGCGCATCCAGGTCCGGGCCCGCACCGAGATGGAGGAGTTCGGCCAGGGCCGCACCCGCATCATCGTCACCGAGCTGCCCTACCAGGTGAATAAGTCCCGCCTGGTGGAGAACATTGCCGACCAAGTGAAGGACAAGCGCTTGGAGGGCGTGTCCGGCCTGCGGGACGAGTCCGACGGCAAGAAGGGTATGCGCATCGTCATCGAGCTCAAAAAGGACGCAAACCCCCAGGTCACCTTGAACCGGCTGTTCAGCCAGACCCAGATGCAGGTCACCTTCGGCGTGATCCTGCTGGCCCTGGTGGACAACCAGATGCAGCCGCGCATTCTCACCCTGCGGCAGATCCTGGACGAGTATATCACCTTCCAGGAGGAGGTTTTGACCCGGCGCACCCGCTTCGACCTGAAAAAGGCCCAGGAGCGCGCCCACCTGCTGGAGGGCCTGCTCATCGCCCAGGACAACATCGACGAGGTCATCCGCATCATCCGCAGCAGCTACGACAACGCCAAGGAGCGCCTGATGGAGCGCTTCGGGCTGGACGACGTGCAGGCCCAGGCCATCTGCGATATGCGCCTGATCGCCCTGCAGGGCCTCAACCGGGAGAAGCTGGAGGCGGAGTATCGGGAGCTGGAGGAGCGCATCGCCTACTTCCAGAGCCTGCTGTCCGACGCGGGCAAGCTGCGGGGCGTGCTGAAGGACGAGCTCACCGAGATCCGGGACAAGTACGGCGACGAGCGCAAAACCGAGATCGGCTTTGCGGAAAACGACATCGACATTGAGGACCTGATCGAGGAGGAGCAGTCCGTCTTCACCATGACGGCCAACGGCTACATCAAGCGCACCTCGGCCAGCGAGTACGCCGCCCAGAGCAAGGGTGGCATGGGCCGCAAGGGGATGGCCACCCGGGAGGAGGACTATGTGAACACCGTGTTCACCGCCTCCACCCACGACCATATTCTGTTCTTCACCGACAAGGGGCGGGTGTTCCGCAAGAAGGGCTACCAGATCCCCGAGGCGGGCAGGACGGCCAAGGGAACCAGCATCGTCAACGTCCTCCAGGTGGAGCCGGGGGAGAGGGTGGCGGTGATGATCCACACCCGGGATATCTCCGAGGGGGAGAACCCCCGCTATCTCACCATGTTCACCCGGAAGGGCACGGTCAAGCGGCTGGACGCGGCGGCGCTGCGCAATCTGCGCAGCAACGGCCTGCGGGTGATCACCCTGGAGGAGGGGGACGAGCTCATCGAGGTCCGGGAGACCGACGGGGAGCAGAACCTCCTCATCGCCACCCACGGCGGCATGGCCGTCTGCTTCCCGGAGGGCGAGGTGCGCACCACGGGACGCACCTCCATGGGCGTACGGGGCATCAGGCTGCGGGACGGCGATTATGTGGTGGCCGCCGCCCGGGCCAAGCCGGGCAAGGCGGTGCTCACCATCACGGAGAACGGCTATGGCAAGCGCTCCCCGGTGGAGGACTACCGTGTTACCGCCCGGGGCGCCTACGGTGTGAAGAACTATGGCCTAACCGACAAGACCGGGGCCGTGGTGGGGGTGAAGGTGGTGGACGGCAGCGAGGATCTGCTGCTGGTCACCCAGTCGGGCACCATCATCCGCACCGATGTGGACGCCATCCGCAGCGTGGGCCGGGCCAGCCAGGGCGTCATCGTCATGCGCTTCAAGGATGAGGGCGACCGGGTGATCGCCCTGTCCCTGGCGGAGAAGGAGCCGGAGGAGGACACGGCGGCGCAGGATCAGGAGTCTGCCGCCCCTGTGGAAGTTCCTGAAGAGGACCTGCCGGCGCAGGAGTGATGGACGGCCATGGGCATGGACTGGAATAGGTTCCAGCGTCCCCCCATTGCGGAGCGGAGAGGCAGAAAAGTATTTGTCCTGTCGGCGCTGGGCGGAATTGCGTTCATGGTCATGGCGCTGGGCCTCCTGTCCCTGGTCCGGCTTATTTTGAAAAAAGGAACGCATAATTGATGAAAACCGTAACCTTATACACCGACGGCGCGTGTTCCGGCAATCCCGGCCCTGGGGGCTGGGGGGCTATCCTGATCTTCGGGGGGCACAAAAAGGAACTGAGCGGCGGCGAAAAAAGCACCACCAACAACCGCATGGAGCTCACCGCCGTGATCCGGGGGCTGGAGGCGCTGAAGGAGCCCTGCGTGGTGGAGCTTTACTCCGATTCCAAGTACGTCATCGACGCCCTGGAGAAGGGCTGGGCCAGGGGCTGGCGGGCCAGGGGCTGGGTGAAGGCCGACAAAAAACCTGCCCTCAACCCCGATCTGTGGGGGCGGCTGCTGGAGCTGTGCGACACCCACACCGTCAAGCTCCACTGGGTCAAGGGGCACGCCGACAATCCGTACAACAACCGCTGCGATGAGCTGGCGGTGGGGGAGTGGCAGAGGCTGAAGTGCCGGGCCCCTTGACCCAGAGCGCCGAGTGTAATGAAGCGCGCCGGAGGCAGTGCCTCCGGCGCGCTTTTTACTCCGCCTCCTCCCGTTCCAGCTGCTCCAGATGATCCCGCAAGGCGAGGTTGATATAGCTGGAAACCGACCGGTCGTCATACTCGGCCAGCCCCTTGATCTTTTGATAGATAGGGTCGTCAAGCGTGATACTGATTCTGACTTTCAATGGTTTCATAACATCACCTGTTCAAATAATAGCATTTCGGTCAATATAATATTGACAACTCATATTAGATAATATAAGATATGACAGGGTGATACTATGAATGAAGTGGAATTTGACCGGGCTTTTTCCCATTTTTTAGACGACGCCCGGTGTGAGCAGGCCACAGGGATGATGTTTGAGCTGATCCGTGATGCCTTTGCCGCGGGCTGGAAGGCGGCCATGGACTCAGATTTAAAGCAGGTCATAGACGCCGGCAGGCGGTGAGAGAAGCCCCCTCCCGATTGGGAGGGGGCTTTTGTCATTCCTCTTCTTTTTTGGTGCAGACAATATTCAGCTCGTCCAGCTGCTTTTGATCCACTGTGGATGGTGCGCCCTCGTCGCCGCAAGCACCATATCCCTCGTTTTCGCCTGCGGCGAAAGCTCGCTCATTATGCTGCGGCTCCTCTCCCCACAAAGCCTGGAGTACGGCTTTGCGGGGGCCCGGATGATGGGCGCTTGGTCAGTTTTCCTCTTTCGCGGTGCAGACGATGTTCAGCTCGTCCAATTGCTTTTGCTCCACAAAGGATGGCGCGCCCATCATCACGTCCTGGGCGTTCTTGTTCATGGGGAAGGGGATGATCTCCCGGATGGAGTCCTCCCCGGCCAGCAGCATCACCATGCGGTCCACCCCCGGGGCGATGCCCGCGTGGGGGGGCGCGCCGTAGGTGAAGGCGTGGTACATGGCGGGGAACTTGGCCTTCACATCGTCCTCGCCCAGGCCCACCATCCAGAACGCCTTCACCATGATCTCCGGGTCATGGTTCCGCACCGCGCCGGAGGACAGCTCCACCCCGTTGCACACCAGGTCGTACTGGTCGGCGGTGATGCTCAGCGGGTCGATCTCGCCCTTGATGGCCTTCTCAATGGTGTCCAGCCCGCCGGAGGGCATGGAGAAGGGGTTGTGGCAGAATTCCAGCTCCCCGGATTCCTCCCCGATCTCGTACATGGGGAAGTCCACAATCCAGCAGAACTCGTACCGCTCCACGTCCATGTGGTTGGGGCAGAAGGCCCCCAGCTTGTTGCGCAGCACGCCCGCCGTCTTTTGCGCGTTAAGCAGCGGCCCCGCCGTCAGCCCCACGAAGCAGCCGGGGGTGAGGCCCAGGGCCTCCACCGCCTGCTCCTTGATGGGCTGGACAAACTTGGCGATGCCGCCCACGATCTCCCGGTTCTCGTCATAGCGGAACCAGTACGCCTTTTCGCCGGACTGCACCTCCACCTCATTGCAAATCCCGTCGATCTGCTTGCGGGTGCCCTGGAAACCGGTGACCACGATGGCCTTCACCGTCTGGTGCTCAAAGGGCGGGAAGCCGCACCCGGCCAGCAGATCGGTGGCGTCGGTGAGGGTCAGGTCGATGCGCAGGTCGGGCTTGTCGGAGCCGTACTTGTCCATGGCCTCCAAGTAGGGAATGCGGGTAAAGGGGGCCTGGGATGCGGTGTGGTACTTGCCGTACTTGGCAAAGATGGGGGGGAGCACCCGCTCCAGCACGGCGAACACGTCCTCCTGGGTAGCGAAGGCCATCTCCATGTCCAGCTGGTAGAACTCGCCGGGGGAGCGGTCGCCCCGGGCGTCCTCGTCCCGGAAGCAGGGGGCGATCTGGAAATACCTGTCGAAGCCGGAGGCCATCAGCAGCTGCTTGAACTGCTGGGGGGCCTGGGGCAGGGCGTAGAACTTGCCCGGGTGCTTGCGGGAGGGCACCAGGTAATCCCGGGCCCCCTCGGGGGAGGAGGCGGTGAGGATGGGGGTGGTGATCTCCAAAAAGCCCTCGCCGGTCATGGCGGCGCGCAGGGCGGCCACCACGTTGCAGCGCAGGATGATGTTATTTTTCACCTCCGGGTTACGCAGGTCCAGGTAGCGGTATTTCAGCCGCTGGGTCTCGTCCGCCTCCCGGGAGCGGTTGATGGGGAAGGGCAGCTCATTGTGGCGGCACCGGCCCAGCACCTGGATTTTGGAGGGGACCACCTCAATGTCGCCGGTGGGCATGTGGGGGTTTTTGCTGTCCCGCTCCCGGACCACGCCCTCCACCGAGATGGTGGATTCCTTGTTCAGCCCCTTCACCGCCGCCATCATGTCCTCGGTCTCGATGACCACCTGGGTGGTGCCGTAGAAGTCCCGGAGCACCAGGAAGGCCAGGTTCTGCCCCACCTCCCGGACGTTCTCCATCCAGCCGGCAATTTTCACATGCTGTCCCACATGCTCCATCCGCAGGTCATTGCAGGTGTGGGTGCGCGATTGAACCATGATAATCAACTCCAATTCGTAATATAAGAACCTGTATTCACAGCCGAAACCGCCGGTTGGCCGAGGGATTTTCCCGACAGGCAAGACAAATTTTCGCAGGAATAATTGGGTTTATTTCAAGAAAATTTAACGCCGCATGCCGGGAAAACACCCGGCCAGACGGTGAATTGAGGTTGTGAATGCAGGTTCTAAAGATAAAAAACAGCTTATTGTAGTTTATCCGTCCTCTTTTTCCCGGACCGGCGGCGCGCTGCGCCCCGCCTCCAGCGCCGCCAGCACGGCCTGGGCGGCCTCGTCCGCGTCCAGCAGGCGCTGTTCGCCGGAGGCCATGTCCTTCAGGGACACCTTGCCCTGGGCAATCTCATCTTCCCCCAAAAAGGCGGCAAAGGGGATGCCCAGCTTGTCGGCGTAGCCCATCTTCTGCTTGAACTTCTTCTGCTCGGTGTACAGCTGGGCCCGGACCCCCAGCCCGCGCAGCTGGGTGGCGAAGGCGATGGCGGGGGAGAGGTCGTCCGTCATGGGCAGCACCAGTACATCGGCGGGGGCGGTGTTGAGCTGGCTGTTAAGATAGCCCTGCTCCTCCAGCACGTAGAACAGCCGGGTGAGGCCGATGGAGATGCCGACGCCGGGAAGTTGTTTATCCGTGTAATATTCCGCCAAGTTGTCATACCGTCCCCCGGAGCAGATAGAGCCGATCTCCGGGTGCTGGGTCATGAAGGTTTCGTACACGGTGCCGGTGTAGTAGTCCAGCCCCCGGGCGATGGTCAGGTCCACCGCGAATTTCTCCTGGGGCACCCCGAAGGCCCCCAGGTACTTCACCACTGTGGCCAGCTCGTCCAGTCCCTGGTCGAACAGCTCATGCCGTCCCCGGTACGCCTCCAGGGAATTTAGGACTTCATTATTACTGCCCGTAATAGAGATGAACTTCAAAATCTCGTCCGCCTGCTCCCCGGTGAGGGAAATCCCCTCCCCAATGAGCATGTCCCGCACCTTGTCCGGGCCGATCTTGGGCAGCTTGTCCACGGTGCGCATCACGTCCCCGGACTTTTCGGTGAGGCCCAGCATGGCGTAAAATCCGCCCAGCACCTTCCGGTTATTCACCCGGATCTGGAACTGCTTCAGCCCCAGGGCGGTGAAGGTCTGGCAGATGATGGCGGGGATCTCCGCCTCGTTGACAATGTCCAGCCTGCCGTCGCCGATCACGTCGATGTCCGCCTGATAGAACTCCCGGAACCGGCCCCGCTGGGCCCGTTCCCCCCGGTAGACCTTGCCGATCTGGAACCGGCGGAAGGGGAAGGACAGCTCGGCGTAGTGGAGGGCCACGTACTTGGCCAGGGGGACGGTGAGGTCAAAGCGCAGGGACAGGTCGCTGTCCCCCTTGGAGAAGCGGTAAATCTGCTTTTCCGTCTCGCCGCCGGCCTTGGCCAGCAGCACCTCGCTGGCCTCGATGACGGGGGTATCCAGGGGGGTGAAGCCGTAGCGGGAGTAGGATTGCCGGAGCAGCTCCACCATGCGGTCAAACTGGGCCTGTCTGGGGGGGAGCAGCTCCATAAACCCGGACAGGGTGCGGGGCTTCTGCTTTGCCATGTATGATTCTCCTTTCAGGTAGCGGGGTGAAAAAAGTATGCTCCCGCCCCACAGCTATGGGACGAGAGCGTTTTTCAGCAAACACTTCGTGGTGCCACCCACATTCAGCGGACAGGCGTCCGCCCTCAGCCCCTCAGGTGCGGGAGGGGGGACCGGCCCGTCTCCGGGCCCGCTCAGCCAGCGTCTTTCCCGTCCCCCTGCCGTAAACGCTTCCAGCCATGGCGTTTTTCTCTGTCCGGCGGCGTGGGCGGTACTCATCCGACCTCAACGCGGCGTATTCAATTGGGGATTTGATTACACTTTCAGCGGCGAAGTGGGCTTGAGGATGAGCCGCCAGTCCAGATCGCCCCGGGCCAGGCCGTGGATGAGCATTTCGGCGGAGGCGGCGTTGGTGGCGATGGGGACGTTGTGCTGGTCGCACAGGTTGATGATATAGCTCATGTCCTTGTCCAGCTCGTCGCTGGTGGGGTCATTGAAGAAGAGGACCATGTCGATCTCGTCGTAGGCGATGCGGGCGCCGATCTGCTGGGAGCCGCCCTGGGCGTGGGCCAGGAAGAGCTGGACGGGCAGGCCGGTGGCCTCGGCCACCTGTCTGCCGGTGTTGCTGGTGGCGCACACGGTATGCTTGGACAGAATGCCGCAGTAGGCGATACAGAATTGGACCATCAGTTCTTTTTTGTTGTCGTGGCTCATGAGGGCAATATTCATGCGGATCGTCCTTTCTATGGTGTCGCTCAGGTCAGCGGATGCGCAGCAGGGGGACCCGCTGTCCCAAAAGGCGTTTGGAGATGTTGAGGTAGGCGGGGGCCGCTCCTTTGTAGGTGGTGAGCACCAGGGGCACGCCGGAGGCGGCGGATATGGTGACGGCGGCATCCTCGGGCACCACCCCAAGCAGGGGCAGGCCGGCGGTGTCCATGGCGCTGTCGATGGAGGTGCGCAGCTTGCGGATGAGCTTGGGCTGCACCCGGTTCATCACCAGATGGAGCTGGGGCAGGTCGTGGAGCTCGGCCACCGCCCGCTGGGCGTCCCGCAGGGCGGCGGGGTCCACGGCGGACACCACGACGGCCCGGTCGGCGGCGGCGCGGGCCAGCTGGAAGCCGTCCCCCAGCCCGGCGGGGGAGTCCATGAGCACGAAGTCAAAGTAATCCTTGGCCTCGGCCACCACGGCGCAAAACCGCTCCAGGTCCAGGGGGCCGGGGGAGAGGGGGGCGGTGAGCAGAAACAGCCCACGGATCTCCGGCTGCTCCGCCGCGGCCCCCAGCAGGGAGCAGCGGTAGTCCATCACGTCGGAGAAATCCATCACCGCCCGGTCGGACAGGCCCAGCACAAGATCCAGGTTGCGCAGCCCAATATCTACATCCACGCACAGCACCCGGCGGCCCAGGGCGGCCAGACAGGAGCCCACCCCGGCGGTGAGGGAGGTTTTGCCGGTGCCGCCCTTTCCAGATGTGACCATGACGGCGGTTCCCATGGGACGCCTCCTTCCGATTCACTCCAAAATCATAACATGAATTTGTGAAAATGGCAACAAAAAATCTGAAAATGGTGAAAAATATCTTCACAAATTTTCAATTGCCGGGAGCTGGCCCCGGCTGGAGGGGCGACTTCTGCATTTTCGCCCACCGTCTGGGATATTTTTCCGGGGAATGGGTGACTTTATGCACCACAATGACCCGATGTGTGACCTGGGTGTGGGGGATGGCGTAGTCCAGCTGCCCGGCGATCTCCCCGCCCAGCAGATGGATGGCGGGCAGGGCGTCCTGGATTTCGCCGCCGCAGTCGGGCCCCTTCATGGCCAGGAAGCGCCCGCCCACCTTGACGAAGGGCAGGCACAGCTCGCACAGCAGGCGCAGGTCGGCCACCGCCCGGGCGGCGGCGAAATCGAACCGCTCCCGGAGGGCGGGGTGGCGGCCCGCCTCCTCGGCCCGGGCGTGGATGGTCTCCAGCCCCTCCAGGCCCAGGGCCTGTCCCACCTGGTCCAGCCAGTCCAGGCGCTTGTTCAGGCTGTCCAGCAGGGTGACCTCCAGGGAGGGGACGAGGATTTTCAGCACCATCCCGGGGAAGCCCGCCCCGGTGCCCACGTCGATGAGGGTTTTTCCCGTGAAGCCGCAGCAGCCCAGCAGGGCGGCGCAGTCCAGCATGTGGAGGGTGGCCACATCCTGGGGCTGGGTAATGGCGGTGAGGTTCATCACCTGGTTTTTCTCCAGCAGCATTTCCCCGTACCGGGCCAGCAGGGCGGGGGCGTTTGGGGGGACGTGTCCGGCCTGGCCAAGCTGGGCCAGGCCGGTGCGGATCAGTGCCTCCATGGCTCACACCCCCAGGGCGGCCAGCAGGGCGGGCACGCCCAGCGCCAGGCCCAGGAGAAGCCCGGCGGCACACGCAGCCAGCACCGCCGCCCCGCCTGCGGTCCCTCCGGCGGCGGTCCCGTTTTTCATGCGGCGGGCCACCACCACCGCCAGGGCCACGGACACGGGCGCCAGGAACAGGGGGAAGGTGCCGGGCAGCTGCCGCCCCCCGGTGAACAGGGTGAAGTTTAAAATGAACAGCAGCATGAGCATGTACGCCACGCCCATCCAGGCGGCGGTGCGCTTTTCAAAGGAGGCGGGGGCGTCGTCGGGACAAGCTCCACATGGCTCGCTTCCGCTGTCCCTCCTCTCCCCGCGCGACCCGCCTGGCGGCTGGGCACGGGTGGGGCCCCCGGTATGCTTCTGCTGGTTGGTCTCGTCAGCCATTGCCCTTCTCCTTTAAGAGGTCACGGATTTCCATGAGCAGCTTTTCCTCATTGGAGGGCCCGGGCGGGGGAGGGGGGGCCTCCTCCTTTTTGCGGTGGAGCTTATTCAGCCCCTTCACCAGGCAGAACACCACAAAGGCCATCACAAGGAAATTGAGCACGGAGGTGAGGAAGCTGCCCAGCAGCAACTCGCCCCCGCCGGGCAGGCGGAAGGACAGCGAGGCGGCCAGGGCGGTGCCGTCCCCGGCGAACATGCCCAGCACAGGGTTAATGATGCAGTCGATGAGGGAGGTGATGATGCCGTTGAACGCCCCGCCGATGATGACGCCCACGGCCATGTCCATCACGTTCCCTCGGGCGATGAACTGCTTGAACTCGTTGAAGAATTTTTTCATTGGTGCGGCCTTCCCTTACAGCTCGGGATCGAAATCGGCCTCGCCGGCCTCCTCCTGGGCGGTGGCCTCCTCTTCCGCGGCGATGGCGGCCTCATGTTCGGCAATGGCCGCTTCCTCCGCGGCGATGGCGGCGGCATCCGGGTCGTCGTCGGCAAAGAGCGCGGCCTCCTCCGGGTTGTCGGTGAACAGGCTGTCCTCCTCGTCGGGGCCGAAGGACAGGAATTTGAGGGTGATATCCTTTTGGCCGTCTGCACCGGTTTTTTTGGTAAACTTCCAGAACAGGGCCTTCACGGTCACGGAGCCGGTCTCCTTGTCCTCGTCGACGTAGTAGGGGATGAGCGTGGCGGCCAGAGCGGTGAGGCCCAGGGCTTTCCAGAACTTTTTCATAGTGATTTCTCCTTAATCAATAAGATGGGGTGGAGCCAGCTTTGCCGCGTTTCACGTGAAACATTCAGTGCTTGGGGGTCAGCGCCGCCAGGCCGCCCATGTAGGGGCGGAGCACCTGGGGCACCTTCACCGACCCGTCGGCCTGGAGGTTGTTCTCCAGCAGGGCGATGAGCATCCGGGGCGGGGCGGCCACGGTGTTGTTCAGGGTGTGGGGCAGATAGGCGCCGCCCTCCCCCTTCACCCGCATTTTCAGGCGGCGGGCCTGGGCGTCCCCCAGGTTGGAGCAGGAGCACACCTCAAAATACTTCTTCTGCCGGGGGGACCAGGCTTCGATGTCGCAGGACTTGACCTTCAAATCGGCCAGGTCGCCGGAGCAGCACTCCAGCTGGCGTACCGGGATGTCCATGGAGCGGAACAGCTCCACGCTGTACCGCCACATCTTCTCGTACCAGTCCATGGAGTCCTCGGGTTTGCACACCACGATCATCTCCTGCTTCTCGAACTGGTGGATGCGGTACACGCCCCGCTCCTCAATGCCGTGGGAGCCCTTCTCCTTGCGGAAGCAGGGGGAGTAGGAGGTGAGGGTCTGGGGCAGCTTCTCCTCGGGGATGATCTGGTCGATGAACTTGCCGATCATGGAGTGCTCGGAGGTGCCGATGAGGTACAGGTCCTCCCCCTCGATCTTGTACATCATGGCGTCCATGTCCGTCTGGCTCATGACGCCCTCCACCACGTTGCCGTGGATCATGAAGGGGGGGATGCAGAAGGTGAAGCCCTTGCCGATCATGAAGTCCCGGGCGTAGGCCAGCACCGCCTCGTGGAGCCGGGCGATATCCCCCATCAGGTAGTAGAAGCCCGCGCCGGACACCCGGCCCGCCGCGTCCATGTCCACCCCGTCGAAGCGCTCCATAATATCGGTGTGGTAGGGGATGTCAAACTCCGGGACGATGGGCTCGCCGAACTTCTCCACCTCCACGTTCTCGCTGTCGTCCTTCCCGATGGGGACGGAGGGGTCGATGATGTTGGGGATCTGGAGCATGATCCTGCGGATCTCCGCGGCCAGCTCGGTTTCCTGCTGCTCCAGCTGGGCCAGCCGGTCGGCGTTGGCCTTCACCTGGGCCTTGGCGGCCTCGGCCTCCTCCAGCTTGGAGGGGTCCTTCTTGGCCTGGCCCATGAGCATCCCCACCTGCTTGGACAGCTTGTTGCGCTCGGAGCGCAGGTTATTGGCCTCCGTCATGGCGTCCCGGTTGCGGCGGTCCAGCTCGATGACCTCATCCACCAGGGGGAGCTTTTCCTCCTGGAACTTCTTCTTGATGTTTTCCTTGACGATTTCCGGGTTGTCCCGGACAAATTTGATGTCTAACATACTATCACCTTTTCTGTTGATATCATGGGGCCCCCGCGAAAACGGCCTCCAGTGCTTGCACCGACGCGTTTCACGTGAAACGCGTCGTCGCAAGCTTCATATCCCTCGCTTCCGCCTTTAGGCGAAAGCTCACTCATTCCGCTGCTCCTCCTCTCCCCACGAAACCCGCCCGCTGCGCGGGCTGGGCTTTCGCGGGGGCCCCGTCAGGGGGCCTGCTCCTGTCCGGCCCAGCCCTCATCCAGTGCGCCGCGCCGGGTGAGCTCCTCCACCAGGGCGTCAAAGCGGGGCCGCAGGAACAGCCCCTCCGGGTTGTAGTGCTCCATCTCCGCATCGTAGTCCCCTATGGTGTCCACAAAGTACGAGTAGACGATTTGGGTGAGCTCCGCGGCCGCGCCGTCGTAGTCCCGCGCCTCCAGCCTGACTTCGGCGGCGTACAGCACCTGTAGAATGGAGGTGTAGCCCACATATTTTTCATAGGCGCCGTTGATAAATTCATACTGCTTATTGGCCGATTCCAGCTGCGTGTTCAGCTCATCCATCTGGGCCTGGAGCGCCTCCTTTTCGGTAAGCAGCCCCAGTTTTTCCTCCTCCAGCCCCTGGATCTCCTCCATCAGCTCCTCCCGGGAGAGATCCATGGTGGAGCGCAGGGCGCTGATGGCGGTTTCGTTGTTGCGCCGCTGGACGAAGTAGGCCAGCAGCAGCATCAAAAACGCCGCCCCGAACAGCACCGCCAGATAGACATAGAAGGAGGAGCGCTTGCCATTGGGGGGATGCGGTGATGTTTCACGTGAAACATGCCGGTCCAGGGTCTGCTCCGGTCCGGGATTTCCATCCGGGCGTCCCTCAGCCTGCTTTCCCGGCGCGCCCTCCCTGGCCGGGCCGGACGGCGGGCTTGCGGGGGTTCCGGGGCCGTGCCCGTCCGGGCCGCCGCCCCCGGCGGGGACGCCCAAGGGTTCCTTCTCGTTCATGCCTCGACCTCCTTTTCAGCCGCCGGACGCAGCTGCTCCAGCAGGTCCAACAGGTCGTTCAGGTCGTCCACGTCGTAGAATTCCAGCTCCAGCCGCCCCTTTTTGGCCCCGCTCTTGATGGTCACCTTCCGGCCCAGCCGCTGGGACAGGCTCTGCTCCACCGCCTTGGTGTAAATCTCGTGGGGGTCGGGGGTGTTCTCCGGGGGCAGGTCCCACTTGGAGGGGAGGGCAAAGTTCTTGGCCTTGGCCTCCGCCTGCCGGACACTCCAGCCCTCGTCCACGATGCTTTGGGCGAAGGCGGCCTGGGCCTGCTCCCCCTCCACCATGAGCACCGCCCGGCCGTGGCCTGCGGACAGCCTGCCCTCGATCATCAGCTGCCGCACGGAGGGGGGCAGGGCGGTGAGCCGCAGGGCGTTGGAGATGGCGGGGCGGGACTTGCCCATCCGGGCGGCCAGCTCCTCCTGGGTCAGCCCGAAGTCGGTGAGCAGGGCCAGGTAACCCTCCGCCTCCTCTACCGGGTTGAGGTTTTCCCGCTGGAGGTTTTCGATCAGGCCCAGCTCCAGCACCTTCCGGTCGTCCGCCTCGATGATGACTACCGGCACCTCCCGGCGGCCGGCCAGCTTGGCGGCCCGCCAGCGGCGCTCCCCGGCGATGATCTGATAGTACCCGGTGGACAGCCGCCGGACTGTGAGGGGCTGGATAATGCCGTGTTCCCGGATGGAGGCGGCCAGATCGGCCAGGGCGTCTTCGTCGAACCACTTTCGGGGCTGGTTCAGCCCGGGCTCTACCTGGGAGATGGGCAGGGTTACCGATCCGGCCTCCTGGTTCTGCATGGTGGCGGAGTCGCCCATCAGGGCGTCCAGGCCCTTTCCCAAACCCTTGGCCATAGCCATCTGCTTCATTCCTTTCTATTTGTTTATGACAGGGGGTTTTTCTGTAAAAATTCCCTGGCCAGCGCCTCATAGGCCTCCGCCCCCCGGGAGAGGGGGTCGTAGACGGACACGGGGACGCCGTGGCTGGGGGCCTCGGACAGCCGGACGTTCCGGGGGATTACCGAGGCGTACACCTTGCCGGGGAAGTGGCGCTTGACCTCCTCCGCCACCTGGAGGGACAGGTTTGTCCGCCCGTCGTACATGGTGAGGACCACGCCCTCCAGCTCCAGGGAGGGGTTCAGGCGCTGCTTGGCCAGGCGGACGGTGTACAGCAGGTCGGAAAGGCCCTCCAGGGCGTAGTACTCGCACTGGACGGGGACCAGCAGGGTGTCGGCGGCGCACAGCCCGTCCAGGGTGAGCAGCTCCAGGGAGGGGGGGCAGTCGATGAAGATCACGTCATAGCTACCCTTGACCTCCTCGATGGCGTCTTTCAGCCGGAACTCCCGCCGCTCCAGGGCGATGAGCTCCACCGTGGCCCCGGACAGCGCCTTGTTGGCGGGCACCACGTCCCCCCACTTGGTATGGATCACCGCCTTGGACATGGGGGCGTCCCCCAGAATCACATCATAGACGCTGGGGGAGCGGCCCTTATCCAGGCCAAAGCCGGAGGTGGCGTTGCCCTGTGGGTCGAAGTCGCACACCAGCACCCGGGCCCCCAGGGCGGTGAGGGCGGCGGCCAGGTTGACGCAGGACGTGGTTTTGCCCACGCCCCCCTTTTGATTGACAATGGCGATGGTCTTGCCCATGGGGCATCCCTCTTCTCTCTTTGTGAAGTCCCGGCACTGGGGCAGTAAAATTCATTATATCCTGTTCGGGGCGTGATTTCAACCGTTTTGCAAAATAAAAAAGGCAGGGGGGCCTGCCTTTCTGAGAATCATTTAAAAATGTTTCACGTGAAACGGCCCCGGCTGCGGCGGGGCTCGGGATCGGCTTCTGGGGGCGTCGGATGTTTCACGTGAAACGGAGAAGGGGAGGGCGGGCCGCTGGCCTGTGCCTGGGGGAGCTGGTGTGCGCCACGGTTTCCCCCTCCCGCAGGGCCGAATGTTTCACGTGAAACGGCCCCGGCTGCGGCGGGGTTCGGGATCGGCTTCTGGGAGCGTCGGATGTTTCACGTGAAACGGGCCGTGGGTCTGTGCCTGGGAGGCTGGCGCGCGCCACGGTTCCTCTTGTCTCCCGCAGGGCTGAATGTTTCACGTGAAATGGGCCGTGGGCCTGGGCCTGGGGCTCATTTGGGGATGTGGATGGTGAGGGTGATCTCCCGGTCCGTCTCCTCCTTGCCGCAGCGGGCGTTTACCCCGGCGGACTGCATCACCGCCAGGCTCCTCTTTACCGTGTTGAGAAACAGCCGCACGTCCCGGATGCGGTAGACCGGCGCGGCCTTGCGGGGGGCCGTGCCGCTCTGGAGCAGACGGTCTATGTACGCCTCGGTCTGGGCCACGTTGAGCCCCCGCTTCAATATCTCCTCCAGGGCGGCGCGCTGGGCCTCCGGGCTGCCCAGCCGGAGCAGGGCCCGGGCGTGGCGCTCGGTGAGGCGGTGGGAGCGCAGGGTGGCGATCACGTCCTCGGGCAGCTTGAGCAGCCGCAGCTTGTTGGCCACGGCGGACTGGCTCTTGCCCACCCGCTGGGCGGCCTCCTCCTGGGAGAGGTGGTGGCGGTCAATGAGCTGCCGCAGGGCGGCGGCCTCCTCCCAAACGGTGAGGTCCTGCCGCTGGAGGTTCTCCACCAGGGCCAGCAGGGCGGAGGCGTCGCTGTCCGCCTCCACGGGGAGGCAGGGCACCCGGGGGAGGCCCGCCAGCTGGGCGGCGCGGAGGCGGCGCTCCCCCGCGATGAGCTCCCAGCCCCCGGGGGTGTGCCGGACGGTCAGGGGCTGGAGCACCCCCACCTGGGAGATGGACAGGGCCAGCTCAGCCAGCTCCCCGGGGGGGAAGTCCCGCCGGGGCTGGCGGGGGTTGGGGCGGATTTCGGCCACAGGCAGATCCAGCACCTGCCGCTTGGCTGCTTTTGTGAAGAGGGACATAAAAACGCCTCCCTGCTTTTGTATAGGTGGCTTTATGATACCACCGGCAGGGAGGCGAAATCCATCGAAGGGAAGAGGGGGAGGGCCCGAAGGGGCGCAGGGCATGGAGCCCGCCCGGCACGTTTCACGTGAAACGGAGAAGCGCGGCTATCCTCGCGCTTCTTGTCACGCTTGGATTGGCCGCGCGGCGGGTCGCTTTCCCTCCGACTTGGACAAAACCCGCCACCGCTGTGCGGCGGCTGGGCTTTTGCCCTCGCTTTGGTCCAAGCTCCCCTGCGCGGTTATCCTCGCGCTCATGCCCGCATAAACCCCTTTCCAAAGATCTCGCTGGAGTTGGTCACCAGGATAAAGGCGTGGGGATCGGCGGACTTGAGGTGCAGACGCAGCGCCACCGCCTGGGACCGGGACAGGGCGGTGAGCACGATCCACTTGGGCTCGTGGGTGTAGGCGCCCTCCGCCTTCCAGCAGGTGGCGGAGCGGTTGAGGGTGTGGGTGATATAGTCGCACACCTGCTGGGGACAGGAGGTGACCGCCAGGAAGCTCTTGCGGCGGTTCAGCGACTCAATCACCGTGTCCACCACCACGGATTTCAGCACCAAACCCAAGATAGAGTAGAGGCCAACCTCAATGCCCACAAAATACAGGGTGGAGGTGGCGATGAGCACGTCCACACACAGCAGGGCGTTGCCGATGTCCATGCTGGAAAACCGTTTGAGGATCATGGCCAGGATGTCGGTGCCGCCGGTGGAGCTCTGCATATTGAACAGGATGGCCGAGCCCAGGGAGGGGAGGATGACGGCAAAGAACAGCTCCAGGGTTTTCTGGTCCGTCAGGGGGGCGGACAGGGGGACGAGCCACTCGAGGGCGGACAGCATGGCGGAAAACAGGATGGAGCAATAAATTGTGTTCAGCCCGAAGCTCTTGTCCAAAAACAGGAAGCCGATGGCCAGAAAGAGGATATTGATGACCGAGGTGAAGGTGGACGGGCTCACCGCCGGGACAATGGCGTTGAGGATGACCGCCAGGCCGGTGACGCCGCCGGTGCTGAAGTGGTTGGGGAACTTGAAAAAGTAGACCCCCGCAGCCACCAGAAAGGTGCCCAGGGTGAGCAGGGGGAGTTGGCGCAAGGTCTGCTTGACGCGCTGCATGGCAAAAGCCTTCTTTCGGAGCGTTTTTGAGGGGACGGGCAGGGCCGCCGCAGAAGCGGGGGCGTTTCACGTGAAACGCTGCCCGGCGGGGCGTGCGACCGGAGGCGGGAGCGTCCCAGCCGCCGCCCCATTGTAGCAGAAAATATTGGGAAGGGCAAGAGGATTTTGCGGGAAAACGGTGGAAAAACGGCGGCGGTTTTGGTAGAATAGGGGCACAAACAGAAAGGGGAGAGGACTGTGCGGGAGCTGGAGGAGCGCATATGCCGGGACGGCATTGTGGAGGACGCAGAGGTGCTCAAGGTGGACAGCTTTCTCAACCACCAGATGGACGTGGAGCTGTTTGCGGCCATGGGGCGGGAGTGGGCGCGGCTGTTCGCCGGAGCGGGGGTCAACAAGATTTTGACCATTGAGGCGTCGGGCATCGGCATCGCCTGCGTGGCCGCGCAGCAGTTCGGCGTGCCGGTGGTGTTCGCCAAAAAGAGCCGCACCAAAAACATCGCCGGGGAGGTGTACCACACCGATGTGCCCTCCTTCACCCACGGGGGGAGCAGCACCGTCATTGTGTCCAAGCGGTTTTTGGGCCCGGCGGACCGGCTGCTGCTCATCGACGACTTTTTGGCCAACGGCGCGGCGCTGGAGGGGCTGATCGACCTGGCCCGCCAGGCCGGGGCGGCGGTGGCGGGGGCCGGGGTCGCCGTGGAGAAGGCGTTCCAGCCCGGCGGGGCGCGCATCCGCGCCGGCGGGGTCCGGGTGGAGGCCCTGGCCCGGATCAAGTCCATGTCGCCGGGCAGGATTGAATTTTGCTGAAGCGCCCCATGCAGGGAAAAAGAAAATCGGAGCCTTTGGGCTCCGATTTTCTTGAGGATGGAGGATAGAATGAAAAAGAAAGGATTATCTCTTGCAAGTATTAAGATACCGCAGAGATATTTCAGAAGTTTGCGCTAAAGTGTTACAGCTTTGTTAAATCTTCCGCAGATTTTGGAAAAATTCCGTCAGCAGGGCCCGGCACTCCCCCTCCAGCAGGGGGCCGTATACCCGGGGATGGTGGTTGAAGGGCTCGCAGAAGAGGTTCAAAATGGACCCGCAGCAGCCGGATTTCTCCTCCCTTGCCCCGAAATACAGCTGGGAAATGCGGGAATTGATGATGGCCCCGGCGCACATAGGGCAGGGCTCCAGGGTGACGTACAGGGTGCAGCCCGTGAGCCGCCAGGAGCCCAGGGCGGCGCAGGCGTCGTTGATGGCCTCGATCTCCGCGTGGGCGGTGGCGCGGCTGTCCGCCTCCCGGCGGTTGCGGCCCCGGCCGATGACGGCCCCGCCGGGGGACACGACCACGCAGCCTACCGGGATATCGCCATCGGAAATACAGCCGCGGGCCAGGTCGATGGCCTGGCGCATATAGTCTTGATCCGTCATTGGATCACCTTCCTTCCTCTGTGGCCCCCTTGGGGGGGCGCGCCTCCGGCGGGGATTACTTTCTCTCACGCGAGAGAAAGTAACCAAAGAGCGCGCATAGGGGGGAACCCCCTATTTACCCCCGTCTCCCTTGGGAAACGTTGTGCCGGGGTTCCGGCGCGCGGGGGCGGGACTGGCTTCTCCCCGATTGGTGCTGCCGCTTGTGTGTGGGTATGATTGCTGGTGGTTCCCACGGTTCGCGCCTGCGTGGTGCGGCATAATTGCGGGGCGCGGTGGGGCGTGCACCCCTGCCGGTCCAAAATGTTTCACGTGAAACGCGCCAGCCCCGCTTCGCTGGGGGCCATAAGAATGGACTCCCCCGGCAGGGGAGTCCATTTTATCACAGGCCCAAAGAAAAGTCATCTATTACGGGCAAAAACTTGAGCCTCTTGTTCGCCCTTTTCGCACCAAGGTTGCCAAACGATCTTGACATCCTCCCAGTCATTGCTTTTGGAGAGAAGGGATTCATCGAGATTGTCACCGTACGGCCACTCATACGCCACACCATCGTAGACGAAGTGAGTTACGCGGTGGTTATACCCATACGCGCTGTATCCGCCTTGGTTGGGGAGCTGCTGCCAAAGACACCAGCCGAAATCCTCCGAGGTGCCGCCGAGAATGAGAGAACTACTCAAGCCGGTCTCCGGGTCAGTGTGTTCGACGATATAGGGTGTTTCCATATCGATGCGGTCAGTGATATCGGTGCGCTCCCCGTTGAGCACCAGCCAGAGGCGGCCATCCTCCAGCACAAGGGGGTCCTCTGGGAAAGCGTTCCTCAAATCGGAATAGATATGTCGGTTTGGCCCGCTCATCTCCACATCGGCCACCATGGTCCCGCCGGTGAAGAGCTGATAGGTCATCATGGGCAGGCCCGCCGCAACGCACAGCACCCCCACCGCCGCCAGTGCGGCCGCAATCAAAACTGTTTTCAGGTGCGGCCTGGGCCTCTTTTTCGCCGGTTCGGCCCTTGCCAGCACCCGCGCCTTCACCGCCTCCCGGTGGGCGGTTCCGCCCCCCTCGGGGAAAAACTCGGTATCCACATACTCATCCATCAGCCTGGAAATCTCCAGCCGCTTCATATCCATAGCCCTCCTGTTCCAAAATGGTTTTCAGCGTCTCCCGCCCCCGGCGCAGCCAGGTCTTGGCGGTGGACAGGTTCAGCCCCATGGCCAGCGCCGCCTCCCGCACCGTCTGGCCGTAGTAGTAGTGCCGGACAAAGAGCTCCCGCTGGGGCTTGTCCAGCCGGGACAGCGCCTGGTTGATAATGCGGGCGGTCTCCTTTTTGTCCAGCGCCCGGTCGGGGCCGTCTGTCTCCAAAAGCAGCGCGTCCTCCTCCAGGGGCAGGGACTCCCGGCGTGCCCGGAGGAGGTTGAACGCCCGGTTGCGGGCCACCGCCCCCAGCCAGCCCTTCACCTGGCCGGGGCGCAGCTTGTTCCGGTTGTCCCAGGCGGCCAGGAATACGTCCGCCGTCAGCTCCTCCGCGTCCGCCGGGCGGCCCGGCAGAATGCGGGACGCGATGGAGGACACGTAGGGCGTGTATCGGTCCATCAGCGCCTCCAGGGCGGACAGCTCCCCCCGGCGCAGGGCCTTCACCAGCTGTTCTTCCGTCAATGGATCACCTCCCAATGTTTCACGTGAAACGCGTCGGCGCAAGCTCAGCCGCTCTGCGGGAGGGGGGGTCCGCGGCCCCGTTGAAGAAGCTGTGCGCCGCCGTGCAGTTTGAAAAACGTTTTTCACCTATCATAACACGGAAGGGGGGAAAATGGTTTCAGATTCTCAGCCGCCGCTCTCATATTTTGGCGCAAAAAAGAGAGGACAAGGGCGGGGGGACGGAGTATACTATACCCAGTTGCGCAACAGAAAAGGAGCGAGGCATATGGAATGGATAGAGCGTCTGAACCGGGCTGTGGAGTACCTGGAGGAGCATTTGGAGGAGCCTGATCCGCGGGAGGCGGCGAAAATCGCCTGCTGCTCCCCCTACCACTTTCAGCGGATGTTCGGGCTGCTGGCGGGGGTCCCGCTGTCGGAGTACCTCCGCCGCCGGAAAATGTCCCGGGCGGCGGCGGACCTCCAGGGCGGGGAGCGGATTGTGGACGCGGCGGTGAAATACGGCTACAGCTCGCCCACCGCCTTCAACAGGGCCTTTCAGGCTGTCCACGGCCTGCCGCCCTCGGCGGCCAAAACGCCGGGGGCGGTGCTGAAAAGCTATCCGCCCCTGCGCTTCGCCATCACGGTACAAGGAGTGGAAAAAATGGAATATCGGATTGAAAAACGGGACGCATTCCGCATTGTGGGGGTGTCCGCGCCCCTGGGAAAGGACATGGAGGAGAGCTTCCAGTACGTGCCCCAGCTCTGGGGCCGGGCGGCGGCAGACGGCACCATCCCCCGGCTGGCGGCGCTGATGGACGGGGAGCCCCGGGGTATGCTGGGGGTGTGCGACGGGCTGGACAGCTCCAAGTATTATATCGCGGTGGCCTCCTCCGCCCCGGCGGGGGAGGGGCTGGAGGAGTATACCGTCCCCGCCTTCACCTGGGCGGTATTCCCCGGGAAGGGGGACACCGCCGCCGCCATCCAGGAGCTGGAGCGGCGGGTGGTGACAGAGTGGCTGCCCACCTCCGGCTACGAGTACGCCGAGGGGCCGGATGTGGAGGTCTATCTGGACCCGGAGTGCACGCGCTTTGAGGTGTGGATTCCCGTGGCCAAGGCAAAAGGGTGAGAGAAAGCCCGCACGGCATAAGCCGTGCGGGCTTTTTGCTGCTGGGTATGTATCAGCGCTTGCTGCTCCTGCGCCAGATGCCCATTTTTTCGGCGCTGGCGATGAGCTCCTCCCGGAAGTCCGGGTGGGCGATGCTGATGATGCCCGCCGCCCGCTCCCAGGTGGACAGGCCCTTCAGGTTCACCATGCCGTACTCGGTGACCAGGTACTGCACGCAGGACCGGGGATCGGTGGCGATGGAGCCCTGGGTCAGGGTGGGGACGATGCGGCTCTTCACCGTGCCGTCCTTGCCGGTGACGGTGGAGGACAGGCAGATGAAGCTCTTGCCGCCGTTGGACAGGTACGCGCCCATCACGAAATCCAGCTGGCCGCCGGTGCCGGAAATCTGCCGCAGGCCGGCGGACTCGGCGTTGACCTGCCCGAACAGGTCCAGGTCGATGGCGTTGTTGATGGAGATGAAGTTGTCCAGCTGGGCCAGCACCCGCACGTCGTTGGTGTAGTCCACCGGGGCGGCCATCACCTCCGGGTTACGGTTGACGTAATCGTACAGCTTCTGGGTGCCCGCCGCAAAGGCGTATACCTGGCGGCCCTTGTCCAGGTTCTTGCGCCGCCCGGTGATCTTGCCCGCCAGGGCGATATCCACAAAGCCGTCCACATACATCTCGGTGTGCACGCCCAGGTCCTTTAAATCGGACTGGGCGATCATGGAGCCCACTGCGTTGGGCATCCCGCCGATCCCCAGCTGGAGGCAGGCCCCGTTGGGGATGTGGGGGACGATGAGATTGGCCACCGCCTTGTCTACCTCCGAGGGCTCGCCGCCGCCGCCCAGCTGGGCGATGGGGGGATTGCCGCCCTCCACCACGAAATCCACGTCCTTGATGTTGATCTCGCTGCCGGTGAGGCCGTACACCCAGGGCATGTTCCGGTTGACCTCCACAATAATGGTCTTGGCCTTGTCCATCATGTCCGCCAGGTGGGAGGCCGCCAGGGCAAAGCTGAAGTTGCCGTGGGCGTCCATGGGGGTGGTCTGCACCATCACCACGTCCACGTCCACGTTCTCCCGGTAAAACCGGGGCAGCTCGGAATAGCGGATGGGGGAGAAATAGCCCATGCCCTTGGAGATGATCTTGCGGTCCACCCCGGAGCAGTGCCAGGCGTTCCACGTGAAATGCTCCCCCGCGTCGTCCGCCTTGCAGATTTCGGGCATCCACATGGTAACGCCGCCCCGGACCTTCACGTCATACAGCTCGTCCTTGCGCGCCGCCAGGGCGGCGTCCAGGGCGACGGGGTGGTTGGTGCACCAGGTATAGTCCACCCAGTCGCCGGATTTGACTGCCTTCACCGCCTCTTCAGCGGTGGTGAGTTTCTCTTTGTAAAGTGCCTGGTAGTCCATATCAGACCCCTGTTTTCAGCACTTCTCGAAGATGGTGGCAACGCCCATGCCGCCGCCGATGCACAGGGTGGCCAGGCCCTTCTTGGCCTCGGGCCGCTTGGCCATCTCGTGGAGCAGGGTGACGATGATGCGCGCGCCGGAAGCGCCCACGGGATGGCCGATGGAGATGGCGCCGCCGTTGACGTTGACCTTGTCCATGTCGAAGTCCAGCTCACGGGCCACGGCGATGGACTGGGCGGCAAACGCCTCGTTGGCCTCCACCAGGTCGATGTCCTTGATGGTCAGGTTGGCCTTGGCCATGGCGTCCCGGGAGGCGGGCACGGGGCCCACGCCCATGATCTTGGGATCCACGCCGCCGTGGCCCCAGCTGACCAGCTTGGCCATGGGCTTCAGGCCGTACTTCTCCACCGCCTCGCCGGAGGCCAGCACGATGGCGGCCGCGCCGTCGTTGATGCCGGAGGCGTTGGCGGCGGTGACCCGCTGGACGTGCTTCTTGGCGTCGGCCTCGTGAACCTGGGTCAGCTCAAAGGTGTGCACGACCTCGTCCTCAACGCCCTCGGGACCCACGGGGAACGCGCCGCGCAGCTTGGCGATGCCCTCGGCGGTGACGCCCGCCTTGGGGAACTCGTCCACCTTGAACTCCACCATTTCCTTCTTCTTCTTGATCATCACGGGGACGATCTCGTCCTCAAACTTACCGGCCTTCTGGGCGGCCTCGGTCTTCTGCTGGGAGGAGGCGGCAAAGGCGTCCAGCTCCTCGCGGGTGATGCCCCAGATATCGCAGATATTCTCGGCGGTGGTGCCCATGTGATAGTTGTTGTAGGCGTCCCACAGGCCGTCCTTAATCATGGTGTCCACCAGCTTCTTGTCGCCCATGCGGGCGCCCCAGCGGGCGTCCATGGAGGCGAAGGGGGCGGCGCTCATGTTCTCGGTGCCGCCGCACACCACGATGTCCGCGTCGCCGGAGCGGATGGCGCGGCCCGCCTCGATGACGGACTTCATGCCGGAGCCGCACACCATGCCCACGGTATAGGCGGGGACGGAGAAGGGCACGCCGGCCTTGATGGCTACCTGGCGGGCGGGGTTCTGGCCCTGGGCGGCGGTCAGGATGCAGCCGAACATCACCTCGTCCACCTGCTCGGGCTTCACGTTGGCCCGCGCCAACGCCTCCTTGACCACGATGGCGCCCAGATCGGTGGCGGGGGTGTCCTTCAGGCTTCCGCCAAAGGAGCCCACCGCGGTGCGGCAGCAGCTGACCACATATAAATCTTTCATGGGAATCGACCTCCAAATTCAATTTATTTGTTGAATCCCGTTTGTTAAGATTCTGACTAACATTATAAACTGACAGGGGGAAAATTGCAACAGGGAAATGAAAAAGAAGCGTGGAGCCGCCCGGGCGCTTGGGTTCAGCGCTTGTTGCGCCTAACCGCCTTCTCGATTTCGCACACCGCCAGCGGGATGAGGGACAGCCCCAGCACCACCAGCCACTCGGTGAGGGTCAGGGCGCACACCCGGAATACCGACATCAGCGGCGGTATGAGCAGCACGGACAATTGCAGGGCCATGCCCACCAGGAACGCCTTGTTCATGGCCGGGTTAGAGGTGAGGCCGATGTGGGCGATGGACTGGGTTTCGCTGCGCACGTCGAAGGCGTGGAAGAGCTGGCAGAAGGTGAGGGTGGCGAAGGCCATGGTGTTGGCGGTGGCGTCCGCCATGGTGGGGTCGCTGAGCACATACTCCCCCAGCCAGTAGGCCGCCAGGGTGAGCAGCCCAACCATCAGCCCCTGCCAGGCCAGGCGGATGGAAAAACGCCGGGTGAACAGCGGCTCAGACGCGGAGCGGGGCTTCTCCTCCATCACCGAGGGCTCCACCGGCTCCATGCCCAGGGCCAGGGCGGGCAGGGAGTCGGTGACCAGGTTGAGCCACAAAAGCTGCACCGCCACCAAGGGGGGCTGGTGGAAGTTGAAGAGGGTGGCCAAAAACAGCGTCACAATCTCGCCGATATTGCAGGAGAGCAGGTAGTGGATGGCCTTTTTGATGTTGGAATAGATGCCCCGGCCCTGCTCTACCGCCTTGACGATGGTGGCGAAGTTGTCGTCGGTGAGGATCATGTCCGCCGCGCCCTTGGCCACATCGGTGCCCGTGATCCCCATGGCGCAGCCGATGTCCGCCACCTTCAGCGCCGGGGCGTCGTTTACCCCGTCGCCGGTCATGGCTACCACCATGCCCTTCTTCTGCCACGCCTTCACAATGCGCATTTTGTGCTCCGGGGACACCCGGGCGTAGACGGCGAATTTGTCCACGTCCTGCTCCAACAGCTCCTGGGGCATGAAGTCCAGGTCCTCCCCGGTGATGGCCAGGTCGCCGCTGCGGAAAATGTCCAGCTCCCTGGCGATGGCCACGGCGGTGAGCTTGTGGTCGCCGGTGATCATCACCGGGCGGATGCCCGCGGCGTAGCACTGCGCCACCGCGTCCCGTACCTCCAGCCGGGGCGGGTCGATCATGCCCACCAGCCCCACAAAGGTGAGGCCCGTCTCCAGCTGGGCGCTGCCGGAGGGCTCGGGCAGGGATTCGATATCCTGATACCCGCAGGCCAGCACCCGCAGCGCCTGCTCCGCCATGGAGGCGTTGGCGGCCTCCACGTCCCGGCCCAGGGCGGCGGTGAGGGGGACGGCGGCCCCGGCCAGGATGTGGGTGCACCGGGAAAGGAGCACGTCGGGAGCGCCCTTGACCATGACGCGGTACCGGCCGGGCTGGCCGGGCAGGGGGTGGACGGTGCTCATCAGCTTGCGGTCCGAGTCGAAGGGCAGCTCAAACACCCGGGGCATCTCCTGCTCCAAAATGTTCTTGTCCAGGCCGTCGGCCAGCGCGGCGTCCACAAAGGCGGTCTCGGTGGGGTCGCCGGTGGTTTTGCCGCTGGGAGCGAGCACCGTGTCGTTACACAGCGCGCCGATGGTCAGCGCCTCCCGGCGGTGGCGGTCCCCAGGGGTCCACACCTGCTTCACCGTCATGCGGTTCTGGGTGAGGGTGCCGGTTTTGTCCGAGCAGATCACCCCGGCGCAGCCCAGGGTCTCCACCGCGGGCAGCTTTTTCACAATGGCGTTGTGCTTTACCATCCGCTGCACCCCCAGGGCCAGCACAATGGTGACGATGGCGGGCAGGCCCTCCGGGATGGCGGCCACCGCCAGGGATACGGCGGCCATGAGCATTTCCAGCAGGGGGCGGTGGTAGAGCATGCCCACCCCGAACATCACCGCGCACACCGCCAGGCACACAAAGGACAGGGTTTTGGAGATCTCCGCCAGCTTGCGCTGAAGGGGGGTGGAGGTGTCCTCCTCCCCCATGAGCATCCCGGCGATGCGGCCCACCTCGGTGTCCATGCCGGTGGCCGTCACCACGCAGAGCGCCCGGCCGTTGGTGATGACGGTGGACGAGATCACCATATTGCTGCGGTCCCCCAGCACCGTGCCCTCGGGCAGCACCGCGTCCGCCTGTTTGTCCACCGGGACGGATTCGCCGGTCATGGCGGATTCGTCCGCCTTCAGGTTGGCGCACTCCAGGATGCGGGCGTCGGCGGGCACCAGGTCCCCCGCTTCCAGCACGATGACGTCGCCGGGCACCAGAAAGGCCGTCTCCAGCCGGACCTGCTCCCCGCCCCGGACCACCTTGGCCAGGGGGGCGGACATTTTCTGCAATGCCTCCAGGGCCTTTTCCGCGCTGTCCTCCTGGGAGATGGAGATGCAGGCGTTCACCGCCACGATGACCAGGATGATGACGGCCTCCACCCAGTCCTCCCCGCCGGAGGACGCCAGGGACAGGGCCGCCGCGGCCAGCAGCACTAAAATCATGGGGTCGCGCATCTGGTCCAGGAACCGGGCCCAGAGGGGCTTTTTGGGGGCCCCGGCCAGTTGGTTGGGGCCGTATTTATCCAGCCGCGCCTGGGCCTCCTGGGGGGAGAGGCCGGAGCGGCCGGATTCCAGCCCAGCCAGGGTTTGGGCGGCGGTCTTGTCGTACCATTGGCTCATAGTCCAACACTCCTTTTCTTTCCTTCTCAATATAGCGTTTTTTGGGGGTCGAATGGTAGGGAAAGGGGACAAGCGGGAAACAAAAAAGACCTATCCGCAGTCTCAGACTGCGGATAGGTCTTACCGTTTCAGACTAAGCCAGAGGGAATTCCTCTTGCTGTTGACCTTAGCCGCGGGACAGAACCCCGCCGGTTACTCCCCTATCACTTGAGGTAGATGATACCAGAAGTGAGGGTGGCTGTCAAGGGGGAAGAAGCGCGACGATAGCCGCGCAGGGGGGCTTGGAGCGGAGCGAGGACGAGCGCAGGCCCGCCTGTGCGGGCCGGAGACCAGTCCGAGCCGGAGCGAAAGCGACCCGGCCGCGCGGCCAATCGGAGCGTGACAATGGCGGCTGGGGGAACGCTCAGCCCACCCCGCCGCTCTCCACGGGGCCGCTCTGCGCCGGGGCGTCCTTCTCCGCCAGCGCCTGGTGGTAGGCGCTGAGCCGGCGGTAAAAGTCGATGGCGTTCAGGCTGTCCAGCGCCCCGGCGCGGGTGATCTGGGCCTCCGCGATCCACTGGTCGGCCAGATCCTCCATGGCGTCCACCTGGAAGCTGTCCCGGTACTGGGTTTTCGTCTCGTCGGTGAGGGGCAGGCGCAGAATGATGTGATAGCCGAACTCGCTCTCCACGATGCCGGAGATCTCCCCCTCCTTCAGCGCCAGGGACGCCTCCTCAAAGGGGGCCACCATCTGGCCGGAGGAGGTGGTGTAGCCGTCGGGGTTGTTCTGGGGATTGTCCTCGCTGTGGGCCATCATCAGCTCGTCGAACTTGGCCTCCAGGGCGCCGGCGTCCGTCCCCTGGAGCTGGGAGAGGAGATCCTCCGCCTGGGCCCGCTTCTGGGCAGCCTGGTCATCGGGGAGGGGCTGCTTGCTGTCGTCCACCGTTTTGAGCAGGATGTGCTTCACCCGGTAGACCTTCTGGGCGTCCAGGTACTCATTCAGCTCCTGCTCGTCGGGCGCGTGGGTGACGGCGTTCTTCACGTTCTCGTAATAGGTGGTCATTTCAAAAATGAATTGGGCGCTCTCCTCGGTCAGCCCCCAGTAGGGGCCGGCGGTGTCCAGGTCGGACTGCTCCATGGCCTGGCGCACCTCCTCCATCTGGGCGTCGGTGGGCAGGCAGCCCAGCTCGGCCGCCTTCTGGCGCACCAGGGTGTGATAGGCGGACAGGCGGACACCCTGCTCCAGCAGGTCGCCCGCCGCATCGGGCATGTCCGCCAGGTTCAGGCCGAAGTAGGAGAAATACTGCTGGGTGTTCATGCAGGCCTGGCCCAGCAGGTAGAAAAAGAGGTCGGCCGGGACATCCACCCCGTCGACGGTGAGCATCACGTCGTCCGGGTTGGCGCCGGCGGCGAACATCAGGGGGGGCTGGGTCAGGTCGGCCACGATTTCGGGGGCGGCGCTGGGGGAGGCGGACGGGTCCGCGCTGGGAGAGACGGAGGGGGTTTCGCCGGGAGAGGCGGAGGGATCGCCGCCGGTGGGGTTGGCGGCGGTGCAGGCGAACAGGGACAGGGCCAGGGCCCCGGACAACAGCAGGGCCGGCAGTCGTTTCCAATTTTTCATGGTATTCTCCAATCTGTGCGGCAGAATGATTCCGGCGCGTGCGCCGTTGGGAAGTATTATACATCAAGCGGGCGGGAAATGCAAATCAAGGTTGCGGAGCCGTCGCGAGCAGCGCGGATGGACCGAAGCGAAGGCAAAAGCCCAGCCGCCGCGCAGCGGGGGCGGGTTTTGCGTGAGACGGAGGGAAGCCGCGCGTTGCGAGCAGGCACAGCACGACTTCAGGTTGCGGAGCCGTCGCGAGCAGCGCGGATGGACCGAAGCGAAGGCAAAAGCCCAGCCGCCGCGCAGCGGGGGCGGGTTTTACCTGAGACGGAGGGAAGCCGCGCGTTGCGAGCAGGCGCAGCACGACTTCAGGTTGCGGAGAAGCCGGGAGCAGGCAGATAAGACCCGAAGCGGAGTGGACGGCTTGCCGGACCCAAAAGGCCCGGCAAACGGCGCGCGCAGTCGGAGGGGCTTAGCTGCCGTCGCGGAGGCTTCGCAGCACAGCTCCAGGCTGCCGCGCGCCGCCCTAGGGGGCTTTCTCCAGGTTCAGCAGCGCCCCATACCGCTCCACCGCCTGGGCGGCGGTGCGCAGGGGGTCGTCGGTGCGGCGCAGCTTGAGGGTGAAGGCGGGGGTGTCGCCGGGGGAGAACAGCAGGCGGCCGGGGTACTGCCCGGCCAGGGAGGCGATGGCCTCCAGCTGGAAGGCGGACAGGGTGAACGACAGCGCCGCCCCCTTCTGGGAGATATCCGTGATGGCGCACTGCGCCCCGCGCCCCCGCAGCAGGGCCACCGCCAACAGGTTATTCACCTGCCGGGGCGGGTCGCCAAAGCGGTCGATGAGCTCGTCGGTGATATCGTCGGCGTCCTCCTGGGCGCGCACCCGGGCGATGCGGCGGTACAGGTCCATGCGCTGGCCCGGGTCGGGTACGTATTTGTCCGGGATGGAGGCGGACACGGTGAGATCCACCGTGCACTCGCTCAGACGCTGGGGCTTTTCCCCCTTTTCCTCCAAAACGGCCTCCTCCAGCAGCTTCAAATACAGGTCGTAGCCCACGCTCATCAGGAAGCCGGACTGCTCCGGCCCCAGCAGGTTGCCGGCGCCCCGGATCTCCAGGTCCCGCATGGCGATCTTGAAGCCGGAGCCGAACTCGGCGTACTCCCGGATGGCGCTCAGGCGCTTGGCGGCAATTTCCGTGAGCACCTTGCCCTGCCGGTAGGTCATGTAGGCGTAGGCCCGCCGGGCGGACCGGCCCACCCGGCCGCGAATCTGGTGGAGCTGGGACAGGCCCATCTTGTCCGCGTCCTCAATGATCAGGGTGTTCACGTTGGCGATGTCGATGCCCGTCTCGATGATGGTGGTGCACACCAGCACGTCTACCTCCCCGTCGGACACCCGGGTCATCACGCCGCCCAGCTCCTCCTGGCTCATCTTGCCGTGGCCCACCGCCACCTCCGCCCCGTCCCCCAGCAGCTCCTTAATGCGGGCGGCGGTGCGCTCTATGGTGTCCACCCGGTTGTGGAGGTAGTACACCTGGCCCCCACGCTCCAGCTCCCGGCGCATGGCGTCCGCCAGCACCGACCAGTCGTGCTCCAGCACATAGGTCTGCACC